>Ga0208587_1000095_pt1 | contig 44895 bp, 45 predicted proteins | sample NGESurdeep092012_7_FD_184472 | JGI IMG/M metagenome (GOLD analysis project Ga0208587, IMG submission 184472) | Arctic peat soil microbial communities from Barrow, Alaska - NGEE Surface sample 210 deep-092012 (SPAdes) | ecosystem: Environmental > Terrestrial > Soil > Wetlands > Peat ...
TGCTACTACGAATTACAGAATGGAGCCGTAAAACGGGGCGCCAAGGGGGGGTCAGTTTTAGTGGCGTAACAGGGTCAGAAATTGGTGGCGCTTGACAGCCATTGTGCTTCTCGAACGCCCTCGGCGAATTTAAGGCCACCGACGGCTTGCTGGTCGTCGAACCGTTGGATCACTTCGCCAGTGAAAATGACGCACGAGCGGTCATTGAACCATTTCTGAGGTCCTGGGAGATCGAAACGGACCTGACGGCCGGCATTGGAACGATTCTATTTCGCTTCAGGCCCCCTTCGAGTAGCGCTCCGCCTGGGTGAGAACGTTCTGCGGCCCAAGCGTGACCTTCTTCGCTTCGACGATCCCGAGGATCTGACCATCCACGACAAGGACGTAGTCGGCCGGACCATTCGATGTCGGGAACTCGCGAATCGCGTGGTGTGTCAGCTTTGTGAAATCGAGGCCTTCCTTGAAGTTGACGAGCGTCCACCCGGCCGCTTTGAGCAGCGGATCGACACGCTTCCAGCGAGTCTCCTTCTCGGATTCGAACATTCGTTCATCGCAATGAAACGGGGTCGTTCCAATGACTTGCGATCGGGACGACAGACCAGCCCGAAAGGGGCATCATTGCATCCGGAATGGGTAAACCTGAGAACCAATCTCCCTCCAAGCCCCTCCTCCGGGGCGTCCTCCACGAGGTGGCCGCGTTCGTCGCGGCCGTCGCGGGGGCGATTCTCGTGTTCCGCGCCTCCGGGGCGCGCGCCCGCGCCGGCGCGCTGGTCTATGGGATCTCCCTCGTCAGCCTCTTCGCCGTCAGCGCGATCTACCACCGGCCCGACTGGTCGGAGAAGGTCCGCGCGGTCTGGCGGCGGCTGGACCACTCCGCGATCTTCCTGCTCATTGCCGGCACGTACACGCCCTTCAGCTTCCTCCTCGGCAGCCGCATCGGCTGGATCTTTCTCGGCATCGTCTGGGCGGGGGCGCTTCTCGGGATCGCGATGTCCGTCACGTGGGTGCGGGCGCCGAAGGCGCTCGTGGCGGCCGTCTGCGTCCTTCTCGGCTGGGCCGCCCTCCCGCTCCTGCCGGCGCTGAAGGCCTCGCTCGGAACCGGCGCCGTCGTTCTTCTCGCTGCGGGCGGGGTCGTCTACAGCCTCGGTGCCGCCGTCTACGCCCTCCGCCGTCCGGACCCCTTCCCGAGGGTCTTCGGCTACCACGAGATCTTTCACGCCCTCGTGATCGCGGGTGCCGGTTGCCACTTCGCGGTCGTGGCCCGGGCGCTCTCGGCGCTCTCGGCCTGACGCACGCCGCCCGCAGCGTCGTCTGACGCCCGTCGGGGGCCCTACCTTCCTTCGACCTCAGTGGCCGGAGCAGGCGGGAGCGGATCCGAGGGAGACCTCATCCCCGCGACGCTCGAGCTTGCCCTTCGAGGCGAAGAACGCGAGAACTTCGTCGAACGAGAAGCGGTCGCCGTGGCAGTTCGCATACACGGCGTCCGCGCCAAACGCGCCCGCGGCCGCGTTGCGGAGAGCCTCGGTTCCTGCCTTCCCTCCCATCTTCTGGAGAAGCAGGAGCAGGTCGTGGCCGAAAACGGGTGCGCGCTCGTCGACGAGAGGTTCCATTCAGTTCGGTCCGTACCCACGCCGCGCGCCGCAGACGTCCGAGTTGCCGCAGGGGCCGCCGCCGCACGCCGTCGCGGCGTCGAAACCGCCGCTCGAAGGCAGTGACGTCTGGGCGGCGAAGGTCGACAGAAGGCGTTCGACCTTCTTCGAGCCGCACGAGGCGCAAACCGGCCGTCGCGCCGCGTCACCCGCGAGCACGAGATCCTCGGTCGTCTTCCCGCAATCCGAACAGCGATATTCCAGGAGAGGCATCGGCAGTCTCCGGCCCGATTCTACGTCCCCCTCCGGAAACGCCCTGATTCAGATTCCCCTTGCCGACGCGGCATTCGGGGCCGCACCTTTGAGCGGGGGCTGCAAGCGGCCTCCTCGAGGAGGTTCCATGCGCGTTCAGGATGTGATGACCCGCCGTGTGGAGACGATCGACGATCAGGCAAGCGCGGAGCTTGCGTACGATTCCATGAAAGTGAAGGGCCTCCGGCACCTCGTCGTGAAGAAAGGGTCCGAGCTCGTGGGGGTGCTCTCCCAGCGAGACCTCGGCGTGGCCGAGCAAGGCGACTTCCGGGAGAAACACGTCGTGTCCGACCTGATGAACACGCACGTCGTGACGGTCGGCCCGGAGGCGTCGGTGAAACAGGCCGCGAATCTGATGCGCGGCCGCTCCATCGGCTGCCTGCCGGTCGTCGAGGAAGGTGAACGCAAACGGCTCGTCGGCATCGTCACGGTCTCCGATCTTCTCGAGCTGCTCGGCCGCGGCATCGACCGCCCCGCACCCGGCAAGCGGGTGAACCTCAGAACACGGGCGCCCCGCGTGGATCCGAAGGTGAAACGGATGCGGTGACGACTGACTAGGCCGTCTTGCGCTCCTCCTCGGCGTCCTTCACGAACGTGCACCAGCCCTTCGAGCGTGGGTGCGCGCCGCGGACGGCGGCGTGGAAATCCTTCTGGAGCGCGCGCGTGACGGGTCCCGTCGTGCCCCGGCCGATCTTGCGGAAGTCGATCTCCCGGAGCGCGATGCACTCGGCAGCCGTGCCGGACACGAAAACCTCGTCCGCCGTGTAGAGCTGGTCGCGGGAGATCGGGCGCTCGACGACCGAAAAGCCGTGATCCTGAGCGAACGTGATGAGCGCGTCGCGCGTGATGCCCTCGAGGATCGCGGCGGTCGGCGCCGTGACGACCTGTCCGTCCTTCACGAGGAACAGGTTCTCGCCCGTGCACTCGGCGACGTACCCCTGCGGGTCGAGCATGATGGCTTCATCGAAGCCCAGCCGCACCGACTCGGTCTTCGCGAGGAAGCTGTTCGCATAGCTGCCGCTGATCTTGGCCTTCGTCATCGTGACGTTCGGGTGGTGGCGTGTGAAGGATGAGACGTTCGCGCGCACCCCCTTCTCGAGCGCCTCGGCGCCCAGGTACGCGCCCCATTTCCACGCGGCGATGCCGATGGCCGGCGAGCCGCCGTCGAGGTTCAAGTTCCAGCCGCCGCCGGAGCCGCCGCTCGCGAGATACAGGAGCGGCCGGATATAGCAGTCGTCAAACGAGTTGCGGGCAACGAGCTCCGTGCAGGCATCGGCGATCTGTTCCTCACCGAATGGAAGCTCCCGAAAGCCGAGACAAAGGGCCGAGTGGAAGAAGCGCGCGATGTGCTCGTCGAGGCGGAAGATCGCCGGTCCCCGAGCCGTTTGGTAGCAGCGGATGCCCTCGAACACGCCGATCCCGTAATGAAGGCCGGGCGTCATGAAATGGAGCGTCGCCTTCTCGTAGTCGACGAACTCCCCGTTCAGCCAGATCGTCTTCGATTCCATTCCCGTCTTCGGTTCCACTGCCGTCTTCGATTCCATTCCCATCGCCTCCTCCGTTCAGACCGTCACGCGCACCGGAATCGCGCCCGAGATCGCTCGCGCCATCTCCTGCGTGCCGAGCGCCGGGGCGCCGCGCGGCGCGAGATCCGCCGTGCGCGCGCCCTTTTCGAGCACCGTCTCGATCGCCCTGCGAACCGCGGCAGCTTCTTCCTGGAGCCCGAGGCCGTTCTCGAGGAGCATCGCCGCTGTCGCGATCGCGCCGATCGGGTTCGCGACGTTCCGTCCCGCGAGCGCGGGCGCCGAACCGTGCACGGGCTCGAAGAGGCCGGGACCGTCACCGAGGCTCGCCGAAGGCAGGAGCCCGAGCGAGCCGACGAGCGCGCCCACCTCGTCCGAGAGGATGTCTCCGAAGAGGTTCTCCATGACGACGACGTCGAACGACGCCGGGAACAGCACGAGGTTCATCGCGCACGAGTCGACGAGCTGGTGGTCGAGCGCGACGTCCGGGTAGCGCGTGCCGACCTCCGTCGCGACCGCGCGCCAGAGTTGCGACGTCTCGAGCACGTTGGACTTGTCGACCGACGTCACCTTCCGGCGCCGGCCCCTCGCGAGCTGGAACGCCACCTCGACGATGCGCGTGACCTCGGGACGTGAATACGGCAGCGTGTTCACGGCGGTGCCGGCCTCGAGGTCGAGGGAGCGCGGCGTTCCGAAGTAGAGCCCTCCCGTCAGCTCGCGCACGACGACGAGGTCGAGGCCGCGGGCGATCTCGGGCTTCAGCGGCCCCGCATCCTCGAGGCCCTTGTAGATCCGGGCCGGGCGGATGTTCGCGTAGGCGCCGAGGGCCTTCCGGAGGCCCAGGAGGCCCGCCTCCGGCCGCTGGTCGCGCGGCGCGGCGTCGTACGCGGGGTCGCCGACCGCGCCCATCAGGATGGCGTCGGCGTCCTTGCAGGCGGCGAGCGTGTCCTCCGGGAGCGGGGAGCCCTTCGTGCGCATCGCGATCGCGCCGATCGGCCACTCCGTCAGGACGAAGTCGTGCCCGAAACGCGCCGCCACGGCTTTCAGGACCGTCACCGCCGCGGCCGTGACCTCGGACCCGATGCCGTCGCCGGGGAGGACCGCGAGACGTGCGCGTCGCCCCACGTCAGACCCCGTGCCCATAGCCCGCTTCGTCGGCGGGAGGCGCTTCGTCGCGGAGCGTGAAGGCCGCGGGCGCCTTCGCGCGCGACGCGGCGCGCTTCATCGCGCCCCAGAGCTCGAGAAGGTCGTGGTCCCGCACGATCTTCTTCCGGTCCGCGAGCGCGATCATGCGCTTGTAGAGCTCGTCGAGCTCGAGGCGCGTCGGCTCGATCCGAATGGCCGAGCAGCGATTCATCAGCGCGTGGCGCCCCGAGTGCTTCCCGAGGACGAGCGTCGTCTCCGGCACGCCCACGTCCTCCGGCCGCATGATCTCGTAGGTCCTTCGGTCCTTGAGGATGCCGTCCTGGTGGATGCCGGCCTCGTGCGCGAACGCGTTCCGCCCCACGATGGCCTTGTTCGACTGGACGCTTTCGCCCGTGATCTCCGCGAGGAGCTGGCTCGACGAGAAGAGCTCCGGCGTCACGATGCCGGTCGTGAACGGCAGCTTGTCGGGCCGCACGCGCAGCGTCATGACAATCTCCTCGAGCGAAGCATTCCCCGCGCGCTCGCCGATGCCGTTCACCGTGCACTCGAGCTGGCGGCAGCCGCCTTCGAGCGCCGCGAGGCTGTTCGCCACGGCGAGCCCGAGGTCGTCGTGACAGTGCGCCGAGAAGACGATGCGGTCCGATCCCCGAACGCGCGCCCGCACGGTCTGGAAGAACCGGACGATCTCGTCGGGCGTCGCGTATCCGACCGTGTCCGGGAGGTTCACGGTCGTGGCGCCGGCCTCGACGACCGCCTCGACGACGGCCACGAGGAAATTCAGGTCGCTGCGCGTCGCGTCCTCGGCCGAAAACTCCACGTCGTTCACGTGGCGGCGCGCCCGACGCACGGCGGCCGCGGCGTGGTCGAGGCACTCGGCGCGCGACATCCGGAGCTTGTGCTCGAGGTGGAGGTCGGACGTCGCGATGAACGTGTGGATGCGCGGGCGCGCGGCGCCCTCCAGCGCCGCCGCGGCGCGGTCGATGTCCGCGTCCACGGAGCGGGCGAGCGCCGCGACGATGGGCCGGCGCACCTCGCGCGCGATGGCGCGCACGGAGTTGAAATCGTCCTCGGAGGCGATCGGGAAGCCCGCTTCCATCACGTCCACGCCGAGGGCATCGAGCTTCCGCGCGAGGCGCACCTTCTCGGCCTCGCACATCGAAAAGCCGGGGGCCTGCTCGCCGTCGCGGAGCGTCGTGTCGAAAATCGTGATGCGCTCCAGAGCAGCACCGCGAATGTGGCTCTCCCTTCCCTCCATGTCAGGCCACCTTGTCCACGACGACCGGGTTCAGGAACGGCATCTTCGCGCGCAGCTCGGCGCCGACCTTCTCGATGAGAAGGTCCTTCTCCCTTTCGCGGGTCGCCTCGAACGTCGGACGCCCGTTGCGGTTTTCTTCGATCCACTTCTGGGCGTAGGCCCCGTCCTGGATCTCCTGGAGGATCTTCTTCATCTCGCCGCGCGTCGCCTCGGTGACGATGCGGGGGCCGGCGGTGTAGTCGCCGTGCTCGGCCGTGTCGCTGATGGAATAGCGCATGTAGTTGAGGCCGCCGCGGTACATGAGGTCGACGATGAGCTTCAGCTCGTGCAGGCACTCGAAGTACGCGACCTCGGGCTGGTAGCCCGCGTCGACGAGCGTCTGGAAGCCCGCCTTCACGAGCGCGGCCGTGCCGCCGCAGAGGACGGCCTGCTCGCCGAAGAGGTCCGTCTCCGTCTCCTCGGCGAACGTCGTCTCGAGGACCCCGGCGCGCGTCGAACCGAGGGCGCGCGCGTATGCGAGCGCGTCCTCGCGGGCGTGGCCGCTCGCGTTCTGCTCGATCGCGAGGAGCGCGGGCGTGCCCTCGCCGTCCTGGAACAGCTCGCGCACGCGGTGGCCGGGCGCCTTCGGCGCGATCATCGACACGTCCACGTCGGCGGGCGGGACGATCTGTCCGAAGCGGATGTTGAAGCCGTGCGCGAACATGAGCGTCTTTCCAGCATTCAGGTATGGCGCGATCGACTCGTCGTAGAGCTTCTTCTGGCCCGTGTCGGGCGTGAGAATCATGACGACGTCGGCGCGCTTCGCGGCCTCGTCCACGCTCAGCACGGTCAGCCCCTCCCCTCTCGCCTTCGCGGCCGATTTCGACGTCGCGTGCAATCCCACCACCACGGAAACGCCGCTGTCGCGCAGGTTCAGCGCGTGCGCGTGCCCCTGGCTGCCGTACCCGATGATCGCGACTGTCCGCCCCTTGAGGCGGGAAATGTCGGCGTCCTTGTCGTACCAGATCGTGGCCATCGTTCTGCTCCTGTTTGCTTCTCGCCGGACGTCAGGCTCTTTTTTCTATGAAGGTGAAGAGGGACTCGGGCTGAGCGAAGGCGCGCGCATCGCCGGAATCCGCGACCGCGTGCACGTCGACGAGTCGCATCAATTGCTTTCTGAGGAGATTCGCGGCGTCGCCCTCCGCGTAGGCAGTGATCGTGAGGTGCGCCGCGCGCCCCTCTCCCGCCTCGAAGAAAAAACTGCGAATGGGCGCGCGCTGCCTGCGGAAAATCGATTCCACCCGCGCCAGGAGACCAGGGACGTCATTCACGGTGATGTCGAAAATCTGTTCCATTGCGCTCTTCCTCTTCGCTCTTTCTCTCTCAGCTCTTCTTCTTCGTGCTCTTCGCTGTGTACTTCGGGTCCTCGGCGATCATCGTGTCGATCGACTGGCCGGCGGGCCACATGGGGAAGCAGTTCTCGGTCGGCTCGGTGTGCACGTGGACGAGCGCGGGCCGGTCGGTCACGGCGAGCGCTTGCCGGTAGACCCCATCCAGCTCGTCCGGCCGCCGCGCCGTGAAGCCCGCGGCACCGAACGCCTCGGCCAGCTTCGCGAAGTCGGGGTTCCGGAGCGCCACGGAGAAGAAGCGGCGGTCGTAGAAGAGGTCCTGCCACTGCCGCACCATGCCGAGACCCTGGTTGTCGAGGACGATGATCTTGAGCGGCAGACGGGCCTCGACCGCCGTGGCGAGCGTCTGCATGGTCTGCTGAAAGCTGCCATCGCCGTTCAGGTTGATGACGAGCCGGTCGGGCCGCCCGCACTGCGCGCCGAGCGCGGCCGGCAGGCCGAAGCCCATCGTGCCGAGGCCGCCCGACGTGATGAACGTGCCGGGCTCGTCGCTCTTCCAGAACTGCGCGGCCCACATCTGATGCTGGCCGACGTCCGTCGTGACGATGGGGCGGAGGTCGCGCGTCAGCCGCCACAGGCTGTCGATCGCGAACTGCGGAAGGATGACGTCGCCTTCCTGCCGGTACCGGAGCGGCGCTTCGGCCTTCCACGCCTCGATCTCTCTCCACCAGTCCGCCGTGTCGGGGGCGCCCACGAGGGGAAGAAGCTGCTGCAGCACGGCCCGCGCGTCGCCGTGGAGCGGGAAATCGGCCTTCCGGATCTTGCCGATCTCGACCTCGTCGATGTCGATGTGGACGACCTTCGCGTGCGGCGCGAACGTGGCGAGCTTGCCCGTGATGCGGTCGTCGAAGCGCGCGCCCACCGCGATGATGAGATCGCTGCCGTTCATCGCCCAATTCGCGTAGGCCGTGCCGTGCATGCCGAGCATGCCGACCGACAGGGCGTCCGTCTCGGGATAGGCGCCCTTCCCCATGAGTGTCGTCGTGACGGGAATGCGCGTTTTTCTCGCGAGCCGGCGGACTTCCCCGGACGCGCCCGACGAGATCACGCCGCCACCGACGTAGAGGATCGGGCGCTTCGCGTTCGAGATCGCGAAGGCCGCGCGGCGGAGGCCCACGGGGTCGGCGCGAAGCGGAAGCGACGCCGCCTGCGCGCCTTCCTCCCACTCGATCTCGGCCTGCAGCACGTCGCGCGGCACGTCCACGAGAACGGGGCCGGGCCGGCCGGAAGCCGCGAGACGGAAGGCCTCGCGCACGGTGCCGGGAAGCTCCTGCGGATCGAGGACGAGCCAGTTGTGTTTCGTGACGGGCGCCGTCATGCCGAGGATGTCGGCCTCCTGGAAGCCGTCGCGGCCGAGGAGCGGCATCGCGACCTGGGCGGTGATCGCCACGACCGCCGTCGAATCGAGCCACGCGTCGGCCAGGCCCGTGATGAGGTTCGTCGCGCCGGGGCCCGACGTCGCGAGGCAGATGCCCGGCCGGCCCGTGGCCCGCGCGTAGCCCTGCGCGGCGTGCGCCGCGCACTGCTCGTGCCGCATGAGGAGGTGCGTGATCGGCGCCGAGAGAAGCGCGTCGTACAGCGGCAGCGCCGCGCCGCCGGGGTGGCCGAAGATGTGCGTGACGCCCTGCGCAACGAGCTCGGCAGCCATCGCGTTCGCGGCCCGGACACGCGTTTTCTCGCGGGGCTGGAACCGGGCGCTCACGCGCTCACCCCCGCCCGAACGGGCTCATGCGCCGCGGAAACGGAAGTCGCGGGAGACGCCAAAGCCATCGGGCTCGTCACCGCCCCCTCGGAAGCCGAGGAGACGAGGAGCGCGTACTTCGCGAGGACGCCCGTCGTGGCCCGCGGCGCGGGGGCGCGCCAGGAGCGCTTTCGCGCGGCGAGCTGCTCTTCGCCGACTTCGAGGTCGAGCCGCCGGGCGGTGACGTCGAGCGTCACGCGATCGCCGTCGCAAACGAGCGCGATCGGGCCGCCCACCGCCGCCTCGGGCGAGACGTGGCCGACCATGAACCCGTGCGTCGCGCCAGAGAAGCGGCCGTCCGTGACGAGAGCAACCGTCTCGCCGAGGCCCTGCCCCACGAGCGCGGCGGTGACGGCCAGCATCTCGGGCATGCCCGGCGCGCCCTTCGGGCCCTCGTGGCGGATCACGACGACATCGCCCGCGCGGATCTGCCGGCGCTCGACGGCCGCAAAAGCGGCGATCTCGCCGTCGAACACGCGGGCCGGGCCGGTGTGCTTCAGGCGCTCGTGCCCCGCGAGCTTCACGACGGAGCCCTCGGGCGCGAGCGTTCCGCGCAGTATCGCGAGCCCGCCCGTCTTCTTGAGCGGCTTCCCGATCTCGCGCACGACCTGCTGCCCGGGCGTCTCCCGCGCCTCGGCGGCTTCTTCGAGAAGCGAGCGTCCCGTGACGGTGGTCGCGGGTTTCAGGAGGCCCGCGTCGCCCAGCCGCTTGGCGATAAGTCGCGAGCCGCCGGCGCGGGAGAGATCGGGCGCCGTGAAACGTCCGCCGGGCTTCAGGTCGACGAAGAGCGGCGTCCGCGCCGAAATCGCGTCGAAGTCGTCGAGGACGAGCGGAACCCCGGCTTCGCGGGCGATCGCCAGGAGATGCAGGACGGCGTTCGTCGAGCCGCCCGTGGCGGCGACGGACGTGATCGCGTTCTCGAAGGCGGCGCGCGTGAGGATCTTCGAAGGCGTGAGGCCGTCCGCGAGGCGCTCCATGACAAGCCGGCCGGCGGCGCGCGCGACCCCGGCTTTCGCGGGGTCGGTCGCCGGCACGTCGTTCGCGCCCATCGGCGAGATGCCGAGGAACGTGAGCGCGGTCGCCATGGTGTTCGCGGTGAACTGGCCGCCGCACGCGCCAGCGCCGGGGCAGGCTCCGGCCTCGATGTCGCAGAGTCCGGCCTCGGAGAGTTTCCCCGCGGAGTGCGCGCCCACCGCCTCGAAGACGTCCTGGATCGTGACGTCTTTCCCACCCACGTGCCCGGGCTCGATCGACCCCCCGTAGAGCGCGACGGAAGGGAGATCGAGGCGCGCGAGGGCCATCACCGTCCCGGGAATCGTCTTGTCGCAGCCCGAAAGGGCGACGACGGCGTCGAGGGCGTGGCCCATGACGACGAGCTCGATGGAATCGGCGATGACCTCGCGCGAGACGAGCGACGCCCTCATCCCATCTGTCCCCATCGAGATGCCGTCCGAGATCGCGATCGTGCCGAACTCGAACGGCGTTCCGCCCGCCTCTCGGATGCCGGCCTTCACGTCCTCGGCGAGAGCCCGGAGCGAGGCGTTGCAGGGGCCCAGATCCGTCCACGAATGGACGACCGCCACAAGCGGGCGGGCGATCTCCTCGGGCGTCAGCCCCGTGGCGCGCAGCATCGCGCGTGCGGGCGCCCGCGCCGGGCCCTTCTTCATCGCGTCGCTCCTCATGTCCCTGTCGATCTCCCTTTCCGGCTACCCGGGATAAAAAAAGCCCCGCCCCCTTTCGGGGTGCGGGGCGGCTGTTCGATGTTTCTTCGCGTCAGCCGGCCTGCACCCCGCTCGCCGTAAGGACGAGGAGATCAATCAGGACCGGAACGAGGACGCGAAAACTCACGGGTGCATTGCACCGCGCCGAGGCATTGCAGTCAAACTAATTTTTTTGCTGATAACATTAGCGTTGCTTATGGATATCCCTTCCCTGCGCGTCTTTCTCACCGTGGCCGAGGAGCGCAGCTTCTCCCGCGCGGCCGTCCGGCTGTTCCGCACGCAGTCCGCCGTGAGCCAGGCCGTACGCCGTCTCGAGACGGTCCTGGGCGAAGCCCTTTTCGACCGCACGACGCGCGAGGCCCGTCTCACGGAAGCGGGGCGCACGCTGAAGGACTACGCCGAGCGCGTCCTGAACGTGGCCGAGGAGGCCGAGCGGGCCGTCAAGGACCTGAAAGACATGAAGCGCGGCCGGGTCGTGATCGGCGCGAACGAGTCCGGCGTCGAGGTCCTCATTCCGCTCATCGCGCGCTTTCGCGACGCGCACCCCGGCGTCGAGTTCGACGTGAAGCGCTCGCCCTCGCGCCTGCTCGGGGTCGAGGTTCTCGGGGCCGCGCTCGACTTCGGCGTCGTGACGTTCGTCCCCTCCGAGAAGGGTCTGAAGACGGTCGTCCTCGCCTCGGACGAGCTCGTCGTCCTTTCGCACCCGAAGCATCCGTTCGCGAAGAAGAGTCGCGTGACGCTCGAGGAGTTCGGCCGGGCGACCGTCATCGCGCACAGCGACCCATCGCCCGCCCGCGAGCGCGTGCTCGGCAAGTTCGCCGAGCGCGGCGTCCCCCTGAACATCAAGGTGTCCCTGCCCAGTCTCGACGGAGTCAAACGCGCTGTCGAACGCGGCATGGGCGTCGCCCTGCTTCCCCGGCGAACCGCGCTCTCGGAGATCGAGGCCGGCCGCCTCGCGGCGACGCTGCTCCCCGAGCTGCGCCGCCCGCGCGACCTCAGGCTCGTCTACCGGGCCGCCGGAAACTTCGGCAAGTCCGCCCACGCGTTCCTCGAGATGGTGAAGACGCTGCGCGCTCAGAACCCTGCGACGTAGGGGAGGCGTCTCGCCAGCGCCTCCACCTCGTCGAAGCGCTCGAGGAGCATCGACGTTCCGTCCCAGTTCCCCGACAGGAACGCCTCGCGCGCGTTCGAGGGAATGGAAATGGAGAGCGTCTTTCCCTCGACGACGAGCGTCTTCGTGTCGAGGTCGACCGAGAGCGCGGCCTTCGGAGCGCCTTCCACGAGCGTCTGCAGCTCCTGGACGGTTTCGCGTGGCAGCGTGACGCACGGCAGGCCAATCGCGACGGAGTTCCCGAAGAAGATCTCCGAGAACGACTCGCCGACGACGGCCTTGATGCCGCCGCGCTGGAGCGCCTGCGGCGCGTGCTCGCGCGACGAGCCGCAGCCGAAGTTGCGGTTCACGAGGAGGATCCGCGCGCCCCAGAACCGGGCGTCGTCGAACGGATGTGTCTCCCCCTTTGCCTTCAGGGAGTGCCGGTCGTCCTCGAACGCATGTGCGCCGAGCCCCTCGAACGTGATCGAGACCAGGAAGCGCGCCGGGATGATCCGATCGGTGTCGACGTCGTCGCCGCGCAGCGGAAGCGCGGTGCCGGAGACGCGGCGTATCGCAGAAAGCGTCATCGCGCGCCCTCGAGCGGCTGGACGAGCGGCCGCACGTCCGTGACTTCGCCCGCGAGCGCCGCGGCCGCGACCATCGCGGGGCTCATCAGGAGCGTGCGGCCCGTCGGGCTCCCCTGCCGGCCTTTGAAGTTGCGGTTCGAGGACGACGCGCACACCTGCCGGCCCTCGAGCCGGTCGGGATTCATCGCGAGACACATCGAGCAGCCCGCGCCGCGCCATTCGAAGCCGGCGTCGCGGAAGATCGCGTCGAGGCCCTCCTTCTCGGCGGCCGCGCGCACGGACTGCGAGCCGGGCACGACGAGCGCCTTGACCCCCTTCGCGACCCTCCGGCCCTTCGCGACGCGCGCGGCTTCCCGGAGGTCCGACAGGCGGCCGTTCGTGCACGACCCGATGAACGCGACGTCGATCTTCGTCCCCGAGATCGTCTCGCCGCCACCGAAGCCCATGTACTCGAGCGCCTCGGCGATCTGCGCGCGCGCCTCCGGCGCGGCGTCGGCCGCCTTTGGGACGCGTCCGGACACGCCCACGCTCTGCGAGAGGTTGATCCCCCATGTCACCTGCGGCTCGAGCGCGCCTCCATTCAGCGTCACGCGATCGTCGTATTGCGCGTCCGCGTCGGACGCCATCGAGCCCCACCACGTCACCGCGCGGTCCCACGCGGCGCCGGACGGGGCAGAGGGACGGCCCTTCAAGTAGGAAAACGTCGTGGCGTCCGGGTTCACGTAGCCCGCGCGCGCCCCGCCCTCGACCGACATGTTGCAGAGCGTCATCCGCTCTTCCATCGACATGCGCTGGACGGCCTCGCCGCCGTACTCGTAGGCGTAGCCGACCCCGCCCTTCACGCCCAGCTTTCGGATGATCCCGAGAATGACGTCCTTCGCGTATACCCCCGGCGCGAGGGTCCCCGTCACGTCGATGCGACGGACCTTCAGGGGATCCAGCGCGAGGCACTGCGACGCGAGGACGTCGCGCACCTGCGACGTGCCGATGCCGAACGCGAGCGCGCCGAACGCGCCGTGCGTGGACGTGTGGCTGTCGCCGCAGGCGATCGTCATCCCCGGCTGCGTGAGGCCCAGCTCGGGGCCGATCACGTGCACAATGCCCTGCTCGAGGGAGCCGAGGTCGTGCAGCGGCACGCCGTGGTCGCGGCAGTTCTGCTGCAGCGACGTGAGCATCTCCTCGGCCTCGGCATCCGCGAAGGGGCGCGCGAGGCTCGTCGTCGGCACGATGTGGTCCACGGTCGCGACGGTGCGCGACGGGAACGGCACCTTCCACCCGCGCGCGCGCAGCATCTCGAAGGCCTGAGGGCTCGTGACCTCGTGGACGAGGTGCAGGCCCACGAAGAGCTGCGTCTGCCCGGTCGCAAGCGGTCGGACCGTGTGGAGATCCCAGACCTTCGAGAACAGCGTGCGGCCCATCGGATCGAGCCTAACAAAGGACGGATTACGATGTCTCCCGGAATGGACGTGACCGCTTCGCCCCTCGCCGCCGACCTCGCCGCGGTCGTCGGGGAAGAGCGCGTCTTGACGCGCGCGATCGACCGCATCGCGTGGGCTTCGGACGCGAGCTTCTACCGGCTCGTTCCCAAGGCCGTCGTCCACGCGAAGAGCGCCGACGAGGTCCGCGGCCTCTTCGCCGTCTCGCGTGTCCATGGAGTTCCGCTCGTCTTCCGCGCCGCCGGGACGAGCCTCTCGGGCCAGTCCATCACGGACGGCATCCTCGTCGAGACGGCGCGCGGCTTCCGCGGCCTCTCGGTCGAGGAGAACGGATCGAAGATTCGCGTCCAGCCCGGCGTGATCGGCGCGCACGCGAACCGCGCCCTCCGCGACTTCGGCCGGAAGATCGGGCCCGACCCCGCCTCGATCGCGACGTGCACGCTGGGCGGCATCGTCGCGAACAACGCGAGCGGCATGTGCTGCGGCGTCGCGCAGAACGCGTACCACACGCTCGAGTCCCTCACGTTCCTGCTGCCCTCGGGCACGTCGATCGACACGGCGCGCCCCGACGCCGACGAGGTCTTCCGCGCGAAGGAGCCGGCGCTCTGGCAGGGCCTCGCGGAGCTGCGCGCGCGCGTCGTCTCGAACACGGCGCTCTCGGCGCGCATCCGCGCGAAGTACCGGACGAAGAACACGACCGGCTACTCGCTCAACGCGTTCCTCGACCACAAACGCCCGGTGGACATCTTCCGCCACCTTCTCGTGGGGTCGGAGGGGACGCTTGCCTTCGTCTCGGAGGCCGTCCTCCGGACGGTGCCGGACCTGCCCGTGAAGGTCACGGGGCTCCTCCTCTTCCCGGACCTCTACGCGGCCTGTGCCGCGATTGTCCCGCTGAACGAAGCCGGCGCGAAGGCGCTCGAGGTCATGGACCGCGCGGCCCTGCGGTCGGTCGAGGCCGAGCCGGGCGTGCCTCCCGCGCTCCGCGCCCTGCCGCCGGGCGCCGCGGGCCTCCTCGCGGAATTTCAGGCGGCGCGCGAGGACGAGCGCATGGGGCTCGAGCGCATCGCGGCGTCCGCCGTTTCCGCGCTGACGCTCGTCGAGCCGGCGCGGTTCACGCACGACGCCGCGGAACAGGCGCGTCTCTGGCGGGTGCGGCAGGGCATGTTCCCGTCCGTCGGCGCGGTCAGGAAGAGCGGCACGACCGTCATCATCGAGGACGTCGCGTTCCCGGTCGACCGCCTCGCGGACGCCGCCGTCGACCTCAACGCGCTCTTCGGCACGCACGGCTACGAGGACGCGATCATCTTCGGCCACGCCCGGGACGGGAACCTGCACTTCGTCCTTTCGCAGTCGTTCCGGGACGCGCGCGCCGTCGAGCAGTACGCGCGCTTCATGGACGACGTCGTCCGCCTCGTCGTCGAGCGGTACGACGGCGCGCTGAAGGCCGAGCACGGCACGGGCCGGAACATGGCGCCGTTCGTCGAGACGGAGTGGGGGCCCGAGGCGTACGCCGTGATGAAGCGCCTCAAGGAGCTGGCCGATCCGGGAGGCCTCCTGAATCCCGGCGTCCTCTTGAACGGCGACCGGCGCGCGCACCTCAAGGACCTTAAGCCGATCCCGACGGTCGAAGACGAAGTGGACCGCTGCATCGAGTGCGGGTTCTGCGAGCCGCTCTGCCCGAGCCGCGACCTCACGCTCACGCCCCGCCAGCGCATCGTCGTGCGCCGCGAGCTCGCCCGCCTCGATGAGACGCGGAGCAACCCCGCGCTCCGCGCCGCTCTCGAGGCCGACTTCCCGTACGAGGCGCTCGACACGTGCGCGGTGGACGGCCTCTGCGCGACCGCCTGCCCGGTCAAGATCGACACGGGCCAGCTCACGAAGCGCTTCCGCGCCCTGCGCCACTCGGCCGCGGCGAACCGGACCGCGGCGCACCTCGCGCGCAATTTAAGTCTCGTCGAGCCGGCGCTCCGCATGGGACTGCGCGCGGGGCACGCCGTCCAGTCGTTTTTCGGGGCGGGCGCGATGGTGGGCCTCACAAAGGTGCTGCGTGCCCTCTCGGGCGGGCCGTTCCCGCTCTGGAGCGCGGAGATGCCGCGGGCCGCGCGCGCCCCGCGCCTGAAGACGTCCGCCTCCGGGGCGCAGGCGATCTACTTCCCGTCCTGCCTCTCGCGGACGATGGGGCCCGAGGCTGGCGACGCGGAGGCGCCGCCGCTCGTCGACACGCTGGTCGCGCTCGCGGAGCGCGCCGGCGTGCCCGTTCACGTGCCTCCCGACGCGGCCGGGACGTGCTGCGGCGTCCCGTTCTCGTCGAAGGGCTACGCGGAGGCGCACGCGATCGCCGCGAACCGCGCGATCGAGCGCTTCTGGCGGTGGTCGGACGGCGGGCGCCTGCCCGTCTTCGTCGACACGAGCCCGTGCACGTACGGCCTCCTCCACTCCCGCGAGGCCCTCACGGAAGAGAACCGGCGGCGCTTCGACGCGCTCACGATCCTCGACGGCGTCGCCTTCGTCCACGATGTGCTCCTGCCGAAGCTCACCGTGACGCGCCGGGAGCCGTCGGCCGTCCTCCATCCCGTCTGCTCCCTCGTGAAGATGGGCCTCGTCCCGAAGCTCGAGGCCGTGGCCCGCGCCTGCGCGGAGACCGCGACAGTCCCGCCCGACGCAGGCTGTTGCGGGTTCGCGGGCGACCGCGGCTTCCTCTTCCCCGAGCTCACGGCGTCCGCGATGCGCCTCGAGGCCGAAGAGGCGCGCGCGGCGGGCGCCGCCGGGCACTGGTCGTCGAGCCGCACGTGCGAGGCCGGCCTCTCGCGCGCGACGGGCGCGCGCTATCGCTCCTTCGTGCACCTCGTCGAAAGGGCGACGCGGCCATGATCTCACCGATGCGCGTCGCCCTCCTCCAGTTAAACCTGGCCTGGGAAGGACTGGAAGTCGAACCACGCCGGCGCGCCGAAGATCCTCAAGCTAGCAGCCGGGAACGCGCCGTCGCGAACTGGCCCGAGCAGCGCCGTGCGTACTTGCAGCCGCCCCATAAGGCGGGGGCGGTCAAGAATTCCTGCTACGTCGCGGCCGTGAATCGCGCACGGCTGGACGGCAAGGTCAACCGGCAGCTGGGCGATTCCCCCGCGACCTCACCGCGGGGCGAGACTCTTGTCAGCGCTGCGGAGATCAAATCCCGTTCCCTGAGCTCAAGGACCGGCGCGCCGAGTACCACCGCTAGGCGCCAAGCGGCCTCCTAATACGCGTCGGCGCTAAACTCCGATTCACAAAATGACAACTTCACCACTTTCCCCGGAGATTGTCTCGCTCATCCATCACCTCGAGCTGAACAAGAGTGGCTGGTGGGACCTCGCGACAGAGAAGCTCATCTTGGTCGTACTTTGGCAAGCCAACAGGACTCTCACGGAAGCAGAACTTCTTGCCAGCCTGCGCGACTCGTATTCGCTGCAACTAATCCCGCTCACCCTCAAAAATCGGCTCCACGCGTTGCAGTCACGCCGCGAGGTAATCTCTCAGGCCGACGGCACTTTCAAGCTCGCTGAAGCAGCGCGCAAGTCGCTCGAGATCCAGGTCATTGAGGCCAAGGAACTCGCCGCCCGTTTGCGTGTACACGCTGCCTCTCTCATTCCAAGCGACGTGTCGAACGCGCTCCGCGAGGGCACCTGGGATTACCTATATGACCACGTCCTAGCGCCTTGGATTAGGTCTGCCGGTGCCTATGCCTACAGGCTCTTGGCCGGCCCCAATGGACCAGTGCGAGCGGCTAGCGTTGCGACCCAGATCGAGACCTTTCTGTCTCGTTACCCGACGGGCGCGCAAGAAGCGGTGCGCGCCGCTGTCGAAGGCTGGCTATCTTCGGACGACCCGGACCTACGAAAGATCGTTCTACAAACGCTTAACTCACACTTTGTGCTAGAGGCTAGCCGACTCGACGACGCGACTCTCAGCGCCCTCACGCCGACCGGATCGGCTCGTCCGAGTTTCGGTCTCTTCATCGACACCAACCTACTCTTCTCCCTCCTAGGGCTCCACGACAACCCTGCCAATGAGGCCGCGGAGTCACTTCTTGATGTAATCAGAGAGCTACGTGGTCGCGTCAACGTGAAGTTGTATGTGCTTGCAACGACGATCGACGAGACAAAGCGCGCGATTACAGCGCGCCTTGGCCCACTTCGAAACCTCAGACTGGGCCCCAACCTCTCTGTCGCAGCTACCGATGTTCTTCATGGAATCGATCGAAGATTCGCAGACGAGTGCAAGAAGGCTGGGGTTGCGCTCTCTCCCGACGACTTTTTTGGCCCGTACCTGAATAACCTTCTGCCCGTGTTGAAGACCAAGGACATCAACCTTTTTAACACACCTCTTCAGGGCTATTCCGTTCGGTCTGACGTTGTTGACGACATAAACGACGCACTCGAACGTGAAACATCGAAGCCTGCGGAAAGGCGGAAAGGCTACGAGCAGATCGCGCACGACATGATCTTGTGGCATTTCGTCAAAGATAGACGGCCAGCCGTCACTGAGTCACCCCTCGATGCCGTGAGCTGGGTCGCGACGATTGACCTAGGCCTCCTAGGATTTGACGAATACCGTTGCCATCGAGAAAAGTCGAAGGTTCCGGTTTGCATCTATCCGACGACTCTCGTTCAGATGCTGCAGTTCTGGGTTCCGCGTTCGCCCGCCTTCGACGCAGCACTATTCGGTAGCCTAGGTCTTCCCGCTCTATTCCACGATTTCGACCCGGAAACGGAGAGCGTGACGGTAAGGATCCTCAGGGCCCTATCGCGCTTTGAAAATATCGACTACCTACCCCCCGAAACGGTCAGGGCGATCCTCGTAAACGAGTCTCTGAGGCAGCGGCTTACAAGCGAGACCACCGTGACAAGAGAGGTTGAGCTCGTAAGAGAAGCGCTGATCGAGGAAAACCGCAAGAAGCAGGCGGCGCTTGATGCTGAGAAGGTCGAAAGAGCTCGCGTAACTGACGAGTTACTGAAGAGCTCGGCGCGTGTCGCTGAACTCGAGAGCACTGCTCGGGCTCACGGCGAGGAGGCAGAGACTGCGAAAGCCGCGCTTCGAAATCAGGTTCGAAAATCCAGAGACGCCGACGACAGGATATCTGCACTCGAAGATACTGTTCGTAGAAATGTCGCGGAGCGCGACCGGGAGGCGGCAGGGCACACAGCCCGCCGATTCCTGCTGGGGTCTCTACTCCTTTTAGTCCCGATCGTCGTCCTGTTCACGTATCTACTCGGCGCATACGCGTACGCTTTTCGGCTGACGCCACTGGAATCAGGCCTGCTCTGCGCAGGGTTCTCGGCTCTGACATGGACCGAGTGTTTCCTATTGATCGGGAACCGATTACGAGCGGTTCGCGAAGAACGGGCTTTTCAATTCGTTCGTTCGCACCGGATCAAGGTGTGGGCAGTTCTTGGTGCAATTGCCATCGGTGTCGCCGCGAATAACGCCACAGACTGGATTAAGGCGAAGCACGCCTTGGTCCAAGGAGCCTAGCCCCGCCTTCAACCTCGGGAAGTCAGGATCAACCCGGGCGAAGTGAATTTTGGGCCGGGGGCTTGCCCCCCGTAATCTGTTTGCATCAGGGCCGGTTCCCCCGGCGGCTCCCAGATTGATCCCAGGCGTGAGCCTGCGAGAGGAATCCGTCATGACGAAACTTCTTCGGAACGCTTCCCGTCCCGCCATCACCGTCCAGGAGACCGCAACCGTCGAAGCCGCCGTCAAGACCATGGTGAAGGAGCGGATCGGCGCCGTGATCGTGCTCAAGGGAAAGGAGATGACGGGGATCTTTTCGGAGCGCGACATCCTCGACAAGATCATCCTCGCGAGGCGCGATCCGGCCAAGACGCCCGTCTCGACAGTCATGACGTCGCCCGTCCAGTATGTCTTCGGCAGCGCCGAAGATGCGGAAGCGGCCTCGACGATGGCCGCGAGCCACATCCGCCACCTCCCGATCCTCGACGAGAAGAAGAAGGTCGTCGGAATGGTCTCCCTCCGCCAGGTCATGCAGGAGCGGATCTCGGACCTCGAGCACGAGGTGCAGGTCCTCGAGGCCTACCTCGGCTTCGACGGCGTCTCGGGCTGACGCCTGACGGGCCGCCGCCTCAGTGCCCGGCGAAGATCTCTTCGAAGAAGACCTGCATCGCCTTCCAGGAGCGCCGCGCGGCCGGCTCGTTGTAGCCGATCATCCCCTTCATCCCCCCGGCGGCCGCCAGACGGTCCGCGTCCGGGTTCGTGAACGCGTGAACGGCGCCCGCGTAGTCCACGGACTGGTAGTCGATCTTCGCGTCCTCGAGCGACTTCTCGAACGCCGCGCGCGCCTCGGGCTTCACCGTCGGATCGGCCGCGCCGTTGAGCAGCAGGAACTTCGCCTTCACGGTCCCCGCCGCCGACGCGGGCGCGTTCACGGGCCCGCCGTGGAAGCTGACGATGCCGACAAGCGGAGCGCCGCTGTAAGCCAGCGCCTGCGCGGTCGACCCGCCGAAGCAGAAACCGATCGCGGCCACTTTTTTCGAATCGACGAGACCCGTCTTCAGAAGCTGCTCGAGCCCGGCGTTCGCCCGCTCGGCCATGAGCGGCTTTCCGTAGAACTGGCCCGCGAGCTCTCCCGCCTTCTTCGGATCCTCGGTGACGACCCCCTGTCCGTACATGTCCACGGCGAAGGCGACGTGGCCCATCGCGGCGAGTTGCTCCGCGCGCCCTTTCGCGAAGGCGTTGAGCCCCCACCATTCGGGAATCACGAGGACTCCGGGACGCTTCCCCTTCGCGGTCGTCGCGTCGTCGTACGCCAGAAAGCCTTCCAGCTTCGTGCCCGCGTGCTCGTACACGACGGACTTCGTGACGACCTTCGCGAAGGCGGCGTTCGCGGCGAGGAGCGCGGCGGCGGAGACAGCGAGCCTTTGAAACGTTTTCATACCGAAAACGTTAGCAATCCCGGGACCGTTACGCAACGGGGACCGGCAGGAACCGGCCCGACGCGGGATTCACCCGATCCCGGCTTCGAGCTTGTCGACGAGCGCGACGTACTTCTTCATCGCGTCGTCCTTCGACAATCCCTTGCGCTTCGCCCACGCGTCGTACTTCGCGCGGCCCTTCAGGTCGAGCATCCCCGGCCGCGAGCCGGCGACGTCCCCTTCCGTGGCCTGCTTGTAGAACGCGTAGAGGTCGAGAAGCTGGTCGTTGGAGGGGCGTTTCGAGAGTTTCTCGACGCGCGCCTTCGCCTCGCTGAACGTGTCCGCGACGGAGCCCTTCTTTGCAGCCATGACGTCTCCTGTTGTTCGGCCGGATCATAGCGGCCGGAGACGTCCATAATCCCGCCGTGCGAACGGCCTTGCTGCAGATGGATCTCGCGTGGGAAGACTGGCAGGCGAACCACGCGCGCGCCGCGAACCTCCTCAAGCGGGCGGCCGACGGCGGCGCGGACCTGGCGCTGCTGCCCGAGATGTTCGCGACCGGTTTCTCGATGGACGGCGCGAAGATCGCGCAGCCCCCGGGCGGCCCCACGGAGCGCTGGCTCCAGGCCATGGCGCGCGAGCTCTCTCTCCACCTCATCGCGGGCCTCGCCGAGACGTGCAACGCCGCAGGGGCACCGTCGGCGCTGCCGCGAAACAACGCGCTCTGGGTTTCGCCCGACGGCGACATCGCGCGCTACACGAAGCTCCACCCTTTCTCCTTTGCGGGCGAGCACGAAAAATTCGCGGCTGGCGAGAACGTCGTGACGTGGACGATTGAAGGCGTGCGCGTGACGCCGCAGATCTGCTACGACCTGCGTTTCCCGGAGCCCTTCCGCCTCGCGGCGGACGGGACCGACCTTTTCGCGGTCGTCGCGAACTGGCCCGAGCGGAGGCGCGCGCACTGGCAGCTCCTCCTCAAGGCGCGCGCGGTCGAGAATCTCTGCTACGTCGCCGGCGTCAACCGCGTCGGCGACGATGGCAACGGCTTCCATCACGCAGGCGACTCGGCCGTGATCTCGCCCTGGGGCGAGACGCTCGCGAGCGCCGCCGAGATCGAGACCGTCCTCATCGTCGACGTCGATCCGCAAGAGGTCGCCGACGCGCGCGCGAAGTTTCCGGCGCTCGAGGACCGAAGACCCGACCGCTACCGGCGCTGACCGGTCGACGTGCCCCTAAATGACCTCGACTGGAATCGAAAGGTCGAGTACCGCTTCGGGCCGGCACGCCCCTTCGCCGCACGCGCGGTAGCGCGTGCGGACGATCACGTCTCTCTTCCCTTTCGAGGCCTTCCGAGAGACGGAGAAAGGAATATTTGCTTCGAAGGTCCCGTGCCAGCCGGAGACGACCTCGCCACCCGCGTCTTCCATGCGCACCGGCGCGGGCAGGAAGATTTCTTCGAAAGTGAATTCGGAGCCACCCGTCGGCTCGATGCGTAACCCGTCCGGCCCTTGCAGGTGCCAGCCTTCCGAGATCGTCAGCCTGAGGTGAATCACGCCCTTCCCGCCGCGTACGACGCGGGGCTCGACCGCCACCCCCTCGACGAGCAGCGGCGGCTCCGCGAGAGGGAGCAAACCGTATCTGTCTTCGAATTCCAGCAGCGTCTCGTACGCGAAATACCACGACTCCGTACCGTGGGGAGACCGCGCCATCAGCCAGGACACCTCGTCGACGGCCTCTCGGGCCTCGCTCGCGAGATCGGGGTCGCCCGTCTTCAGCGCGAGGCGCGCGAGCGCCCACGCGGCGGCGCCGGAAGACGACGGCGTCGCCTTGTCGAAGAGGTCCCGCGCGTTCACAAGAAGCTCTTCGTTCCCCTCGCCCGAGAACGTGAAGCCAGGGCCGTCCTTGCGCTTGAAGCGCGCGCGCATCGAGGCCGCCGCCGCGACCGCCTCGTCCTGCCACACCCCCGGGCCGCTCTCGTCATCCGCTTCCGCGAGGTCGAGAAGAGCATGGACGAAGAAGGCCTCGTCCTCGAGGAAGGCGGGAATCTTCGCGACACCGTCCTTGAAGGTGCGCTGGAGCTGCCCCGCGCCGTCGCGGCAGTCCTCCAGCAGGAAACGCGCGCCGGCGCGCGCGGCGTCGAGGAAGCGCCCCTCGTTCAGGATCCGGCCCGCGATCGCGAGGCCCGACACCGCGAGCGCGATCCAGCCCGCGATGCGTTTGTCGTCGAGCGCGGGCGGCACGCGGCGCGACCGCGCCGCGAGAAGCGCGGCGCGCGCCGGCGCGAGTCGTTCTTCGGATGCCGGAATGATCTTCTTAGAAAGGAAAAGAATCGAGCGGCCGGTGAAGCGGCCAGTCGCCTCGTCGCGGAAGTTACCCTCCGGCCTGACTCCGTACCATTCGCAGAAATATTCGCCTTCGTCTTCGCCGAGAACGTCTCGAATCTCGCTTGGGTCCCAAGCAAAGTATTTCCCCTCTTCCCCCTCCGAATCCGCGTCCGTCGAAGCGTAGAAGCCGCCTTCGGGGCCCGTCATCTCGCGGAGGAGGTATTCCCCCGTCTCACGGGCGACGCGCGCGAAGAGGTCGTTTCCGGTAAGCGCGTACGCGCGCGCATAGACGCCGAGGAGCTGCGCGTTGTCTGTGAGCATCTTCTCGAAATGCGGGAGAAGCCAGTTCGCATCGGTGGAATAGCGATGAAAGCCGCCGCCGAGATGGTCGCGGATGCCGCCGAGCGCCATGGCCTCGAGCGTGGCCTCCGCCATCGTGAGCGCCGCCCCGTCCCCGGCCGCTCCGCGGCGGAGGAGCCACGCGAGCGCGAGATGCGGCGGAAACTTCGGTGCGTCGCCGAAGCCGCCATTGTGCGGATCGAAGAGGCGCGACAGCGCGCACCCGAGGAGGCCGAGGCTCGCGGGTGTCAAAGGCTCGGACGCGTCCCGCGCCGTGAGGCCGGACGCCGCTGCCACCTCCGCCGCGATCCTGGCCGCGCCGCTCTCGAGGTCGGCTCGCTTCTCGCGCCACGCGGCTTCGAGCCTCTTGAGGAGCGTGAGGAATCCCGGGCGCCCGTGCCGGTCGTCGGGCGGAAGATACGTGCCGGCGAAAAACGGCTTGCGGTCGGGCAGGAGGAACGCCGACAGCGGCCAGCCCCCGCGACCCGAGGTGAGCTGGACGGCCGTCATGTAGACGTCGTCCACGTCCGGCCGCTCCTCGCGGTCCACCTTGATGCTCACGAAGTGCGCGTTCAGGAACCGCGCGATCTCCTCGCTCTCGAACGACTCCTTCTCCATCACGTGGCACCAGTGGCAGGACGAATACCCGATCGAGAGGAAGACGGGGCGATTCTCCCGACGCGCCGTCTCGAAGGCCTCGTCTCCCCACGGATACCAGTCCACCGGGTTGTGGGCGTGCTGGCGGAGGTAGGGGGAGGATTCGAGAACGAGCCTGTTCGGCATCGTCGTAGCATCTCATCACGCGCAAGGTGGACTACGGCATCGACGCCCCCGGCGTCATTCGGAATCTTTTCGATACCTACGCGCCGATGCGAGCGGGCCCGCGTGCTGCCACGACGGCCAGGCGAGGCCCGCCTTGACGAGCTCGGCGCTGAGGTTTCTGCCGCCCGGAAGCGTCACGTACCCGACCCGCCTTCCGTCTCCGAAGCGGGATTCCTCGACGAAAACGTCGCGGCCGAGGGCGAGCCGGTTCGCGAAGGCCCGCGCCGCCCGTGCATGCTGCTGCCCCTTTTCGGGGAACTCGACCTCGGCCAGGCGGAGGCTCTCGGGGCGGCCGTTCCTGAGAACGACGACCTGAGCCGTCTCCGAAATCGACACGACCCGGCCCGTATAGCGATTGGAAGCCGGGAAAACGAACGTGAGGAGGCCCACGATCCCAAGCCACCCGGCCGCGATCACCGTCGCAAAACGGCTACGAAGCTGTTTCTCGCTGGCGCTCACGTCCCCGGTGAAGCAATAAGCGGACCGAAAAGCTCACTCTGGGGTTCTTTCCGCGAGCAGGCGCCGCGCCCAGGGCCGGATGAAAAGACCGAGGACCGACGGGGCCGGCCTCTTCCTTGCGACGCGGCGGAGCCGCAGGACCTGCTCGACGCAGAGGCCGCCCGCAAGCAGCAGCACGAGGAGATCCGAGACCTCAGGGACGAGGAGAAACCCGAGGAGCGCGGTCGCCGCGAATGGGCCGAGCGCGACGAGCAGGAAAATCGCCGAGATCCGCGCCCACCTCAGGCCGTCGAATCCGAATCGCTTCGCGAGCACGTCCTGGTCTCTCGCTTCCAGGAACGACAGGACCGGCTCGAGAAGATGAAAGCGGTCGACGTCCTCCTCCCAAGGCTCCGGGGGTTCCACCTGGAAGAGGGACTTCTCGGGAGGCACCGCGCGCCCCGCCGAACGATCGAGCCCGCGCCTCGAGATCCGCCACACCTCGTAGAGGAACGTTCCGGCCACGGTGCCGATGCCCCGGCGCTGGAGCAGGGCGACCGCTAGGCGCGCGGTCGACTCGGCGAGGAGATAGACGCCGAACGCGAGGACCGGCGTCGGAAAAGAACTCGCGCCCCCGACAGACGACGCCAGGAGAAGGATGAGGGAGATCCACCCGAGGATCCACAGCGGCAGCGCCGAGGCGAGCGACAAGGTCGAAGCGCGGACGTTGTAGTTATGCTCGAACCGTTCCTGCACCGAGGCGGGAAGGCTTCCCACGAAAGGCGCGGCGAGAAGCAGAGCCGTGCGCCCTTCGACCCGCCGCGTAACGGCGCGCGTCTCCTTGATCCGCTCGGCCTCGGTCTCGGCGTCGTACGTCGTGATGACGCGGATCGCGTGTCGCTCGTCCCAGCGGGCGAGCGTGTAGGTGAGACTCCCGTCCGCGTGGGTCTCGAGGTCCTCGACCTCGAAGAGCTGCTCCTCCCAGCGCACGCACGTCCCCGGGTGCTCGGCCGACGTGGCCGTCTTTGGCACGCGCGCGCGCCACCCCTTCGGCTCCGCGCAGGAAAGGAGGAGCTTCCCCTCCCGCACCCCCGCGATCCGGTCGCGGCCCAACGGGCGTGGCATGAGAGGAGAAGCTTACGGCGGGCGGAGGTCCGCGGCGATAGACTCTCCGGCCATGCGACTGGTCACATTCCTTCCCTCGGAAGGTGATGCTTCGTCCTCCGGCATTTTCGCGGCCCAGCGGCCGCGCCTCGGGGCGGTCGTCGGAGAAGATCGGATTCTCGAGTTCGCTCGTGCTGACGCCCGGTTCGCGAAGGTGGGGATGCTCGACCTGCTCGCGCGCGCCGACGAGCTCATGCCGGAAGCAGGCGCCCTCCTCGGTATGGCCTCCGAGGTGCCGCGTGAGGCCTTTCACTCCGAGCAGGCCGTCACTCTCCTCGCGCCGCTGCCGCGCCCGGTCTCGATCCGCGACGCCTACGCGTTCCGCCAGCACGTCGAAACGGCGCGCGGGAACCGCGGCCTCGGGATGATCCCCGAGTTCGACGCCTTCCCCGTCTTCTATTTCACGAACGCGCTCGCGGTCATCGGTCCCGGCGAGCTGCGCGTCGGGCGGAGCCGGCTCGAGAAGCTGGACTTCGAGCTGGAAGCGTTCTGCGTGATCGGAAAGAGGATCACGAACCCCACGCTCGCCGAAGCCGACGAAGCGATTTTCGGGTACGGCGTCCTGAACGACTTTTCGGCCCGCGCACTCCAGGCGGAGGAGATGAAGCTGAACCTCGGCCCGGCGAAAGGCAAGGACTTCGCGACGGGGCTGGGCCCATGGCTCGTCACGAAAGACGAGCTGAAGGATCGCCTCTCGCCCTCGCCGAAAGGAAATGTCCTCATCGCACGCATGACCGCAACGGTCAACCACGTGCCGGTCTCCGACGGAAACGTCTCGCAGATGAACTGGACGTTCGCCGAGATCATCCGGCGCGCCGCCGACGGCGTCACCCTCGAGCCCGGAGAAGTCATCGGCTCGGGCACGGTGGGTACCGGCTGCTTCCTCGAGCTGAACGGCTCGAAGATCACGCACAACCAGTGGCTGAAGCCAGGCGACGTCGTGAGCCTCACGATCGAGGGGCTCGGCACGCTCACGAACACCATCGTCGAAGACCCCGCGAAGTGATTTCTCCCGCGGACGACCTCATCTCCCTTTACGCCTACAACTCCTGGGCTAACGCGCGCGTCCTCGAGACGCTGCGAGCCATGTCCGAGGCCGATTACGTGAAGGAGCAGGGCGGCGGCTGGCCGTCCTTGCGCGCCACGTTCGTCCACCTCGCGGGCGCCACGGACGCCTGGGCCGAGCGCTTCTCCGGCCGCGACGCGACGCGACGCGCGACGATCGAAGAACTGCCGGGCCTCGAGGACGCGGCGCGGATCCTTCTCGCCGCCGAGGAGAAGCACGCGCGCCTCCTGCCGACCTTCACGCCCGAGCGCCTCGCGGGACCCTTCATCTGGAAGAACCTGAAGGGCGAAAGGAAGACGGCCCCGTTCTGGGTCGTCGTCAAGCACGTCGTGAACCACCAGACGTACCACCGCGGCCAGATCTCGGCGATGGTGCGCCGCCTCGGCCATACGCCGAAGTCGACCGACATGGTCGTCTGGGGAATCGAAATCTCCGCGCGCGGCTGACCGCGTCCTCGTCTTAGAATCCGCCCAGATTGTCCAACCTCGCCTCAACGTTCGCGGACCGCTGGCTTCGTCGCGGAATCATCACGAGCCTCGGGCTCGGCTTCACGATTCCCTATTTCCGCCTCTTGAACCGGGTTCACGTGACGGGCGACCGGATCATCGACACGCTCCCGCGCAAGAACGTCGTCTTCCTCTCGAACCACCAGACGTACTTCATGGAGGCAATGGCGATTTTCGACGTCGTGTACGTGCGGCATCGCCTGCCGCTCGAGGACCCGTTCATGCGCTTCTCGGCCGCGACAGAGACGATGAAGCAGAACCTCCTGACCCAGCTCTTCACGAAAGGCGGCGGCGTGACATTCCGACGCAGCTTCCGCGAAGGCGGGAAAGACGTGAAGCGCGGGGCGGACTTCCAGGGCATCGCGAAGGTGGAGGAGGCGATCGCGACCGGGTGGCTGCTGCACTTCCCCGCCGGCACGACCCAGAAGGGCGCGCCGCTGCGCCCCGGCGTCGCGCAGCTTCTCCATCGCACGAAGGCCGTCGCCGTTCCCGTGCGCGTGGACGGCTTCCGCAATCTCCTCCTCTACAGGCAGTTTCCGGGAAAGGTGCTGAAAAAGTGCCGAGTCGCCCTCCACCCCCCTCTCGATCTCGCGAAGTTCTACGCGGCGCCGTACCACAAGGACGCGGGCGCGGAGGTCGTCGAAGGGCTTTCCTCGATCCTCGCGGACCCGGATTGAACTCCGGCCGGTGAACGTCCTCGGATTCACCGCGCTCCTCTTCTCCGGCGCGGCCGCTGCGGGCCTCGTCGGCGCGCTCACGGGCCTCGGCGGCGGCGTCGTCCTCGTCCCGCTCCTGACGCTCGGCCTCGGCGTCGACATCAAGTACGCGATCGGGACCGCCCTCGTGGCCGTGATCGCGACGTCGAGCGGCGCCGCGGCGGCTTACGTCCGCGAGGGCTTCTCGAACGTGCGAATCGGCCTCTTCTTCGAGATCGCGACGACCCTCGGCGCCCTCGTCGGCGCGTTCCTCGCGGCGCGGACGCCGACGTCCGCGATCGCCGTGATCTTCGGCGCCGTCCTCCTGGGCTCGACGGCGTTCTCATGGAAGGGGCACGCCGCGGCGGCGGGGATCCAATCCCCCGACCCGCTCGCGACGCGCCTCGGCCTGAACGGGTCCTTTCCCTCCCTCGCCGGCGGAGAACAGGCGTACTTTCCACGGCGCGTCCCGCTCGCATGGCTGCTGATGGTCGTCGCGGGCGCCGCCTCGGGCCTCCTCGGAATCGGCTCGGGCGCGCTCAAGGTCCTTTCAATGGACAACGTTCTCGGGCTCCCCTACAAGGTTTCGACGACGACGAGCAACTTCATGATCGGCGTGACGGCCGCCGCGAGTGCGGGCGTCTACCTGAGCCGCGGGTACATCGACCCGGCGCTCGCCGCGCCCGCCGTCCTCGGCGTTCTCGCGGGATCGGCGCTCGGCGCCAGGATCCTGACGGCCACCCGCTCGAACGTCCTCCGCCTCGTCTTCACGGCCGTTGTCCTCGTCATGGGGATCCAGATGATCGTCCAGGGTCTCCGGGGGGGCGTGTGATCGCGGGCCGCAAGGAGCGGCGCCTCGCGCGCGAGGTGGGCGGGATCCTGCGCCTCGGCGTGATCGTCTCGAGCGCCGTGATCGTCCTCGGCCTCGTGCCGTTCCTCGCACGGGAGGGTGCGCGGCACGCCGATTACCACGTGTTTCGCGGCGAGCCGGCGGCCTTCCGGACGCTCTCCGGGGCCATCAGGGACGCCGCCCAGGCCGACCCGCGCGGGATCATGCAGCTCGGCGTTTTGCTCCTGGTCGCGACGCCGTTCGCCCGCGTCGCCCTGTGCATCGTCGAGTTCGCGCGCGAGCGCGACCGCCTCTACGTCGGGGTCGCGCTCCTCGTCCTCCTCGCGCTCTTCTGGGGCCTCCTCGGCTCGGGCTGACGGCCCCTCAGGAGACCGTCAGCTCGAACGCGGGCGGCTCGACCATTTGTTTCTTGACGGCGCACTGGTCGACCGCGCGACGGATCGCGTCCGTGTACTTCTCCGGGAAGCCGGGCGGCAGCGTGAGCGCGACCTTGATCGTCGAGAGGCGCTTCTTCGCGTCGTCGCGGACGATCTCGAGCGAGAGCCCGAGCCCCTCGGTCGCGATCCCGCGCTCCTGACAGAAGCGCAGGGCGTAGAAGCCCATGCACGTCGCGATCGACGCGAGGAAGAGGTCGAAGGGCGACGCCGCCGAGTCGGCGCCAAGCGGCGCCGGCTGGTCCGTCCGAACTGTGTGGCCCTTCACGCCCGCCTCGACGGCGACGCCGCCCGGAAACGAGACGGCGATTTTCACGCGGTTCCCTCGGCGCAGCAGGACCCCTTGGGCTCGGGCAGGGCGTCTTTCACTCCCGCCTTCTTCAGGATCGCGATCATCGGGCACCACTTCGAAAGGCCGCTCTGGAGAAGGTTCGCCCCAACGAAGGCCGTGAAGAGGAAGAAGCCGGGGTGGACGAAGTATCCGAGGGCGACGGAGGCGAGGACGAAGAACCCGGCGATGGAGCGAAGGGCGTCGTTGACGGTCATTGGTCTCTCCTGTGGGGGACGGGGTTGCCGGCCCTTGACTTTCATAACCATATAGCTATACATTAGTCCCCGTGAACGGAAAACGCAACCCCCTCATTCTCCTCGGACTGGCGGCGGCGCTGGCATCTCCTGCCCGGGCCGACGGGCCCCAGTCCTCTCCATCTCCCCTGACCCTCGCCGAGGCCATGCAGAAGGCCCGGGAGAGCGCCCGGGAAGTCACGGCCGCTCAGGCCCGTTACGGGGCCGCCGAGGCCCGGGCCTCCCAGGCGAAGGCCATGCGCCTCCCGTCGCTCAACCTGACGGCGCTCTTCATGCGCACGAACAACCCGGCCGAGGCCTTCGCCATGAAGCTGAATCAGGGCACGTTTTCGTTCCCCGACTTCGTCGCGAGCGACCCGAACGACGCCGCGCCGATCAACACCGGCATCACGCGCGCCGAGATCGCCCTCCCCCTCTTCACGGGCGGCGAGCTCTCGGGGCGGATCGACCAGGCGAAACTCGCGGTTGCTTCGGCATCGGAGACGTCCACGTGGACGGCTGACAACGCCGCCCTCGCGGCCGCCGAGGCGTATGTGATGGTCGCGCAGGCCGAGGAGTACGCGGCTCTCCTCCATAAGTCGCGCGACACGGTCGCGGCGCACGTCAAGTTCGCCGGAGACTACGTCACGCAGGGCATGCTCGTCCGCTCGGAGTTCCTGAGGGCCGAGGTCGAGCTCGCCCGGATGGACGACCTCGCGACCGAGGCCGACGGCCGCGTGAGGATCGCGAACGCGAACCTCGCGTTCCGGCTTGGCGCTGCGGGCGGCTCCTCGTGGGCCCTCGCCCCGCTGCCCGACCCGCGCCCCGTCGCGGCACCCCTGGACGGCTGGCTCGCGACCGCCGCCGAACGCTCCGACCTCGGCTCGGCCCGAAAGCTCCTCGCGGCGGGCGAGCTCGAGGAGAAGGTTAAACAGGCGCCCTTCTGGCCGAAGCTCGCGCTCGTCGCCAAGGGCGAGCTCTACGGCGACAAGCCGTTCGGCTCGACCGGCAGGTCGGGCTCCCTCACGGCCGTCGCGACCTGGAACGTCTTCCAGGGCGGCGCCGACCGCGCCGCGGTCATCGCGGCGCGCGAAGACGCTCGCGCGGGCCGCGAGGACGTCGCCCGGTTCGCGGAGGGCGTCCGCCTCGAGGTCCGGAAGGCCTTCGAGGAAGCGAAAACGGCCGAGGCCCGGCACGAGACCGCGAAGAAGGCCCTCGAAGTCGCGCGCGAGGGCGAACGCATCACGAACGATCGGTTCCGGGCGGGCGTCGTGAAGACGCTCGATCTCCTGGACGTCACGACGGCCCGCCGCGAGGCGGAAACGCGCGAGCTCGTCGCTCGCGCCGACGCGCACATGGCGGCCCTGAGGCTCGCCGTCAAGGCGGGGCGGCGCCCCGAGAGCGTTTTGAACGGAGGAACGGAGTGAAGAAGATCGGATTTTCCTCGAAAGTGTTTGTCGGCCTCGTCGTTGCCGGCTCGGCTTCGCTTGGCGCCTGCAAATCTCCGCATTCTCCTTCTAAGAAAGAAATCCCTCCGGTAGCCGCCGCGACGGCATCGGTCGAGAGGGCATCGTTGCCGGATCGTCTGACTCTCTACGGCACCGTCACAGCCGACCGGACGGCCGCCGTCTCTTCGCGCGTCACGGCGAACGTCGTCGCGGTGCCCGCGCGCGTCGGGCAGACCGTCGCCGCCGGCGACGTCCTCGTCGAGATCGACCCGCAGACGGCGAAGGGCCAGGAGGCCCAGGCCAAAGGCGCGCTCGCGCAGGCGCGCGCGGCGCTCTCCCTCGCCGAGCGCAATTACGAACGCTACAAGGCCCTCGCGGCCGCCGGCTCGGCGTCGCCGCTCGAGCTCGACATGAACCGGATGCAATACGAGCAGGCGAAAGGCGCCGTCCAGCAGGGCGAAGGCGCGGTGGATGCAGCCTCCTCCGTCGCACGCGAGTCCCGCGTGACGGCACCCTTCGCCGGCCGTGTGGCCGCGCGTCTCGTCGAGGCCGGCGACCTCGCGGCCCCAGGCCGCCCGCTCGTCACGATCGAGTCCGCGACGGGCCGCCGCCTCGTCGTCCAGGTCCCGGCCGGCACGGTCGCCGCGTCGGGCCTCGCGGCGGGGAAAAAGCTCGCCGTGAAGATCGACGGAGCGGGCGCCGACCTGACGGGCGCCGTCGTCGAGATGTCGCCCGGCGCCGACCCCGCAAGCCACACGTACACCGTGACCCTCGAGCTGTCCGGCGCGCCCGTCGCGACCGGCCTCACGGGTCGCGCGACCCTCGACGCCGCGGCGCGGCCGTCCGTCCTCGTTCCCGAAAGTGCCGTTCTGGCGAGCGGCGGCGTCAGCTTCGTCGCCTTGAAGGACGACGCCGGCAAGGCGCGCACCCGCGTCGTGACGACCGGCGCCTCTTCGGGCGGCAAGGTCGAGATCCTCTCCGGCCTCTCCGGCGGCGAGACCGTCCTCGTCGGCCTCACGGCGCCTCCCGCCGACGGCGCACCCGTCTCCGAACCGAAAGACGCCGAGGCGAAGGGAAGCGCAAGGTGAGCGAGAACAGCTCCCACGGAAAGGACGTGCGCGAGGCGCTCCGCCGCAAAATGACGCGCCGGCCCCTCGGAGCCTCGGGCCGGATCGCGAAGGCGTTCCTCGAATCCAAGCTCACGCCCCTCCTCGTCGTCGCTTCGCTCCTTCTCGGCGCGTTCGCGCTCCTCATCACGCCGCGCGAGGAGGAGCCCCAGATCAAGGTCCCGATGATCGACGTCTTCGTCGCGCTCCCCGGCGCGGCGGCCGGGGAAGTCGAGCGTCGCGTCATCTCTCCCGTCGAGAAGGCCCTCTACCAGATCCCGAACGTCGAGTACGTCTACTCGACGTCGCAGCCCTCGGGCGGGATCGTGATCGTGCGCTTTCTCGTCGGGACGGACCCCGACCAGGCCGTCGTCCGCGTCCACGCGAAAATCGCCGAGCTCCAGCCGAATCTCCCGCCGGGCGCCCTGCCGCCCGTCGTCGTGCCCCGCGGAATCGACGACGTGCCGGTCGCCGCGTACACGCTCTGGTCGAAGGACGCGTCCCCGATGCAGCTCCGGCAGATCGCCGACGAGGTCAAGGCCGAATTCACGCGACACCCACGTGTCGCGCAGGTCACCGTCCTCGGCGGGCAGCGCCGGGTCGTCAACGTGATCTTCGACCGCGACCGCCTCGCCTCCTATGGCGTCTCGCTCGTCCAGGCGCATCAGGCCCTGTCGGGACTCAACTGGCGCCTCCCTGCCGGCAGCTTCTCGACTGGCAACGCGGAGGTGCCCGTCGAGGTCGGCTCGCTCTTCCGCCGCGCCGAGGACGTCGGCGCCGCGGTGATCGGCGTCGTGAACGGCAAGCCCGTCTGGCTGCGGGACGTCGCGACCGTCTCCGACGGACCCGAGGAGCCCACTCAGTACGCCTGGATGCTCACGAAGGCCGGGGAAGACGCCCCCGCCGTGACGCTCGCCGTCGCGAAAAAGCCCGGCACGAACGCCGTCGAGCTCGTGAAGGAGCTGGACGCGCGCCTCGAGGGTCTCAAGGGCCCCGTCGTCCCCTCCAACGTCACGGTCACGAAGACGCGCGACTACGGCAAGACGGCCGACGAGAAGTCGTCGGAGCTGATCTTCCACGTCGGGCTCGCGACGCTCTCCGTCGTGATCCTCATGGCGCTCTTCCTCGGACGCCGCGAGGCGGTCGTCGTCCTCGTCGCGGTCCCCGCGACGCTCGCCCTCACCCTCTTCTCGTCGTACCTCTTCGGCTACACGCTGAACCGCGTCACGCTCTTCGCGCTCATCTTCGCGATCGGCATCCTCGTGGACGACGCGATCGTCGTCGTCGAGAACGTCCACCGCCATTACGAGCTCGGCTGGGGCGAGCCGCGCCTCGCAACCGTGTACGCGGTCGACGAGGTCGGCAACCCGACGATCCTCGCAACCTTCGCGGTCGTCGCGGCGCTCCTTCCGCTCGCGTTCGTGTCGGGCCTCATGGGCCCGTACATGCGCCCGATCCCCGTGAACGCCTCGGCGGCAATGGTCTTCTCCCTCCTCATCGCGTTCATCGTCTCGCCATGGCTCACGTTCCGGCTTTTCCGGAAGTTTGCCGAGGCGCACCTGAAGGGCGAGGACAACTTCGCACCGGGCGCCCTTGGCGCGGAAGCTCCCGCTGAGGACCGCCTCGTCCGCTTCTACCGGAAGCTCTTCACGCCGCTCCTGAGGCACGCGGCCCGCCGCTGGGCGCTCCTCGGCGGCGTCGTCGCCCTGCTCCTCTTGTCCTGCGGGCTCTTCGTCGTGAGGGCCGTAAAGGTCAAGATGCTCCCGTACGACAACAAGAGCGAGCTGCAGGTCGTCCTCGACATGCCCGAGGGGACGACGCTCGAAGCGACGGCCGCCGCCGCGCGCGAGCTCGCGGTCCTCGTGAAGACGCGGCCCGAGGTTGCGGACGTCGAGGTCTACGCCGGAACGTCGGCCCCGTTCAACTTCAACGGCCTCGTCCGCCACTACTTCCTGAGGTCGGGCCCGCTCGTCGCGGACATGCAGGTCAACCTCGCGTCCAAGCACGACCGCTCGCGCGATAGCCACACGATCGCCAAGGAGATCCGGAACCTGATCGCGCCGGCCGCGAAGCGCCTCGGCGCGAACGTCAAGGTCACCGAGGTGCCCCCGGGCCCGCCGGTCCTCTCGACGATGGTCGCCGAGATCTACGGCCCGGACCCGGTCCGCCGCATCGCGCTCGCGAAACAGGTCAAGGACGTCTTCGAAGCGACCCCCGGCGTCGTCGACACGGACTGGCTCGTCGAGGATCCAGGGCCAAAGATCGAACTCGTCGTGGACCGTGAAAAGGCGATGTTGAGCGGCGTGACGCCCGAAGTCGTCGTCAAGACGCTTCGGATCGCGCTCAGCGGGATGGACGCGGGCCTCCTCCATGTGGACGCGGCCCGCGAGAGTGTGCCCCTCGTCCTGAGGCTCGACCGCGCCCAGCGCTCGGGCCTCGAGGGACTCCTCGCGACGACCGTCCCGTCCATGACGGGCAAGCTCGTCCCCATCCGCGAGCTCGTGACCGTCGTCAACGGCGTCCGCGAGCCCTTCGTCTACCACAAGAATCTGCAGCCCGTGACGTACGTCCTCGCCGAGATGGCCGGGGTGGCCGAAGCTCCCGTGTACGGGATCCTCGACATGAAGAGCCGCATTGCCGCGCTCAAGGCGCCCGACGGGCGGCCCCTCGAGGTCCTCTCGACGACGCTCCCGACGGACTCGAACCGCTACGCGATGAAGTGGGACGGCGAGTGGCACATCACGTACGAGGTCTTCCGGGACATGGGGATCGCCTTCGCGGCCGTCATCGTCCTCATCTACGTCCTCGTCGTCGGGTGGTTCCGCTCGTTCGTGACGCCGCTCATCATCATGGCGCCGATCCCGCTCACGCTGATCGGCATCCTGCCCGCGCACGCGCTCTTCGGCGTTTTCTTCACGGCGACCTCGATGATCGGCTTCATCGCGCTCGCGGGGATCATCGTCAGGAACTCGATCCTCCTCGTGGACTTCGTGAACCTCGAGCTCGCGGCCGGCGAGCCCCTCGAGGAAGCCGTCGTGAAGGCGGGCGCGGTCCGCTTCCGGCCGATCGTCCTGACGGCCCTCGCGCTCGTCGCGGGCGGCGCCGTCATCCTCCTCGACCCGATCTTTCAGGGCCTCGCCGTCGCGCTCATCTCGGGCGTCGTCGTCGCGACCGCCCTGACCCTCGTCGTGATCCCTCTCCTCTATTTCATGTACCTCAAGACCGCGGGCGTCCCTGCGGGCGACCTCCCGTGAGCGTGACCACGGGACCCGGCGGGCCCTGCACCGGCATCATTGACCACGCCTGCTGCGGGCACGATGATCACCATATGGCGATACACGCGCATCTTCCGCTGACGGACGCCGGCTGCGAAGAGGTCGCGGTGCGCTTCCGCGCGCTCTCCGAGCCCATGCGCCTCAAGATCCTGAGGCGGCTGTTCCGGAGCGAGGCTTCCGTCGGCGAGATCCTCGACGAGGTTGGCGGCACGCAGGCGAACGTGAGCAAGCACCTCGCGGTCCTGCACGGCTCGGCGCTCGTGGACCGCCGCAAGGACGGCACGCGGACCGTCTACTCGATCGCCGATCCCACCCTTCTGAAGATCTGTTCGATCGTCTGCGAGGGCGTCGAGCGCGGGGCCCGCGACAAGGCCGACGCGATTCTCGGGCGTCCCCGGCGAGGCGGCCGCCGCTGAGCTCCGCCGCGCACGCGCCGTCCCGCCTCGTGGACGCGGCGTCCGCCGCGCCCCGCAGCCCCGTCGTCACATTCTCGCCCGCCGAGGAAGCCGCGTTCCTCGCGCATCTGAGGGAGCGCGTCGTCGGCGCCGGCGCCGTGATTCCCGGCCCCTTCGGCGAGAAGCCGCTCCGCTACTTCGACTTCATCGCCTCCGGCCGCTTCCACCGGGACGTCGAGGAGGAGCTGAACGAGCGCGTCCTCCCCTTCATGGCGAACACGCACACGGAGAGCAACTTCACGGGCCGCTTCATGACGGAGCGCTACGAGGGGGCTCTCCGGAAGATAGGTGCCTACGTCGGCGCCACGCGGGACGACGTCGTGATTCCCGTCGGCTCCGGCTCGACCGGCGCGATCAACCGCCTCATCCACGTCCTCGGCCTCAGGCTTCCCGACCAGCTCGACGAGCGGTTCGACCTCGTGGGTCGGATCCCGGCCGACGACCGGCCCGTCGTCTTCCGGTCGCTCATGGAGCACCACTCGAACGACATCGCGTGGCGCGAGACGATCGGCGACTCCGTCTACGTGGAGTTCGACCCCGACGGGCGCATCAGCCTCGAGGACCTCGACCGCAAACTCGCGGCCCACGCGCACCGGCCGTGGAAGATCGGGACGTTCAGTGCGGCCTCGAACGTGACGGGGATCCTGAACGACGTCCACGGCCTCGCGCGCGTTCTCCACCGCCACGGCGCGCTCGCGTTCTTCGACTTCGCGGCGGCCGGCCCGTACGTCGACGTCGACATGCATCCGGCGGGCGATCCCACGGCCGCCCTCGACGCCACTTTCTTCTCCGTCCATAAGTTTCTCGGCGGCCCGCGGACGCCCGGCCTCCTCGTCGCGCACCGCCGCCTCTTCACGAACCGCGTCCCGGCCGAGCCCGGCGGCGGGACGGTCCTCTACACGTCCCGGTGGGACCACCGCTACCTCGGCGCGATCGAATCGCGCGAGACGGGCGGAACGCCGCCGATCGTCCAGACGATCCAGGCGGGCCTCGCGTTCGACCTCAAGGCGGCCGTCGGAGCCGCGCGCACGGAGCGCGTCGAGCAGGACTATCTCTCTCGCGCGATCCGCGCGTGGCGCGGGCGCGATGACCTCTACATCCTCGGCAACCTCGAGACGCGGCGCCTCGGCGTCCTCTCGGTGATTTTCCGCCACGTCCACCACAACCTCGCGGCCCGCCTCCTGAACGACCTCTTCGGAATCCTGGTGCGCGCGGGCTGCATGTGCGCGGGCCCGTACGGCCACCTCCTCCTCCACATCGACGAGGCGCACTCGATGGCGATCCGCCACCGGCTCGACGAAGGGCACCTCGGCGAGAAGCCCGGCTGGGTCCGCGTCAGCCTCTCGCCGACCGTGAGCGAGGACGAATTCCAGGCGCTCCTCGAGGGGGTCGACCACGTCGCGCGCCGCGGACGGGAACTCGCGGAGGGCTACGCGCTCAACGACGAGACCGGCGAGTGGGTGCGGCGGACGCCGGCGCCCGCGCTCGCGAACGGAAAGGAATCGCCATGACCGACATCCGAAGGATGCACCCTGCCACCCGGATCATCCACGCGGGGCAGCACCCCGATCCCGCCACGGGCGCCGTCTCGACGCCGATCTACCAGACGTCGACGTTCGCGTTCCGCAATGCGGACGAGGGCGCCGCGCGCTTCCAGGGGAGGGACCCCGGCTACAAGTACACGCGCCTCGGGAACCCGACCGTCGCGGCGCTCGAGGAGTGCCTCGCGACGCTCGAGGGCGGCTGCGGCGCGCTCGGCGCCGCGACCGGCATGGCCGCGATCAACACGGTCTACGTCGCGCTTCTCGAGCAGGGCGCGCACGTCGTCGGGACCGACTCGGTCTACGGGCCGTCCCGCCTCGTCCTCGAGAACGAGTACCGGCGCTTCGGCGTCGCCTCGACGTGGGTCGACTCGTCGAATCCGGGGAACGTCGCGGCCGCGATGCGGCCCTCGACGAAGATGGTCTACATCGAGTCGCCCGCGAACCCGACGATGAAGCTCACGGACATCGCGGCCTGCGCGGACATCGCGCACGGGCGCGGCGCGCTCCTCGTCGTGGACAACACGTTCGCCTCACCCGTGCTCCAGCAGCCGCTCGCGCTCGGAGCCGACGTCGTCGTCCACAGCCTCACGAAGTACATCAACGGCCACACGGACGTCCTCGGCGGCGCGATCATCGCGGGCGCGCCCGCCCTCCTCGACCGGCTTCGCAAGGTGCACATCGTCTTCGGCGGGACGATGGACCCGCACCAGGCGTGGCTCGTCCTCCGGGGCGTCAAGACGCTCGGACTCCGGATGGAGCGCGCGCAGACGAACGCCCTCGAGATCGCGCGCTTCCTCGAGGCGCACCCCGGCGTCGCGTGGGTCCTCCACCCGGGCCTCCCGAGCCACCCGCAGCACGCGCTCATGCTCCGGCAGATGGCGGGGCCGGGGGCCGTCTTCTCCTTCGGCGTGAAGGGCGGCCTCGAGGCAGGCAAGGCGCTCATCGACTCCGTGAAGCTCGCGACGCTCGCCGTGAGCCTCGGCGGCATCGAGACGCTCATCGAGCACCCGGCGTCGATGACGCATACGGGCATGCCGAAGAAAGAGCGCGAGGCCGCCGGAATTTCCGACGACCTCGTCCGTCTCTCCGTGGGCTGCGAGGACGTGCGCGACCTGATCGCCGACCTCGTCCAGGCGCTCGACGCGGCCGCAAAGGCCGTGCCGGCCGAGGCGGAAACAGCGGCTGCGGTCCAGGACGGGGGGCGAGGATGAGCAACGACGCCGCATGGCTGTGGGGCCTCCTACTCGTCTGGATCCTCCTCCAGAAGTTCGTCTTCCCACGCCTCGGCGTCCCAACGTGAGGGGCGCGCGGTCCCGCCGGCGGCGGGACGAGCTGCTCCTCCCGGACGAGGACGGACTCGCCTGAAACGAGGAAGGGGACGGACGCGTGACGCTGACCGAGGACGAGCTCGCACGACGGAAGGAAACCTCCGAGGCGCGCGCCGCCGCACCGCCGGCGTTCGAGGCGCTCGACCGCGCCGGTCTCCTCAAGGCCCTCGACGTCTTCGCGAAGAACTGGCTCGCGCACGATGGCAGCTGGTTCCTCGCCGCCGAAGAGCGCTACGGGATGGATGCCGCGATCGAGCTGGATGCCGCATCTTGGCGCCGGTTCGCGGCGGCCGAGGCGCGCCGGATCATGGAGGCGTATGCGATTCCGAGGGACGGCGGCCTCGACGCGCTCGCGCGGGCGCTCTCCTTCCGCGCCTACAGCTTTCTGAACCCGAGCCGGATCGAGCGGGACGGGCCCGTCCTGCGCTTCTTCATGACGTCCTGCCGCGTCCAGGAGACCCGCCGGCGCAAGGGCCTCCCGGACTTCCCGTGCCGATCCGTCGGGGAGGTCGAGTTCGAGACGTTCGCGCGCACGGTCGACCCGCGCATCGAGACCCGCTGCCTGCATTGCCCGCCCGACCCGGACGCGCGGGGTCACTGCGGATGGGAGTTCCGACTCGCCGACCGGCAATCTTCTTCGGCCCTTCTTGGCTCTCATGGCTGAAGGTCCGCCGGGCACCGCACGGCCGAAAGGAGTCACCATGGAAAAGTTCTTCAAGATCAACGAGGGAACCGTGGACAGGAGCCTGCGGGTCATCGCCGGCATCGGCCTGCTGTCGCTCACGGTCCTGGGCCCGAAGACGAGCTGGGGGCTGGTGGGCGTCGTGCCTCTCGTGACCGGACTCGCCGGAACGTGCCCCCTCTACACGCTCCTCGGACTGAGCACGTGTCCGATGAAGCCCTCGGGACCGACCTCGCGCTGATCCGCGCGCTTCCCGCGGAGCGCGTGTCGCTTTCGTCGGGCTCAATAAGTGGCTTTCCAGGTCTCCGGGAGGCCTTCTCCCGAGCAGCGTTCGCTCTCGGGCTCGAGGGTCACGTGATGGATGTCCCATCGCTCCGCGAGAAGCCTTCGGATCGCCGCGAGCTGCCTCTCGGCCTCTTCCAGGCTTCCGCCTTCCAGCTTCACGTGAGCGGTGAGGGCCACCTGCCCGGGGCCGACAGTCCATGCGTGGACGTGGTGGAAGCGGGCGGGGGCGAAGGCCGCATCGAGGCCGGCCGCCAGCTCCTCGACGTCCAGACCGGAGGGCGCCGCCTCGACGAGGATCCGGACGCTCTCCCAGATCAACCGTCCCGCGCTCACCACGACCGCGACGCCGATCAGGAGCGAGGCGGCCGGGTCTAGCCACGGGCCGGGCCGCGTTCCCGCGAGGAGAGCCGCCACGACGACGACGAGGGAGGCGAGGGCGTCCTGCAAGAGGTGGAGAAAGGCGCTGCGGACGTTCAGGTCGTGCTTCTCGTGCCGCCCCAGCAGGAGGACGGCCGCCACGTTCGCCACGAACGCCACGAGTGCGACGACCAGCATGGTGTGCCCGTCCACGGCCGAGGGATGTCGAAGCCGGCCGATGGCCACCCGCCCAACGAGCACCGCTAAGCCAACGAGGACCGCCGCATTGACGAGCGCCGCGACGACCTCGAGACGCCGAAACCCGTATGAGAAGCGCCTCGTCGGCGCCTTGCGGCCGAGGGCCCGAGCCCCGATCGCGAGCAGAAGCGCTGCGACGTCGCTTGCGTTGTGGAGTGCATCGGACAAGAGCGCGAGGCTCCCGCTCGCGAGCCCGCCAACCACTTCCACGGCCGTGATGAGGATGTTGAGCCCGACTCCTAGCCAGAGCCTCTGGTCGAGAGAGACCGACGGAGCCGCGTGGCCGTGTCCATGGGCGCGCGTCATCAAGGTGCTGTCCTGATCCGGAGAGTATCCGACGACCCGCCGTCCGTCGGCCCTTCAGGACTCCTGGGTTCCCGCGAAAAGCACGATATCGTGGCGCCACTTCGGGTCATGTGCACGAATGTCGCCTGAAACACTCGTCTTTCTCGCGGCCGCCATTCTCGTGGTGGCGTTCCTCTACTCGTCGGTCGGGCATGCGGGCGCCTCCGGCTACATCGCCGTCATGTCCCTTTTCAACCTCGCCCCCGCGGCGATCAAGCCCACGGCGCTCATCCTCAACATCCTTGTCGCGTGCCTCGCCACATGGCAGTTCTGGCGGGCGGGCCATTTTTCGTGGCGGCTTTTCTGGCCTTTCGCCGCGCTTTCCGTTCCCATGGCCTTTGTGGGCGGCTGGATCGACCTGCCCACGCACGTGTTCAAGGTTCTTGTCGGGATCGTCCTGCTGTTTTCGGCTTTCCGCTTCCTTTACGGAGCCGCCCCCGACGTGGTCGAGGAGGAGCCACCCCGGATCGCCGCCATCTCCCTTGGCGCCGCGCTCGGGCTCCTCTCGGGTCTCACGGGCACGGGTGGCGGCATCTTCCTCACTCCCCTCTTGCTCTTCAAACGGTGGGCACGAGTCAGGACTGCCGCGGCCGTCTCCGCGCTCTTCATCCTCGTGAACTCCGTCGCGGGGCTGCTCGGCAACTTCGGCAGCACGCGGAATCTCCCTTCCTATGCCCTCGTTCTCGCCGCCGCCGCCGTCATCGGCGGGGCGGTGGGCTCGCATCTCGGCAGCCGCCACTTCCGGCCTGTCGCGATCAAGCGCAGTCTGGCGCTCGTCCTTCTGATCGCCGGTGCGAAGCTCATCCTCGCCCGTTGAAGCGCCGTATGTCTTCGCAGGTCACTTGCCGGGCCCCTCGCCCCGCGCAGCGGCGGGTCTGCGCTCTCAGAGGAGCGCGTTGAAGAGGTACCCGACGACGAGGATTCCCGTTCCCACGACGCCATGAAGTTCTCGGGCACCCAGCCGTGGATTCCGGCGCCGACGGCGATCCCGGCGATGACATACAGCCAGACCTTCCCGACGATCTCGCGGACTTCCTCGCGTCCGATCGCAAGACGCCGCTCCCAGCCGGGCCTCTCGCCCGCCATGCCCACGATGGGACCACGGGCCTGATAGACCCACGGCTCCACCCACGATTCGAGCTTCAGACGTCCAATGATCCAGCCCGATGCGAAGGCGATCAGGAGACCAGTGCCGAGGTAGAGCCCCGCGACCTTCCAGCCGAAGAGGCCGAAAAGAAGCGCGAGCGCCACCTCGTTGACCATGGGCGCGGCCACGAGGAACGAGAACGTCACGCCGAGCGGCACGCCGGCCGTCACGAAGCCGATGAACATCGGGACCGCCGAGCACGAGCAGAACGGCGTGACGACGCCGAGAAGCGACGCGAGCGCGTTCCCGGCAGTCTCTCGCCGGCCGGCCAGAAGCCTCCGCGTCTTCTCCGGGGTGAAGAAGCTCCTCACGATGCCGACGACGAAGACGATGAGCGTGAGGAGGAGAAGGACCTCCGGGAGCTCGAAGACGAAAAACTCAACCGCCGCGCCGAGATGCGTCCCGGACGTGAGGCCGAGAAGATGGATGGCGACGAACCGCGCAACGTCTCCGTTGACGGCATAGGCGCCGACCCAGGCGGCGAGCGCCGCGAGATGGAGAAAGAGCGTCCGGAGCCGCAGGCCGGCCGCAGGAGCCTGCGCGGGCTTGTAAGAGGGAAGGGAGAGTGTCTCGCTCATTTCAGCTCCGCCTCGACGAGAGGAACGAGCCGGGCGCGGATCTCGTCGCGGACGCGCCGAAAAACAGGCAGGGCGTCCTCGCCGTCGCCGGCAAGGGCCGGATCTTCGAAGGCCTGATGGAGGGTCTTTCGCGCGTCCGGAAGGATCGGACAGGCTTCCCGCGCGGAGTCGCAGACCGTGACGACGACGTCGAACGCGAGGCCCTTCAGCGCCTCGACGGACTTGCTGCGGTGAGAAGAGATGTCGACGCCCGCCTCGGCCATGACGCGGATCGCGAGCGGATGCACGAAGGAAGGCCGCGTCCCGGCGGAATGCACCTCGATTCGGTCGGCGAGGTCGTGGCGCAGCCACCCTTCGCCGATCTGAGATCGGCAGGAGTTCCCCGTGCAGAGGATGAGGACGCGAGGGCTGGTCATGCGGTGGCGGATCCCCTCTTCTCGGCCGCGGGCACGAAGTACCGCCGCTGGAACCAGAACGCCACGTTGACGAGGCCGATCATCACCGGCACCTCGACGAGCGGCCCGATGACCGCCGCGAAGGCGGCCCCGGAGTTGATCCCGAAGACCGCGACGGCGACGGCGATCGCCAGCTCGAAGTTGTTGCTGGCCGCGGTGAAGGCCAGGGTCGTCGTCTTGCTGTAGTCGGCTCCGGCCCGCTTCCCCATGAAGAATGAAACCAGGAACATCACGATGAAGTAGAAGAGCAGCGGAATCGCGATTCGGACGACGTCCATCGGGATCGAGACGATGAGCTTCCCCTTCAGGCTGAACATCACCACGATCGTGAAGAGAAGGGCCACCAGGGTCACTGGGCTGATCCTGGGGACGACCTCCCGGTGGTACCACTCCCTCCCCTTCAGCTTCACGCCGACGAACCGGGTGAGGGCGCCCGTGAGGAAGGGGATGCCCAGGTAGATGAAGACGCTCTTCGCGATCTCCCCCATGCCGACCTTCACGAGGCTTCCCTCGAGGCCGAAAACGGGAGGGAGCACCGTGATGAAGAACCACGCGTAGACGCTGTAGAAGAGTACCTGGAAGACGCTGTTGAATGCCACGAGCCCGGCGGCGTACTCGGTGTCTCCCTTCGCGAGCTCGTTCCAGACGATGACCATAGCGATGCAGCGGGCGAGGCCGATCAAGATGAGGCCGACCATGTAGTCGGGGTGGTCACGGAGAAACACGATGGCGAGGAAGAACATCAGGATCGGGCCGATCACCCAGTTCTGGAGAAGGGAGAGCCCGACGATCTTCCGGTCCCGGAAGACGTCGCCCATCTCCTCGTACCTCACCTTGGCGAAGGCGGGATACATCATCAGGATGAGCCCCAGGGCGATCGGGATGTTGGTCGTGCCGGCCTGGAACGAATTGACGAACCCCTCAACCCCCGGAACGAACATGCCGATGGCCACCCCGGCCGCCATGGCGGCGAAGATCCATACCGTAAGCCAGCGGTCGAGGAAGGAGAGCTTCCTCGCGATGCCGTCGGACATCAGACCTATGCCGGCTTCGTCGCCCGGACGAACGCGCTCATGAACTTGCCGTCCACGAGGGGCGCCATCGCGTCGGCATCGACTCCCGCAGCCGCGAGGAAGTCGCGCGCGTCATCAACGTTGTAGACGCGCGTCGGGACGATCTCGACGTCCGTGAAACCCGCCTTCTTCAGCTTCGCCTCGAAGTCCTTCTCCTCGAGAGCGCCCGCGAGGCAGCCGATCCAGAGCTCGACGTTCTTCCGCACGTCGGCCGGGACCTCGCCGCGCACGACGACGTCCGATACCGCGAACCGCCCGCCCGGCTTCAGGACGCGGAACGCCTCGGCCAGCGCGCTGTCCTTGTCGACCGAGAGGTTCACGACGCAGTTCGAGATGATCACGTCGATGCTCGCGCCCGGGAGCGGGATGTTCTCGAGCTCGCCCTTGAGGAACTCCACGTTCGTGACGCCCGCCTTCCGCTGGTTCTCGCGGGCGAGGGCGAGCATGTCGTCCGTCATGTCGAGGCCGTAGACCTTCCCGGAGGGGCCGACGCGGCGGGCCGAGAGGAAGACGTCGATGCCGCCGCCCGAACCGAGATCGAGGACCGTATCGCCCTCGTTCAGCTTCGCGAGGGCCGTTGGGTTGCCACAACCGAGCGAGGCCGAAACCGCCGCGGCCGGGAGGCCCGCGGTTTCCGAAAGAGAATAGAGATCCGACGTGA
>Ga0208587_1000096_pt1 | contig 44720 bp, 44 predicted proteins | sample NGESurdeep092012_7_FD_184472 | JGI IMG/M metagenome (GOLD analysis project Ga0208587, IMG submission 184472) | Arctic peat soil microbial communities from Barrow, Alaska - NGEE Surface sample 210 deep-092012 (SPAdes) | ecosystem: Environmental > Terrestrial > Soil > Wetlands > Peat ...
ACTTGTCCGCGAGAGCCGCTGACTTGTCCGTTCGGGCCGCTGACTTGTCCGCCCGAGCCGCTGACTTGTCCGTCCGGCCCGCTGACTCGTCCGCCCGGGCCGCTGACTTGTCCGCGAGAGCCGCTGACTTGTCCGTCCGGCCCGCTGACTCGTCCGCCCGGGCCGCTGACTCCACCGCGCGCGAGGCTGACTTCATCACGGGGACGACGACTCCCATATCCGCGCCCCTCTCTGGTAGCGAGGACGAGCGGTTCGCCGGCGGGGTATATTGCCAAATGGCTGTCCCCGACGCGATTCTCGAAAAGATCCCGCATCTACCCGAGTCGCCCGGCGTCTACCTCTGGCGGGACGCCGATGGCACGGTGCTGTACGTCGGGAAGGCGAAGCGGCTTCGGTCGCGCGTGCGCAGCTACGTCGCGACCGACCATCGCGAGAGCGTGAAGACGCGGCACCTGATGCAGCACGTCCAGGGGCTCGACACCATCGTCGTTCCGAGTGAGGCGCACGCGCTGATTCTCGAGGCGAACCTCATCAAGGAGTACAAGCCGCGCTTCAACATCGCGCTGCGCGACGACAAGTCGTATCCGTACATCAAGGTCACCGTGCAGGAGCCCTTCCCGCGCGTGTGGGTCACACGCCGGCTCCAGAACGATGGTGCCCGCTACTTCGGCCCGTACACCGACGTGGGCGCGATGCGTCGCTCGCTCGATGTCGTGAAGCGTCTCTTCACGGTGCGGTCGTGCAACTACGACATGCCGGTGCACATGCCCGAGCGCCCCTGTCTCGACTATCACATCGGACGCTGCAAGGCGCCCTGCATTCTCGCGCAGACGCAGGGCGAGTATGCCGCGATGATCGATGAGGTGATCGACTTCCTCGCCGGCAAACCGGAAGAGGTGGTCCGCAAGATCAACGAGCGAATGGCACTCGCCGCCGAGTCGCTCGACTTCGAGCGCGCGGCGCATCTGCGCGACGTGCTCAGCCATCTCGAAAAGATGGAGGAGCCGGCGGTCGTCATGGAGGTCGAGGGTGGTGACCGCGACGTGATCGGTTATGCGCGCGATGGTGACGACGCGGTGATCGCGCTGATGCGCATTCGCGGTGGCAAGCTCCTCGCTCGCGACCATCAGTTCGTCGCGAACATCGAAGGGGAGACGGACGGGGACGTGCTCGAGACCTATCTCGCCGGCCCGTATCGCCTGCTCGAGGAGCGCGCACAGGAGCTGCTGCTTCCATTCGACGTCACCGAGCGCGACGTCGTCGAGCAGTCGCTGGAGCGTACGAAGATTCACGTGCCCCAACGCGGTCCGCGGCGCGAGCTCATCGAGCATGCACAACAGAACGCGCGGCATCTGCTCGAGGAGGCCCGCCTCACCGGAGACGAGCCCACCCAAGAGCGCGCGGGAGATCCGGTGTACGACCTACAGCGTCAGCTCGGATTGCAAAAGGTCCCGCGCTCGTTCGTCTGCTTCGACATCTCGCATGCACAGGGCACCGACACCGTAGCATCGTGCGTGTGGTTTCAGAATGGCCGTCCGTGTCGCGCGGAGTACCGCAAGTTCAAGGTGAAGACCGTCGAAGGCATCGATGACTTCGCGTCGATGCACGAAGTGGTAGGTCGATTCTTTCGGCGGCGTCTCGACGACGAGCGCCCGCTGCCGGATCTCGTGCTCATCGACGGTGGCAAGGGCCAGCTCAACGCCGCCGCGGAGGCGATGAAGACGCTCGGGCTGGAGACGCTCCCCATCGCGAGCCTCGCCAAGCGCGAGGAGGAGATCTTTCTGCTCGGCAGGAGCGAGTCGCTACGTCTGCCGCGGCGCTCTCCTGCGCTACGCATGTTGCAGCAGGCCCGCGACGAAGCCCATCGCTTCGCTGTGTCGTTTCAACGGAAGCGCCGCTCCGTTCGCACGATCACGTCCGAACTACTGCGCATACCGAGCATTGGCGACAGCAAGCGCCGACTTCTGCTCAGCACCTTCGGCAGCGTGCAGGCCATCCGTGAGGCAACGCCCGAGCAGATTGCCGCGGTGCCTGGATTCTCGCTCAAGAGCGCGCAACGAATTCTCGATGGGCTGCGTGCTACCGATGCGCTTGCGCCCGGCGCTCCCATCGCCGTGCAGGAACCATCCCCTATCGTGTCGTCCATCGTTTCAATCACTCACCACACGCCCACACCGTGAGCTCCTGGCACCTCGACTGCTCTGCCTGCAATCACACGCAGGCCGGCAACACGCTCGCCTCCGTCTGCCCGGTCTGTGGGCAGCCCCTTCTCGTGCGCTACGACTCCCCGTGGCCGAGTCGCGACGCGATTCTGCCGCGCTGGGACATGTGGCGCTATGCGCCCGTGCTGCCCCTCGCCGACGGTGAGACGCCGGTCTCGCTCGGCGAGGGCGCGACGCCACTGCACGAACTTCCGAAGCTCGCGAAGGAGATCGGTATCGCGCGTCTCTGGGTAAAAGACGAAGGGCTCAATCCCACCGCGTCGTTCAAGGCACGCGGCATGAGTGCGGCGGTCACTCGCGCGGCCGCGCTAAAAGTCCCGGGCGTCGTCGTTCCGACGGCGGGGAACGCCGGCGCGGCGCTCGCCGCATATGCCGCCGCTGCGGGGCTTCCCGTGCGGGTCTATGCGCCGCGCAGCACGCCTTCGCCCATCCTCGCGACGATTCAGGCGCTCGGCGCAGACCTGCAGCTCGTCGACGGTCACATCGGCGATGCGGGCAAGCAGTCGCGCGCCTTCGCCGCGGAGCACGGATACTTCGACATGTCCACCCTGCGCGAGCCGTACCGCATCGAGGGGAAGAAGACGATGGGCCTCGAGCTCGCCGAGCAGCTGGGCTGGACACTGCCTACGCACGTGATCTATCCCACCGGCGGCGGCACGGGACTGATCGGCATGTGGAAGGTGTTCGCCGAGATGCGCGACGGCGGTTGGCTCGCGCGCGACGTCGCGCTGCCTCACATGATCGTCGCACAAGCTGAGGGCTGCGCGCCAATGGTTCGTGCCTTTCAGGCGAAGGCCGATCGCGCTATACCATGGGAAAATCCGGAGACGCATGCGAGCGGCCTGCGCGTGCCGGGTCCGCTGGGCGATCGTCTGATTCTCAAGGCGCTGTACGAGAGCAATGGCGACGCCGGGGCGGTGAGCGAAGACACGATTCGCTCTGCGACGCTGCGCCTGAGCCGTGCGTCCGGCGTGGACACGGCACCGGAAGGTGGTGCCGCGCTCGGCGTGGTCGAGCTGCTCGTGCGTGAAGGCCGCATTCCCTCCGACGCGGAAGTGCTGGTGTTCAATACGGGGAGCGGAGCCTCGTACAGATTCTGAACATGCGAATCGCCATCTTCGACCCCTTCAGCGGGATCTCGGGCGACATGACACTCGGCGCCCTTCTTGGCGTCGGGCTCGATCCCGCCTGGCTCCAATCTCTTCCCGAGCGACTCGCGCTCGATGGCGTCACCGTCGAGATCCGCGAGGTGCTGCGCGGAGCGCTCGTCTGCTGGAAGGTGGACTTTCGCATCCCACCGCAGCCGCACGGGCGCCACATTCACCAGATTCGCGCGATTGTTGCCAACTCCGGCGCACCCGAGCATGTGCGCGCCAGGGCTGACGCGGCGTTCTGGGCCATCGCCGAGGCGGAGGGTGCAATTCATGGGACGTCGCCGGAAAAGGTGCATTTGCACGAGGTCGGTGCGGTGGACGCGATTCTCGACGTCGTCGGAGTGATCTGGGGGCTGGCCGAACTTGGCGTGGAGGAGGTCCGATGTGGCCTGCTGCGCACCGGAGACGGCACCGTGCGCGCCGCGCATGGGGTGCTGCCCGTTCCCGCGCCCGCGACGCTCAAGCTCCTGGAGGGCCACCAGGTCAGTCCCGGGCCCGAGGGTGCGGGCGAGCTCGTGACGCCAACAGGCGCCGCGCTCGTCCGAGTGCTCTCGGCGGGTCCGCCTCCGGCGGTCTACACTCCGGTGCGCAGCGGCTTCGGCGCAGGCACGAAGGATTTCGCCGGACGGGCGAACGCTCTGCGCATCATCCTCGCCGACGTCGAGCAGGTGGCGGGGCAGGGTCGGGAGCAGCTTGCGCTTCTGGCCTGCGACGTGGACGACATGTCGCCCGAATATCTGGCTGCGGTCGCTGACCGGGCGAGAGCCGACGGCGCGCTCGACGTCGTACTTCTGCCGACGACGATGAAAAAGGGCCGAGCGGGCACGCGCATCGAGGTGCTTTGCCGACCCCTCGACACCGAGCGATTCGAGCGCCTGCTCCTCACCGAGACGACGTCCATCGGCGTTCGGCGGAGCGATGTGAGCCGTGTCGCCCTCACGCGGAGCGAGATCACCGTGGCCGTGCTCGGGCATGCGGTGCGGCTCAAAGTCGTAGCGCTTCCGGCGGGCGGATCGCGCTCCAAGCCCGAGTTCGACGACGTGCAGCGAATAGCTCTAGCGACGGGACGACTTCCCGCCGATATTTATCAGCTTGCACTCGGCGCGGCGGAACGGCAGTGAGCCGGCCGGGGTACCCAGCGCATCGCCGGCGTCGTTGCCGGCCTCCGTTCGATTTTTTCAGGAGATCACTGATGGCTCTGTTCGCTAAGAAGTACCTCGCTGTTGGCACGATGCTCCTCGCCTCGTCAGTCGCCGGTGCACAGGCGGTGCCCGCGAAGCCGGCATGTGACGTCGCCGAGTCGGCCACCGGCAACGCCGCGCGAGCGACGCTCAGCGTCAACCTGGCGCGTGAGGCCGCCTCTCCCGCCGTTGCCGCGACCAACTTGAAGAACGCGGTCAAGCTGCTCGAAAATACGGACAAGGGTGACAATCCCGTCGTGAATGCCTACGTGCTCGGCACCGCCATCAGCCTCTGGGCGAACCAGCCGGGGATCGGTCTTTCGCCGAAGCGTGGCGCCGTCGGCTTCGTCGGGAATCCAACGGGCACCCTGGATATTCCCGTGACACTCGATTCGCTCTTCAAGATCGTGGAGACCGCGAAGCCCGTCTGCACCGATTTCACGGCCTACTGGCGCGCCGGTCAGAAGTTCTACCTCGACGTCGTCAACGGCGCGATCTCCGCGCTGAACGCCGACAAGCTCGATTCGGCGGAGTTCTACGCGATGCAGGCGCACAAGCTGTATTCGCCCTCGCCGTACGGCACCATGATCATCGGTGGCGTTGCTTCCAAGCGTGGCAACACGGCTCGTGCGATCGAGTATTGGACGATGGCAGCGGACGCTGCCAACAAGGACACGACCTACCGCGACGTTCGTCGTCAGATGCTCGCGAACATCGGCAGCGCCTACATGGATGCCGGAAACGCGGCGAGCGGCGCCGACAAGGTCGCGGCGTATCGCAAGGCGGCGGATACATACTCGCAGCTCATCGCAGTTCCGGGTTCGCGTGGCCAGTACCTCAGTGGCGGCCGCCAGCAGTTGCAAACTGCCTACCTCCTCGCCGGCGACACGGCCGCAGCGATAAAGACATGGGAGCCCCTGATTGCCAACCCGGCGGGCTACGAGTATCAGGATCTCCTTAACTCAGCGGTGAACGCCTCACGCGCCAACCGGACGGCTGACGCCGGCAAGCTCTTCGAGGGGACGCTCGCGCAGAACCCGCACAATCGCGATGCGTTGTTCAACGTCGCCGTCACCTACCTTTCCATGGAGCAGAACGAGAAGGTCGGTCCAATCGTCGAGCGCCTGGTTGCGGTGGATCCGGGCAACCCCGAGAACTACAACCTGGCCGCTCGCGCCTATCTCTCGCTGGGCAAGGTCGCGCAGACCGCGAAGAAGACCGCCCTCGCCGCGGCGTACAACGACACGACGATGAGCTGGTACAACCGGGGGAACAACCTTCCCGTCGAGGTGACGTTCACGGAATTCTCGCCGACCGACAAGTCGGTCACAATTGGTGGCAATGTCACCGACCGCCGCGACAAGATCGAAATCAACAACCCGCAACCTGCCGCGCCCGCAAAGCCGGCGAAGGGTGCCAAGGCCAAGCCGGCTCCGAAGGTCGAGGCGAAGATCTATCCGCCGAAAACCGTGACGCTCAACTTCACCGCCATCGACAAGGCGGGGCAGGCGGTCGGCACCGAGACAGTCACGACCGAACCGCTGGCTCCTGGTCAGAAGGCCAAGTTCAAGGTCACCATCAACGCTCCGAACGTGATGTCGTATCGGTATAAGATCGCCGACTGACGGAGACCCGCATCACGAAAAAGCGCTCGCCTCACGGCGAGCGCTTTTTAATTCGCATCGCCTGACAAACAGGGACAGGCAAGATGGCGGAAGTGCTGGATTCTTCTTGATTTCCGTGGCTTTAGCTCCTATTTTGCATGAGGGACGGCCGCGCGCCGTTCCGCAAGTTTCTTGAGGGGGAAGAACCACATCGTGTGGTCTTCCCCCGTCGCTTCGGTGGAGGTCAGGGGTATTCCATGGTTCGCGTCAGTCGAGTTCTCCCGGGCAGCATTTGTGAGGAGATGGGAGTCGTCGCCGGCACGGAGCTGCTGACGGTGAACGGCCGCGAGCTGGCCGATTTCCTCGACTGGGAATTCCTCACGGCCGATGAGGAGTTCGTCATCGAGGCGCGACTGCCCGATGGCAACGAGATCGTCTACGAAGTCGAGCGCCCCGAGGGCGAAGCGCTTGGCGTCGAGCTCGAGCCGCCGACCGTTCGGCGCTGCGCCAACCGCTGCGAGTTTTGCTTCATCGAGGGGCTTCCCAAGGGCCTGCGAGAGAATCTGTACGTTCGCGATGACGACTACCGTCTCTCCTTCGCGTACGGAAACTTCGCGACACTCTCGAACGTGAAGGAGCGCGACATCCAGCGGATTCTCGAGTACCGCCTGTCGCCGCTCTACGTCTCCGTGCATGCCACCCCCTGGGAGGCGCGTAAGATCCTCCTGAACAATCCTCGCGCCCCGAACATCGTCGAGCAGCTCACGCGCCTGGCCGAGGGCGGCATCCAGTTCCACGGCCAGATGGTCATCGTGCCGAATCTCAACGACGGCGACGTCCTCGAGGCTTCGCTCACCGATCTCTGGAACCTCGGCGACGCGGTTCTCAGTGTCGCGCTCGTGCCGGTTGGCGTGACGCAGTTCTCGCATCTGTACGACGGCAAGCCGATGGACGCCGAAAACTCCGAGCGCATTCTCGCCGCCGTCGAGCGCTGGGAGGCGCGGGCACTCGCCGAGCGCGGCGACCGTTGGGTGTTCGGCTCCGACGAGCTCTATCTGCTCGCAGAGCGTCCGCTGCCCGACGTCGAACATTACGGCGACTTCTCGCAGATCGAGAATGGCGTCGGTGCGGTGACCTCGCTCCGCCAGCGCGTGCGCAATGGCCTCGGCGAGCTTCCTCGCCTGGATGGAAAGCGCATCGGCGTTGTCACCGGCGTCTCGATGGCGGCCCTCATGCCCGAGCTGCTCGACGCGATCGCCGAGCGCACGGGCGCGCAGTTCTCCCTGATCGTGATGGAGAACTCGCTGTTCGGATCCACCACCACCACCGCCGGGCTACTCGTCGGCGCCGACATCCGTCGCGCGCTCGCCGGCCGGGGGGACCTCGATCTCGCGCTCATTCCAGCCGAGACGATCAATGACGATGGACTTTTCCTCGACGAGGAGCGCTTCATTGCGCTCCGTGAGATGCTTCCGATGCCGGTATATCCTTCCTACGATTTCATTGACGTGCTGAAGCTCGAGGGTGAGCCCAGCCTGACCGGGATGCGCGCGGCATGAGCGTTCCCGTCGTTGCCATCATCGGACGCCCCAACGTCGGCAAGTCCGCGCTGTTCAACCGCATCATCGGCGACGACGAGGCCATCGTCTCCGATGAAGCCGGCACCACGCGCGACCGCCACTTCTCCAAGGCGGAATGGAATGGCCGCGCCTTCTGGCTCGTCGACACGGGCGGTCTCTCCGACGATCCAAACGCGCCGATGGACAAGGAGATCCGTCAGCAGGTCGCGACCGCGGTCGAAGAAGCGGACATGATGCTCTTCGTCGTTGACGCGAATGCCGGTCTCCATCCGAGCGACCATCGCGTCGCCGAGATGATTCGTACGACCGGAAAGCCATGGCTCCTCGTCGCGAACAAGGTGGACGATCCGAGCCGCACCGATTTCTACGACTTCTACAAGCTCGGCGCCGGCGATCCGTTTCCCGTGTCGGCGCAGAATGGAAAGAACTCGGGTGACCTGCTCGACGCGGTGATCGCGAAGCTTCCCGAGTCCGTTCCCGAAGACGAAGAGGCGCTTCGCGTCGCCGTCGTCGGTCGTCCGAACGTCGGCAAGTCGTCGTTCGTCAATCGGCTGCTCGGCGAAGAGCGTCTGGTCGTGAACGACGTCGCCGGCACGACGCGCGACGCGATCGACACGCCGATGATCTATCACGGCCGCAAGATGATCTTCGTGGACACGGCGGGTTTGCGCCGGCAGACGAAGATCGACGACGGCGTCGAGTTCTACTCGTCGCTGCGCGCTCGTCGCGCCATCGAGCGCGCGAACATCTGCGTGTTGCTCATCGACGCGACCGAAGGGGAGTTCCACCAGCAGGACCTGAACATCGCGCATCTCGCCTGGGAAGCAGGGCACGGGCTCATCGTCGTCGTGAACAAGTGGGACCTCGTTGAGAAGGACGACAAGGCCGTGCACAAGTTCGAGAAGAAAGCGCACGAAAAGGCGCCCTTCCTCAAGCACGTGCCGTTCCTCTTCACCTCTGCTCTCACCGGTCAGCGTGTCTCGAAGATTCTCGACGTCATTCAGCTTGTGGATGAGCAGTCGCGCGTGCGCATCACGACGTCCGACGTCAACGCACGTTTGGCCGAGTTGCTCGCGCGCCGCCAGCCCAACCAGGCCGCTGGCCGCGAGGTGAAGCTCAACTACGCCACGCAGGTGAGCGTGGCTCCGCCGACCATCGCCTTCTTCGGCAACCATCCCGATCTTGTCGAGGAGCATTACATCCGCTTCCTCCACAACGGATTCCGAGAGACCTATCCGTTCACCGGCAACCCGCTTCGCATCCTGATGCGCCGCAAGAGCGGCGGGGCGGCGGCGTAGCGTGCACCCGGCCATCGCGTTGGCGTTGGCGTATGTCTCGGGGTCGATTCCCTTCGCGCATCTCGCGGGCAAGGCGAAGAGCGTGGACCTCCGAAAGCAGGGTTCGGGAAATCTTGGCGCGACGAATGTCTTTCGCGTGCTGGGATGGAAGATTGGCGTCGCGGTCTTTCTCGCCGACGCAGCGAAGGGCGCGCTGCCCGTATTGATGTTGCCGCCGCGAATCGACAGTCCTCGCGATCCGGTGTTGTGGGCCATCGCAGTCGGCGTGGCGACGATCGCGGGGCACGTTCGTCCGGTCTTTCTGAAGTTCGGCAAGGGAGGGAAGGGGGTCGCGACCGCAGCGGGCGTCTTCTTCGCGCTCGCTCCCTGGCCGATGCTTGTCGCATTCGGCATCTTCGTCACCGTGGTGCTGGGGACTGGCTATGTCTCGCTCGGCAGTCTCATTTCCGCGGTCATTCTGCCGACGCTGCTCGCGATCAGGTACGGCGTGCGCTCTCCGCTCTTTGTCGTGAGTGCAATCATCGCGACGTTCGTCTTCTGGACGCATCGCGCGAACATCGGCCGACTGCGACGTGGCGAGGAGAATCGCTTCGGCAAGGGGGGCCAAGCATGACGCGCTGCGCCGTGATCGGAGCGGGCGCGTGGGGCACGGCGCTCGCCGACGTCCTCGCGCGCAACCAGCACGACGTGACTCTCTGGGCGCTGGAGGAGGACGTCGTCGCGGCGGTGAATGCCTCGCACATGAATGCGCGATTCCTCGCCGGATTTCCGCTCGCGCCGTCGCTACGCGCTACGTCGTCGCTGGCCGCGGCGCTCGACGGCGCATCGCTCATCTGCGTCGCGACGCCCTCACAGCATCTGCGCTCGGTGCTCCGGTCCGCGAGCAGCTCGCTCGCGTCGAACGCCATCATGAGCGTGGCGTCGAAGGGAATCGAGCGCGGCACGCTGGCTCTGATGAGCGACATCGTCGGCGAGGAGGCGCCCGAGCGCGCGGTCGTCGCGCTGTCGGGTCCGAGCTTCGCCGCCGAAGTCGCGGCGAAGCAGCCGACGGCGATCGTCGCGGCGTCCGACGATCTTCCGGCAGCCGAGGCGGTGCAGGAGGCGTTTAGCAACAGTCATCTCCGCATCTATACCCACGACGACGTCATCGGCGTCGAGCTCGGCGGATCGCTCAAGAACGTCATGGCCGTCGCCACGGGCATCGTCGAAGGTGTCGGGCTTGGCTTCAACTCACGCGCGGCTCTCATCACGCGTGGGCTGGCCGAGATGACGCGTCTTGGCACGGCACTCGGTGCGCAGGCCGCTACCTTCGCGGGTCTTGCCGGTCTCGGTGATCTCGTTCTCACGTGCACGGGAACGTTGAGCCGCAATCGCGCGGTCGGCGTCGCCGTCGGGAAGGGGGCCACGCTCGAGGAAGCGCTGGCAGGAAAGGAGACCGTCGCCGAAGGAGTCGCGACCACGCGCAGCGCGCTCGCGCTCGCAACGCGCGAGGGAGTCGAGATGCCGATCGTCGAGATGGTGCATCGGATCCTGTTCGATGGACACTCGGCGCGCAGTGCGGTGGCCGAGCTCATGGGGCGCGAGCTTCGCTCGGAGCAGGACGCATGAGTGCCGTCGAACCGGTCCAGGAATTCTTCAGTATCGGCGATGTGTGCGACCTCACCGATCTCAAGCCGCACGTTCTTCGCTATTGGGAGAGCCAGTTTCGCTTTCTCAGTCCGGCGAAAAACCGGTCTGGTAACCGCGTGTACCAGCGGCGAGAGATCGAGCTCATCCTGCTCGTGAAGCACCTGCTGTACACCGAGAAGTACACGATCGAAGGCGCACGCCAGAAAGTGGACGAGCATCGAAAGGGCGGCGAGCTCCGTACCGCGGCGCGAGCCGCGCTCACCGTGCAGACGCTCGAGTCGCTCGAGACGGAGCTCAAGGAGCTGATCCGCTTTCTCTCGTCTGACAAGTGAGCCTCTTCAGCCGGCCCAGAAGCAGATAATGCGATTTCTCATCACGAACGACGACGGAATTCTCGCTCACGGGATCGAGTGCCTGATCGAAGCGGCTGAGCCGCTCGGCGAGGTCTTCGTCGTCGCGCCTGATCGCGAGCAGAGCGCCACGAGCCACTCGCTCACCCTGCATCATCCGCTGCGTCCCGTTCGACGCGCCGAGCGTCGCTGGCAGATCGAGGGCACTCCGACGGACTGCGTCATGATCGCCGTTGAAGCGCTGCTCGAGGAGCGGCCCGACTTCATCCTGAGCGGCATCAATCACGGACAGAACATGGGCGAGGACGTCCTCTATTCGGGGACCGTGGCTGCCGCGATGGAAGGGCTCGCGCTCGGGATCCCGTCCGTCGCGTTCTCCTTTGCCGGCGGCGATCTGCGCGCCGATCTCACGCACCTCAAGGAACAGGTGAGGGTGCTCACCCCCCTCATCGCGCATCTCACGTCGCTTCCGAAGTTCCCGGCGAATACGTTGCTCAACGTGAATCTGCCGCCAGTTCCCGCCGACGGCGTGAAGGGCGTCCGGCTCACGCGCCTCGGGAGTCGCGTGTACTCGGGATCGCTCAAGCCCATGCGCGACCCGTGGGACCGCGACATCTTCTGGATCGGTGGCGGCTCCATCACCTGGACCGGCGAGCCGGATTCCGATTTCCGTGCCATTCAGGAGGGGTACATCTCCATCACTCCGCTGCACCTGGACCTCACCAACTTCAGCGTGCTGGAATCGTCGGGGAACTGGTGGCGGGAGCTGTAGAAGGGGCGATGGGCGGCGCACGCCGCCGACTCGTCGAGCTCCTGCGCGAGAAGGGCATCCGCGACATGGCGGTGCTGCGTGCCTTCGATCTCACGCCGCGACACCACTTCGTGCCTACCGGCGTGCGCCATCGCGCGTACGAGGATGCGCCGCTTCAGATCGGCTCTGGCCAGACCATTTCGCAGCCGAGCATTCATGCTCGCTATCTCGAGATTCTCGCGCTACAGGGAAGCGAACGGGTCCTCGAGATTGGCACCGGTTCGGGATATCAAACCGTGCTGCTGTCGCATCTCGTCGCCCAGATCTTCACCATCGAGCGGATCCCGGCGCTGTTCACCTCGGCGCGCGAGGCGATCAACACGGCGGGTGCGACGAACGTGTCGATGCTGCTTGGCGACGGTACCGTGGGGTGGCGCGAGTACGCGCCGTACGACGCCATCCTCGTGAGCGCCGGCGGACCGTCCATTCCGCCGGCGCTCGTCGAGCAGCTCGCAGAGGGCGGTCGCATGCTCGTTCCGGTCGGGTCCAAGGATGAGCAGACGCTCAAGCTGGTGACGAAGCGAGGCGGCGACGTCGAGACGAAGGACATTGCGCCGGTGCGGTTCGTACCGCTGTTCGGTACGCAGGGATGGGAGCACCAATAAGGTGCGGCAACTTCATCTCCGCATCAGCGGGCGCGTGCAGGGGGTCGGCTTTCGCTGGTTTGTCCGCGAAGAGGCGCGGCGTCTCGGGCTGGGCGGCTGGGTGACGAATCTTCCCAACGGAGACGTCGAGGTGGCGGCGGGCGGTGAAGCGTCGTCGCTCGAGCGGCTTCGGCGCGCGCTCGAGGTCGGTCCGACGGGCGCCGGCGTCGTCGCAGTCGAAGATGTCGCGGGAGAGAGGGCGACGCCCTTGCCGTACCCGTTCACCATTCACCGATGAGCAGCCCGATGCACGACGCCGCAGGAGAACGCGATGGGCTCCGTCGCCGCGTGCTCGCCACGCTCCGCGACGTGCCCGATTTTCCGAAGAAGGGCATCGTCTTCAAGGACATCACGCCCGTTCTCGCGGACGCTACCTTGCTGCGTGACCTCATCGCCGGCCTGGCCACACCCTGGAAGGACGAGGGCATCACACATGTCGCCGGGATCGAGAGCCGCGGATTCATTCTAGCCACGCCGATCGCGATCGCGTTGGGAGCAGGATTTATCCCGATCAGGAAGCCGGGCAAGTTGCCCTGGCGCACCGCCAGAAAGGAATACGCGCTCGAGTACGGCACCGACCGGCTGGAGATGCACGTGGACGCGTGTCCCGCGCGTGCGCGCGTGCTGCTCGTGGACGATGTGCTCGCAACGGGTGGAACCGCGAGCACTGCATGTGAGCTGATCGAGCAGGTCGGCGGGGAGGTGGCCGGCTGCTCCTTTCTGCTCTCCATTCCCGAACTCGGCGGCTCGGCGCGTCTCGGCGGTCGGCGTATGGATTTGCTGATCGGCGGTTGACCGGGCGCGAGCGTTCCGACGCGAAGTACCGACGACCCGTCGCGCCCAAGGGCTCGCCTTGCTACCTTTCAAGGCTTGTGGTGATGCTCGCTCCCTGAAGTCGCCCCTGTAGCTCAGGTGGATAGAGCAGCGGTTTCCTAAACCGTTGGCCGGGTGTTCGAGTCACCCCAGGGGCATTCTGCCGGTCGACCGGCGATTCCAATAACTTGTACACCTATGACTCACCCGATTTCCGACGGCGGTACGACACCGGCGCAGCCGAAAGCCGAGAGCTTCGTCGATTGGTTTCACATCAATTCCCGCATGATCTCGATCGGCGCCATCGTCGTTGTCGCCATTGCGTTCGTTTTCTGGTTCGTCCAGCGCCAGGCACTCAATGAGACGATCAGCTCGGACAGGCAGCTTCTCACGGCGAAGCAGTCGCTGAATTCCGGCAATGCGCCGCTGGCCGAGGCCGATCTCAAGAAGGTCGTGGACAAGTATGCGGACAAGCCGGCGGGTACTGAAGCCGGACTGTTGCTCGCTCAGCTCAAGATCGACAAGGGTGACTACCAGGGCGCAGTCACGGACCTGAAGTCGTTGAGTGGGAAGGTCTCCAGTGGGCCGAACGCGGCGTCGATCCGCGGCCTGCTCGGTGACGCTGTGGCGCAGCTCGGCAAGCCTGCCGATGCGGCAGCCGAGTACGTGAAGGCAGCCGGGCTGGCCGTTGGTCCGAACGCGAAGGGCTTCTGGATGGCGAAGGCTGGCCGAGCGTATCTCGAGGCGGGAAAGGCGACCGAGAGCCGGAAGATCTTCGAGGATCTGGCTGCGCAGCACGACAATGAGGCGATGGCGACGGAAGCGCGGGTTCGCCTTGGCGAGATCGCGGCGGGCAGCAAGCCGTAGCGTCGCAGGGGTCTCGCTCGCCCGGACTCGCGAAGCGGTGCGACGGGATTCGGCGATTTGCGGCGAAATAGCAAGGATCACCCTGAACGCGGGCCGGCCTCCAACTCTGGAGGGCGGCCCGTTGGCATTCGAGGACGATCGCTTTGATCATCCACTCAGGACGTGCTGGGGACCCGGCACTGCATGGGACAAAGGGTACGGGGCACGGTGCAGGACAACGGCGTTCGCGTTTCGGATGTTCGCAGCGCAGCCGAACGTGACAGCAGCGCGACAGCGAAGCTCCGCAGTCCGAACAATGTTGTGCGTATAAGATGTATTATGTAAACTAACGACTGTGGGAAAGTGTGGAGAACATGTCGCCCTACACTGCTCACATATCTCTAATGCTTTTTGTGACAGCGCGTTAGAGCGTAGAGCTCATCCTACTTCGCGCGACTAGACATCATTGTCGGCATCACCAACGGATCCGCTCCCCAGCACCGATCAACTGTCGTATTCGCTGTCGTATTGTCAGCCGACATGACCGTCCACTTCGCCAATCCCGATTGAGCTAGAGCTCGCCGAACCGGCCAGCGAACACGATTCTGGCCTCCCCAGCCAACGACGCCTGCCAACCATCCGCTATCCGTCTGAGCCGAACCTTCAGGATGCGACCCGACCTGGTCGTCAATGCCACGCGGTAGCTCGCCTCTCCCGACTCGGCGAGCAGGATCGCCGTCGATACAGAGCCAGTGCCGCAGGCCAGCGTTTCTCCCTCGACACCACGCTCGTAGGTTCGGATCCGCCAGCCGCCTGATGCATCCGCCGAGACAAAATTCACATTCGCGCCGGCTTCTAGTGATATATCGTTGCGCAGCGGACGGCCGCGGCCGACAACATCAACCGTCGAGACGTCGTCCACTCGAACAACCAGGTGCGGCACACCGGCGAGTGCGAAGCCGATCCAGCGTTCGCCATGTTCCAGCCGCAATGGCAGTATCGTGCGAACATCTGAGACCGGCGGTAGATCGACTTCCGGACTTTCCTCGAGTAGCCTGGCACCCAGTATCCCCGCATCCGTCTCGACGCGAAATTCCCGCGCGCGAAGCAGCCCGAGCTCGGAGGCGAGTCGCGCGGAGCAGAGCGAGGCATTGCCGCACAGATCGCCGCGGGAGCCGTCGCTGTTGAAATACGTCATCCTGTAGTCGGCCACACGCGATGGCTCCAGTAGCACGAGGCCGTCGGCGCCTATGCCGGTGGCTCTCGCGCAGATCGCCTGAACGGTCGCCGGCACTGTGAGATGGTCCGCCGGCTCCTTGGTCGCGTCGACGACGACGAAGTCGTTGCCGGAACCGCTCATCTTGTAGAAGGTGCGTCCGGCCGGAAGCATTGGCGGAGGTGCGAAGGTGAACGAGAGAAACTACAAGGCGCCGGTGAGCGCCCACCAGCGCAGGCGCCAGACCATCCAGAACGCCTCCCGCTGAATGCTGAACGACATCTTGCTCGTTCCCTCCGACCGGTCCACGAACACGATCGGAATCTCGACGATGCGGAAGTTCTTTCTCCAAGCGCGAAAGCTCATCTCAATCTGGAAGGCGTAGCCGTTCGACCGGACGTCGTCGAGGTCGATGGCCGCCAGGACTTCCCTGCGAAAGCACTTGAAGCCGCCGGTGGCATCCCAGAGCTTCAGCCCGGTCACCCGTCGCGCATAGATGTTCGCGCAATAGCTGAGGATCAGACGCGCGATCGGCCAGTTCACCACCGTCACCCGGCCTTCCTGATAGCGTGATCCCACGACCAGGTCGGCATTCTCGGCGGCAGCGAGAAAATGCGGCAGATGGATGGGATCGTGCGAAAAGTCCGCATCCATTTCCAGGATGTACTTGTAGTCGCCGCCGAGCGCCCATTTGAAGCCAGCGAGGTACGCCGTGCCCAGCCCCATCTTCTTCGCGCGATGCAGTACGTGCACGCGTGGATTGGTGGCCACGATGCCGTCCGCCACCGCCCCTGTTCCGTCCGGCGAGCCATCATCGACGATGAGCATCTCGAGGCGCTCGTCCTGTGCGAGCACAAGATCGATCAGCCGCTCGATGTTCTCCCGCTCGTTGTACGTCGGGACGATGACGAGAGCTTTCTCAGCCAAGTCGCCTCCAGTCCATCACCACGCCTCCAGCGAGCGCGCCGAGGGCGAGCAGCAGTGCGACGAGCGTGACCCCCTTCCCCGCATCAACTGCGGGATCGTGGAAGGTCAGCTCGACGGTGTGAGCCCCCGTCGGCAGCTGCACGCCGATGAGGTTGAAGTTGGTGCGGAAGGTGGGCTGCGGCAAACCGTTGACCGTGGCCCTCCAGCCAGGGAAGTAGTTCTCCGACACCACGAGCGCCGCGCCCTGGGGCGAGGGAGCGCTGAGGGCGATCGTCGCGTGACCTGGGGCGTAGTGCGACGTCGTAGTCGTGATGGCGAGCGGCGCCGGAGGCGCCGACATCAGCGGAAGCTGCAGCGGCGACGTGTCGCTCACCACCGCAAGGCGCAGCGGGTCGAAGCGCGGATCGAGAACGGCCTGCAGGACGTCCTCATCGGGCGCCTTGGTCAAGCCAGCCGCGACCCACGCGTACGGATTCTCTCCCGGCAGGCGGTACAGATAGACAGTGGAACCAGCCGAATTCTTCACGGGGCCGACGAGCAGCTTGAGTTCCGGATTGGGAACGGCGGCGTTCGTGTAGAGGTAGCGGGCATTCTCGTGACGCCAGAGCATTGGTGAGAGTGTCGCGGGCGCACCGTTCGACGATCGCAGATCGATCAGCTTCTGGTAGCGACCGAGCTCGTTTCCATGGTAGCCGGTCACGGAGCGGATGCCGTGCACCATCAGCCCGGTGCCGCGCCCCTCGAGGTCCGTGCCGAAATACGGATCCGGGTGCGCGAGCCCGGAGTCGCCGAGCGCGTGAACCACGACGCGCCCCGGTTGCGGCTCGTGCTTGAGAAACTCGATGGCCGGATCGCTCGCATAGAGCACGCGCGCCGGCGGCGAGAAGAGCCAGTAGTGCCGCGCGATCGACCACTGGTCGAGGCCGACGATGGCGATCAGCGCGAAGCCGAGCACGCGAGCCGGAACCAAGCCACGCTGATACGCGATGATTCCACCGACGGCGAGCGCAAGGAAGATCAGGCTGCGCCACGCGCCCACCGTCACATCGCTGCTATTGGCCGACGTGACCTGCTCGGCGATCTGCGTCGCCATGGATTGATCGTAGCCTCGCTGTGCGGCGATCGCCTGGCCGAAGGGCAGCGCGGCAGTGCGCGCCATGTCCGTGAGCGCACCCGCGGACGCGAGCAGCGCGACGAGCACGCCCACACCCGCCCATGCGTACAGCACTCTGCTATTCACCTCGCGCGCGAGCACGCGCTCGGTGCCCAGCGCGGCGAGCACGCTCAGCGCGAAAGAGAAGACGTAGATGATCGTGCTCGGGGCCCTGAAGAACTTGGTGCCGGGAACGAGCTCGTACACGAGATGGAAGAAGGGCGTGCTGCCGCCGAGCATCCAGATCAAAGCGACGACACCCGTCGCGACCCAGAAGCGTCGGAACCGCTTCCGCGTCTCGCCGCCGAATGCCGCGGTCGCGAGGAGGAGCACGGGACCGCCGATGTACTCGCTGTGCAGATGAATGCCGTTGGGACCCCAGTACTTGTCGAGAATGCCGGTGAACTGCGGCAGATAGAGATTGATGAGCTCGATGATCGGAAAGGAGAACGACGTCGCATATGCGTAGTCGCGGCCGACGCGCGGGGACCAGGCGACGTACTCGCGAACCGGCATGAACTGAATGGCGCCGATCGCCATGCCGATCACCACTGCCGCAAGGGCGAACGCGAGACGGCGAACGCCGGTGCGGCGATCGATCGGCTTGCCGTCGGCATCGGAACCGAGCGCGAGAAAGAGCGCAAAGGAGCCCGATGTGAGCAGCAAATACTGGAGGAGTTGGGGATGCGGACTCAACACCGCGAGTCCCACCGCGATCGCGAACGCGCCCCATGCCCACATGCGACCATCGCGAATGCCCCGGACCAACAGCCAGAGGGCGAGCGGAAGCAGGGCGCTGACGAACAGCTTGCCGTCATGACCCGGCGACGCATACGACGCGATGGGTCCCGAGAGCATGTACGCGAGGCCGCCAACGAGCGACGGGATGAAGCCCAGTCCCCACGCGCGCAGAAACCCGTACGTGAAGAGACCGGACAGGAACAGATGTATGATGAAGCCCCACGTCATCGCGACGTCGGTCGGCATCAGCATCCGGAGCAGTGCCGTGGGATAGAAGATGTCGCCGTGCATCGCGGCCACGTACGGCAGTCCGCCGAACAGATACGGATTCCAGTGCGGAATCGATTGCCCCGCGCGGAGCGCCTGTGCGGCGAAATCGCGGAAAGCAAAGCCGGCGATGAACTGATCGCTGTGCGAATTGACGAGGAACTGGCCGCTCAGCGCCGGATAGGCGAGCGCGAGTGCGGCCAGCGCATAGGCCAGCGCGGCCCAGCCCATTGCGAAGCGCGGCGCGGGTAAGGTTGGCGCCGCGGTGGGTGTGTCAGGTCGGGACATCCGAGGGGGCGGTAGTCGGCGAACGATGACGCATCCGGTGATGCGCCCAGAAAAGAATGGCTGGCATGACTTCGAGCAGCGTCAGCCAGATGCGTGAGCTGACCGTGACGAGGGCTGCCTGCGGTACGGCCGCCAATCCGGCGGCGTTGAGGACTCCCATCATGACGGCTTCCCGGACGCCTACACCTGCCGGTGCGAAGAAGGCAAGATAACCGATAAGGTACGAGATTGTATAAGCCGCGAGATACTCCAGATAGCCGCCAGACACCGTGCCGAGAATGCCGAGCACGAGAAGCTGAAAGGCCGCGCCGTAGAGCAGCCACGCGATGATGTTGCCTACCAGGGAGTAGACAACGGCGCGCATGGGAAGAGTTGTCTGGAGTGGGCGTCCGGCGAGACGCGCCACGAGGGGTGCCAGGCGCGGCACGATCAGCGGCGCCAGGAGGAGTGCCCCGCCCGCCGCAGTGACGATGAGCGTCGCGAGTGCGCCCCAGCCCGGCCTCGTCTTCTCGAGCAGCGCCCGTCCACTCAGCAGCGCAATGACGAATCCCGCGATGACGTTGACGAGCGTGCCCAGGATGGCTGATCCCGACGCGGCGATGGGAGACACGCCGACATCGCGCGACATCGCGCTCATCGCACCGATCTGCCAGATCTTGCCTGGCACATACTTGCCAAGATTCGAGACGCTCCAGATTCGCGCGGCACTCCAGAACGGGAGTCGCGCGTCCCAGCAGGCGAGGACGCTGCGCCATGTCTCCACGAGCACTGCATGCGCCACGAGAGAGAGCGCGCCAGATAGCGCGACCATTCCCCACCGCGGATGCTGCGGCAGTGGATGTGCGCGGAGGTCGCGCAGCCCTTCGCCCAGATTCCGGGCGACGTAGACGATCACGATCGCCGCTGCGAGCCAGCCGGCGACTCGCAGCAGCGTGCTACGGCGCGTGGCGTCCAACAACGGAGCGGTAGATGTCGGCGTAGCGGCGCGCGACCGACTCCGGAGCGAACGTCGCCAGCGCGTGCAGGCGGCCCGCAGCGCCGAGCGTCGCGCCGAGATCGTCGCGCTTGAGGATCGCCTGCACCGCGGCCGCGAGCGCGGCGGCGGTGCGTTCCTTCACGAGGATTCCGGTGCGCTCATGCTGCACCACATCGGGAAGCCCGCCCGAGTCGAAGGCGACGACGGGCGTCTCGCAGAGCTGTGCTTCGACGGCGACGAGGCCGAGCCCCTCTTCGGCCGACGGAACGACGAGCGCGAGCGCGCGTTGATAGAAAGCGGGCAGATCGAACTGCTTCACGGCGCCGTGAAAGCGCACGCGGTCGCGCACGCCGGACGTCAGTGCGCGCGCCTCGAGCGCGACGCGATCGGGGCCGTCGCCGACGACGTCGAGCTCGACGTCGATGGGAAGCTGCGCCAGCGCGTCGAGGAGGAGATCGATCCCCTTCTGCGGCATGAGCCGACCGACGAACAGGAGACGGCGCAGGCGCACGGCGACCGGAGCGACGGCGAAGAGTTCCGTCGCTACCGGCATCGGCGCGATGATCGGCGGCTTCATGCTGACGATCGCCTGCGCCTCCTCAGACAGCCAGCGCGACACGGTGGTGACCGCCGCGGAATGCTGCATCACGTGCCGGAAGGCGGGACGCGAGACGGAAATGTTGCGCGCCATGCGCACGTCGGTGCCGTGCAGCGTGGTCACGAGTGGAATGCGTCCCATGCGCGCGACCCACGTGGCGGCGAGACCATTCGGAAACCACCAGTGCGCATGCACGATGTCCGGCTGGAACTCGCGCCGCGCGCGCACGCCCGCCTGGAACTCGGCGCCGAGAAAGCCGACGAGCGTGAAGCGCGCGCTCCAGGAGTCGCGCACCTGCGCGGCCATGTTGCCGCCGTACGCGAGCGTCTCAAAGCGGCGCGGCGCGTAGCGGAAGCGGTCCACCTGCACGCCGCTCAGCGACTCGTGCGAGGCGAGACCGGTCGCAGAGGGTGCGACGACCCGAACGGTGACGTCCTCGGATGCGAGCGCGCGTGCGAGGCGGAGCACGAACGACCCGGCCGCGTCCCCGTCATCACGCGGGAACGAGTGCGTCAGGAAGAGAACCTTCATCCGCTACGCGTCGTCTCCTCGCCCGGCGCGCACTTCATCGAGCTGGCGCCGCAGCTCGCGAAGCTCGGCGCGCTGACCGGCGATCTGCTCCCCCAGCAATCCCGTGGCGAAGAAGACACTACCGAGGATCAGGCAGGTCGTGATGATCGTCCACACTGGGCGAATGCCTTCGCCTGTGACGGCGAGGACGACGAGCGCCGTGAGCCCTGCCAGCAATCCAAACGCGAAGAGCCCCGCGCCAAGCATGCCGAACAGCAGGAGCGGCTTCTTGCCGAACTTCAGCTCGAACCACACCGACAGCATGTCGAGCACGCCCACCGGAATCCGCGACAGCCCGAACTTCGATTTGCCCGCATGGCGCGGATACAGCGGGACGGGAATCTCGGTGACGGTGAAGCCCTGCTCCGCCGCAATGACGATCATGAAGCGATGCCAGTCGGGCCGCACGGGCAGTCCATCCATGATCTCGCGGCGATACGCCTTGACCGAGTTCAGATCCTTGACCGGCACGTTGAAGAGCGCCCGGCTCAACCCATTGTAGATGTTGGAGACGAACGCCTTCTCGTACTTGCCTTCCTTGAAGCCGGTGACCATGTCGGCACGATCCTCGAGGATCGGCCGTACGAGACGCGGGATGTCTTCGGGCTTGAACTGAAGATCCGCCGGATAGAAGACAAGCACCGATCCGGTCGAGTTCAGGTAGCCCGTGCGAAGCGCGTCGGCAATGCCGCGCCTGGCGCGATGACGAACCGCACGGAGAAATGGATACTCCGTCTGAAGGCGCTGCAGCACCCTCCAACTGTCGTCGCCCGATCCATCGTCGATGACGACGACTTCGTAATGGGTGTTCGGATCGGCGGCGAACGCCTCCGACGCGAGCTGCATGAACAGTGGCAGATTCTCCGCTTCGTCCTTGGCCGGCACGAGCACGGAGACGTCCACCTTGTGGTGCGACGATGCGATGAACGGCGTGGCGAGGCGCGCGCGTTCGTCCGTCATCATACCCGCTTGCGCATGCGCGCCGAGAGCACGCCGAGTTGGTCGCGGTACTTGGCGACGGTGCGGCGAGCGATCTGGACGCCCGTCTCCTTGAGGATGTTCACGATCGCCTGATCGGTGAGCGGATGCTTCTGATTCTCCTCGGACACGAGCTTCTGAATCTGCGCCTTGATGCCGCGCGCGGAGACGTCCTCGCCCGCGGTCGTCGAGAGACCCGACGAGAAGAAGAACTTGAGCGGGAGTACGCCGCGCGGCGTCTGCACGAACTTCTCGTTCGTCACACGGCTCACCGTGCTCTCGTGCATGCTGATCACCTCGGCCACCTCGCGTAGCGTGAGCGGCTTGAGGAACTGCACACCCTTCTCGAAGAACTCCCGCTGCCGCTCGACGATGTAGTTCATGACCTTCAGCATCGTCTGGCGGCGCTGCTCGATCGCCTGGATCATCCAGTTGGCCGAGTTGAGCTTGTTCGAGATGAACTCCTTGTTCTCGCCAGCGAACTTCTTCTTGTCGCGCGCGATCTCCTGGTACGCCTTGCTCAGCTTGAGGCGCGGCAGGTTGGCGTCGTTGAGGAAGACGTGATACTTGCCGTCGATCTTGTCGACGATGAGATCGGGGATGATGTAGTTGTCGCTCGCGTCGCTGTACACGAGCCCCGGCTTCGGATCGAGCTTCGCGATCTCGTCCGCAGCCTTCTGCACGTCGATCGGACTGATGCCGAACCGCTTGGAGATCTCGCTCCAGCGGTGCGCGATGAGCTCATCGAAGCAGTCGCGGACGAGCCGGAACGGCACCGAATGCTCGAGCCCCGCCTCGCGGAGCTGGAGCATGAGGCACTCGCGTAGGTCGCGCGCGCCGACGCCCGGCGGATCGAGGCTCTGCACGATGCCGAGCATCTCCTCCGCCTCGCCCATCGTATAGAGCTTCAGATCGGTGACTTCGCGATCGAGCTCCTCGACGACCTTTTCCACGCTCTCGTTCACGCCCTCGACGATCTTCTCGAGGCCGCACGCGAGGTATCCGTCTTCGTTGATGTTGCCGATGAATTCATCGGCGAGGTACATCTGCCGACCATTGAGATCCAGCAGCGAGACCTGATCGCGGAGATGGTCGGCGAGATCACGCGTATCCACCGTGACTGGCTCGTAGTACTCGCGCTCCTCGTGCTCCTCGTGCCGGCCGCCCGCGTCGAAGCCATCGAGCAGGATTTCCTCCCAGTCGATCTCCCCCTTCTCTTCCTTCTCGGCTTCGGTCTCCGGGCTGGTCTCTTCCTGCTGCTCGACACCATCCTCCTCGTCCTCTTCGTCCGGCTCGATCATGTCGAGGAACGGATTGTTGAGGAGCTCCTGCTTGAGGTGGTTCTGAAGATCGAGCAGCGGCATGTAGAGCAGATCCATCGCCTGATACAGGCGTGGATTGATCTTCAGCTCCTGCTTGAGCTGTGTGTGCTGGCCGAGGCCCGGTCTCATTCGCCGTCTCCCTGCATCTCTCGTTCGAACCTGGCGCGAAGGCGCGCCGACAGGGTCGGACCGAGGTATCTCTCGGCAACGGTGTCATCGAATACGAGCTCGCGCACTGTGCCCGACACCTGCACCTGTCCATCGAACATGATGTACGCGCGGTCTACGATATCCAGAGTCTGCTCCACATTGTGATCGCTGATCAATACGCCGATTCCGCGCGTGCGCAAGTTGGCGACGATGGTCTGGATGTCATGCACGGCGATCGGGTCGACTCCGGCGAACGGCTCGTCCAGCATCATGAACTTCGGTTCCGTCACCAGGGCGCGCGTGATCTCGAGGCGGCGCCGCTCTCCACCGGAGAGCTGGTACGCCTTGCTCTTTCGCAGATGCTTGATGCTCAATTCGTCCAACAACGTTTCCAGCCGCGCCGATCGCTGCTCCTTCGAGAGCGGCAGCGTCTCCAGGATCGCTACGATGTTGTCCTCGACGGACAGCTTTCGGAAAATGGACGGCTCCTGGGAGAGGTAGCCGATCCCCTTCCGCGACCGCTGATACATGGGCATGGAGGTGATGTCAGCACCATCCAGCAGGATGCGGCCCGAGAGGGGCTGGATGAGTCCCACGATCATGTAGAAGGTGGTGGTCTTTCCCGCGCCATTCGGGCCCAGCAGTCCGACAATCTCGCCCTGTTGCAAGCGAAGGGCCACGTCGTTCACGACTCTGCGCCGGCGATACACCTTGGACAGGCCGCGCGCTTCGAGCACACTTCCCTGCACCGCCACAGGCTGTGGCGAGGACGGACGCGAGTCGCGCGATGCCGAGTGCTCGCCGGTGTGGCGGAGGACGTCGGCGACCTCGTCGCGCATGACGCTTACCTCGGCCCAGAGGGGTCGCGCAATCCGCACCCGCGCCGTCGGCTCGAGCATACTGGTGGCCGGAAGCTCGACGATACCCTCCGAGGCGAGGCGCGGCAGGACGGAGCTCGCCAGATGCGCGCGTACCTGATCCATGCTCAGCTCCCCGGCCTCGCGCTCCGCATCGCGTCCGGCGGCGCGCTGCGCCGCGAGGTGATCGCGCCGGTAGATGACGGCCACATCATCGAGCTTTGCGTCTCCGTCGGCGTCCGCCGCGCAGATGAGCGCGTGCAGCGCGAGCGCGGTCGAGCGGTCGCCGCGCGCGAGCCGTTCGACGACCGAATGGATACGAGGCGAATTGGTGGGACCGGTCATTCGGGCTTCGCCGGAGTGGCCGGACGAGGAGTCGCCGGCGTTGGTGTGGGCACTGGTGTACGGGCGGAGTCCGGCTTCGGCTCGATGTAGATGCCGCCGCATGGCGGATTCGAAGGATCGGTCATCTTCACATCCTTCACCTTCGCCGAGTCGAACGTGACGACGATCCGTTGTCCGCAGATGTAGTTGATCGCGGGTTTGCGGAGCGTGGTATCGCTCGGCGGAAGGTGCTGCAGCGAGGACGCGTGGCCGATGGAAATCAGCATGCGGATGCGCGGCTTGCTCGTGGTATCGTTCTTCGGGATCGAATCGAACAGCGCGATGATGGTATCGCCCATCAACCGGTCCTTCTCTGTCGTGTGCACCTTGCTCGTGTCCGGCATCCCTTCGGCGGAAGCGAGCCGCACGGCGTGCATCTCGCGCACGCGCTGGCCGGGCATGAGGACGTCAATCGAGTCAGCGAGGATCGTCTGCGTGGGCGAGGTTGCGTGGGCGCGACTCTTTCCCCAGATGATGGCACGCTGCAGGAAATCATCGGCGACGCGCAGATCGATCGTGTCCGACTTGAGGGTGAGATCCTCGCTCACCGCCTCGCTGGCATTCTTCGCCAGCACGCGCTCGAGCTTCTTGCGTTGTGACAGGAGATCGATCGTCTCACCGACGAGAGTGAATGGCCGACCTTTCGTGCCGGTGATTCTGGGCTTCCGCATCATGCGCAGGAGCCCGCTCCCTCCATCGAGATACAGCGAGTCTCCCGTCGCCGTGAGCTCCGGACGTACGACGACGACCTCTCCGGACGACGCGACGACGCTGTCTCCTTCGAGCCAGATGCTGTTGCCGGTGAGCGTGACCGGCGGCTGCGGCTTACCCTGGGCATCCTTATCGAGGATCGTCATCGTCGGGCGGCCGATGGCGACGCCCTTCTGCCTGGTGCGCACCTTCGGGATCGGGCGAAAGTACTCGAGCGAGGCGCCCTTCAGCGTCGAGCCACTGGGCAGCTGCGCATTGACGTTGAGCAAGGCAAGGATGCGATCTTCGCGTTGGAAGTAGGTGAGGAAGTCCGACTTCAGCTTGAGACGCGGTTCCTTGTAGTCGACGTGCCCGATGAAGAAGAAGCGTCCCTCATCGCCGTACTGCTCAAGGCTATCCGACTTCAAGATCATGCGCTGGCTGGGACAGGTCGCGACGATATTGCCGCCTAGGTAGCTGTTCCTCTGTCCGCTTGGTAGTTGAATGCTGTTGATACGCTCAAACTTCACGTCGAGCGCACATTTGCCGGAATGCGGCGCGCCTCCCTGCGCGGAAGCGACCTCGCTTCCGAGCAGTATCAGAACCACCACGCACACACGCGCGGTCATTGTGATGGAAAGGTGAGAGAACCCCGAGACGAGCCGCCCCGGCGAATCGTGAAGCGCGTCAACTGCGGATCGGCTTTGAACCCAATGCCCGAAAGCGTCTGTCCCGGCTTCACGAGCGTGAATGAGGTATCGCTCGACACTTCGTTGAGTCCCTGCATGTATTTGAGCTGCGGCGACGTCAGACGCTTTCCATCGTTCGTGACGATGATGACGTTGCCGAAGCCCTCCAGTTCCTGCTGGCGAAGGCTGTACCGTCCACGATTCGCGCTCATCACGCCGTCTTTCGCACCGGTGACCGTGTTGAAGGTGACGCGCACCTTTCGCATCTCGAAGCGCGTGTTGTCATCGAAGACGAACACGGTATCGGCGAACATTTCGCCGCGCTGCACCCCCTTGTCGGTGAGCAGGGAGTGGGTGTTGAAGAGCACCTGTTCCGCGCTGTCGGCGAGCGTCGCCTTCGCCGCGACGGGAGGGGCGCTTCCCTTCTTCTTGCAGCCCACGACTCCGACGATTCCCACGGCGAGCGCCGCGACTGCCACGCGACGCCTCATGCGACGCGTGCACGCATGAGGTCATGCAAGTGCGCGACACCCACCAGCCGCTCGTTTGCATCAAGCACGGGCATCGCCATGATGCCATTCGTCTCCATCCGGAACGCGACGGCGCTCGCGAGCTCGCCCGAGTGCGCGCACCGCGGATTGCGCGTCATGATGCGCTCGACTGGCTGTGACAATACTTCGACTTCACGTTCCATCAATCGCGTCAGGTCTCCTGCCGTGAGTACACCATGCAACGTCCGCTCGTCGTCGGTGACGAGAACGATGCCCCGCTGCTCCGCCAACACCACGACGGCCTGCCGCAGCGTGCTGCCCGGCGGCAGAACAGGCAGCGGCGCCGACACCATCACTTCATCGACACGCGTCACGAGACGACGGCCGAGCGCTCCGCCCGGATGCAGTCGCGCGAAATCCTCGCGGCGAAATCCCTTTTGCTCCAGGAGCGCGACGGCCAGCGCATCACCGAGTGCGAGTGCCGCCGTCGTACTCGCTGTCGGCGCGAGATCGTGCGGGCACGCTTCCTCGCGTACCCAGGCATCGAGCGCGACGTTGCAGAGCCGCGCAAGCGCGGAGCCCATCTCCCCGATGATGCCGATTGTGCGTACCCCGAGCCCCTGGAGATGTTCGAGTAATCCGAGCATCTCATCTGACTCCCCAGATTTCGAGAGGAGAATCGCGATGTCATTCGGCCCGACGATACCCAGGTCGCCGTGCACGCTATCCATTGGATGGAGAAAGATGGCCGGCGTGCCGGTGGACGTGAGCGTCGCGGCGATCTTTCGTCCGATCAGACCGGACTTTCCAACGCCGGTCACGATCACGCGACCGTTCGACTCGGCGATCATCGTGACCGCCGCGGCGAAGCTCTCGCCGAGCCGCTGCTCGACGGTGCCGAGCGCCTCGCGCTCGAGACGAAGCACGCGCCGACCGCGCTCGATGATCTGCTCCGACGTCATATAGCAGACCCGGAGATCGGAAGGGAGCGCTCCGCGACGTAGCGCTCGGTGACGTAGTCCCATTCGTCGCGCGCCCTGAGCAGCAGCTCCGCGAACTCGCGCACCGCGCCGGCACCGCCGGTGCGCGTGAGATGAATGGCGCAGGCCTTCTTCACCTCCGGAACGGCATTGCCGACGGCTACCGGCAAGCCGACGAGCCGCAGCACTGACAAATCGGGAAAATCGTCGCCGACGAATGCGGCTTCCGACGGTGCGATGCCATGCCGGTCGAGCATCGCGAGAAACGCGGGCAGCTTCTGCGCGCTCGGATCCTGCGCGACGTCTTCGATGCCCAGCTCCGCGGCGCGAAGGCGCACGCTCTCCGAAACGCGTCCGGTAATGATGGCGACGCGAATGCCCGCCTTCTGCATCAGGTAGATGCCGAGGCCGTCCTGAATGTCGTAGCGCTTGAACTCCAGCGGCCGGCCATCGACGGCGCCGAGATAGATCCCGCCATCGGTGAGCACTCCGTCGATGTCGAGAACCACGAGCCGAATCGCGTCGGCGAGCGCAGAATCAATCATCCGCGAGCGCATTCCCAGACATCCACGGCTCGACGGATCAAGGCGTCGAGCTGATCGAGCGGCATCATGTTCGGTCCATCACTCGGCGCGTGCGCCGGATCGGGGTGCGTCTCCAGGAAGAGGCCATCCACGCCAACGGCACAGGCAGCCATGGTGAGCGTCGGGATGAACTCGCGCGCACCACCACTCGTCCCTCCCTCACCGCGACCTGGCTGCTGGACGCTGTGCGTGGCGTCGAAGATCACCGGTGCATCGCAAGCGGCACGCATGCGCGGCGCAGCCCGAAAATCAACGACCAGGTCACCGTATCCGAAGAAGGTGCCACGTTCCGTCACGGCAACCTCCGCAGGTCCAGCGTGTCCCGCCTCGCGATGCCCGTCGCGCACCTTGTCGAGCGCGCCGCGCATGGCCTCGGGATGCATCCACTGTCCCTTCTTCACGTTCACCGCCTTTCCCGTCGCGCCGGCAGCGACGAGCAGATCGGTCTGGCGGGATAGGAAAGCGGGAATCTGAAGGACGTCAGCAACCTGGCCGGCTGCCGCGCACTGCGCCGGCAGATGGACGTCGGTGAGAATGGGGAGCCCGGTGGCGCGACGCACGCGATCGAGCGCAGCCAACCCTTCGTCGAGTCCGGGCCCGCGAAACGCACCCGCGTTGGAGCGATTTGCCTTGTCGAAGCTCGCCTTGAAGATGATGCCGCCGGGCACATGCTCCGCCAGCCTGGCGAGATGCTCGCCGACACGCAGGTTGAGCGCGTCATCCTCGAGCACACAGGGCCCCACAATCAGAAAGAGGGCGTCGCGCCGAAAGAGCGCAGCGGTCATGAGTGCGCCGGCGTGGCGATCGATGGCTCGGAACGCGTGGCAGCCTTGCGACGCTTCGCGCCCTCCGCCGCGGCGATGAACCCGGCGAACAGCGGATGCGGTCGCGTCGGCCGCGACTGGAGCTCGGGATGGAACTGGCAGCCGATGAACCAGGGATGCGCGGGAAACTCGACGATCTCGACCAGCTGGCCGTCCGGCGACAAGCCGCTGAGGCGCAGGCCGTGCTCGACGAACATCTCACGATACTGATTCGAGACCTCATACCGGTGACGATGCCGCTCGCTGACCTCGGCGACGCCGTACACCTCGGCGGCACGCGAGCCACGGGTCAGGCGGCACGGATAGGCGCCGAGCCGCATCGTGCCACCCATGTCGGTCACGTGCTGCTGCGACTCCATGAGCGAGATGACGGCGTTGTCGCATTCGGGCGCGAACTCGGAGGAGTGGCTGTCGTCGAGGCCGCAGACGTTGCGCGCGAACTCGATGATCGCGGTCTGCATGCCGAGGCAGATGCCGAAGAATGGAACGCCGTTCTCGCGCGCGGCGCGAATCGCTTCGACCATTCCCTCCACGCCACGCACGCCGAAGCCGCCCGGCACGAGCAGCGCATCGTGCTCGCTGAGAATTTGCCGAGCCGTGGCCGCGTCGGTGAAGCTGTCGCTCGAGACCCACGAGATGTCGACGCCGATGTCGTTCGCGATGCCTCCGTGAATGAGCGATTCCTGCACGCTCTTGTAGCTGTCCACGAAGTCGGTGTACTTGCCGACGACAGCGATGCGCACGCGCTCGTGTGGCGCGACGACGCGCTGAACCATCTCCTTCCACGACGCCAGCTCCGGGGCGGGCTGCTCGAGGCCGAACTTCTGGAGCACCTTGTCGTCGAACCCCTGCTCCTTGAACTTGAGCGGAATCTGATAGATCGATTTCACATCGGGCGACTCGATCACCGCGCCGAACTCGACGTTGCAGAAGAGTGCGATCTTGCGCTTGATGTCGTCCGACAGGGGGCGCTCGGTGCGCACGATGAGAATGTCCGGCTGAATTCCGAGCTGCATGAGCTCGCGGACGGAGTGCTGCGTCGGCTTCGTCTTGAGCTCACCCGCCGCCGCGATGTACGGGATCAGGGTGAGATGCACGAAGATCGCGTTCTCGCGTCCGACGTCATGCCGGAACTGGCGAATCGCCTCGAGGAAGGGCTGTGACTCGATGTCGCCGACGGTGCCGCCGATCTCCACGATGACGATGTCGTTCTCGGGCGCCACGCGCCGCATAGCGCTCTTGATCTCATCGGTGATGTGCGGAATCACCTGCACCGTCGAGCCGAGATACTCGCCGCGGCGCTCCTTCGTGATGACGTTCAGGTAGATGCGTCCCGTCGTCACGTTGTTCGCCTGCGAGAGCGGGCGGTCGATGAATCGCTCGTAGTGCCCCAGATCCAGATCGGTCTCGGCGCCGTCGTCGGTGACGAACACTTCGCCGTGCTGGAAGGGAGACATCGTCCCCGGATCCACGTTCAGATAGGGATCGAACTTCATCATCGTCACGCGGAGGCCGCGCTCGACCAGCAGGCGCCCGAGTGATGCGGCCGCGATCCCCTTGCCGAGCGAGGAGACAACCCCGCCGGTCACGAAGATGAATTTGGTCGTGTGCTGTCGCGTGCTCGTCTGCATCAGCTCTCGTTCACGGTGAAGGTCGGCCACGCGCGAATTGCGCGGTCCAGATCCGCCTCGGTATCGATGCCCGCGCGCAGCGGGCCCTGCACGACTGCAACGCCCATTCGCATGCCCGCCGCGAGTGGACGCAGTTGTTCCAACCGTTCGATTCGCTCGAGCGCGTGTGCGGGAAGCGCCACCCAGCGTGCAAGCGACTCGGGCGTGTACGCATACACGCCCACATGATGCAGCACTCTCGCATCGCGCTCGGTGGCGTCCGCCTCGTCGCGCAGGTACGGGATCGGTGCGCGGGAAAAATACATCGCCGTGCCATCGTCGTCCGTCACGACTTTGACGACGTCGGCACGCAGAAGCACATCGGGCGCCGCGAGGACGGCCGCCGTGCCGAGCGGACGCTTCTTCTGCGTCACCTGCTGCAGTGCGCCGCGCACCGCGGCTCCGGAGACGAATGGCTCATCACCCTGCACGTTCACGATGGCATCGAAGCCGCGGAAGGCCGCGCCGCGCACCACCTCGGCGACGCGATCGGTGCCGGAGGGGTGGTCGCTGGACGTCATGATGGCCTCGCCACCGGCTTCACGCACACGGTGCGCGATCTCGTCGCTATCGGTCGCGACGACGATGCGGTCGGCGACACGGAGCGCGGCGACGCGTTCGAAGACCCGGACGATGATGGGGACGCCAGCGAGCAGGCGGAGGGGTTTTCGGGGGAGACGCCTTGCGCCCAGTCGAGCTGGGATGACGGCGAGCGTCTTCATGCGAGGCGGCCCCGGGATGCAAATTTCACGCCAAGCAAGATACGCCGCGCGCTGACTGCGCGCTAGGGCGCTGCGGCGGCTGCGCAGCCGCGCTTTCGGGGCGCATGGCGCTGCGCGCCTCGCTCTCTCTGGGCGCTCGCCTTCGGCTCGCTCTCGGGACGGCACACCAGGAGGATGATACGCGCTGCATCAGAACGATGATACGCAATGCGAGCCAGGTCGCCAGACTTTGGAATGCGCGATACAAACAAGTTGCGAGTCGCGGAAACGGCTATGGTAGTGGCCGAGGCCACCTACAGAGTGACGCGTGAGTTCCCGCCTGATGAGCGCTGGGGGCTTGTCTCACAGATGCGTCGCGCGGCCGTGTCGATCGGATCCAACATCGCGGAGGGGTGCGGGCGCTCAACGAATCCGCAATTCGTAGCATTCCTCCAAATCGCGATGGGTTCGGCATCGGAACTGGAGTACCAGGCCCGGCTCTCGCTTCGGCTCAATCTGTCGTCGGGAGAACTCCTCAACGACTTGATCACGAAAATCACAAGCGCAAAGGGAATGCTCGGAAAGCTCACTGCTACGCAACGTGGTTGATGGGTGTGCCGTCCCGAGAGCGAGCGGAGCGAGCGCCCCGAGAGCGAGGCGCGTAGCGCCAAGCGCCCCTTATCGTCCCAGCGAAATCCCGACCCCGACCTTGTGCCCCCGGCTCTTCGTGACATTCGTCGTGAAATCAAGACGCAGCGTGCTCAGCCCCAGCCCCACGCCGATCTCCTGCTCGAGGCTCGGCAACTGCTTCACCCCCGCCGCGCCCATGATGTGCCGCAGCGTGACCACCGGCGATCCGATCAACGGAAGGATGACGCGATCGAGCGGAATCATGTAGCGGCTCTCGAGGAAGAGCAGTTCGGTTCCGCTTAGCTCGAGCTGCTCCAGAACGGGCAGCGTGCCGCTCCCGCCCAGGTACGTGTAGCGTGCGCGCGCGACGCTGTCGCCAGCCGTCGCCACGCCGTGCGCGCGAAAGTGGAGGCTCTGCGTGCCGAAGGTAGGAAAGCCGAGGCGCCCGTCGAGCGTCAATTGCGTGAAGTTCGTCGTGCCCGTGACGGTCGTGAAACTCTGCTCCAACTCGGCCAGAAGTCGGCTCGTTACCAGACCAGTTGTGTCGTACATCTCGGCGCCGAGCAGGCCTGAGCCGATCGATCCCGATTCCACGAGCGGGTTGTCTCGCAGCATTCGCTCGGTGGACTTCCGTGCCTTCACGCTGAAGACATTTCCGGCGGCGGTAATCGGGCTGACCTTCTCATAGCGCGCACCGACGAACGGCTCGAAAGAGAGCCCCGGCCGGGTGACAAGGCCGAAGATTCGCCCCTCTCCGCCCTTCGAGCGGAAGTAGTTCCGCGTGTCAATTCCCGCGAAGAAGGTCGTCGCTGAATTCACGAGGTCCGAGTAGTTCCATCTCTCGTTCGATCGTGTGAAATATCCGGCGCGTCCGTCGAATCGCACGGGTCCGTCGGGATTGATGCGCACGTCGACGGCGGGATCCAGCGCACCGAGCCGGCTGCGATAGGTGACGGAAGGATCGATCTCGACAGCGCGGTCGCCCAACGTCACGCGAGCGCCCACTGGCAGCGACAATCCATCGACGCGATCGTACGACGGCACGAGCAGCCCTTCGATGCCCGCGGGCTGAACGACCGGAATCGACTCGGCAACACGCATGCTGCGGTAGTCGAGGACGTACCCGCCCTGCTGCGTCGTCACGTTGTACGTCTCGTCGCGAAAGCTCTCGATTTTGCCACCGACGTGTCCAAGTGTCGTCGTGGCGACGGTGCCGCCGATGGCGACGGCGTGGCCGCTGATCTCCACGCCGGGACGAAGAAACAAATCCGAGCCGATGACGACGACATTCCCCTGCACCTTGCTCGCGAGATAGGTCGGCCGGCCGATCACGATGAGCGTTGACGTGATGGTGCTGTCACGCGGGAGCTCGAGACGTGCCGTTCCTGACTTCACGACATGCGGTTGCGCGACCGTCTCGCGGATGATCTCGGCGGACCGCCGGCCAGCGCCCTCGCGTACGGTCACGTCCTGTGCGCGCACGAGCAACGGCGCCAGCAACAGCAGCGCGAGCGTCGTGCGCATCACGCGGCGATGAGGTCGAGGAAGTTGCGCAGCAACTGCTTGCCGTTCGGTGTCAGCACGGACTCCGGGTGGAACTGAACTCCCCACACAGGGTGGGTGACATGGCGTAGCGCATGAATCTCGTTCGGATCGTCCATCGACGTCGCCACCACCTTCAATGTTGCGGGCAGCGTCGAGCGTTCCACGACGAGCGAGTGGTAGCGTCCAACCTCGAGCGGCGATGGCAGCCCGGCGAACAGATCACGCCCATCGTGATTGATGCGCGACGTCTTGCCATGCACGGCTCGGGCCGCTCGGATAACGTGGCCGCCATACGCCTCTCCGATAGCCTGGTGACCGAGGCACACCCCGAGGATCGGAATACGGTCGCCGAGCGCCCGAATGGCTTCTACGGTGATCCCCGCCTGGGCTGGCGCACACGGGCCGGGCGAGAGGACCATCGCCGACGGAGCCATCGCGGCGATCTCCTCGACCGTTATGGCGTCGTTGCGGCGGACGACGACCTCGGCCCCAAGCTCGCCAAGGTACTGGACGAGGTTGTACGTGAACGAGTCGTAGTTGTCGATGACGAGGAGCATGGCGGTCGGTAGCAATGAAGCAGCGCGGCGAGGTCAGCCGCGTGGATGATAACTCCGGTGCACCTGCCGCAGATACTCCCGGTCGACGTGCGTGTAGATCTGCGTCGTCGCGATGTCGGAATGGCCGAGCATCTCCTGGACGGCGCGCAGGTCCGCGCCTCCCTCGAGGAGATGCGTGGCAAACGAGTGGCGCAGCGTATGGGGCGACACGTGCTTCGTAATCGCCGCTCGTTCGACATGTCCGCGAAGAATCTTCCACGCGCCCATGCGCGTGAGCGGCTTGCCGCGCGCGTTGAGGAAGAGGATGCCCTTCCCTTCGCCCTTCTCGAGCTTGGGACGCTGCTCGCGAATGTAGACGGCGACCGCCGCAATCGCCGACCGTCCGATGGGCACGAGCCGTTCCTTGCTCCCTTTTCCGAACACGCGTACGAGTCCTTCCTCGAGCAGGAGATCACGAACCCCGAGCGTGATCCACTCCGACACGCGCAGTCCGGCACCGTACGCGAGCTCGAGCATCGCGCGGTCACGGAAGACGAGATTGTCGTCCAGTGTCGGCGAGGCGAGCAGCCGCTGCACCTCGTCCACCGTGAGCACGTCGGGAAGACTTCGCCACCGCTTTGGCGTCTCGAGTCGTTCGCTCGGATCGCGGACGACGAGGCCGTCGCCGATGAGAAAGCGGAAGTACGTTCGCAGTGCCGAGACATTGCGGCGGATCGATGCCGGCGAGAGCCCGAGGTCCTTGAGATGGTACACGTACTCGCGCAGCAGCGTGGCGGTGATGTCGACTGGAGCATGCACGCCCTTCGCTTCGGCGTACTCCGCGAAACGGGTGAGGTCGCGCTGATACGCTTCGATGGTCCGGGGCGACAGGCCGTGCTCGAGCGCGACGTAGTCGGTGAAGCGCGCCAGGAGAAAGCCGCGCGCACGCCGCTCGGCGTCGCTCATCGCGCTACTTTGCGACGACCGTCGCGGTGGCCATGCAGGCGATGCCTTCACCGCGGCCGACGAAACCCATTCCCTCGTTCGTCTTGCCCTTGATGCTCACGTCGCCGCGCTCGAGCCCGACCGCGCTCGCGATGCGATCACGCATCGCGTCGCGGTGCGGTGCGATCTTCGGCGTCTCGGCAATGACGACGACGTCGAGCTGCTGCACCCGCCATCCCGCGGCGTGCAGCCGTGCAGTCGCGAGCTGCAGCATCTCGATCGAATCTCGACCCGCATTGGCGGGATCGGTATCGGCGAACATCGCACCGATATCGCCCAGCGCCGCGGCGCCCAGGATGGCGTCGGTCACGGCGTGCGCGATGGCGTCGCCGTCGGAGTGGCCGCGGAGGTGTACGTCGCTCGGAATCGCGACGCCGCCGAGCGTCAGTGGACCGCCAGGCGCGAAGCGGTGGGAGTCGTAGCCGATGCCGCTGCGAAAGGCGAGACGACGGTCGGCGATCACGCCGCCGCGACCGCGACCGGCGCGATGATCGAGTAGTCCTGGCGACGTCGCGCCGACTTGAAGCCCGCGTCGTGAATCAACCGCTCCATCTCCTCGATCGACGTCCGATGCGTGGTGTTGGCGGCGGAGACGACGTTCTCCTCGATCATCAACGAGCCGAAATCGTTACAGCCGAAGCGAAGCGCCGTCTGCCCGACCTTCATCCCCATCGTGACCCAGCTCGACTGGACGTTGGGGACGTTTTGAAGCGCGATGCGCGAGATAGCGACGGTGCGCAGATAGTTGACGGCGTCGGTCTTCTGCATGTGCGACATCCGCGGCGTGTTCTCCGGCTGGAGCGGCCAGCAGATGAACGCCGTGAAACCGCCGGTGCGCGCCTGCACCTCGCGCACGCGCTCGAGGTGCTCCAGTCGCTCGGCCAAGGTCTCACCGATGCCGAACATCATGGTGACGGAGCTCTTCATCCCCTCCTGATGTGCGATCTCCATGATCTCGAGCCAGCGGTCCGCGCTCGCCTTCTTCTTCGCGACTTCGTCGCGAACGCGCTGCACGAGAATCTCGCCGCCGCCGCCGGGAATCGAATCGAGACCGGCCTTCTGCAACTCGCGGATGACGTCGCGCGCTTCCATACGATAAAGCTTCGCCCAGAAGTCCACTTCGCTCGGGCTGAAGCCGTGCACGTGAATCGGATGGTTGCGCTTGATGTAGCGCAGCAGATCCAGGTACCACTCGAACGGGATGTACGGGTTGTGCCCGCCCTGCATCAGGATCTGCACGCCGCCGAGTGCCTTGGTCTCGTCGATCTTCGCGCCAATCTGCTCGTACGACAGCGTCCACCCTTCCGCGTCCTTCGGGCGCCGGTAGAACGCGCAGAATCCGCAATCGGCGACGCAGACGTTAGTGTAGTTGATGTTGCGGTCGACGATGTACGTGACCGTGTTGTGCGGATGCAGTTGCTGCCGCACCCGGTCCGCTTCCGCGCCGAGCTCGAGCAGCGGAGCGTTCGTGTAGAAATCGAGCAGATCACGCATGGGATACATCAGGCTGCCGGAAGAAAGGCGAGAGAGCCGTTCGGAACACGTCCACTGGCGGCCAGCTTGCCGAAGAAAGTCGTGAGGCCCGCGAGATGCTCGTACCGGAGACCATAATCGAGGCCGGAAAGATACTCGAGCGCCGCGGGCTTCGAGACGCCCGTGACGACTGCCGCCTGGGCGGAGAGCTGATCGAGATGTGCCAGCCCCCAGTCGCGCGACTGGATGAGCTGCGCGTGGACGGCGAGCGCGCCGGCCACCGGCGTGGTGCGCTGCGCGACCCACACGGCGAAGACGAAGGGCAGCCCCGTCCACTCCTTCCAGACCGCGCCGAGATCGTAGACGTACGGGTAGTCGGCCGCGAGCGCGCTCGTGCCCGACGTCAGCATGAATGCGGCGTCGCCGATGATGAGTCGCGCGTCATGCGACTCGACACCCGTGCGCGCGAGGTCGGCGATCTCGGCGTCCGCCGGCAGGAACGCCGGCGACGAGCGCCAGACCTGCTCGAACATCAACTGCAACAGCGCGACGCTCGTCATGGAGCTGCGGCTCACGAGCACCCGACCGCCCTCCAGCGTCTCGGCGGGCCGGCGCGAGAAGAGCATCACGCTGCGCACAGGTCCGTCGCACGAGATCGCGAGATCGGGCAGCAGGAGATAGCGCGCCGCATCCCGCGCATACTCCACCGCCGAGATCACGCTGACGTCGAGCGTACCGGCTGCCATGGCGTGATTGAGCGCCGTGGGCACTCCGTCAACGAGCTGCGCGTCGAGCGAGACGACCTTCCGGTCGATCGCGCCGTACACCGGATAGCAGTTGATGTACGGAATCCGGCCGACGCGCACGCTCAAGCCGCCTCGGCGTGCGGCCGTGGCGCCTCGTCGAACACGCGCAGCACGTTGTAGAACGAATCCCGCTCGGCCGGACTCTTCCCCGCGCCGCGAATGATGCGCAGAATCTCGTCGAGCGACATCGCCTGCGACGTGTGCGCGCCGGCCTCGTGATAGATCTTCTCGCGCACCACGGTGCCCTCGAGATCGTTCACGCCGAAGTGCAGCGACATCTGCGAGATGGCGGGCGTGACCATGATCCAGTGCGACTTCACGTGCGCGAAGTTGTCGAGGAAGAGGCGGCCGACCGCGAGGTTCTTCAGATCATCGAAACCGGTCGTCGCGGTGCCGGTGCGTCCGAGCTGCACACCGAGCTCGTTGTTGTCCGGATGATAGGCGAGCGGAATGTACGCGAGGAAGCCGCCGGTCTCGTCCTGCAGATCGCGCAGCATGCCGAGATGGTGAATGCGGTCTTCAAATGTCTCGACGTGCCCATAGAGCATCGTGCAGTTGGTGCGAATGCCGAGCTCGTGCGCCGTGCGATGAACGTCGATGTACTCCGCGCCAGACAGCTTCCGATCCGCGATCGTGGCGCGAACCCCGGGACTGAACACCTCGGCGCCGCCGCCAGGCATGGTGTCGAGTCCGGCCTCGCGCAGTCCGATCAGGACGTCGCGAACCGACATCTTGTCGATGCGCGCGATGTGCGCGATCTCGACGGCGGTGAGCGCCTTGATGTGGACCTGCGGGTGCCGCGCCTTGAGCCCGCGGAACATCTCGTCGTAGTAGGCGAAGCCCGCGTGCATGTCGAGCCCGCCGACGATGTGGAACTCGCGCGTGATGTCGCCGTCGACGCGGGCAGCTTCCTCCCACACCTGCTCCATCGTGTAGCGATACGCGCCGGCTTCCTTGGGAAGGCGCGCGTAGGAGCAGAAGACGCACGTCTTGCGCAGGATGCAGACGTTCGTCGGATTGATGTGCTGGTTGGCCGCGAAGGTGACCCGATCCCCGTTCCGCGCCCGGTTCGACGCATCGGCCATCGCGCCCAGACCGAGCAGATCGGACGTGTGGAAGAGCGCCGCGCCGTCCGCGTGGGTAAGGCGCTCGCCCGCGATCACCTTGTCGGCGATCGGGAGCAACGCAGGGTCGGTCACACGCGAGCGGTCGAACGAGACGGCGAGAGCCACGAGGTTACTCCTGGTAGCGCGTGACGGCGATCGAGACGTTGTGCCCGCCGAAGCCGGCGCTGTTGCTCAGCGCGGCGCGCACTTCACGCTTCTTCGCGTGGTTCGGCGTGAAGTCCAGATCGCCGCACTCCGGATCCGGCGTGAAGTGATTGATAGTCGGCGGGATGATCTGATCGCGAATGGCGAGCGTGGCTACGAGGAACTCCAATCCGGCCGCCGCGCCAAGCATGTGCCCGGTCATGGACTTGGTGGACGAGACGCTGACGCGACTGGCGGCCTCACCAAAGACCGTCGCGATCGCCTTTGCTTCATTCGAGTCATTGAGGGGCGTGGAGGTGCCGTGCGCGTTGACGTAGTCGACGTCCGCCGGGGTGAGACCGCCGTCGGCGAGTGCGCCGCGCATGGCGCGCTGCAGCCCTTCGTGATCCGGAAGCTGGCCGGTGAGATGGTACGCATCGCCAGTCGCCCGATAGCCGGCCAACTCGCCGTAGATTCTCGCACCGCGCGCCAAGGCATGGTCGAGCGATTCGAGAATGACGATGCCCGCGCCTTCACCCATGACGAATCCGTCCCGATCCTTGTCGAATGGGCGCGACGCCGTCTCGGGGCTGTCGTTGCGCGTCGAGAGCGCCTTCATGTTGGCAAAGCCACCAATCGACATGGCGGTCACGGCGGCCTCGGCGCCACCGGAGATCATCACGTCCGCGTCTCCGTACTGAATCGTACGGAATGCGTCGCCAATGGCATGCGCGCTGCTGGCGCATGCCGAGACGGTGGCGTAGTTGGGTCCACGCGCGTTGAAGCGCATGGACACGACGCCCGCGGCAATGTCAGCAATGAACATCGGGATGAAGAAGGGGCTGATCTTGCTCGCCCCGCGCTCGCGGTAGATATCGTGCTGCTCCTCGAAGCTCTTCAGCCCGCCGATGCCGCTGCCAATGATCACGCCCAGGCGATCGACATCGTAGGTGCCGCCAGTCAGGCCGGCGTCAGCCATCGCCTCCACGGACGCGGCGACGGCGTACTGCGTGTAAGGATCCGTCCGCTTCGCTTCCTTCCGCTCCATGACCTTGAGCGGATCGAAGCCCTTGACCTCGCAGGCGAAGCGCACCGGAAACGTCGAGGCATCGAACTTCGTGATTCCGGACGCCCCCGACACGCCATCCTGCAAGGCGCGCCAAGTCGTCGCCACGTCGTTGCCGAGGGGCGTTACGGCACCAAGACCAGTGACGACGACCCGACGTCGCATTACGCGCCGACCTTGCTGTTCAGGTAGGCCACCGCATCACCGACCGTGCGCAGCTTCTCCGCGTCCTCGTCCGGGATGTCGATGTTGAATTCCTTCTCGAATTCCATCACCAGCTCGACGATGTCGAGGCTGTCGGCCCCGAGATCTTCGATGAAGCTCGCTTCGTCGGTCATCTTGTCGCGCTCGACGCCGAGCTCCTTCTCGATGATGTCACGGACCTTCTTGGCATTGTCGGCCATGGAACTGGCTCCTGTGGGTGAAGAACGCGGGAAAGTTAGCGAAAGTTCTACGAGATTGTCACGTGCTGCTACCGGACGTCACATGACCATGCCGCCATCCACCACGAGAACTTGCCCCGTGATGTACGACGCGTGGTCCGACGCGAGAAATGCGACCATTCCTGCGATGTCCTTTGGGCTTCCGAGCCGGTCCAGCGGAATCTGTCCGGAGAGCGCGGCTCGCGCCTCGGGCGTCATCGCGGCCGTCATGTCGGTCTCGATGAAACCGGGTGCGACGGCGTTGACGAGAATGTTGCGCGAGCCGAGCTCCTTCGCCACCGACTTGGTGAGGCCGATGAGCCCCGCCTTGCTGGCCGCGTAGTTCGCCTGCCCCTTGTTGCCCGTTATTCCGACGATGCTGGCGATGTTGATGATCCGCCCCCAGCGCCGCTTCATCATGCCGCGCGCGGCCGCTCTGATGGCGACGAACGCGCCACGAAGATTGGCATCGAGCACCATATCCCAGTCGTCGTCCTTGATGCGGAACAGAATATTGTCCCTTGTCAGGCCGGCATTGTTCACGAGGATGTCGATCTGCCCGAAGGCACCTTCGACCGCCTCGACGAGCGCTACGACGGAAGCAGGATCACTGACGTCGGCACCGAACCCCTGTGCCGAGCCACCGATCTCCGCCGCGACGGCGGCGGCGCGCGCCTGATCGCGTCCGACGATCGCCACGCGTGCGCCTGCCTCTGCCAGCGTTCCGGCGATCGCGCGGCCAATGCCGCGGGTACTGCCCGTCACGAGCGCCGAACGCCCCGTCAGGTCGATCTTCACGCAGTCACCATCGCGAGCAGGGCGTCAACCTCGGCGGCCGTGCCGCAGGTGACGACGTTCAGAGCTGGGGCGATCTTCTTCACGAGACCCTTGAGCACCGCGCCCGGGCCCATCTCCACGTAGAGGGCGTCCGCATGCGCCGCGGCGATGGCTTCGATCTCGCGAATCCACTGCACTGGTGCCGTGAGCTGATCCACGAGCAGCCGCCGGGCAAGTGCAGCGTCGCGAACGGGTTGGCCGTTCACGTTCGCGTAAACTGGGAAGCGTGGGTCGGCCAGATGCGCCATGCCGAGCGCTTCCTCGAGTCCTGCGGCTGCTTCTGTCATGAGCGGCGAGTGAAATGCGCCGCTCACATTGAGCTTGATCACCCGCTTCGCGCCGGCCGCCTTGGCGAGCACCATCGCGCGCTCGACGCCAGCGGGCTCGCCGCTGATGACGATCTGTCCCGGAGAGTTGAAATTCGCCGGCACGACGATTCCTTCGGAGCTCGCCTCGGCACAAACGTCCTCGATGGAGGATGTCATGTCGCCAAGGATGGCGGCCATGGCACCGGGACGCCGTACGCCCGAATCATACATGAGCTCGCCACGCTTCCTGACGAGACGAACCGCCTCGGGCAGCGCCAGCGCGTCGGCGGCGTGATACGCGGTGAACTCGCCGAGCGAGTGCCCCGCCGCCGCAACGACCATCGGCGCCACGACATCGCGTACGACCGCCCAGACCGCGGCCCCGTGCGTTAATAGCGCCGGCTGCGCGTTGAGCGTGCGCGTGAGCTCGTCCGCTGGCCCGTGAAAGCAGAGCCGGCTGAGCGGAGCGCCAATCACTTCATCCGCCGCGGCAAACACCTCATGCGCGGCGGGAAAGCGTTGAGCGAGAACCCTTCCCATGCCCGGCGCCTGCGACCCCTGACCGGGAAACAAGAGGACGACGTTGGGCATCACGCTAGAAGCGAACGACCATCGAGCCCCACGTGAAGCCCGCGCCGAACGCGACGAGCAGCGCCGTGGTGCCCTCCTTCACGCGGCCGCACTCGATCGCCTCATCAAGGGCGATCGGAATCGAGGCCGAGGAGGTGTTGCCGTACCGGTCCACGTTCACGTAGACCTTGTCCATCGGGATGTTCGCGTATTTGGCCGTCGTCTCGATGATGCGGACGTTGGCCTGGTGCGGGATGAGAATGTCGATGTCGTCTGCGCGAAGCTTCGCGCCGTCGAGGGCGCGGTCGCACGCTTCGCTCATCGACCGAACGGCGTACCGGAAAGTCTCGCGCCCGGCCATTCTCACGTAGCTGGAGCGATCGTCGAGCACGGCCTGACTGAACGGCGCTTTCGCACCGCCGCTCGGACGCCACAGCAGCTCGGCCAGTGTGCCGTCGCTGCGCATGAAGGCGCTCAGGATGCCCTTGTTCGCGTGCAACTTATTGCGCTTGAGGATAGCCGCGCCAGCGCCATCGCCGAACAGCACACACGTCGAGCGGTCCTGCCAGTCGACGATGGAGCTCATCTTCTCCGACCCGACGACGAGCGCCGTCTCGACCATGCCGGACTGCATCAGCCCCTCGGCCAAGGTCATCCCATAAATCCAGCCCGAGCAGGCGGCCGACAGATCGAAGGCGGCCGCCCGCGTGGCGCCGAGCTCCGCCTGCAGATACACCGCCGTCGACGGAAGCAGACGATCGGAGGTCGCCGTGCTGAGGACGATCGCGTCGATTTCGCCCGGCTGCACGCCGGCACGCGCCATCGCCGCGCGGGCAGCTTCCGCAGCCATCGAGCAGGTCGTCTCGCTGTCGCTCGCGATGCGTCGTTCGACGATGCCGGTGCGCTCGACGATCCAGTCGTGCGAGGTCTCGAGTCCCAGCGCGGCGAAGTCGTGATTCGTCATCACCCGGGCCGGGACGCCCCGCCCCGTGCCCGCGATGTACGCGATCGGCCGCTTCACGCCGCGCTCTCCGTCACCGTGCCGAGACGCTGGCCGATGAGGTCGTTCATGCCGCTCGTCACCGCCTGCGCGGCCGCCTTGAGCGCGTTCTTGATCGCGCGCGGCGACGACTTGCCATGTGCGATGATGCTCACGCCTCTGACGCCGAGCAGCGGAGCCCCGCCGTGCTCCGAGTAGTCGAGGTGCTTGAGCCCCGCCTCGAGCTGTGCGCCGTCGACGCCGGCCTTGCGCAAGGTCTCGATCATCAGCGGGGCGATCGCCTCGTAGAACTTGAGGAGCACGTTGCCGACGAATCCGTCGCACACGACGACGTCGATGTCATGATGCTCGGTGGCGCCCGCGGGAAGATCGCGTCCCTCGACGTTGCCGATGAAGTTGAGTCCTGACACCTTGAGCAGCAGGTGCGTCTCCTTCGTGACGGCGTTGCCCTTCTCCGGCTCTTCGCCAATGCTCAGCAGCCCGACGGCGGGATTCGCGCGTCCCAGGACGCACTGGGCATACGTCGCGCCGAGTCGCGCGAACTGCACGAGCTCTTCGGGAGAACAGTCCACGTTCGCGCCCGAATCGAGCACGACGAGGGTGTTCCGCAGCGAGGGGAAGAAGGTCGCGATGGCCGGCCGCTTGAGGCCGGCGTGCATCCGAAGGAGCACCATGGACGTGGCCATCTGCGCGCCCGTACTGCCGGCGGAGACGAACGCGTCGGATTTGCCTTCCGACTGCAAGCGAAGCCCGACAGCCATCGAGCTGTTTGGCTTCCCACGCACCACGGCGCTGGGCTTGTCCGTCATCTCGATGACATCGGGCGCTTCGACGATCGAGAGCCGATCGCGATAAACGGCATAAGCGGACAGCTCACCGTCGAGAAGGTCGCGTAACTGCGCTTCTACGACGGCGGTCTGGCCGACGAGTTGAATGCTATGAGCGGGATCGAGCTCGGCGAGCGCCAACAGCGCGCCGGCTACGGTCGCCTGGGGAGCGAAGTCGCCCCCCATGGCGTCCAACGCGATCCGCGCCAAAGTCAGGCTTCCTTGGCCGAGACTCGCTGCTCACCTGCATAGTACCCGCACTCGGCACACACGTGGTGCGGACGTTTCATCGCCTGGCACCGCGGGCACTTCTGAATCGCGATCGCAGGCGCTGTCTTGTGCGTGTTGCGGGCGCGCTTCTTTCGCTTACTGGTTCTGCGTTTCGGGACGGCCATTGTCTGGTCGGAAAAGGATAAGAACCGGGCGACTCAGCTCTGCGCGACGTGCGCACACGGACCGAGGTTCAACTCGGCCCCGCACGTCGGGCATAGCCCCTTACAGTCGTCCCGGCACAACGCGTAGCCTGGAACGTTCAACAGCCACTGCTCTCGCACGGCGGGTCGCAGATCGAGCTCGGATGACCGGTCGTCGAGCAGAAATACATCAGGATCGTCTTCGACGCCCTCCGTCCCCGCTTCCGCGAAGATGAGGTGCGCTTCATTCGACACGTGGGCCTCCGTGTTGCCCAGACAGCGGCTACACGCCAGCGCCACATCTCCCTCAATCGAGCCGTGCCAATAGAACCGGCTCGGCCCTGCCGACGACAAACGCCCCTTCACGCGAAGTGGCGCCGACGGCGTTGGGTCCCCGTCCTCCCACACCGGGTCATCCGCCGACAGAGTGTCGTCGACGGTGACGGCATGTTCGGTGAGCGACCGGATGTCAAAGGACAGCATAGCCATCAAACTTAGTCGGAACGGTCCCTCTTTACAAGTCCGCATGGGGCGAAGAGTTAGCCGCCTGTCACCACTAGCGCACCCACTCACATTCTGCGAAGAAAAAGCGCGCCTCACGCGCAGCGTTCTCGTCTGAGTCGGACGCGTGAATTGCATTTCGTCCCTTCGACTCCGCGAACAGCTTGCGCACCGTGCCCGCCGCTGCATCCGCGGGGTCCGTCGCGCCAATCGCATCGCGCAGCGACGCGACCGCGTCATCGCGTTCGAGAATCAGAGGCATGCAGGCGCCCGACGTCATGAACTCGACGAGCTCTCCGTAGAAGGGGCGCTCGCGATGCACTTCGTAGAACTGTCCCGCCTG
>Ga0208587_1000097_pt1 | contig 44703 bp, 34 predicted proteins | sample NGESurdeep092012_7_FD_184472 | JGI IMG/M metagenome (GOLD analysis project Ga0208587, IMG submission 184472) | Arctic peat soil microbial communities from Barrow, Alaska - NGEE Surface sample 210 deep-092012 (SPAdes) | ecosystem: Environmental > Terrestrial > Soil > Wetlands > Peat ...
TTCGCGGCGGAGTCGTTGCGCGGTCCGGGCGGGTCGGCCACCCGGACCACCGGGGACATGGCGACGGCGAACGGTATAGCCTCGAACATGTGTTCTAGTCTAGTGGGTGGTACCGACAGAATTGGACTGCCCGTGGACACGCTTCGAAACGCGAGCCAGAGGGTCTACGGGCAAGTGGGGTGAGTGACGGGACTCGAACCCGCGACACCTGGGACCACAACCCAGTGCTCTACCAGCTGAGCTACACCCACCGTGCGGCCGAAGCCGGTAGGAGTCTATCTGGACGACTGCGCGACGGGACCCCGGCTCGACTGCCTCGTCACCTTCGAGCACGGGCTCGCTCAGTCCGCGCTGACGGTGCGGGGTAGCGGAACCACGTCGGCCTCAGCCTCGACCCCCTCGACCGGCGACGAGCTGCCGGCGGGCAGAAAAATCGCTGAGCGGTAGTACCGCAGCTCCTGCACGCTCTCCAGGATGTCGGCCAACGCCCGGTGACCGCCCTTCTTCTCCGGGGCGGTGTAGTAGGCCTTGGGGTACCAGCGGTGCGCCAGCTCCTTGATGCTGGAGACGTCGACCATGCGGTAGTGCAGCCACTTGTCGACGGACGGCATATAGCGGGTCAGAAAGCCGCGGTCGGTCGCGATGGAGTTGCCGCACAGCGGGACCTTGCCTGCTTCGGGCACGTGGCGCTGGACGTAGTCGAGCACCAGTCGCTCGGCTTCGGCCAGCGGCAGCGTGGAGGCAGCCACTGCCTCGGTCAGGCCCGAGCGGGCATGCATATCACTGACGACCGGTTCCATCAGCGCCATCGACGCTGCCGGCGTGGCGATCACTAAGTCGATGCCGTCGTCGAGAAACGTCAACTCAGAATCGGTCACGATCGCGGCGACCTCGACCAGCGCGTCCTTGTCGGGATCGAGGCCGGTCATCTCGCAGTCGATCCACACCAACCGGTCCAACATGGTTGCACCCTACGGCGCCCGGCCCGTCCGACCATTCCGCCGCGCGAGGTGACGGGTACGGCGGAGCGGCAAAGCCGCGCTGAAGCGCCGTACCGGACCTTGCTTGACTGGCCAGCCCAGCACTCGACCAGGCGCTACCCCGCGTCCGGTGGTCTACCCGTCAGTCCCAGTAGCCGGTCCTGCAGAGACGCACTTGCCGGCACGTCGACCTTCGGGCCGAAGACACCAATCTGGCGCCACTGTTCGGCGTGCGGCTCCAGCTCCTCCCACAATCCCGCCACCAGGTCGGCCGGCAACGCGGTGTCGACACCGATCACCTTGGCAATGTCATGGGCGCGCAGGCCACGGAAGGAGTTGATCTGCCACAGGTACTCTTGGGCGCGAAAGTCGCCGAATGAGCATTGCACCGTCCGATCCGGGTCGTCCAGCGCCGCTGCCGCCACGCACGCTTTGTCGACGATCTCAGCGAAACTGCGCTTCGGGTCATCGCCCAACAAGTCGCCGTCGAACTCGTCTTGGCCGACCTCCGCCATCGACCGGCCGGCCAGCATGTCCGGCACCCAGGCGTCGTCGTACGCGTGGTAGTTGATGACCTCTCGCAGGGTCACCTTGCGATCCGACTGACGCATGGCGAACTCCGGCGGCATCTCCATGCCCCACTGGTCGTCGCGGATCTGCTGTACGACGTTGTTGAGCGCTCGGTCGGCCATGACGAACACGTCCTGCTCGGGCATGATCTCGCACGCTTCCTGCTCGATGAAATGTTCGGTGGAGCGCCGAGGGTAGCGACCACGCGGGGCACAACAGTGCGCCCGGCAGGATTCGAACCTGCGGCCTGAGGATTAGAAGTCCCCTGCTCTTTCCGCTGAGCTACGGGCGCTAGGCGCCTCGCCAGGTTACCGGCCGGCACTGTCCACAGGGCCTCGGCCAGCCCTCGGCCGCTGTCCACAAGTGTGTGCTGGCCCGGGGTCGGCATCGATGGCCGACGACAGTCTTCGAGCAGCCGGCGGGGAAGACCGCCGGAGCGGCGAACCCAGGAGGCAGCAGTGAACGACATCCAGATCACCATGATCGGCAACATGGTCACTGACCCGGTGCTGAGGACCGTCGGCGACGACATCGCCGTCACCGGCTTCCGCGTGGCCTCGACCCCGCGGCGCTTCGACCAGTCCGGATCGCAGTGGCGCGACGGGGAAACCATCTTCCTGTCCGTGACCTGCTGGCGCCGGTTGGCGCAGAACGCCGCCGCGTCGCTGCACAAGGGCGACGGCGTCATCGTGCAAGGCCGGCTGATCTCCCGCAGCTTCGACGACAAGGAGCAGCAACGGCGCTCGGTGTTGGAAGTGGAGGCGCTGTCCGTCGGGCCGGACCTCAACCGTGGTACGGCGCAGCTGGTCCGCACCGCCCGCACGGCGACCGGGCCAGCGGACCCCTGGGCCGAGCCGCTGCGGAGCGGCCCCGCGTCCACGCCGGGCAGCGGGGAGTCCGTGGCCGGCAACTCGGTGGACCCGTTTAGCGCCGAACTGCGGGAGCCTGCGTCGGCGTCCGCGGCCTGAGCGGTATGCCGCCCGGCGCCCGCCGCCGCCCGGCGCCCGCCGCCGCCCGCCGCCGCCCGGCGCCCGCTGCCGGCGCCGGGCGCCAGGGCATCGGGCTGCGCCCGGAGCCGTAGGCTGGATGTATGGCCCAGTACGTCTTCTCCATGCGCAAGGTCCGCAAGGCCCACGGCGACAAGGTCGTTCTCGACGACGTCACGCTGGCCTTCCTGCCCGGCGCGAAGATCGGCGTTGTCGGCCCGAACGGCGCCGGCAAGTCCAGCGTCCTGCGGATCATGGCCGGGCTTGATCATGCGTCCAACGGCGACGCCGTGCTCAGTCCCGGCTACTCCGTGGGCATGCTCGAGCAGGAGCCCAAGCTAGACGAAACGAAAGACGTCCGCGGCAACGTGGAGGATGGCGTGGCCGCCACCCGGCAGCTACTGCACCGGTACGACGAGATCAGCGAGCGGCTGGGTTCGGCGGACGGCGACGAGATGGAACGGCTGCTGGCGGAGATGGGCAGCCTGCAGGAGAAGCTCGACCACGCCGGCGCCTGGGACTTGGACAACCAGCTCGAGATGGCGATGGATGCGCTTCGGCTTCCGCCCGGTGACGCCGACGCTGCGGTGCTCTCCGGCGGCGAGCGGCGGCGGGTCGCGCTCTGCCGGCTGCTGTTGCAGCAGCCGGACCTGCTGCTGCTGGACGAGCCGACCAACCACCTCGACGCCGAAAGCGTGGAGTGGTTAGAGAAGCATCTGGCGAAGTACCCAGGTGCCGTGCTGGCCGTTACCCACGACCGGTACTTCCTCGACAACGTCGCCGGCTGGATCCTCGAGCTCGACCGGGGCCACGCCTATCCCTATGAGGGCAACTACACGACGTACCTGGAGACCAAGGCCGCGCGCATGCGGGTCGAGGGACAGAAGGACGTCAAGCGGAAGAAGGAGCTGGAGCGCGAGCTGGAGTGGGTGCGGTCCAATCCCAAGGCGCGACAGGCCAAGAGCAAGGCGCGGCTGTCCCGTTACGAGCAGCTGGCGGCCGAAGCCGAGAAGTCCCGGGCCTTCGACAACGAAGGCGTCCAGATCCCACCGGGGCCCCGACTGGGCAGTGTGGTGATCGACGCTGATCGGCTCGCCAAGGGTTTCGGCGATCGTCAGCTGATCAAGAACCTGTCCTTCTCCCTGCCCCGCGGTGGCATCGTCGGCATCATCGGCCCGAACGGGGTTGGCAAGACCACGCTGTTCAAGATGATCGTGGGCGAGGAGCAGCCCGACGCCGGCACCCTGCGGGTGGCGGAGACCGTGACCACGTCGTACGTCGACCAAAGCCGCTCGGCGCTCGACCCAGCCAAGAACGTGTGGCAGGTGGTCTCCGACGGCCTGAACCACATCAAGGTCGGGAACCGGGAGGTGCCCTCGCGCGCCTACGTGGCGGCGTTCGGCTTCAAGGGCGCGGACCAGCAGAAGTCGGTCGGGGTGCTCTCCGGCGGTGAGCGCAACCGGATCAACCTGGCGCTGACGCTCAAGCGCGGCGGCAACGTGCTGTTGCTCGACGAGCCGACCAACGACCTCGACGTCGAGACGCTGCGCTCGCTTGAAGACGCGCTCGAGGACTTCCCGGGATGCGCGGTGGTGATCAGCCACGACCGCTGGTTCCTCGACCGGGTCGCCACCCACATCCTGGCGTGGGAGGGCGACGATGCCGACTCGGCCAAGTGGTTCTGGTTCGAAGGCAACTTCGCCGACTACGAGCGCAACAAAGTGGAGCGCCTCGGTGCCGAGGCGGCCCGCCCGCACCGGGTGACCTACCGCAAGCTAGTCCGCAGCTGAGGCGAGGCTCCGCTATGCCGTGCGGTTCGGGTCGACGGGACGGATCCACGCGGCCGTGTCGGGCGGCAGCCGATCACCGGCCAGCGGGCCACTCGCCAGCAGCACGTCGCCAACCGGCAGGGACACGGCGACGGCGCCCAGGTTGACCACACAACGCACCCGGGTCGCCCCGCCGCCGCGCTCGAAGTCCAGCAGGTCGGACGGGCCGGTGCGGTCCATCCAGCGCAGCGCACCGCCGCCGGCACCCACCCACTCGCGCCGCAGCCGCAACGCCGCCCGGTAGAGCGCGAGCATCGAGTCACCTCGGGCGGACTCGGCTGCCACCGTGCAGTCGGCCCAGCCGGCCGGCGCCGGCAACCAGGTCTGGGCCGTCGTCGAGAAGCCGTACGGCGGTGCGTCCCCGGACCATGGCACTGGCACCCGGCAGCCGTCCCGGCCGATCTCGGTATGGCCGGTGCGTTCCCACACCGGGTCCTGCCGCGCTGCCGGTGCCACCTCGACCTGCGGCAGCCCCAGCTCCTCGCCTTGGTAGAGGTAGGCCGACCCGGGCAGCGCCAGCATCAGCAGCAGCGCCGCGCGCGCCCGGCGCTGTCCCGCCGCGCCGTCGCCGTACCGGGTCACGTGCCGGACCACGTCGTGGTTGGACAACACCCAGGTGGTGGTCGCCCCGACCAGCGCCGTTGCCGCCAGCGAGGCGTCGATCACTTGGCGCATGTCGGCGGCGGCCCATGGAGCGCCGAGAAACAGGAAGTTGAACGCCTGCTGCAACTCGTCCGGCCGGACATACGCCGCCAGCCGCTCGGCGTTCATCACCCACGCCTCACCGACGGCCATCCGGTCCCCGGGGTAGGAGTCGAGCACCTGGCGCCAGCGGCGGAAGACCTCGTGCACCTCCGGCTGGTCCCAGGCGTGCACGGTCTCGGTGCCGTCGTGGTCGGGCCCCGGGTGTCGCACCCCGGGGTTGTCCGGCAACATCGCGTCCTTGATCAGGCCGTGGGCAACGTCGATCCGGAAGCCGTCCACCCCGCGGTCCAGCCAGAACCGCAGGATCGACTCGAACTCGTCCCCTACCTCGGGGTTGCGCCAGTTCAGGTCGGGCTGCTCGGGGGTGAACAGGTGTAGGTACCACTGGCCGGGGCGCCCGTCCGCTGCCGGCACTCGGGTCCACGCCGGGCCGCCGAACACCGATGCCCAGTTGTTCGGCGGCTCGTCGCCACCGGGTCCGTGGCCGTCCCGGAACAGGTAGCGCGCCCGCTCCCGACTCCCGGGCGCGGCGCTCAGGGCGTCAACGAACCACGGGTGCCGGTACGACGTGTGGTTCGGCACGATGTCGACGGTCACCCGCAGGCCGAGTCTGTGCGCATCGGCGAGCAGGGCGTCGAACGCGGCCAGCCCGCCGTACGTCGGGTCGACGTCGCGGTAGTCCGCCACGTCATAACCGGCGTCCGTCAATGGCGAGGGGTAGAACGGCGTGATCCACAGTGCATCCACGCCCAGGTCGGCCAGGTAGCGCAGCCGGGATCGGATGCCGGGCAGGTCGCCCACGCCGTCGCCGTCGCTGTCGGCGAAGCTACGGAGGTAGACCTCGTAGAAGACGGCGTCCCGCCACCACGGTGCGGACACCCGCTCCGTCATGTCCTCACGCCGGCTGGTTGACCAGCGAGAAGGCGGCGCCCTCCAGGTAGGACCACAGCTTCTGCTCGGCCGCCGGCGGCAGCGCCAGACTGTCTAGAGCGGCGCGCATGTGCCGCAGCCAGGCGTCCCGCTGCGCCGGCCCGATGGCAAAGCCAGCATGCCGCATCCGCAGCCGAGGATGTCCCCGCAGTTGGCTGTAGGTGCGCGGGCCGCCCCAGTACTGAACCAGGAACATCCGCAGCCGCTCCTGCGCCCCGGACAGGTCCGGCTCCGGGTAGAGCGGTCGCAGTTCGGGATCGGTAGCCACCCCGGCGTAGAACCGGGCGACCAGAAACCGAAACGTCTCCGCGCCGCCGACGGCGTCATAGAAGCTGACAGCCGGCTGTTCGCTCACGGCCCCCATCCTGCCAGTCGCCGGCCGCGAACCAGCTACTCACGGCGCCAGGTCCAGGCCGGTGCCGTCCGCGAGGAAGGCCAACGTATCGACCGAAAGCTCGATCGTGCGCGACACCGACCGGGCGCCGTGCCCCACGTTGACCTCGCGGCGCAGCAACACCGGCCGCTCGCCGGCGGTGGCGTGCTGCAACGCCGCGCACATCTTGCGGGCGTGCAACGGGTCGACCCGGGTGTCGGCGTCGAACACGGTGAACAGCACCGCCGGATAGTCGGTGCCGTCGACGACGTGGTGGTACGGCGAGTAGCTCAGCAACCAACCGAGCTCGGTCGGGTCGGCTGCGCTGCCGTACTCGTCGCTCCAGGTCTGGCCGAGCCCGAAGCGCTCGTAGCGCACCATGTCGAGCAGGGGCGCCGAGCAGACCACGGCGGCGAACAGCTCCGGTCGCTGGGTCAGCGCGGCGCCGACCAGCAAGCCGCCGTTGCTGCCGCCGGAGAGGCTCAGCTGGGCTGGTGTAGTCCAGCCCTGTGCGACCAACCACTCGGCCGCGCCGGCGAAGTCGGCGAACACGTTGCCCTTGTGCTCCCGCATCCCGGCGCGGTGCCACTGCTCGCCCTCCTCCGAGCCGCCGCGCAGGTTGGCGATCGCGTAGACGCCGCCGGCCTCGACCCAGGCCAGGATGCTGGCGGCGTACGTCGGGGCCATGGCGATGTTGAAGCCGCCGTACCCGTGCAGCACGGTGGGCCGAGGCGCATCCGGTGCCTCCGCCGCCGAGAGCACGAACATCCGGACCTCGGTGCCATCGGCACTGCGGTAGCTCACCTGACGCGCCCGCACCGCCGGCACGTTAACCACGCCGGGCGGCGTTGCCCAGACCGACACCTGCCCGGTGCGGGCGTCGTAGCGGTGCACTCGCGGCGGGGTGACGTGGTCGGTGTAGCCGAACCACACCTCCGCGCCTCCTTCCGGCCGCGCGGTCAGGCCGGTGAGGGAGCCCAGGCCGGGCAGCTCGATCGGGCCGCGCGCGGCCCCGGTCCGCAGGTCGTACACCGCCAGCTCAGCCACCGCATGGCGGGTGTGCGCGGCCGCCAGCAGCGGTTCGGGCAGATCGTCGTCGTCGAGCAGCGCGAAGGAATCCAGCACGGCGTCCGGCTGCTCGGGCACCAGGTCGACCCAGTTCTCGTACGCCGGGGACTCCGGCGCGGTGACGCACAGCCGGCCGCGCGGGGCGTCCCGGTTGGTCCACAGGAAGAGCCGACCATCCCGGCCCACCTGTCCGGCCGTCTGGGCGTCGACCCCGGCCTGCACCGGGCGCAGCGCCGGCGCTTGGAGGGCAGCAGCGGACAGGTCGGCCAACCAAACGTCGTCGCGCGGCGCAGTGCCGGCGCTTGCCGACACCAGCAGCCACCGCCCGTCGCGGCTCACCGAGACGCCGTAGTAGTTCGTCTTGTCCAGGCCCGCGCCGTGGACCTGGACGTCGGCCGCGGCATCCGTACCGATCTGGTGCAGCCACACCCGCCGGTGGAACTGCTGCTCGCCGGCCGGGACATCCCGCGGTGGCAGCCGGCGCACGTAGTAGAACGCCTCCCCGCCCGGTAGCCAGGCGACCGGCGAGTACCGGGTGCGGTCGATCGGACCATCGACGATCTCGCCAGTGGCGACGTCGAGCACTCGCAGGGTCGACTCCTCATCACCCCCGCGGCTGAGCTGGTAGGCGAGCCGACGACCCTCCTTGTCGGGCTGCCAGGCGTCCAGGGTGGTGCTGCCAGCCGGGTCGATCTCCATTGGGTCGATCAGGAGCCGTTCGCAGCGTTCGTCGGTACCGGTCCGGTTGCCGTCGCGGCAGTAGAGCACCGCGTGCTCTTGAGCGGCCGTCCGGCGCAGGAAAAAGCTCCGCTCGCCGCGCCAGATCGGGGCGGTCACCATGCCGGCACCGAGCAGCTCGGCGAGCCGGCGGCGCAGCCGGTCACGGCCGGGGAGGCGGTCCAGGTGACCGCGGACCAGGGCGTCTTGCGCCTGCGACCAGACCCGAGTCGGCGCGCTGCCGGCGTCCTCGAGCCAGCGGTAGGGGTCGGCCACGCGAGACCCGAACAGCTCGTCGACCACGTCGAGCCGGGGCGCGTCGGGGTAGTCCATGGTTTCGCACCCTACGGGCGGTCCAGCTGGGCTCGACCCGGCGCCCGAGGAACCGCGCTGACAGAAGCGGCCTCGGCAGGCGACACTTGCACGCAGTCGGCTCGTCGCCCGCCCCCGTAGCGCGGTCCGGGTCGGCGGCGGGAGGCTGTCGGTGGTCGACGCGTTAGTTCTCAACACGACGTACGAACCATTGTGCGTCGTGCCCCAGCGCCGCGCGGTCGTGCTCGTCCTGCTGACCAAGGCGGTGCCGATCGAGGTGACCGACGCGGTCTTCCACAGCGAGCGTCGGGTCGTGCCGCTGCCTGCGGTCGTCCGGCTGGTCCGCTACGTCAAGGTGCCCTACCGGGCCACAGTGCCGCTCACCCGCAAGGCGGTCTTCGCCCGCGACGGGGGGCGCTGCGTCTACTGCAATGGCGCCGCGACCAGCCTGGACCATGTCGTGCCCCGCAGCCGCGGCGGCGAGCACGTGTGGGAGAACGTCGTCTCGGCCTGCGGGCGGTGCAACCACGCCAAGGCGGACCGGCACATCGGCGAACTCGGCTGGCGGCTGCGCAGCGTCCCCCGAGCGCCGACCGGCGCAAGCTGGCGCGTGGTCGGCTCCCGGCCGATGGACCCGCGGTGGGTGACCTACCTCGATCCAGGCGCGGGCTCGCATCGCCCCCGGGTGATCAGTGACGGGTACGACGAGACCGGGTACGACGAGACCAGGTACGACGAGACAGCCGAGGAGGAGTTGGACGAGGTCGCCGGTTGACGACAGCCGCCGCGCTCGGTCAGCCGCGCTACCCTCCGCACCGATGACCTCGCTGCACGACCTCAGCGCGCTGGAGCAGGCCGCCGCCATCCGGAGCCGCGAGGTCAGCCCGGTGGAGTTGGTGGAGCACTACCTGGGGCGGGTCGAGGTGTTGGCGGACGCGGTGGGCGCGTTCGTGACCGTAACCGCCGACCGGGCTCGCGCGCAGGCCCGCGCCGCCGAGCGGGCGGTGGCCGACGGGGGCGACCTGCCGCCGCTGCACGGCGTACCGACAGCGATCAAGGACCTGAACGCGGTGGCGGGTGTGCCGATGACCGCCGGCTCCGCCGCGGTGCCCGCGCTAGTGCCCGACTACGACGACTACGTGGTCACGCTGCTGCGGCGGGCCGGCACGATCAGCCTCGGCAAGACCAACACGCCGGAGTTCGGCCTGCCCTGCTACACCGAGCCCGACGTCGCCCCGCCGGCGCGGACGCCGTGGGACCTCGACCGCTCAGCCGGTGGGTCGAGCGGGGGAGCCGGGGCCGCCGTCGCCGCCGGCCTGGTGCCGTTCGCCCACGGCAGTGACGGCGGAGGGTCCGTGCGCATCCCATCGAGCGTCTGCGGGCTGTTCGGCATCAAGGTCAGTCGCGGGCGGATCAGCAACGGGCCGGTGCTCGGTGACGTCACCGGGCTCGGCTGGAGTGGCCCGATGGCCCGGACGGTCCGGGACGCGGCGGCGATGCTGGACGCGATGGCCGTGCCCATGCCCGGTGACCCGCACTGGGCGGCCCCGCCGGCCGAGTCGTTCCTGGCCGCGGCCGACCGCGACCCGGGTCGGCTGCGGATCGGCCGCTACCGCGCGCCGGTGATCGCCGACAGCACGGTGCACCCCGACTGCCTGGCGGCCTGGGAGGATGCCTCGGCCCTGCTGGCGGCGGCCGGCCACGAGGTCGAGGACGTCCCCGGGCCCTTCGGTCCCGAGCTGTTGCCGGCGTTCACGGTGGTCTGGTCGGTCGGGACCGCGGCCGTCCCGGTGCCGCCCAACGCCGAAGGCCGGTTGCGTCCGCTCACCCGCTGGCTGCGCGAGCAGGGGCGGGCCACGTCCGGGCCCACGTTCGTGGGCGCCATGCAGGAGCTGCAGCGCGCCGCCCGCGTCACGATCACCGCCGCCAGCGCCTACGACGCGGTGCTCTCGCCCACGCTGGCCCAACCCCCGGCGCTCATCGGTGCGTTCCGCAACGACGCCGACCCGGCTGCCGACTTCGCCGCCCAGGCCCGGTTCACGCCTTTCACCTCGGCGTACAACATGACCGGGCAGCCGGCCGTCAACGTGCCGTTGTACTGGACCGCGGACGGCCTGCCGATCGGTGTCATGCTCGCCGGCCGGCCGGCGGACGAGGCCACCTTGATATCGCTGTCCGCCCAGCTGGAGGTAATCAGGCCATGGGCCGACCGGCGCCCGTCCTGGTGGTGACCCCGGCGTCCGCAGAACGCGCGGGCACGGCAGGATGCGCGCCATGACCGACAGTGCGGCGCCGGAGCCGGATTCGATCGACCGGGAGCTGGCCGCCCTGGCCGAGGCCTACGGGGTCGCCACGGTGTACGAGGACTGGACCCGGCGCCCGGTCCCGGTCGCGGCCGGCACGGTTCGGACGGTGCTCGGGCTGCTCGGCGTGGACGCCTCGACGCCAGCAACGGTGCGGGCGGCCCTGGCCGAGGTCCAGGTCGCCGCCTGGCGCCGGCTGGTGCCGCCCACGGTGGTGGTTCGCCGCGAGGACCCGGCGCCGGTGGTGGTGCAGGTCCCCTTCGGCGAGCGGCCACAGCTGCGGGTGCTGCTCGAGGACGGCGGGTCGGTCCGCGTCGTCGACCACGGCCCGCCGTTGGAGGAGCACCACGTCGACGGCCATGCCCGGGTCGCCGTGCCATTCCACCTGCCGGTCGGGCTGCCGCCGGGCTGGCACCGGCTGGAGGTGACCGCGGGGGCGCAGCGGGCCGAGTCGGTGTTGGTGGTTGCGCCGACGGTGGTCGGCCTGCCTCCGAACCTGCGTCGGGCCTGGGGCTGGATGGTCCAGCTCTACAGCGTCCGCAGCACCGCTAGCTGGGGCATGGGCGACTACGGCGACCTGCGCGAGCTGCTGCGCTGGAGCGGGGAGGAGCTCGGTGCTGGGGTGGTGCTGTGCAACCCCCTGCACGCCTTCTCGCCGGTGGCGCCGGTGGAGCCCTCGCCGTACTTCCCGAGCAGCCGGCGCTTCCGCAGCCCGCTCTACCTGCGGATCGCCGACACCCCGGAGTACGCCGCGGCCGACGCCGTTACCCGGGCCGCCATCGACGCGCTCGCGGTGCCCGTCGATGGCGACCTGATCGACCGGGACGCGATCTGGTCCGCCAAGCTGGCCGCGCTCGAGCTGCTCTTCCCGCTGCGCCGGCCGGCCGAGCTGGCGGCCTTTCGGGCCGAGCTCGGCGCCGGGATCGAGGACTTCGGGTTGTTCTGCGCGCTCGCCGAGCGGCACGGGGTCCCTTGGCAGAACTGGCCGGCCGAGCTGCACCACCGGGACTCGCCAGCGGTGGCGGCGGCGCGGGCGGCGCTGGCCGAGCGGGTCGAGTTCCACGCCTGGTGCCAGCTGCTCTGCGATGAGCAGCTGCGCGCGGCCGCCGACACCGCCGGCGCTGCCGGGATGCCCGTCGGGGTCGTGCACGACCTCGCCGTCGGCGTCGATCCGGGTGGCTCAGACGCCTGGGCGTTGCAGGCCGACCTGGTGCTCGGTGCCACCGTGGGGGCGCCGCCGGACTCGTTCAACCAACGCGGTCAGGACTGGCGACTACCACCATGGCGTCCCGACCGGCTGGCCGAGACCGGCTACTCGTCGTACCGGGACATGCTGCGCGGGGTGCTGCGGCACGCCGGTGGAGTGCGGATCGACCACGTGATGGGGCTGTTCCGGCTGTGGTGGGTGCCGGCCGGGTGTTCACCGGCGGAGGGGACCTACGTCCGGTGCGACGCCGAGGCGCTGCTCGGGGTACTCGCCCTGGAGGCGCACCGGGCCGGCGCGCTGGTGATCGGCGAGGACCTGGGGACCGTCGAGCCCGAGGTCACTACGACGCTGGCCGAACGCGGCATCCTCGGCAGCTCCGTGCTGTGGTTCGAGCGGGACGAGGACCCCGACACCGGCGAGGACGCCGGTCTGCTGCCGCCGAAACGATGGCGGGAGGCCAGCGTGGCCAGCGTGACGACCCACGATCTGCCCACCGCGGCCGGTTTCCTGGTCGGGGAGCACGTGCGGGTGCGGGCCGAGCTCGACCTGCTCGGCCGACCGGTCGATCAGGAACAGGGGCAGGCCGACCGCGATCGCGCGGAGCTCATTGACCTGCTCCGCCGCGAGGGGCTGCTCGCCGGCGGCCGGGGGCCGGTCTTGGCTGACTCTGACGTCGACGACGCCGTGCTGGCCATGCACGCTCTGCTCACCCGCACGCCGTGCCGGCTGGTGCTGGCCGCGCTCGGTGACGCCGTGGGCGACCGTCGCCAGCCCAACCTGCCTGGTACGACGGATGAGTACCCGAACTGGCGGCTGCCGATAACCGAGCCCACCCCCACCGGCCCACAACCACTGCTGCTCGAGGCCCTGGAGGCTTCCGAGCAGGTGCAGCGGTTGGCTGACGTGCTCCGGGCGGGGCTATCGATAACGTGACAAGAGTCCCCGGACTGGCCGGCAGGAAACGGGGGGTGCGGCGGCGGGGGACGGCGGCGAACTCCGTCATCGAGGGGTGCGCCGTACGGGGGGACGGCGCACCGCTCCTTAGCCTCCAGACGCAGCCTCCAGACGCCTCTCAGACCGCCGCCTCTCAGACGCCTCTCAGACGCCTCTCAGACGTCTCTCGAGACCCGTCCCTCCTAGAAGCCGCTTGAAACCAAGTGGCAGGTCGCGGACCCGACGTTCTCCGGTCCGTTAGGGTCGCCGACATCGACGATCCCCGACCGCGAGGCCGCTGTGAACCCTGGACATCTGCGCCGTACCGTCTCGACCTCCGCTGCCGTGCTGGCCACTGCCGGCGTGCTCGTCGGCGCGGCGACTCCCGCCTTCGCCGAAGCTGTGGGCCGCGCTGGCGGCGCCGGCATGGGATTTGGCGAGATTCTGCTGGTCTACTTCGGCGCTCCGGTGGCGCTGTTTCTGCTGTTGACCGTGCTGGCGTTGGCGCCTAGCGCCCGGCGGCGGCCGCGCTACCGGCCGGGTCGCCCGTTTGACGGCGAGCCGGTGTGGTTCGCCGGCCCGGATGATGTCGACAGTGCGGTCCGGGGCGCCAAGCCGGCCGACCAGGACCGGGGCGGCGCGCGTGGCAGTTGGTGAGACCTTCACGCCGAGCCAACAGCGCCACGTCGAGCAGTCCCTGACCACGGCGATGCGCGAGACCAGTCTGCACTTCAGCGTCTTCGTCGGCGACGTCGACGGTGAGGCCCGGGAGGTAGCCGAGCGGTTGCACGCCGCCCTCGGCCCGCGCGCGCCGGAGGCCGTGCTGCTGTTGGTCGCGCCCGGTGCCCGGCACCTGGAGGTGGTCACCGGCCAGGCCGCCCGACATCGGGTATCGGACCGGGCCTGTGCGTTGGCCACGCTGTCGATGACGACCGCCTTCGTCGGCGGCGACCTGACCGGCGGAATCGTCACGGGTGTCCGCATGCTCGCCGACGCCGCCGGACCAGAACCGAACCGCTGAGCGAAGCCGCTGTGCGCCACCGGCTACCGGTTGCGCGTTACCGGTCAGTCGCCAGCAGCCTGCCGATCCTTGGCTCGCGCCCGCAGCGCCCGCGACACCGAGTCCCGGCCCTCCACCAGCAGTCGTCGCAACGCCGGCTCCCGATCGGCGGTGGCCAGGAAAGCATCGGTCCGCTCCACCGTGTCCGAACTGATTCGCAGCGCCGGATATAGCCCCACGGTGATGCTCTGCGCAATCTCGCTGGTCCGCGACGACCAGATCCCGGGAAGCGCGGCGAAGTACCCCTCGACGTAGGGCTCGAGCAGGTCCAGCTGATCGGCCTGGGTGAAGCCGTCGATGACCGCGGCCTGCTCCGCGTTCGGCAGGTCGGCCGACTCCACCAACTGCCGCCAGGCCTCCTCCTTGGCTTCGGCGGTGGGCCGCGCCGCTCGAGCGGCCAACGCCTGGCGGCGACCGGCCGCGGTGTCGTCCCGGGCCAGCTCGGCATCGATCTCTGCTTCACCGGCCGCGCCCAAGGCCACCAGTCGGCTCAGCACGTGCCAGCGCAGCTCGGCGTCCATCACCAGCCCCGGGACGGGCGCGTCGCCGGTCAGTAATCCACGCAGCACCCTTTCCTGGTCCGCGCCGCGGGCGGCGGCGGCGAAGGCGCGGGCGAACGCCAACTGCGAGTCGCTGCCCGGCTCGGCCGCGCGCACGGCCGTCAGTGAGGCCTCCGCCAGGGTGCGCATGGCCGGCTCGCGGTTGTCCGGGTCCCCGAACTGGGTGAGGGCGGCCGCGGCCTGCCGGAGCACGGACTGCACCACGCCGATGTCGGATTCGGTGAATGCGCCGGCGAGCACTAGCCGGAGGTAGTCGCGAGCGGCCATCTCGGCGTCCCGGGTCATATCCCAGGCCGCCACCCAGCACAGCGCCCGGGGCAGCGACTCCGCGAACTCTCCGATGTGGGCCACCAGCGTGGCCAGCGAGGCGTCGTCGAGCCGGATCTTGGCGTAGGTCAGGTCGTCGTCGTTGACCAGGACGAGGTCAGGACGGCGTACGCCGACCAGCGCGGGCACCTCGGTGCGGACCTCGATCACGTCGAGCTCCACCCGCTGCCGGCGAACCAGGCCGGCGGATCCCCGGTCGTAGAGGCCAACGGCCACCCGGTGCGAGCGCAGGGTCGGGTGCTCGGCCGGGCTTTCCTGCACGATCGCGAACGACCCGAAGTCGCCGTCCGGTCCGACATCGAACTGCGGCCGCAGCGTGTTGACCCCGGCGGTCTGCAGCCACTCCTTGGACCAGCTGGTCAGATCACGACCGGAGGCCGCCTCCAGCTCGGCGAGCAGGTCGGCCAGCGTGGTGTTGCCGTAGGCGTACCGCCGGAAGTAGCCGCGCACCCCTGCCAGGAACTCGTCCCGGCCGACCCAGGCGACAAGCTGCTTGAGCACCGAGGCGCCCTTGGCGTAGGTGATGCCGTCGAAGTTCACCCGCACGGCCGCGACGTCGGTCATGTCCGCCGCGATTGGGTGGGTCGAGGGCAGCTGGTCCTGACGGTAGGCCCAGGTCTTTTCCAGGTTTGCGAAGGTCGTCCACGCGGTCGTGTACTCCGTCGCCTCCACCTGCGCGAGCACGCTCATGTAGGTGGCGAACGACTCGTTCAGCCACAGGTCGTCCCACCACCGCATGGTGACCAGGTCGCCGAACCACATGTGCGCCATCTCGTGCAGGATCGTCTCGGCCCGCCGTTCGTAGCTGGCCCGAGTGACCTTGGACCGGAAGACGTAGTCCTCGAGGAACGTCACGGCCGCAGCGTTCTCCATCGCCCCGGCGTTGAACTCCGGCACAAAGAGCTGGTCGTACTTGCCGAACGGGTACCGGTAGTCGAAGACCCGGTGGTAGAAGTCGAAGCCCTGCTTGGTTTCGGTGAATATGCGCTCCGCGTCGATGTGCTCGGCCAGCGAGCGGCGACAGTAGATGCCCAGCGGGATGCCGTCATGCTCGTCGGTAACCCGGTGGTACGGCCCCGCGACCAGCGCGGTGATGTAGGTAGAGATTCGGGGCGTCGGCGCAAACCGCACCACCTGCGCTGCGGCTGGCCCCGGAGTGGCGGTGGCCGCGCCGTTAGACACTACGTGCCAGCCGGCGGGCGCCGTGACGGTCAAGTCGAACACTGCCTTGAGGTCCGGCTGGTCGAAGCAGGCGTAGATCCGGTGCGCGTCGAAGGTCTCGAACTGGGTGTAGAGGTAGACCTCGCCGTCGACCGGGTCGACGAAGCGGTGCAGCCCCTCGCCGGTGCGCATGTAGGCGCCGTCAGCCACTACCCGCAGCTCGTTGTCGGCCGCCAGCCCGTCGACAGCGACCCGGAAGCCGTCGAAGACGAGGTCCGGGTCGAGCGACCGGCCGTTGAGGGTGACCTCGGGTACGGCCGGTGCCGTCAGGTCGACAAAGGTCGCCGCGCCGGGTTCGCGGCAGCCGAACCGGATGGTGCTGATCGAGCGGAAGATGGCCGCCCCGGGAGCTCCGGCGCCGTCGGTCACGTCCAGCTCGACGGTGTTGCTCTGTACGGTGATCAGCCGTGCGCGCTCGCCGGCCTCGGCGCGGGTGAGGTTATGGGCGGCCACTGATCTGTAGGCTCCTTCTGGTCTGGTCTGGTCTGGTCTGGTCTGGTCTGGTCTGGTCTGGTCTGGTCTGGTCGGGTCTGGTCGGGTCTGGTCGGGTCTGGTCGGGTCTGGTCGGCGAGTCTCGCACGCAGGTATGACAAGAACCTGGGCTGGGCCGCTGGCCGGAATCCGCGGGCGGCGCGGCGGCGTTGGCCCAGTAAGGCCTGCTCAGAACCGCTTTGCCCGTGGAGACATACGTGACATCCCCGCAGACAGTCGACGACCTTGCCGCTCCTGCCGGGACCGACTCCGCCGACGGCACCGCCGCGGTCGGTCGGGCCACCACCCGGGCTGACTTTTGGTTCGACCCGCTATGCCCGTGGGCCTGGCTGACGTCCCGTTGGATCCTCGAGGCCGCCGCCGTACGCAGCCTGGACGTGCACTGGCACATCATGAGCCTGGCGGTGCTGAACGAGGGCCGGGACCTGCCCGAAGACTACCGCCGGATGATGGAAGAGGCTTGGGGGCCGGTCCGGGTGCTAGCCGCGGCCGAGCGGGCGCACGGCTCCGAGGTGCTACTCCCGCTCTACACTGCCATCGGTGAGGCATTCCACCTGCGCGGACAGGAGCGCACCCGGGAGACCATCGAGACAGCGCTGGCGACCGCCGGGTTGCCGGTCGAGCTGGCGGCGGTGATGACCGACCCGGCGTACGACGAGGAGCTGCGCGCCTCCACTGCCGTCGCCCTGACCCGGGTCGGCATCGACGTCGGCACGCCGGTGATCTCGGTCGAGGGTGTGTCGTTCTTCGGGCCGGTCATCTCGCCGACGCCGAGGGGGCAGGCTGCCGGCCGGCTGTGGGACGGGGTGGTGCTGGTAGCCGGCACCGACGGTTTCTACGAGCTCAAGCGGACCCGCTACCGGCCGCCGATCTTCGACTGAGAGGCGACCTGGTCGACGCCGGCTGGCGGCGGCGCGAGGATTGTCGGTGGCCCAGCATATCCTCGGCCCTCGACGTCATGGGTCGACGTCGCAGGTCAACGTCTGTCGCAGGTCAACGTCTGTCGCAGGTCAACGTCTGGGAGGACGGCCATGCCGACTCGGGACAGCATCTACGTCGACGGCACCTGGGTGGCATCCACGGGGTCGGACACGATCGAGGTGGTCAACCCGGCCACGGAAGAGGTCGTGGCCACCATCGCGGCCGGGACCACCGAGGACGTCGACCGAGCTGTGGCCGCGGCCCGGCGCGCGTTTGCGGCGTGGTCCGCCACCAGTGCGGACAAGCGGGCCAAGTACCTGTACCGGCTGCAGGAAGCGCTGACCGCCCGAGCCACCGAGGTATCCGCCACCATCACCACCGACATGGGCGCTCCGAAGAAGATCGCTCAGGCCGTGCAGACCGGGCTACCGATTACCACCCTGGGCGTCTACGCGAACTTGCTGTCGACGTACGCCTTCGAGGAGATGGTTGGTAACTCCCTCGTCGTTCGGGAACCCATCGGCGTGGTCGGCGCGATCACGCCGTGGAACTACCCGCTGCATCAGGTAGTGGCGAAGGTGGCGCCGGCGTTGGCTGCCGGCTGCACGATCGTGCTCAAGCCCAGCGAGGTGGCGCCGCTGGCGGTGCTGCTGTTCGCCGACCTGGTGCACGAGGTGGGGCTGCCGCCGGGAGTCTTCAACGTCGTCACCGGCTACGGGCCGGTGGTCGGCGAGGCGATTGCCGCGCATCCCGACGTGGACATGGTGTCGTTCACCGGCTCCACGGCCGCCGGCAAGCGGGTCACCGAGGTGGCCGCCGCGACGGTCAAAAAGGTCGCGCTCGAACTCGGCGGCAAGTCTGCCAACGTGATCCTGCCGGACGCCGACCTGGCGAAGGCGGTCAAGGTCGGCGTGGGCAACTGCTTCCTCAACTCCGGCCAGACCTGTACGGCGTGGACCCGCATGCTGGTGCCCGCGGACCGGCAGGCCGAGGCCGTCGAGCTGGCAACCACGGCGGCCGCCGGCTTCACGGTCGGCGACCCGACCGCCGACGGTACCAAGCTCGGCCCGCTGGTTTCCGCCAGCCAGCGAGACCGGGTCCGCGGCTACATCGAGCGCGGGATCGCCGAGGGCGCCACCCTGGTCGCCGGCGGTGCCGAGAGTCCGGACGGGGTGGAGCGAGGGTACTTCGTCCGGCCCACTGTGTTCGCCGACGTCCGCCGCGACATGACCATCGCCCAAGAGGAGATCTTCGGGCCGGTGCTGTCGATCATGCCGTACGCCGACGAGCAGGAGGCACTGGAGATCGCCAACGACAGCGTCTACGGCTTGGCCGGCGGCGTGTGGTCGGCCGACCGCGACCACGCGGTCGCTTTCGCCCGCGGCATGCGGACCGGGCAGGTTGACGTCAACGGTGGCCGGTTCAACCCACTGGCGCCCTTCGGCGGCTACAAGCAGTCCGGCATCGGCCGCGAGCTCGGCAGGTTCGGTCTGGAGGAGTTCCTCGAGGTCAAGTCGCTGCAGCTGTAGCTGCTGGCAGACTCTGCCCGCATGCGGGTTTACCTGGGTTCCGATCACGCGGCGTTCGAGCTCAAGGCGCACCTGATGGAGCACCTGCGCTCGGCCGGGCACGACCCGGTGGACTGCGGACCATCGAGCTACGCGCCGGACGACGACTACCCGCCGTACGTCCTGCTGGCCGCCACCCGTACGGCGCAGGACCCAGCCAGCCGTGGCGTCGTGCTGGGCGGCTCCGGCAATGGCGAGGCCATGGCGGCGAACAAGGTGCCGGGCGTGCGCTGCGGTCTGGCTTGGAACGAAGAGACGGCCCGGCTGGCTCGCGAGCACAACGACGCGCGGATCGTCAGCGTCGGCGCCCGCATGCACCCGGTGGCTGACGCCGTCCGATTTGTCGACGTGTTTCTGGCAACCGAGTTCAGCGGCGAGGAGCGGCACCGCCGCCGGCTGGCAATGGTCAGCGACTACGAGCGGTCGGGGGAGTTGCCGCCGCTGCCCTGATGGCCGCCGTCCGCGGCCGGTCGGTGCGGCGGCACCGACGCCGGTGAGGCGGCGTTGCCGGGCCGGCGGCGCACCACCGTCTCCCGCTCGGCGGCTTCGTCGTCCTCGGGCCACGGCCGGGAGACGTCTCGGGCGCGCATCGCCCCGCTGATGCCCACCTGGGACGGACCGCCGCCCACGATGCCCGCCAGACCGCTGGCCCCGGTGGAGTCAGTCGGGGCCGTGAGCGGCGCGTCCGGCCGGCCCGGGCGACGCGGCCGCTTGGTCGCTCGTTTGGACGGAGCCGGGCTGGCGCCGGATCCCACTCGCCCGGACCGAGGCGTTCCCGCAGACTCCGACACAGCCAGCCCCTGTCCGCCCCGCAGACCCCGGTCTGCACCTTCTTGAACAAGGATCCATCCTGCCCGAAGGGCACACCATTGCTCGCATCGCCTCGCCTCGCCCGGGAGCACACCGGCCGGTCAGGTGACTCGGGACTGAGGTGACTTAGGGACTGAGGTGACTTAGGTGACTTAGGTGACTTAGGAGCATCTTGCGCCAAGCTGATCTATGGAGGACAAGGCCATGACCGGCGACTACGCGATAATCGTCGAGGGTGACGGCTCGGACGAACCATTCGGCCCACTGCCCTGACGTCCCGGGCGCTGGCGGAGCGGGTGACCGGGATCGAACCGGCATGGCCAGCTTGGAAGGCTGGGGCTCTGCCATTGAGCTACACCCGCATCGACCACGCTGGGATCGATGGGGACCGGCGAGCGTGGCCGTCTGGCTAGACTACCCATGACAGTTCTGGCTGGCTTCGCGGGGCGTAGCGTAGTGGCTAGCGCGCCTGCTTTGGGTGCAGGAGATCGGGAGTTCGAGTCTCCCCGCCCCGACCACCGGCCCCTCGCGGCCGGCGAGCCTCCGGTGCTGCACTGCGCCCGCTCCGACAACCATCTGTCTCACCGGACCAGCCGCACATCCGCCAACCGACCGACCGAGGAGCCGCACCACTGTGAAGAGCGCCGTCGAGACCCTCACTCCGACGCGGGTCCGGTTGACCGTCGAGGTCCCGTTCGACGAGCTGAAGCCCAGCGTCGACGCGGCGTACCGAAAGATGGCCAAGCAGGTCCGGATCCAAGGGTTTCGACCCGGCAAGGTGCCGCCTCGCATCATCGACCAGCGCATCGGCCGCGGCGCGGTGATCGAGGAGGCGGTGCAGGCGGCAATTCCGCGGTTCTACGGCGACGCCGTCCGGGACACCGAGGTGAGCCCGCTCGGTCATCCCGAGGTCGACGTGACGACGTTCGACGACGGGGTCGAGCTGGTCTTCACCGCCGAGGTCGATGTACGCCCGAAAGTGGAGCTGCCGGCGTACGACGGCCTGCCCGTCACTGTGGACGACGCCGAGGTTGACGACGACGCGGTGGACGAGCAGCTGGCCAGCCTGCGGGACCGGTTCTCCACGCTGACCGCGGTAGACCGCCCGACCGAGCAGGGCGATTTCGTCTCGATCGACCTGTCCGCCACCGTATACGGCGAGCCGGTGCCCGACGGCGAGGCCACCGGCCTGTCCTACGAGGTCGGGTCGGACTCGCTGCTGCCCGGCCTCGACGACGCGCTCGTCGGGATGACCGAGGGCGAGGCCCGCAGCTTCAACAGCGAGCTGGTCGCCGGCGAGTACGCCGGGCGCACGGCCCAGGTGGCCGTTACCGTGCGCTCGGTCAAGGTCAAGCAGCTGCCGGAGCTCGACGACGAGTTCGCTCCGACCGCCAGCGAGTTCGACACCCTCGCCGAGCTGCGGGCCGACGTCCGCGCGCGGTTGCAGCGGGTGCGCCGGATGGAGCAGGGTGTGCAGGCCCGGGACAACATGTTGGCGGCCCTGCTGGCGGCCACCGAGGTCCCGTTGCCCGACTCGATCGTCACCTCCGAGCGGGAATGGCGTCGCCGCGCCTTCGCCGACCAGCTGAAGCAGGCCGGCATCAGCCGGGAGGACTACCTGGGCACCGGGGGCCGCACCAGTGACGACCTCGATGCCGAGATCGAGCGCAGCGCCCGCTCTGCCGTACATGCCCAGCTGGTCTTGGATGCGGTCGCGGACGCCGAAGAGGTCGGCATCGACGACGCCGAGCTGACCAACCAGATCGTTCGGCGGGCTCAGCGTGCCGGGGTGCCGGTCGACGACTACGCCCAGCAGCTGGTGCGCGACGGCCAGCTTGGCTCCTTGATGGCCGACATCCGCCGGGGCAAGGCGCTTGTGCTGGTACTCCAGGCGGCGACCATAACCGATTCGTCTGGCCGTCCGGTTGACCTTGCTGCGCTGGCCGATGACGCACTCGGCGTCGTCGAGGCGATCGGGCAGGACGACGACGAGCTGGACGAGGTCGACATCCTCGACTCCGACGACGAGGAACTGATCGTAGTCGAGGAAGACGTCGTTGGCGCGGACGTGGCCGACGACGCCGATGACACGAGCGAGTCGATTGTCGAGGCGGTGCTTCCGGGCACCGACGAAGACCCGGCTGCCGGCGAGCCGGTGGTGGAGGCCGAGGTGCCGGGCACGGACGGCAGTTCTCGGCAGCCGGGTGACGACGGCCCCGACATCGGTGAGTCGACCGTTGAGGCGGTGCTGCCGGACACCCAGGACGATCCGGGCGCCGTCGATGCGGTGCTCGAGGCCGAGCTTCCCGGCGCCGGATCGACGCCGGCCTGACCAGTCCGCCCGGCGGCCCGGCGCCCACGGCCCATCACGGCCGGACAAGCCTGCGCCGACAGCGAACAGCGACGGCGGTGGGGACGACCTTGTCGGAGGCGCGCGTTAGGGTCGGTTGACGATCGGCGCCGAGCCGGCACTGTTTCGCTCCTCCGCCACACCGCTGGAAAGGCAGCTTCCCGTGACGCTTCCCTTCTCCTCCGCAGCCCAGCTCGCGCTGCCGTCGGACCGCACCCCGGCCGGCAGCGGGATGAACCTTGACGACCAGGTGTTCAACCGGTTGCTCAAGGAGCGGATCGTCTTTCTGGGCAGCCAGGTCGACGACCCGATCGCGAACGCGATCTGCGCCCAGCTGCTGCTGCTGTCCGCGGAGGATCCCGACCGCGACATCTTCCTTTACATCAACTCGCCGGGCGGTTCGGTGACCGCCGGCATGGCGATCTACGACACCATGCAGTATGTCGAGAACGACGTCGCCACGGTCGGGCTCGGCTTGGCCGCATCGATGGGGCAGTTCCTGCTCTGCGCCGGCGCGCCCGGCAAGCGCTATGCCCTCCCGCACGCGCGGATCATGATGCATCAGCCGTCCGGTGGGCTGGGCGGCACCGCCTCCGACATTGCCATCCAGGCCGAGCAGATGCTCTACACCAAGCGGACCATGCAGGAGCGGCTCGCCTTCCACACCGGCCAGACCGTCGAGCAGATCGAGAAGGACTCCGACCGGGACCGCTGGTTCACTGCGGAGGAGGCCCGGGAGTACGGCTTCGTCGACAAGGTCGTGACCGGCGCGAAGCAGATGCCGGCGGGCACCGCTGCGCCCCAGTGACGGGTGCATCGGTTCGCCGGCCGCCGTGTGCACCCTCTCGACCAAGGAGCTCTACCTGATGGACCTCGACCTTCGTCCCGTCGGCCGAGCGGCTGCACCCCTGCCCTCGGCTCGTTACGTCATCCCCAGCGTCATCGAGCAGAGCAGCCGCGGCGAGCGCTCCTGGGACATCTATAGCTACCTGCTCAAAGAGCGGATCATCTTCTTGGGCACGCCGATCGACGACGACGTCGCCAATGTCGTGATGGCCCAACTGCTGCACCTGGAGTCCTCGGACCCCGACCGGGACATCTCGCTCTACATCAACTCACCCGGCGGCTCGTTCACCGCACTGACCGCCATCTACGACACCATGCAGTTCATCCGGCCGGACATCCAGACCATCTGCATGGGTCAGGCCGCCTCGGCTGCGGCGGTGATCCTGGCGGCGGGGACGAAGGGCAAGCGGTTTGCCCTGGAGCACGCCCGGCTGCTCATCCACCAGCCCTACAGCGAAGGCGGCGGGCAGGGTAGTGACATTGAGATCCAGGCTCGGGAGATCCTGCGGATGCGCGCGCTGCTGGAGGAGATCCTGGCTCGGCACTCCGGGCAGGACCAGGAGCAGATCCGTCGCGACATCGAGCGAGACAAGATCCTGACCGCGCACGAGGCCGTCGACTACGGGCTTATCGACGAGGTGATCACGACACGCAAGCTGTCCGGCTTACCGGCGGGCTGACCCGCAACGCGAGACACTGACCCGCCCGCGGCACTGACCCCGCCCGAGCCGATGGGGCTCCGTCGCGACGGTTGAGGCGGTACCGTCAAGGCCAGCATCGTCGGGGGGCTGCACCATCGAGAGCTGGACCATCGAGAGCTGGACCATCGACAGACCGTCCCCACACGGCACGGTCGTGAGACAGCGCAGGCAGCAGTGCTGGGGATGCCCGGGTGACCGGAGCTCGGCGAAACAGGGAGAGGGTCCGGGTGGCACGCATCGGTGACGGCGGTGACCTGCTGAAGTGCTCCTTCTGCGGTAAGTCGCAGAAACAGGTCAAGAAGCTCATCGCAGGCCCAGGCGTCTACATCTGCGACGAGTGCATCGACCTTTGCAACGAGATCATCGAGGAGGAGCTCTCCGACTCCACCGATCTTAAGTGGGACGAGCTGCCCAAGCCCCGCGAGATCTACGAGTTCCTCGACGGCTACGTCATCGGCCAGGAGATGGCGAAAAAGACGCTATCGGTGGCCGTCTACAACCACTACAAGCGGGTCCAGGCCGGTGGCGTCGAGAAAGACGCCGTCGAGCTGGCCAAGTCCAACATCCTGTTGCTCGGTCCGACCGGTTGCGGCAAGACCCTGTTGGCGCAGACGCTGGCCAAGATGCTCAACGTGCCGTTCGCCATTGCCGACGCGACCGCGTTGACCGAGGCCGGCTACGTCGGCGAGGACGTCGAGAACATCCTGCTCAAGCTGATCCAGGCGGCCGACTACGACGTCAAGAAGGCCGAAACCGGGATCATCTACATCGACGAGGTCGACAAGATTGCCCGTAAGAGCGAGAACCCCTCGATCACCCGGGACGTCTCCGGTGAAGGCGTACAACAGGCACTGCTGAAGATCTTGGAAGGCACCACTGCGAGCGTGCCGCCCCAGGGCGGCCGCAAGCACCCGCACCAGGAGTTCATCCAGATCGACACCACCAACGTGCTGTTCATCGTCGGTGGCGCCTTCGCCGGCCTGGACAAGGTGATCGAGGCTCGAATCGGCAAGAAGGCGGTCGGCTTCGGCGCCATACTGCACTCGAAGAACGAGGTCGACCGCGGCGACGTCTTCGCCGACGTGATGCCGGAGGACCTGCTCAAGTACGGCATGATCCCAGAGTTCGTCGGCCGGCTGCCGGTGATCACGAGTGTGCACAAGCTGGATCGGGAGGCGTTGATCCGCATCCTGACCGAGCCGAAGAACGCCCTGGTCCGCCAGTACCGACGCCTTTTCGAGCTCGATGGCGTGGAGCTGGAGTTCAGTGAGGACGCGCTGGAGGCGATCGCCGACCAGGCCATCCTGCGCGGCACCGGGGCGCGCGGCTTGCGCGCCATCCTGGAGGAGGTCCTGCTCTCGGTGATGTACGACATCCCGAGCCGCAAGGACGTCGCCCGGTGCGTGATCACTCGCGAGGTCGTGCTGGAGCACGTCAACCCGACGCTGGTGCCACGGGAGGCGCCCAAGCGGGAGCGGCGCGAGAAGAGCGCCTGAGCCTCCGGGGGGCCGCCGTTCGGCGAACCTGCCGCCCGCGCTCAGCGCCGCCGCCCCGCAGCTCGCCGCCACCCGCGGCTCACCCCTTGGCAACGCCCCGTCACCTGCCGCTTGCACGTCGGCCACCCGCCGCCGATCGCGGCCATCTGCTTGATCCTTGTGCTGAAATACCGCACTCCGGCGCGGTTTCATGCGGCACCCGCGCACAGTGATCATTGGTGATCATTGGAAGTTGCCACTGGCTGGCCAGGGCGGCGGTAACAAGCTGGCCATCGCGGCCCGCGGAGACGCGGATCGGTCAGCTGCCGCGGCCCAGTTGCGCACGCCGTACCGCCATCGTCTGCAAGGCTTCTCGGCGTGCCGCATCCGGCTCTCGGCGCAGCCGGCGGGAACTGAACCTCAGTGTCAGCCACCCGAGCGTAGCGAGCAGGGCGTCCCGCCGCCGGTCACGCTCTCGAGCCAGCGTGTCGTCGTGGTACGCCGCGCCGTACAGCTCGATGGCGACCATGGTGGCCTCGTCGGCCAGATCCAGATATACGGTACGGCGACCGATGTGCACAGTAAGCTGACGACGCAAGTGGGCGAATCCGGACCGGTGAACACGTGCAGGTGACCCCAGATCTCCAACTCACTGGCACAGCCGACGTCGAGCACACCGACGAGGTCCAGCAGGGCTCGCCGCCCCGGCAGCCGTGGCAGGGTCGCCGCCTCGGCGCGCAGCCGGGCCGGCGTGGTGCGGCGGGACTGGATGGCGTAGATCACGGGTTCCCGCCGCAGGGTCGCCGGCAGTACCGGCCAGCTCTCCACTACACAGCGCTCGAGCACCGCGGCGACCAGGCCGTCTCGGCGGAGCGCCAGCGGAGGTTCTGGCCGGAAGCCGGTGCGCCGGTGGACGACGAGTCCCCGGCCGCCGCGCAGCTCTCGGTCACCGCCGATGGTGATATGAACCGCCCCCGGGCTCGGTGGCATCAGTCGCCAGAATTGCAGCCCGGTTACGAAAGACAAGGCCGCGCAGTTCCCGGCGTACCTCAAGGCGGCGGCCCACCGCACCCACGGTTCGGTCAACCTCGTCGTGCGGACGTAGGTGCGGGGAAACAAGCGCGTCAGCTCGCCGCGGGCGACAGCGCGGTCCAGAGTCGAGTGTGCGCCGGGGCGGAAGTCTGCACGCAGGAGTACGTCGTTCCGCTTCGCCAGCAGCCAGGGTGCTCAGGGTGCACGGATGCAACGTTTGCGGCGAATAGGGAAGCCGTGCCTGGCTTGGCACAATCTGTGGAGGAGACGCGGTTGGACGGTCGCGATCCGAGCAGGACTCCGGACTCCGCAGTCGCCTTATGATCACTCTCCTGTAGATCGACGTGCCGGAATGCCGCACTTGCTGGCGCAGATCGCGGTCGATCCGCACAATGATCACGAAACGGCCGGCTGGAGTGCAGCGCCTTGTGAAAGAGTCGGTGTCGGATCGCGACTGGAAAGCGAATGCGGCGGATGAGCATCAACGATCACGCTGCGAGGCCCCACGGTGGCGATGACCTGGCGCAGCGCGCAAGCCGGCTCTGGCTGCCCGCGGCCCCCGGTGGGTGCCCGCCGGGCTCCGTAGACTCAAGTCCGTGACCGCCGCCGCCGCCGAGCCGCCCGCCGCCGAGCCCGCCGCCGCCGAGCCGGCATCCGCCCGGGTCGCTCCGTTAGTACTGCCGCCGCAGTACGCGCCGGCCGCGGTGGAAGCAGCGCTCTATGAGCGCTGGGTGGAGCGCGGCGTTTTCGGAGCCGACGCCGACGCGGTTCGCCGCGGCGACCGCCCCGGCTACTGCGTCGTCATCCCGCCGCCGAACGTGACCGGCTTCCTGCACATGGGGCACGCGTTCCAGCACACGCTGATGGACGCCCTCACCCGCCGGCGGCGGATGCAGGGATACGAGAGCCTCTGGCTGCCGGGCATGGACCACGCCGGCATCGCCACCCAGAACGTGGTCGAACGCGAGCTGGCGAAAGAGGGTATGAGCCGGCACGACCTGGGCCGAGAAGCCTTCGCCGCCCGCGTCTGGCGGTGGAAGGCCGAGTACGGCGGCAAGATCCTCGGCCAGATGCGGCGGCTCGGGGAGGGCGTGGACTGGAGCCGGGAGCGGTTCACAATGGACGCCGGCCTGTCCCGGGCGGTCCGGACGATGTTCACCCGGATGTACGCCGACGACCTGATCTACCGCGCCGAGCGGATCATCAACTGGTGCCCGCGCTGCCACACCGCGCTGTCGGACATCGAGGTGGAGCACGTCGAGGAGGACGGCGAGCTGATCTCCATCCGGTACGGCGAGGGCGCGCGCTCCGTCGTCGTCGCCACCACCCGGGTGGAGACGATGCTCGGCGACACTGCGGTTGCCGTGCACCCGGACGACGAGCGCTACCGCCACCTGGTGGATACCACGGTCACCCTGCCGCTGATCGAGCGCCAGATCCCGGTGGTCGCCGACGCGCACGTCGACCCCTCCTTCGGCACCGGCGCAGTCAAGGTCACGCCCGCGCACGACCCGAACGACTTCGCGATCGCCCAGCGGCACGGTCTGCCGATGCCGTCGGTCATGGACGAGCACGCCCGGATCACCGTGCCCGGACCGTACGCCGGAATGGACCGGTTCGAGGCCCGGCCGGCGGTGCGCGCGGCGCTGGCGGCCGACGGGCGCATCGTGGCCGAGCAGCGGCCGTACCGACACGCCGTCGGTCACTGCTCCCGCTGCCAGACCGTCGTGGAGCCCCGGCTGTCCCTGCAGTGGTTCGTGGCGGTGGCACCGCTGGCGCAGGCGGCCGGGGACGCCGTCCGGGACGGGCGCACCGCCATTCACCCGCCCGAGCTTGCCGGCCGCTTCTTCGCCTGGGTCGACGACATGCACGACTGGTGCATCAGCCGGCAGCTGTGGTGGGGGCACCGGATCCCGGTCTGGTACTGCCCGGATGGGCACGTCACCGTGCCCGCCACCGGAACCGTCGAGGACCCCACCGCCTGCGCGACCTGCGGTCGCGCCGACATCACCCAGGACGACGACGTCCTGGACACCTGGTTCTCGTCGGGGCTGTGGCCGTTCTCGACCCTGGGCTGGCCCGAGTCCACCGCCGACCTGGCCGCGTTCTACCCGACCGACGTCCTGGTCACCGGCTACGACATCATCTTCTTCTGGGTGGCCCGGATGATGATGTTCGGGCTCTATGCCATGTCGGACGTTCCGTTCCGCACCGTCGCCCTGACCGGGCTGATCCGCGACGGCGCCGGCAAGAAGATGTCGAAGTCGCGCGGCAACGTGGTCGACCCGCTGGAGTGGATCGACCGCTACGGCGCGGACGCACTGCGGTTTACCCTTGCCCGCGGGGCCAACCCCGGCACCGACGTCCCGGTCACCGAGGACTGGGTGCAGGGCAGCCGCAACTTCGCCAACAAATTGTGGAACGCCAGCCGGTTCGCGCTGATGAACGGCGCCAGCACCGCGACCGGGCTGCCACCGCGGGAGCAGCTGTCAACCCCGGACCGGTGGATCTTGTCTAGACTGGCGGCAGTGACGGCCGAGGTGGACGGCCGCTACGAGGACTTCCAGTTCGCCAAGGTTTGCGACGCACTGTTCCACTTCGCCTGGGACGAGGTCTTCGACTGGTACCTGGAGCTGGCCAAGATCCCACTGGCGGCGGGTGGCGAGCCGGCCGAGCGCACCCGGGCCGTGCTCGGCCACGTGTTCGACCAGCTGCTCCGGCTGCTGCACCCGGTGGTGCCCTTCGTGACCGAGACGCTGTGGACCGCCCTGACCGGTGCCGAGACGATTGTCACCGCGGCTTGGCCGACGGCGGCTGATTCAGCACTGTTCGACCCGGCCGCTGAGGCCGATGTCGCCCGGCTGCAGATCCTCGTCACCGAGGTGCGGCGCTTCCGGGCCGAGCAAGGCCTGCGGCCGCGGCAACGGGTCCCGGCCGTCCTGGTCGTCGACGAGCCGACGGAGGCTGGGCTGACGGCTGGGCTGACGGCTGGGCTGTCGGCTGGGCTGTCGGCTGGGCTGCCCACTGGGTTGACGACGTACGCCGAGAACATCGCCGCCCTGGTCGATGCCCGACCCCTCGACGTTGCGACCGAGGTCCCGGCCGGCTGGGCGGTCGTCTCGGCCGCCGGCGCCCGGCTCGCGCTGGACCTCTCCGACGCGATCGACGTGGGCGCCGAACGAGCCCGGCTGCTCAAGGCGCAGCAGGCCGCGGGCCAGGAGCTGGGCCAGGTCAGCAACAAGCTCGGCCGGGCCGACTTCGTCACCAAGGCGCCCGCCGCCGTGGTGACGAAGATGCGGCTGCGCCAAGGGACCGCCCAGGCCGAGCTGGACCGGCTGCAGGGGCTGCTGGACGCCCTGCCCACCCGGTGACGTCCGCGCCGGCGCCGGAGTTTGCCCGGGTCGAGGCGGCGCTGGCCGCCCGGCAACCCAGCCGGATGGTCCCGGACCTCGACCGGATCACCGACCTGCTCGATCTGATGGGTGCACCGCAGCGGGCCTACCCGTCGATCCACATCACCGGCACCAACGGCAAGACCACCACCGCTCGGCTGATCGACGCTCTGTTGCGGGCGTTCGGGTTGCGGCCCGGCCGCTACACCAGCCCACACCTGGAGTCGCCGACCGAGCGGATCTGCCTCGACGGCGCGCCCATGACCGCCGAGCAGTTCACCCGGACCTACGACGAGGTCGCCCCGTTCCTGACCATGGTGGACCGCCGGCACCCCGAGCCGGTGACCTACTTCGAGGTGCTCACCGCGATGGCGTTCGCCGCCTTCGCCGACGCGCCGGTCGACGTCGCCGTGCTCGAGGTGGGGCTGGGCGGCACCTGGGACGCCACGAACGTGGTCGCCGCTTCGGTCGCGGTCGTGACGCCGATCGCCTTGGACCACACAGCCCTGCTCGGCGACAGCGTCGCCGCCATCGCCACCGAGAAGGCCGGCATCGTGCACCCGGGGGCCACCATGGTCATGGGGCAGCAGCCACTGGCAGCCGCCGAGGTGCTGCTCCGCCGGGCTGGCGAGGTCGGGGCAACGGTGGCCCGGGAGGGGCTGGAGTTCGGCGTGCTCGCCCGCTCGGTCGCTGTCGGCGGCCAGCTGGTGACGTTCCAGGGGCTGGGTGGGACCTATCCCGAGGTCTTCCTGCCGCTGCACGGCGCGCACATGGCGAGCAACGCCGCCGGCGCGCTGGCGGCGGTCGAAGCCTTCCTCGGTGGGGGCCGCGGTGACCTGGCGGACGAGGCGGTGCGGGCCGGAATGGCGGCGGTGGTGTCCCCGGGCCGGCTGGAGACCGTCCGCACCAGTCCCACCGTGGTGCTGGACGCGGCGCACAACCCGGCGGGCGCCGCCGCGCTGGTTGCCACCTTGGTGGAGGCGTTCGCCTTCGACCGGCTGGTCGGGGTGGTCGGCATGCTCGCGGACAAAGACATCGCCGGCGTCTTGGCGGCGCTGGAACCGGTGCTGCACACGGTCGTGGTCACCGCCGTCGACTCACCGCGTGGGTTGCCGGCCGACGACCTGGCCGCCCGGGCAGTGGAGATCTTCGACGCCGACCGGGTCGTGGTGGAGTCGCGGCTGGACGACGCTCTGGACGTCGCGGTGGGCATCGCCGAGGACGACGCCGCGCTGGGCGCCGCCGGCGTCCTGGTCACTGGTTCGGTCGTTGCTGTGGGCGCCGCCCGGTCCCTGCTGCGGCGCCGGTGAGCGACCCGCAGACCAACGCCGGGCCAGGTCCGGCCCCGGGCCCCCGGGACCCGCGGCGGGGGCTGCAGGCGATCGCCGCCATGCTGTTGACGCTCGAGGCGCTGTCCGTCGCACTGGCCCTGGGCGTCGCCGGCGCCCAGGGCCACGGCGGCGCAGTCGCCATCGGCTGTCTGGTTTTGCTGGCCGTCGCGCTGTTAGTAGCGGCGGGGACGCTGCGCCGCCGGTTCGGCCGCCCGTTGGCCACCGTCCTGCAACCGCTGGTGATCGCGGCCGGACTGTTGGCCTGGCCGCTGTTCGTCCTGGGCGCCCTGTTCGGGGCGCTGTGGGTCGGCGTCCTGCGGATGGAGCGCGGCCTGTCCGGCCCCCCACCGGCGGCTCGGTAGGCTCGCCGCCGACCGTCCTGCCATCGCTGCCCGTCAAGACCCTGCCAGTCAAGACCCTGCCAACCAAGAGCTAGGAGATCTACGGTGTCCGAGCGCACTCTCGTTCTCGTCAAGCCCGACGGCGTACGCCGTGGCCTCGCCGGCGAGGTGGTCTCCCGGCTGGAGTGCAAGGGCCTGACGCTGGTGGCGCTGGAGCTGCGCACGTTGGACCGGGCCACGGCCGAGAAGCACTACGCCGAGCACGCCGAGAAGCCGTTCTTCGGCGAGCTGGTCGACTTCATCACCTCCGGACCGCTGGTCGCGATCGTGGTCGAGGGTCCCCGGGCGGTCGACGGGGTGCGCGGGCTGATGGGGGTGACCGACCCGGTGCAGGCGAACCCCGGATCGCTGCGGGGTGACTACGCGCTCGAGATCGGCCAGAACCTGGTGCATGGTTCGGACTCGCCCGCATCGGCCGCCCGCGAGGTCGGGTTGTTCTTCCCGGCACTGGCCGGATAACTGAAACCGATCGTCGTCGAGCGACTACGGCGGGTCGCCAAGCGCCAACGCGATCTGAGTCGGACCGCGGGCTAGCATCGGGCTGCTCCACTGTGGCTACCGGAAAGGCCGCCCGCCGCATGGCCAGTTCGTTCAACCTGTCCTTCCTGGGCCGCGACATGGCAGTCGACCTCGGGACCGCGAACACGCTGGTCTACGTCCGCGGCCGCGGCGTCGTGCTCAATGAGCCGTCCGTGGTGGCTGTCAACACCCGCACCTCCAGCATCCTCGCGGTCGGCACCGAGGCCAAGCGCATGATCGGGCGGACCCCGGGCAACATCGTGGCCATCCGGCCGCTCAAGGACGGCGTCATCGCCGACTTCGACACCACCGAGCGGATGCTGCGCTACTTCATCCAGAAGGTGCACCGGCGCAGCCGCTTCGTCCGCCCGCGGATCGTGGTCTGCGTGCCCTCGGGCATCACCGGGGTGGAGCAGCGGGCAGTGCGGGAGGCGGCGTACTCCGCGGGGGCCCGCCGGGTGTTCATCATCGAAGAGCCGATGGCAGCCGCGATCGGTGCCGGACTGCCGGTGCACGAGCCCACCGGCAACATGGTCGTCGACATCGGCGGCGGCACCACCGAGGTCGCGGTGATCTCGCTCGGCGGCATCGTGACCAGCCAGAGCATCCGCACCGGTGGCGACGAACTCGACGTCGCGATCATCACCTACGTGAAGAAGGAGTATTCGTTGATGCTCGGCGAGCGCACCGCCGAGGAGATCAAGATGGCCATCGGGTCAGCCTTCCCGCTGACCGATGAGCCGCATGCCGAGATTCGCGGGCGCGACCTGGTCAGTGGCCTGCCCAAGACGATCGTCGTCAGTGCGGAGGAGATCCGCAAGGCCATCGAGGAGCCGGTCAACGCGATCGTGGACGCGGTCAAGACGACGCTGGACCAGTGCCCGCCGGAGCTGGCTGGCGACGTGATGGACCGGGGCATCGTGCTCACCGGCGGGGGCGCCCTGCTCCGCGGGCTCGATGAGCGGCTCCGCCACGAAACCGGCATGCCGATCCACATCACCGACAACCCGCTGCACTCGGTCGCCATCGGCTCCGGCAAGTGCGTGGAGGAGTTCGAGGCCTTGCAGCAGGTGCTCATCGCCGAGCCACGCCACTAGCCGGCGCCCGCCCCAGCCTGGTGAACCGCGACGCCCGGCGCACCCGCCTGCTGCTTGCCCTGCTGGTGGCGTTGTCACTGACCCTGGTGACGCTGGACTACCGCGCCGGCGGGGGTGGCCTGGTAGGCAAGCTGCGGTCGACGGCGGCCGCCGTCCTGGGCCCACCGCAGCGGGCAGTGGCTGCGGTGGTGCACCCGGTGGGCACGGTCATCGGCAGCATCCCGCACCTGACCGGCTACCGCGCCGAGGCGGACCGGCTGCGGCGAGAGAACGACGACCTGCGGGCTCAGCTGCGCTCTACCGGTGCCGACCAGGTCCGCGCGGCCGAGCTCGACAAGCTGCTCGGTACGGCGGGCCGCGGCCAGTACCGCGTCGTCCCGGCCCGGGTGGTCGCGCTGGGCGGCACCGCGGAATTCGAGTGGACGGCCACCATCGACGTGGGCAGCCGCGACGGGGTGGCGCCGGACATGACGGTGCTCAATGGCGACGGACTGGTGGGTCGGGTCAAGACGGTTGGGCCGGTCACCGCGGTCGTGTTGCTGGTCGTCGATCCCACGTCCACCGTGGGCGCCCGCCTGGAGGGCTCGCTGCAGCTGGGCACGGTGACCGGCCACGGCGCCGGACCGATGTCGCTACAGCTGTTCGACCCGAGCGTCAAGGTGGCCCCTGGCGATCGGCTGGTCACCTTCGGCTCGGCCGGGTCCCGGCCGTTCGTGCCCGGGCTGCCGATCGGCACGGTTCGCGCGGTGGAGAACACGCCGGGGGCGCTGACCCGGACCGCGACGGTGACGCCGTACCCGACTTTCTCCGCCCTCGACCTCGTCGGGGTCGCGATCGAGCCACCGCGGACGGACCCCCGTGACTCCGTGCTGCCGCCCAGGCCGTGACCGTCGCCCGCGGCCTGCTCGCCGCCCTGAGCGTGCTGCTCGGCGTGCTGGTGCAGCAGACAGTGCTGTCCCGGCTCGGGCTGCCGGGGGGTCGACCAGACCTCGTCCTGCTTGTCGTCGTCGCCGTCGGCCTGGCCGATGGGCCCGGCGCCGGCACGCTCGTCGGCTTTGGTGCCGGGTTGACCTTGGACTGTCTCGGCGATCACCCGATCGGCCTGCAAGCGCTCGTGCTTTGTCTGGTCGGGTACGCCGTGGGCCGCTACCGGGACGAGGTGGATCGCTCCACCATCGGGCCGCTGCTGGCCGTGGCGGCGGCTGCGGCGGGGTCGACCCTGCTCTTCGCCGCTATCGGCGCGGTGCTCAGTGATCCACGAGTCGGATGGACTGCGCTGGCCCGCGAGCTGCCCGCCTCGGTCGGCTACGACCTGCTCCTGGCGCCGTTCGTGCTGCCCATGGTGACCAGGCTGGTCGCCGGCTCCGGCGGGGCCGACACGAAAGTAGCGCCCCGTTGATGCGCGCGGCGGCGGTGGACCCGGACGTAGGCTCGGCGGCAGGCAGCCGACCGCAACCGCCCATCGGCTGGCTTGTCGACGAGGAGCGCGCCCGCCCATGAACGACCGGTCTCGCCGGCGGCTGTTCGTGTTGCGCATTGTCGTCGTCTCGCTGCTGGCCACGTTGTCCGGCCGACTGTGGTATCTGCAAGTGCTTGCCGGCGGGCAGTACTCGGCCGCCGCCGCGGAGAACGGCGTCCGCGAGGTCATCTCACCAGCCACCCGAGGGCAGATCCTGGATGACAAGGGCGTGCCGCTGGTCCGCAACCGGACCGCGCTGGTGGTCTCGGTGGACCGGGCCGCGCTGCCCCCCGGCTCGGCCGCGCGCGAAACGGTCCTGCGCCGGCTGGCCGGTGTGATCGGCCTGTCCTACGACGATCTCCGCCAGCGCATCCAGATCTGCGGCGGAGCGGTGAAACCGCCGTGCTGGAACGGCTCGCCGTACCAGCCGGTCCCGGTCAAGGACGACGCCACGCCGGTCATCGCCCTGGCGATCGCCGAGCACCGGGAGGACTTTCCCGGTGTGACCGCCGAGCTGGCCGGAGTGCGGGACTACCCGCAAGGCATGCTGGCCGCGCACTCGCTCGGGTACCTGAGCCCGATCAGCGACACCGAGTTGAAGGACCCGCGCTACCGGGACTACCAGCGGACGGACCTGATCGGGCGGTCCGGCTTGGAGCAGACCAACGACGCGACGCTGCGGGGCCAGCCGGGCGTGCGCGCGGTGACGGTGGATCACGTGGGCACGGTCACCGGCGTACGACGCGAGACTCCGGCCGTGCCGGGCGACAACCTGGTGCTCAACCTGGACGCTGGCGTGCAGAAGGTCACCGAGGACGCGCTGGCCGCCGCCATGACCAGTGCTCGGGCGACGACCGACCGGGACGGCTCGCGCTTCCGGGCGCCGACCGGGGCGGCGGTGGTGCTGGCGGCCAAGACCGGGCGGGTGGTGGCCCTGGCCAGCGCCCCGAGCTACGACCCGAGCGTGTTCGTCGGGGGCATCTCCACCGCCGACTTCCAGGCCCTGAACGACCCGGCCGCCAACGTCCCGCTGCTGTCCCGAGCGACCCAGGGCCAGTTCGCCCCCGGGTCTACCTTCAAGATCGTGTCCACCACGGCCGCCGTGACCGACGGCGCCTCGACCAGAGGCATCTACAGCTGCCCATCCTCGTTCGACATCGGTGGTCAGAGCTTCCAGAACTTCGAGGGCGAGACCCTCGGGCCGCTGACGCTGCACACGGCGCTGGTCAAGTCCTGTGACACGATCTTCTATCAGTTCGGCTACAACGAGTGGCTGGCCGACGAGGCCCGGATCAAGGCCAAGCAGCCGCCGACCCAGCCCATGGTCACCATGGCCAAGGCGTTCGGGTTCGGCCAGCCCACCGGCATCGACCTGCCCGGCGAGTCGGCCGGCCAGATGGTCGACCGGGCCTACAAGCTCGCGGACTGGCAGGCTCGTAAGGCCGACTACTGCGCCGGTGCCAAGTCCCGGCCCAAGGGCGACTACCTGCAGCGCATCGATGCGGAGAACTGTGTCGACGGCTACGTCTACCGCGGCGGTGACGCGGTGCTGTTCGCCATCGGTCAGGGCGACGCGCTGGTGACGCCGCTGCAGCTCGCGGTGGCGTACGCCGCGGTGGCCAACGGCGGGACGGTCTTCGCCCCGCAGCTGGCCAAGGCCGTGATGTCCCCGACTGGTCAGGTGCTGCGGACGTTTGAGCCCCGACCGGTGCGGCAGCTGCCGGCCGACCCGTCGACGCTCGCCTTCATCCGGGATGCGCTCGCCGACGTGACTGGGCCGGAGGGCACCGCCGGCGGCGCGTACGCCGGCTTTCCGTTCGACACCCTGAAGGTCGCGGGCAAGACCGGAACCGCCCAGGTGGAGGGCCACCAGGACACTTCGTGGTTCGCCTCCTACGCCCCGGCGAACGACCCGCAGTACGTCGTGGCGGGCATGGTGACCGAGGCCGGTCAGGGCGCCATGGTGTCGGCCCCGATGACGCGGGCCATCTGGGACGGAATCTACGGTCTGGAAGGCCACCCGGCAGCGTTGCCGGGTGGGCGGCCGCCTGACTTGCCCACGATGGCGCCGGACGGGAGCGTCCTACCGGCGCGCCCCGGTCCCGCGCCGTGAGGGTCGCGCCGTGATGGTCGCGCTGTGATGGGTCGCGCATCGTGATTGGGGAGGGTCGCGGCGTGACCGAGTACTCCGCTCTCGGCTCCTCGCCGTACGACGCGGCTCGACGCCGGAGTCGCCTCGGCGCCCGTCCGCTGGCCCGGTCCTCCCCGGTGCGCCGGCTGGACTGGGTGCTGCTGGGGGCGGTGCTGCTGCTGTTGGGGATCGGCACCCTGCTGGTCTGGTCGGCGACCCGGGAGCGGATGCTCGCCGCCGGGCTGGGGCCGCAGACCTACCTCAAGCGGCACCTGCTCAACGCGGTAATCGGGCTGGCCCTGGGCGGGCTAGTGGCCGCGGTGGACTACCGGTCGCTGCGCGCCTACGCGCCGATCGTCTACGTCGCCTCGGCCATCGGGCTGGTCGCTGTGCTGTCGCCGTTGGGCGCAACCATCAACGGCGCCCACTCCTGGCTGGTGCTCGGGGGCGGCTTCGAGCTCCAGCCCGCGGAGTTTGCCAAGGTCGCGCTCGTCGTCGGCACGGCGATGATGCTCGACCACAAGCGCGCCGGGGACGCAGCGTCGCGCGCCGGCCCGCGCGCCGGCGACGTGCTGCTGGTGCTCGCGCTGGCTGCCGTACCGATGGGGCTCATCCTGCTGCAGCCCGACCTGGGCACGATCATGGTGCTGGGCGTGGTGCTGTTCGGGACCCTGGCGGCGTCCGGGGCGCCGACCCGCTGGCTCGCCGGCCTGTTGATCGCCGGCGTTCTGGGCGCCGTCGGCGTGGCCCAGCTGCACGTGCTCAAGGACTACCAGGTCAAGCGGTTCACCGCGTTCGCCAACCCGGCCGCGGACCCGGGTGGCGCCGGCTACAACACGCAGCAGGCCCGAATCGCGATCGGCTCCGGCGGCGTGTTCGGCAAGGGCCTGTTCCACGGCACCCAGACCAAGGGGCGCTTCATTCCCGAGCAGCAGACCGACTTCATCTTCACGGTGGCGGGGGAGGAACTGGGTCTCGTCGGCGCCGGCGCGGTGATCGGGCTGCTCGGCACCGTGCTGTGGCGGGGGCTGCGGATCGCCGGGAACGCCGGCGATGCCTTCGGCACGATCGTGGCGGCCGGGGTGGTGTCGTGGCTGGCGTTCCAGAGCTTCGTTAACATCGGGATGACGCTGGGCATCATGCCGGTGACCGGGCTGCCGCTGCCGTTCGTGTCCTACGGCGGCTCGGCGATGTTCGCCAACATGATCGCGATCGGGCTGCTGCAGAACGTGCACCTGCGCTCCCGCAAGATTTGAGGGCGGCCGAGCGGCCTGACGCGCTCGAGCGGCCCACCGCCCGCGCCGGCCGGGCGCCGACCGATCTAGTACCGGCCGTAGGTGTGGCGCACCTGTTGGTCGAAGCCGATCCGGCCGCCGTCGTCCCGGCAGCGCTCAAGCTGTTCGCCGGCCGCGGCCCGCACTGCGTCCCGGTCCCCGGCCGGCACGTGCTCCCACATGGCCCGCTGGCCAACCGACCAGGTCCACCGGTGCCAGTGATCGGCATCGTCGAAGCGCACCGCAACCGTTGTCGTCCGGGTGCGGACGTCTTGGAAACCGGCTTGGGTCAGGAGCTGCTCGACGCCCGCATCAGAGCCGAACGGTCCGCGTGTCCCCGTCGTGCGGGCATCACGCAGCTGCGGCGGCAGACACGGCTCGAAAACCGCGTCCACCTCTTGCCAGGCGGGCGGGAGGGGGCCGAACGTCGAGACGCCGAGCCGGCCACCGGGGACGAGCAGCCGCCGCCACGCCGCCAGCGCGGCGGCCGGGTCCGGAAGAAAGAACAGCACCAGTGAAGACGCCACGACATCGAAGGACTTCGCCGGAAAGTCCGGCTCCTGGGCGTCGCCCACGCTGACATCGACGGTGAGGCCGGCGGTGGCCGCATCGGTCTGCGCGGCGGCGACCATCTGCGGTGCCAGGTCGATGCCGGCCGCTGTGCCGGTCGGCCCGATGGCGGCGGCGAGCCGGAGCAGCATCGCTCCCCGACCGCAACCGATGTCCAGCGCCCGCTCGCCGGCCTGCGGTGCCAAGGCGCTGACCAGCTCGTCGGCCACCGGTCCGAACAACTCGACGCCGACCCGGTCGTACGTCGATGCTGCCCGATCGAAGATGCCGGCGATCTGCGCTCGCTGATCCATGCGGCCCACCCTGCCGACGGCGCCCACAGCCGTCAATCGGCCTACCAGCTCAGTCCGAGAAGGAGCCCGAGCGCGGCGGATCGAACCAGTTCGTCGCCATGCTCGCCCGCGGCGAGACTGTCTACCCACTCCTGCGTCGCATCGGCGACTGACGAAGCCGCCCAGCTGTCCGTGGGCAGCCGGCAAGGCCAGCGCGCAGAGTTACCCTCAAGCGCGCCGTACACCCTGGCTGCCGGAGGGTTGTCTATGCCGATCGAGTCGCTCTTTCCGCGGTTGGAGCCGTTGCTGCCGCGGGTGCAGAAGCCGATCCAGTACGTCGGGGGAGAGCTGAACTCCACCGTCAAGGACTGGGACGTGGCCGGGCCGGACGGCACCGTCCGCTGGGCGCTGATGTACCCGGACGCCTACGAGGTGGGGCTGCCGAACCAGGGTGTCATGATCCTCTACGAGGTCCTAAACGAACGGCCGGACGTACTGGCCGAGCGCACCTACAGCGTCTGGCCGGACCTCGAGGCGCTGATGCGGGAGTACGACGTCCCGCAGTTCACCGTGGACGGGCACCGGCCGGTGGGCGCCTTCGACGTGCTCGGGGTGTCGTTGCCGACCGAGCTCGGATACACCAACCTGCTCACCGCACTCGACCTGGCCGGCATCCCGATCTTGGCCGCCGAGCGGGGCGATGAGCACCCGATCGTGCTCGCCGGTGGACATGCGGCGTTCAACCCCGAGCCGGTCGCCGACTTCATCGACGCCGCGGTGCTCGGCGATGGCGAGCAGGCCGTGCTGGAGATCAGCGACCTGGTCGGGGACTGGAAGCAGGCCGGGCGGCCCGGTGGCCGCGCGCAGCTGCTGCTGCGGCTCGCTCGGGCCGGCGGGGTCTACGTGCCGCGGTTCTACGACGTCGACTACCTGCCGGACGGCCGGATCCGACGGGTCGCGCCGAACCGGTCAGGGGTGCCGTTCCGGGTGGACAAGCGGACCGTCTCGGGCCTGGACGACTGGCCGTACCCGAAGACTCCGCTGGTCCCGCTGGCGGAGACCGTGCACGAGCGGATGAGCGTGGAGATCTTCCGCGGCTGCACCCGCGGCTGCCGGTTCTGTCAGGCTGGCATGATCACCCGGCCGGTGCGGGAGCGGTCGATCACCGGCATCGGCGAGATGGTGGCGGCGGGGCTGGTCGCCAGCGGCTACCAGGAGGTGGGGCTGCTGAGTCTGAGCAGCGCCGACCACTCCGAGATCGCCGAGATCGCCACCGGGCTGGCCGACCGGTACGCGGGCACGAACACCTCGCTGTCGCTACCGAGCACCCGGGTGGACGCCTTCAACGTGACCCTGGCCAACGAGTTCTCCCGCAACGGCCGCCGCTCCGGTCTGACGTTCGCACCCGAGGGCGGCTCCGAGCGCATCCGGCAGGTGATCAACAAGATGGTCACCAAGGAGGACTTGATCCGCACCGTCACCACGGCGTACGGCGCTGGCTGGCGACAGGTGAAGCTCTACTTCATGTGTGGGCTGCCAACCGAGACCGACGCCGACGTGCTGGAGATCGCCGAGCTGGCCATGGAGGTCATCCGGATCGGGCGCCAGGTGGCCGGCACCAAGGACATCCGCTGCACGGTGTCCATCGGTGGGTTCATCCCCAAGCCGCACACCCCGTTCCAGTGGGCGCCCCAGCTCGACCACGAAGCCACCGACGCCCGGCTGCGGCTGTTGCGCGAGGCGATCAACTCCGACCGGTCGCTCGGTCGGGCGATCGGGTTCCGCTACCACGACGGCCGGCCGGGGATCGTCGAGGGACTGCTGTCGCGCGGCGATCGGCGGGTGGGAGCGGTGATCCGCCGGGCCTGGGAGGACGGCGGCCGGTTCGACGGCTGGAGCGAGTACTTCTCCTTCGACCGCTGGATAACGGCCGCCGAGGTGGCGCTGGCCGGTGCCGGCGTGGACGTCGACTGGTACACCACCCGGGAGCGCGGCGAGCACGAAGTTCTGCCGTGGGACCACCTCGACGCCGGCCTGGACCGGCGCTGGCTGTGGGCGGACTGGCAGGAGTCGCTCACCGGACGCGAGGTCGACGACTGCCGTTGGTGGGGTTGTTATGACTGCGGCGTCTGCCCCAGCCAGGGGACCCAGATCCAGATCGGCCCCACCGGCCGCACCCTGCTGCCGCTGCCCGGCCTGCGCCCGGTCTTGGCGCCCCCTGCTGCGTCGGCGTCGGCGCCGGTCGGCTAGTGGCCAAACGGACCCCGGACAGCCCGCCGCCGGAGCCGGTCGTGGCCCGGATCCGGCTGCGGTACGCCCGGCGCGGCCGGTTGCGCTTCACCTCGCACCGCGACTTTGCTCGCGCCTTCGAGCGGGCGCTGCGCCGGGCCGGCGTACCGATGGCGTTGTCCGCCGGCTTCTCGCCGCACCCCCGGATCTCTTACGTGGGCGCCGCGCCGACCGGCATGGCCAGCGAGGCGGAGTACGTCGAGATTGCGCTCACCGAGCGCCTCGATGCCGAGACGGTGCGCGCTGCCGTAGACGCCTCGCTGCCTCCGGGGCTGGACGTGGTCGACGCCGTGGTCGCCCGCGGGGGGTCGCTGCCCGACCGGATCGACGCCTCGGTATGGCAGATCCGGCTGCCGGGCCTTGAGGTCGACGCTGTGGCCGCGGCCGTCGTCACACTGTTGGCCGCGGAGTCGGTGCCGGTGCAGCGGCTGACCAAGGAGGGGCGGCGCACCGTCGACGCCCGGGCTGCCATCGTGAGCGCCACCGCGCGCGTCGACGACCTACCTGATCAGCCGTGTGCGATACTCGACGTGGTTGTTCGGCACGTGACGCCGGCCGTACGACCCGACGACATCCTGACCGCACTTCGCACGGTGGCCGACCTGGTGCCGCCGGTGCCGCCCCTGGCGACCCGGCTGGCGCAGGGGTTGCTGGCCGAGGACGGTCAGATCTCGGATCCGCTGGCGCCGGATCGTGAGCGGCTCCCCGCTGCCGAGGGGGATGCGCCCGATGCGGCCCCGCTGACCGGGAGCGCCGTCGCCAGCGACCGGTGATACCCGCCGGTGGCGGGATCCGAGACTTCGGGGGCGGCCGACCGGCCCGCCTCCGCACCACTGCCAGCCCAGCTCCTGAGCGGACGCGTCGCACGCGCCCGGGAGCGTGATGGGAGATCTACCGGATGCTCGACGACGAGCTTCCCGGTCAGCAGCCGCCGACCGGAACCCAACACGAGACCATTTCTGCCGAGTCCGCGCCGCCGCGCCGCCGGGCGCCGCGCCGTCGGGCGACCGCCGCCGAGGGTGCACCAAGCAGCTCGGACTCGGCAACGCTCACGGATGAGGCGGCCGGCACCGGGCGCCCCACGTCCGGCGCTGCCGAAATCGAGCCGGCGGTCACCGACGAGGTGGCCGGCATCGGTCGCCCGCGACCGACGCGGCGGAGCTCTCGACGCAAGCCGGCGATTCCCCAGTTCGCCGACGAGGTGGCGCACGAGGTCGCGCCCGAGGTGGCGCACGAGGTCGGGCCCGAGGTCGCGCCCGAGGTCGCGCCCGAGGTCGCCAGTGCCGAGCTCGCCGCGGCCGACGTACTGCCCGTCATCGTGGCTGAGCCGAGGGGTGCCGCTGAGCCGAGCGGTGCCCTTAAGCCCGGCGGTGCCGCTGAGCCGAGCCTCGACGGCCCGGTTGCAGACGTCCCTGACGGGGATGGACTGGGGCAGTCACCGTTCCTCGCACCACCGGTGCCGCCCCGGCGGCGCCGGTCGACTCCGGCGGTGGCCATCCAGCCGCCATCGGTGGCGTTCCAGCCGCCGGAGCTGCCGGCTGACGAACCGTCGGCGCGCCGGCCCCGCCGGACCGCGTCCAAACCGGCTGGGCCGCCCGAGAACCTGGTTGCCGGAGCCGACCCGGACTCCGACGGTCTCGCCGTCGTCGCTGAGCCGGTGCCCGGTGATGTCGACCCTGCCGGCACTGATGAGCACGCGGACGAGGATGACCTCGGCGAAACTGGGATCGGGGCCGATGACGACGCCGAGACAACGCCGTCCCGCTCGCGCCGGCGGCGCGGTCGCCGTGGCCGCGGCCGTCCGCGCGGGGATGATGACAGCGTCGCTGTGGAGGTCGGTGCGGCCGAGGGCGAGGGCTCCGTCGAGGAGCCGGCCGTCGAGGCCGCTTCGCCGGAAGACGACGAGTCCGAGGCGACGGCTGAAGACACGGAGTCCGAGACCGGCACCACCCGCCGCCGCCGCCGCCGGCGGCGGCGCGGCAGCACGGGGGAGGACGGCGAGGGCGCGGTCGAGGAGGCACCTGCCACGCGCCCGCGCCGACCTGCTCGCGACCGCGATGCCGGCCGCGACCGCGATGCCGGCCGGGACCGCGATGCCGGCCGGGACCGCGCCGACGAGGGCGTCCGCGGTGTCTCCGGCTCCACGCGGCTGGAGGCCAAGCGCCAGCGCCGGCGGGACGGCCGGGACACCAGCCGACGTCGGACGCCGATCGTCACCGAAGCCGAGTTCCTGGCTCGCCGCGAGTCGGTCGAGCGAGTCATGCTCGTTCGGCAGACCGGGGAGCGGACCCAGATCGCCGTACTCGAAGATGGCGTGCTGGTCGAGCACTACGTGACCAAGGCGACGATCACCTCCTACGCCGGCAACGTCTACCTCGGCAAGGTGCAGAACGTGTTGCCCTCGATGGAGGCCGCGTTCGTCGATATCGGCAAGGGTCGCAACGCCGTGCTCTACGCCGGGGAGGTCAACTACGACGCCACCGGGCTGGAGGGCAAGCCGCGCAAGATCGAGCAGGCGCTGAAGTCAGGCCAGAACGTGCTGGTCCAGGTCACCAAGGACCCGATGGGGCACAAGGGAGCGCGGCTGACCAGTCAGATCAGCCTGGCCGGCCGCTACCTGGTGTACGTGCCCGAGGGCTCGATGACCGGCATCAGCCGCAAGCTGCCCGACATCGAGCGCAGCCGGCTCAAGGCCATCTTGAAGAAGGTCGTGCCGGAGAACGCCGGGGTGATCATCCGCACCGCCGCCGAAGGGGCGAGCGAGGAGGAGCTCTCCCGCGACGTCGCCCGGCTCGAGGCGCAGTGGCAGGACATCCGGCGTCGCGCCGCCAAGGTGCCCGCCAGCGGCGCCCCGGTCGTGCTCTACACCGAGCCGGATCTGGTGGTTCGCGTGGTTCGGGACGTCTTCAACGAGGACTTCGCGCAGCTGGTCGTGCAGGGCGAGGACGACCTGGAGACGATCGAGGCGTACGTCGCGCACGTCGCGCCGGACCTGGCGCCTCGGGTGTCGGCGTACTCGGGAGAGCGGGACATCTTCGCGACGTACCGGGTGGACGAGCAGCTGGCCAAGGCGCTGGACCGCAAGGTGTGGCTGCCCAGCGGTGGCTCGCTGGTGATCGACCGCACCGAGGCGATGATCGTCATCGACGTCAACACCGGCAAGTTCACCGGCAAGGGCGGCAACCTGGAAGAGACCGTCACCAAGAACAACCTGGAAGCGGCCGAGGAGATCGTCCGGCAACTGCGGCTGCGCGACCTCGGCGGCATCATCGTGATCGACTTCATCGACATGGTGCTGGAGAGCAACCGCGACCTCGTGTTGCGTCGGCTGACTGAGTGCCTGGGTCGGGACCGGACCAAGCACCAGGTAGCCGAGGTCACCTCGCTGGGGCTCGTGCAGATGACCCGCAAGCGGGTCGGCCAGGGGCTGCTCGAGGCGTTCTCGGTGCCATGCGAGGCGTGCAACGGCCGCGGCGTCAGGGTCACTAGCGAGCCGGTCGACCAGTCGGACCAGCGCAGCGGTGACGGCGGGGGCGGCGAGCGCGGTGGTGGTCGCGAACGGGCCGCCGCGCCACCATTGCCCGGGCCGCCGCCCGGGTCGCCGGGGTCGCCGCCGGGGTCGCCGCCGGGGTCGCCGCCGGCGCCAGCCCGGTCGGAGCGCGCGCTCGAAGCAGTTGCGTTGCCGGCCGACG
>Ga0208587_1000098_pt1 | contig 44615 bp, 45 predicted proteins | sample NGESurdeep092012_7_FD_184472 | JGI IMG/M metagenome (GOLD analysis project Ga0208587, IMG submission 184472) | Arctic peat soil microbial communities from Barrow, Alaska - NGEE Surface sample 210 deep-092012 (SPAdes) | ecosystem: Environmental > Terrestrial > Soil > Wetlands > Peat ...
CGCCGAACTGCTTGAGATAGGCCCACAGATCTTTCGCTTCGGTCTCGGTCTTGATGCCGGGGAATACCATCTTGGTGTCGGGAATTCTGGCCCGCGGATTCTTGATATATTCGAGGAACGTAGCCTCGTTGCACCGGATTCCCCAACGCAGGGCAATGGAGGCTGAAGCGATCGCATTGATCGCCTGCGTATGCCCAGGTGTAATGCCGACGATGACCAAGTCGGCGTGTAGCGGTACGTGATCGAACGGTGCGTAAGCGACGGTGAGAGAATCTTGCTGCGCGATACTGAGCTGTCCCAATATGTTGTTTTCCCCCACCCCCGATGATGAGTAGGTGGCGATTAGAGATGCATAGCGATCGAAGAATTCCGAATGCTTGGTAAAGGGCATGATTGTTTCCTTGTAATCGAGCAGTTTTAGGGACATTAGGCGCGATTGAGACGCCGCGAACGATGAGCAACCGTAACGAGGTTGCCGTTGTCGCCGATCACGACGTAGACGTTCAGCCAGGGCTCGACGTGACGGAAGGAGCGCCGCCCACCCATGTGACGCTCTAGCCGTTTGCGCGCCGCCTTATTGAAAAACAGCTGCTCGGCCCCGCCGCAACGCATCACCGACCCGAAACGTTCGAGCAGTTCGATGATGAAGGGCGGGATGGCCCGCTGTTGCAGGCGCGCCGCAGCATGATGAGTGACGCTCATTTGTCGCCTCCCTTCTCGGACAGAAGACCAAGTTCATCGGCTGTTCGAGGGCGGAAACCGACGGCAGTGACGATCCCCCAATTCCCCACCGTGTTCGGACACCTCCAGTACGGAGCGGGCCTCATGCGGGCGAGTTGATCGAGCGCCTGACGATAATCGATCACGGTTCTCTCGGAGCCCTTCGGGCCGATTGGATAACCGGGCCCGCGCAGACAGGTCACGGGATGGAATTCCGTGTTGTCGCTGGCGAAAGGGCCCAGAGAATTTCGCCCTCGATCGCACTACCCGGTTCAGGCGCATTCGTCGGCACGTCGCGCCAGATCGATGTCTTGAAGCCGCCCGGTGCGCTGAGCCATTTGAGAGCACTGACAGCGGTAACTGCCCCATCCTTCAGCTCCAGACCGGAGCCGCTCGACGGCGCGAGCGCATTGCGTATGCTCTTTTGGCCGATGCGCGCCAGCGCAGCCAGCTGATCCGGCGCGACCCCTTTGCCTTCGTCGAGCCGCTGGATCGCTCGGCCGCCCAAAGCGGCCTTTGTCACGAGGCTCCGGCCCGTCCGATTGCTCGTCCAGACCGCTCGTCGATGGCGTGTCAGTCCATTTGTTTCTTGAAAAATCGGGTGCGTTAAGCTGTGCCCGGTCCGTTGCTCGCGCCGCACTGGCTAATATGAAGAGACCAAGCAGAAATACGATCGTCGACGCACAAAAGTGTTTCATGAGAAACAATCCCCGACTCAAGTGACTCGTCCGATATCGCCTCCATTCAGAATTTTTACAGCTGGAACATGGTGCCGAGCGCTTGTCGGCCAGCGCTGCGCGTTCGGAGTCGAAACAGCAATGGGCACGCCGCTCAATAACATTTTCCAGAAGAGAGCCAAATTAGTCGAGAAATTTGCATGCACAGGCATCTGGCAATGACCGTACAAACAGTCTATCATGATTTGATAGACTTAAAAAAAGCTTGGGGTCTTGTCGATGCAATACCAACGCTCACTCGATATTGAAAGACGGCTGGAGGCTATCTTGCGGGAATCCAGCGAAATTCTGCAATGCAGTGAGAATCGCATCGTGGCCGTGCACAAGCTCGGTTTCGTCGTCGCTAACGCCGCGATCGATGTCTCCAATGTGGACCAGACGTACAATTCCGAACGTGTATTGTTGCTGCCGGAGGATCCCGACAGATCGGCGGCTGAGATCAGGGAACAGATCGGCGAACGGTGCGGCGTAAAACCAGGTGTTGTCATCAATGACAGCTTCGGGCGCGCCTGGCGGCGCGGGACGATTGGAACGGCAATCGGAGCGGCCGGCGTGCCATCGCTGCAGGATATGCGCGGGCGTCCGGACCTGTTTGACCGTAAGCTTGTTTCCACTGAGGTCGCAACAGCCGACCAGCTTGCATCCGCAGCTTCTATTTTGCAGAACCAGGCGGGGGAGGGCATCCCAGTTATCCTGGTCCGGGAATTCAGAAGCGTCTCTCCGGATTATCCGGCCAAGAGGCTTATCAGGTCCGCTGATCAGGACCTGTTCCGATGATCATCGATGCCCGCGTTATACTGGCACAAACCGCTGTGGCTCTTGCGGGGAAGTGCCGGATATAATTGGTCTCATGCCGATGCTCACAGCCATTATTCCGGCGAAGCAATTCCGTGCAGCCAAGCAGCGGCTAACTGCGCTGCTGATGCAAAAAGAGCGCCATGATTTAGCGACCGCCATGTTGCACGACGTTCTTCATTTTGTGAATAGGCGCGAGTTCGCGACCCTATTGGAATCAATCAAATCAGACACTTGCGGCGCCGATCCGCATCGGGACCCCATGCCGAAACACACTCAAGGTCATCGGATGGGGCTGGTTCTATCTCTCGCCCGTGCTTGATGACTTCTGATGATCGCCCTCGATCCGATGATCTTATGGTTTGCTACCCGGCATGATCGAGGCGGTGAGTTCATCGGTCCACGGCGTGTTGTCGGCGAGCGCGCGGCGCAGCGCAATAAAGTCGATCTCGCGGCCCGTCTCCTTCGTACCCTCGTTGAACGCGCGAAAGCCTGCCCGCCCCTCGGTCATCATATTGAGGGCGAGCCAGGCGCGCGAATTCTCCTTATTACGATTCCAGATGTCGAGCTTCGGCTTGCGTAGCTCCTCGACCGTCTTGGTGGTGCAATCGGGGAAGGTGTAGAGGAGCTTGGTGCATAGCGCCTCGACCTTCTCATCGAGCAACGAGAGATCGACCGTGCCACGCTTCATCAACTCCTGCCCGGCCTTAAGCGCGTCGCCCGTCTTCGACTTACCGAACACGATGCGCCCGTAGTCATCGGTGGTGCGGGTAATTTCAACCAGCGGATTGGCGACGTACTTACCGTCGACCTTCAGCGCCGGAACGATGTCCGCTATCAGGCCCATAAAATATGCCTCATGGGCGGAGAACGGCTCGCACAGCAAGCAGGCTACCATCGCCCGCTCAGCGCCGACGATGACGGGAAGGAAGTCTGTTGCGCCACCGATCGGCGCCGAGCCGTGCTTAGGTCCGGCTTGGCCGAACCGCGCGAGATCCTGGGCGATGGTGAAATCGCAGGCCATGCCGATTTCCTGGCCGCCGCCGATGCGGATACCGTTGACGCGGCACACCACCGGCTTGTCGCAGGCGAGGATACTCGACACCATGTCGTTGAACAGCCGCATATAGCCGCGGTATTCCTGCGGGTTGCCGGCATAGTATTCGGCGTATTCCTTGGTGTTTCCGCCGGTGCAGAACGCCTTGTCACCGGCACCGGTGAAAACCACTGCGACGACATCGCGCGCGGCGCTCGCCTCGCGAAAAGAGAGGATTACGCCTTTCACCATGTCGGTGGTATAGGCATTGTATTGCCTCGGATTGTCGAGCGTGATCCATGCATTATAGAGGCCGGCAACCGGCTTGTTGTCGCTGCCCTTCACCGGGCGCTTTTCGTAGCGCACACCGCCGCTGATGTGTTGACGGACGGCGCTGGAAACTAGGCCGTGATCCTTGGCCTGCTCATCGTGACGGACGACGACCTCTGCGGACATGCAAATCTCCTCATGTGGCGGGAACGCGAACGACGCGGCAATTCAGCCGAGAGATAGGTAGGTTGAATGCTCACTTTATATCGGTTGTTGTCTTGTTTAGCTTTGATAAACATCAATACTATTTGGGGAGCAATCACCTGGTGAGTGTGACGGTCACGATTGCCCAGTGCGTGAGTACGGATAATAAGCGCGAGAGTAACCATCGCAGGCGGGATTGTGGGTAGCGACGAATTCGAGTTGGAACGATGCGATAGCAAATAATTAGACCTTATTTGATAGCTCACCAAATTTTCCCGTTTCCGTTGTCCTGGATACTATCGGCGTTTCTACGAACACGGGATTGCCGAGTGGCGCCTGTTCGATATAGCCAAGCGGATAAACGTGATTGGAGTCCAATCCATATTTAAAATCCAAGCAACAAGTGCATTCCAAAGAGAGAAATGCTGGGTACGTAAGTGATCAAGATGAGCGCAACAAGATAGATCATGACAAACGGAATAATGCCACGATAAATGACCGAGAGCTTTATACCAAGAACCGACTGCGCGACGAAAATGTTAATGCCGAACGGGGGGTGAAAGAGCCCGATCGCGAGATTGACCGTGACAACTATTCCGAAATGTACCGTATCGATGCCGACTGCCTTTACCATCGGAATGAGTAGGGGTGTCAGTAGCAAGATTGCGGACAGCGGATCGAGAAAACAGCCGACCACCAGAAGAAGGACATTGATCGTCAGCAGCAGCATCGATTTGGAGACGTCGTAATGCTCGAGCATTTCCACCAAGGTGGCAGGTATTTGGTTCACCGTGAGCACCCACGAAAAAACTCCGGCGCAGGCCACGATGATGAGGATCTGTGAGGTGAAAATAGTTGTCGCACAGCCAGCCTCGAGAATATCTCGCCAGCCCAGCTCTCGAAACACGAATCGGGTTACGAATGCGGCATACACACAGGCCACCGCTGCCGCTTCTGTGGGTGAGAACACTCCGCCATAGATTCCCCCGAGGATAATGAACGGCGCGCCCAATGCCCAAATACCTCGCGTGAACCCGCGCAGTAAGACGTCGACATGGAATGGCTCGCCGGCTCCGAATCCGCCGCGCCAAGCAGCAAATATGACATAGAGCCCGAGCAGCGACGCGATCAGGAGCCCGGGAATAATGCCTGCTGCATATAGTCTTGGGACCGATTCTTCGGCTGCGGCTCCGTATACGATCATCGGAATGCTGGGAGGAATGATGATGTCGATCGCTCCGACCGCGGTCACCAGTCCGGCCGCGAAATGCTCCGGATAGCCGGCCCTTCGCATCGCCGGAAACATCACTTTTCCGATAGTCGCCACTGCGGCGGCGCTCACGCCGGAGATCGCGCCGAAGATAGTCGCGGCACCGACAGTCGTTAGGCCTAGGCTGCCACGGATAGGACCGCAAAAACCCTGGACAAAATCAACGAGGCGCTTCGCGACGCTGCCACGGCCCATGAGCTCGCCAGCGTAGATGAAATAGGGGATGGCCAGCAGCGCGAAGCCATTGATCGATCCGAACAGGTTTTGGTGCAACGCCGCCCAGGGCATCTGCATATAGAACACCAGGGTGACGGACACGGACGTCAACAGCACCAGGAAAATCGGGAATCCGAGAAGCAACAGGACAACCGGCAAGACGCCAAGCGCGAGGCTCACGAGTCCGCTCCTTCACCGCTGCGCGGATCGGTTGAAAGCGATTCCAGTTGTCGACCGAATGCCGCCTTGGCGCCCGCATACAGGGCCATGACCGCCATGAGCGCAAAACCGAGAACGATCGCGCCGTGCGGAAGCCACATCGGTATTCGCGCCATGTCACTGGTTTGGCCCAAGGTGAACATCTTCGCTGCGTAGAGGAACGATTCGATGGCGACGAAAACGGTGACTACAAAAAAGATGATCGTTTCGAGAGCATGCACGAGCCCTTGCGCGGCGACCGGAACGCAGCGGACGAGAACATCCATCCGCAAGTGTCGATCGCGCCAAGTGACTACCGCCGCTCCGAGAAACGCCATGCAGATCATGATGTAGATCTGTACTTCATCGGCACCGAGGAAGGTGTCTCCGAAGACGTAGCGATCGACCACGTTGACGAAATTGATGCCGACAGCGGATACGAACGCGACCGCCAATACAAGCTCGATCGCTCGCGTCAGGCGATCGCCGCTCCGGTTAATCAAGCGGGTAATCTTCGAATCATTCACGCGGGCGACCCCTGCGAATCAGCGACGCCTTTCCGCTTGCGTGGAAATGACGGTCCCTCAAACTGCTCGTCGATACGACTCAAGACCTGATCGCGGCGCCCGTCGGGCGCCGCTTGTCCATGGTAGCGCGGTGGGCAACAGTGGAAACGCTCCACCGTCTGACCGAGCTCTGGTCTTGTGGCCCGGCACAATCCCTCACTGACGATACTTCCTTGCCGTCGCCAAAAAGGCTTCGTAGTCGTCCTTCATCTGTTGGCTTTTGGCGATGATCGACGGCATTATTGAGGTGACATTCTGTAGATAGAGTTTCGCCTCGGCAGGCGGAAGCTTGATGATCTCGCCCCCGTTCTTCTGCCATGTTTGCATGGTGCGCTCGACGTCCTCGTTCGCCCACTTGGCGACGCGCGTCTGGGCCTTAATCGCCTCATCCCGGACGATCGCCTCGAGTTCCGGGCCGAGCGACTTCATGAACTCGCGGTTCACCAGTCCACCGACGATCAAAAATGATCCGGGTAGGTAAGTGAGCGATTTCGCCACGTCGTAATACTTGAAGGCAGTGAACACCGTGGCGGAGGCGATCGACCCATCGATGGCGTGGTTCTGCATCGCCGGTAACGCCTCGCCAAGCGGCATCGACAGCGGAAACGCCCCGAGCTTCTTGAATGGTTCGATTTGTATCGGCGCCGGCCCGGCGACGCGAATCTTCTGGCCATTAAAATCGGCGACAGCGCGGACGGGCTTATGCGACACTAACATCAAGGGGCCGTGCGGATAGACCACAAGCGGTTCCACGCCCTTCGTCGCGCCGAACGTCGCCAGCCGTTTGCGGATCTCCGGATCCGTGAGCACCCGCTGGGCGTGCTCCATGTTGTCAAACAGCCCAGGAGCATCAAATATCTGGAAACGCGGCTCCAAGCCTATCAGAAATCCCGTCGCCGGCGCTGTGAACTCAATCGTCTTGACGGCGACCCCTTCGACAGTCGCCGGAATTTGCCCGAGCTGATTGGCGGGATAGATTTCCACCTTAATACGTCCCCCGGCTCGGGATTCCACCCCAGCCTTGAAAGCCTTCATCCACTCATGCGTCACGTCATTGACGGTCGGCGATGAGAGCCTCATGTTGAATTGTTGAGCCGTTGCCGTTCCAACGACGAGCAACGCTACCCCTACCCCGATGATTAAGCGCTGAAGATACGTTTTCATATTCACACTCCTTTGCCGTCCTCTACTGATCGTTTTTGTTCCACCCTGGTCTCGTCCGGGTGGTTTTCCGTAGGTAAACTATTCCCTCAATCGGCCGTTGTCCGAATAGCTAACCGGGCTGGAATTCGCCGACCGACCGACTATTCGAGACGACACAGGACGCGTCTTCGCGTTTGCTCTCGCTTGTAGGTGCGCCGCGTCCCTTGATTGCCCCGGAATTGACGAGTGGACTGAGCGCCGTTGCTCTCAAGGAAGGAGCGTAACGTTCTATCGGGGCTGGAGAATAGAGGGTGGTGCGTTGCAGCGGAACGCGTTCGCTATCTCGAATGAGCGTCTCCATCTCCTTTGGCGAAAGCTCGTTCCCGTTGCATCCGCCGGCCGCCCGGGAAATGGACTCGTTCATCAATGTGCCACCAAAATCATTGCAGCCGGCGGAAAGACACGCGGCAGCGCCTTCCCGTCCCATTTTTGGCCAGGAGGTCTGGATATTCTTGAAAAAGGGATGCAACGCCAAACGACCGACTGCATGCACCAAAACGGCCTCGCGGAAGGTCGGCCCGCGTCTTGCCTTTCCGCGAAGATAGATCGGTGATTCCATCGCAACGAACGGCAATGGCACAAATTCGGTGAAACCCCCCGTACGCCGCTGAAGTTCACGGAGAAGCAGCAGGTGGCGAGCCCAATGAACCGGACGCTCGACATGACCGAACATGATAGTCGCTGTCGTCTTGAATCCCAACCGATGTGCGGCCTCGATTACCGAGAACCACTGTCGCGTGGTCAATTTGTCGGGACAGATGACGCGCCGGACCTCATCGTCGAGAATTTCAGCGGCGGTGCCCGGCAACGTGCCCAAGCCCGCATCGCGAAGCCGGCTTAAGAACTCCGGGACCGGAATATCCAAGGTGGTCGCGCCCTGCCACACCTCAAGCGGAGAAAATGCATGAATATGGATTCCAGGAACCGCGCTCTTGATGGCACGACAGATATCGATGTAGGTATCGCCAGTGTATTCAGGATGGATTCCGCCTTGCAGACAGACCTCGGTCGCTCCCCGCTCCCACGCTTCCTGGACACGGCGAACGATCTCGTCCAGGTCGAGAACGTAGGCGCTACCACGCAAGTGCTCGTGGCGCTTTCCTTTCGAGAATGCACAGAACTGGCAATGGAAATAGCAGACGTTGGTGTAATTAATATTTCGTGTGACCACATAAGAGACGACGTTTCCGTTGACTTGCCTGCGCACGTCGTCGGCCGCCGCGCAGACCGCCGCGAAGCGGTCCGCACGCGCACTAAACAGCGATACAATTTCCTCCTCGGTGAGGTCGCCGCCGGCGACGGCGCGATCCAGAACTTTGCCGAATCCGTCCGGCCAGACGACGTTTGTTGTCGGTCTTGCCGTCTCGAATTCCGGAATACGGATTTGCGTCCCGGGCGACCACGCGTCGCCTCTGGCGAAGCCGTCGGAATCGATGGCCGCGCGGACGCGGGCCTGTAGAGCGGGGGCGACCCATCGTTCCGCCTCGAGGCTGAATTCAGGATAAATCGTCAAACGTTCGACCAGGGTTTTGCCGGAACGCGCGGTGTCTTTCGCCAAATCGGCGGTGTGCGGCCAAGTCGCCTCGGGATTGACGTAATCGCGCGTGATGGGAGAAATGCCGCCCCAATCGTTAATGCCTGCATCGATCAATTGTCCCAGTGCACCTGGGTTCAAATTAGGCGGCACTTGGATATTCATCGTTCTCCCGAAAATCAAGCGGGCAACCGCAACGGTCCAGACGATGTCTTCGAGCGTGGGCTCCGTCGCCTGCGCCATGCGGGTGTTCGGCTTGGCACGGAAGTTCTGAACGATCACTTCCTGGATGTGGCCATGGCGACGATGGCTATCCCGAATGGCCAGGAGGGCCTCGATCCGCTCGCGTCGAGTTTCGCCAATCCCGATGAGAATGCCGGTTGTGAAAGGAATCTTGAGTTCACCCGCTGTGTCGATCATCTTCAGCCGAGCGGTCGGATGTTTGTCCGGCGATCCAAAATGCGGTCCGCCCGGCGCGGACAATCGTTCGGATACGCTCTCGAGCATCAGCCCCTGGGACGGGCTCACCCGGCGGAGCAGCGCCATGTCCTCGGCGCCCATGACGCCGGCGTTGATGTGCGGGAAAAGGCCAGTCTCTTCCAGCACGAGTTCGGCCATTGCCGCGAGATAAGAGACCGTCGTCACGTGACCCAGCGCGCCCAGTTCCTTACTGGCGGCGTCGTAGCGCAGCTCCGGCTTGTCGCCCAAGGTGAACAGAGCCTCGTGACATCCTGCTGCAGCGCCCGCTTTTGCGATCTGAAGCACTTGATCGCGCGTCAGATACGCTTGTTCCATTTTCTTCGGCGTCGTTGCAAACGTACAATAGCCGCAGACGTCTCGGCATAACTGAGTCAATGGTATAAACACTTTGCGCGAATATGATATTAGTTGACCCTTGCCTTGATCACGCAAGGCTTGGGCCTTGCGTATCAGCAACGCGGCTTCCACATCGACCAACGTTAAGGCTTCTTCATTGGTAAGTTCGGTCATCAGGCATCCTCGCGTTCGGCCGCACATGGCGCCAAAATTCTTTCCAAGGCTTGATTTCGCACCAAACATCTCCATGAGTGGCGAGAAGGCGCAGATCTACATAAAAATCTCAGATCCGATATTTTATCGATATCGCGATCAAGATTGGGAACGCGCACGATATTGGCTTTATATCCGCGCAATTGTGCAGCCTCTAAATGACGGATACTGCTGAGCTCGCCGAAACTGAATGAAATTGCACCGGGCGGAGTGACCAACAAGCAATTGGTTCCAAAATCGAAGCCTGCAGCCACAATAGTCAAATCTCTTCCAAGTAACTCATGCGCTTTCGTGAGCGTGATCAAATCGTCAGCGTCCGCCAAAACAACATCGGTTGGCAAAATCATTATAGCGGACACACTCGCGGTGCCGAGCCTTGCGGCGGCCTGATCGAGAGCACCGTTTAGTCCTTGCGCTCCGGTCTCTTCGAAAACGTCGGCGCCATGCTCAATAGCCAATTTCCGGGCGTCCGGATCGGCGGTAACCACAACGATGTTGCTGACGCTTGGAACTTGAGAGACCATCTCAAGCGTGTCGATTAGCATGGCGGCGGCAAGCTCACGCCGTTCTTCTGGTCGCAGCACCCCCGACAAGCGCTGTTTCGCAAATTGAAATTCCTTCACTGGAATCAGGGCTGTAAACATTCGTTCGCATCACATCCGAGCTACCAGTGAATTTTTGCAGAATGCCTTTTTCTCAGGAGCATCATGATGAGCAATGGACAGCGGCAGAATGCATCACCGTATTCGCGGCGCATCCACCGTGCTGTCCCTCTACCACTTTGCAGCCTTCGCCATGTTTCGCATGGTAATGAAGTGATCCTCGATTAGGTTCGAATGGCGCGGCAGCGGATAGATGATGGGATAACACCCCTCCTTCTTCATCCATTTGAGATAATTGCGCTGCACCCCCTCATCACCGGTGACGGTGAATTTCTTCATGAAGTCATCGGAGATCGCCTCCGCCGCACGACTGAAATCTTTCGACTGCCACATGTCGTAGACCTTGCGGGCCATATCCCCGAAGCCACCAGCATCGGCAATAGGATGATAGTGAAGCGAGGCGCAATAGAACGCTAGTCCCCGTTTCTGCGCCATGACAGACGCGGCATCGGTGTAGTCGGTCGTGACTTGCGTGAGGGCCGCGATCGTAACGTCAGATGCCTTGCGCTTGGCGAAATCTAACCCTTTCTGCAACTGCGTCCTATACATGGCAAGCGATTCGGGCACCAGCCAGTTCGTGATCATGCCATCGGCCACTTTCCCGGCCATCTCCGCCATGGCCGGACCAAGGGCAGCGAGCCAGATCGGAATCTTCTTGTCGATCGGCCCTTCCCGCAAATGAAAGTCTTTGGGCTGATACCACTTGCCCTGCGGATAGGAAAACTTCTTCTGGCTTAGCAGCGCACGCACGATCTCGATGGTTTCGCGCGCGCGTCCGACCGGCTTTTCGATCTTGATGCCATGGCCCCGCTCCATGAATCCGACACCGCCGGTTCCCAGTCCAAATGGACCGAACCGCCCGCCCGAGAGGTCATGGAGTGAGCGCGCCGCCATGGCAAGCGTCGTCGGCGAACGGGAATAGAAATTCACGATACCGGTGCACAGATTAATCTTCTTGGTCTCGCGCGCAAGCACACCGAGCAGCGAGAAGGCTTCTTTGCCCGATTCCTCAGTGAGCCAGAATCCGTGATAGCCCAACGACTCAGCTTCCTGTGCGAGGCGGATGATGTCGGCATATGGCATATCGCCAGTATGCAACATAATACCCATGTCGAGATTCATAGTTTCCTCTCCGTTCGTTTGGTGGCGTAATTCTTTATTCGCAGTCACGGTGACGTCACTTGCTGTGACTTCGAATACAGCAGCGGAATACGTTTCATCTCCCCGAATGTCGGGGGGCCGGGTTCAGCGCGGCTTCGGCAACGATCGTCAGCCTAATTCGTTCCGTTAGATCTTTCTTCGAAACCTTACCGAATGGAGATAACGGCAAATCATCTACCACTTCGAGACGCTCCGGTAATTTGAACTTAGCGAGTCCAAGCTTGGTCAGAAAAGCAGTTAGCTGCTCGAGCGTCGGACGAGTGCCGGGCGCCGGCACCACAAAGGCGCAAGTCCGCTCACCAAGGATCGGATCGGGCATCGGCACACAAGCGACGTTCAGAATGGCCGGATGGCTGAGTAACATATTCTCAACCTCCTCCGCGCTGATCTTTTCGCCGCCGCGGTTGATCAGATCTTTTCTGCGCCCTTCGACGATGAACCCGCCAGAAGGGTGCCTCCTCATGAGATCACCCGATAGATAGAACCCATCCGGGCTAAAGCTGCGCGCATTGACCTCTGGCGCACGGAAATATCCGCGCAAGGTATAGGGCCCACGGACTATAAGCTCACCTATCTCGCCAGGCGGCACTTCATTCAGATTTTCATCGACGATCCGGATCTCATCATCGTCACACCAGGATGGGCTGACTGTCTCATAGCGGACCTGCGGCGGATCATCGAGCCTATTAAATGTGACCAGCCCTTCCGCCATGCCGAAAACTTCCTGCACAATACAAGACGGAATTAGCTTCTCGGCGAGCGCGGAGACCTCGGGTTGCAAACGCTGCCCGCCGGTGTTGATGATGCGGAGCGACGAGAGATTGTACTTGCTGAGCAATTCGTCGTGCAAAAGCCGGATGAGAATTGCCGGCACCAGCTCGATATGCGAGACGCGCTCCTTTTCGATCAACGGGAACACGTTCGATGCGCGCGGTGACTCGGCGAGCACCACTCGGCCACCTCGAATGAACATACCCTGGATACCAGGGGAAGCGAGCGGAAAATTGTGCCCGATGGGCAAACAGACAAGTAAGCAATCACCTTCATGCATGTCGTTCGCCGCTGAGCAGCCGACAGAGTTGAAGATGTAATCGTTATGAGTGCGCGGGATAATTTTTGGAACACCGGTCGTACCGCCGGATAGCTGGAAGACTGCCGGTTCATCGGGGTCAATTTTGAATGCATCCAACGCCGAAGCCGGCGTTTTTGGTTGGGCATTCATAAGGCCCTGCAGCGAATGGCAATCCGAGGGAGGATTATCGCCGAGTATAAACAGATGTTGCAGCGAAGACGCAGACTTCTTGATTTCTCGAGCCATCTCGACGAAGTCGAAGTCGCCTTCCCGCTGGCTTCCAGCATAGCCGACTGCATCGGTGAAAGCGACGAAATTTGCGATCTCGTATTTCCGATGCGGCGGCAATGCTAACAGCGGAATTGCGCCCACCCGCAAGAGCGCAAAATAGAGATAGATGAATTCGATTCGATTTGGTAGCTGGACCACAATGCGATCAAGCGGGGCGATTTCGAGGTCGAGCAGATGGCGAGCAAGATGGTCGATGCGATCGCCAAGTTCGCGATAAGTGACTTGCGTATCGCCAGCGATAACCGCGATGCGATCGCCCCAATGATCGAACACTTCGCGGAAATATTCTCCCATCGGCCGATCAAGCCAATAGCCTTTCGCGCGGTACCGCGCAGCAAAATCGGGAGGAATTGGTGTAAAACCGTCCAGCATTCAGGCCCCCACGGGCGCTTGAGAAATATTTTGTAACACGCAATTATTTTACTTGCAAGCGCATGGGATTTCAAAACCCGCGATAATAATCTAGATGGGAATCTTGGGGCGTCTGAATTAGCAATTGTTTACAAATGCACGTCGCTGCCGCCATTGATATTATTTGCAAATGCAATAAAGTGCGCAGCGATCGATCCGCGGAGTTCGCCGCGCGCGCGGACCGTTGCCGGGGCGACGAACTCTGTTGCGGTGCACAATACGGGGTCAGTCGACATCCGTTTCCCCTCATGCGGAACTATGTGAGATAGTAAGATGACGACAGCTCGTTGCACCATCTCCATCCTGGGCGGCACTGGTGCGGAGGGGAGCGGTCTCGCGCTGCGGTGGGCGCGCGCCGGGCATACCGTCGTCCTTGGCTCGCGTAGCCCGGAAAAGGCGCAACGGATTTGCGCTGAACTCAATGCGCTCGCCGGCGGCGAAGCGATCACGTTCGCAGATAATCGCTCCGCCGCAACGATGGCGCAGATTGTCGTGCTCACCGTTCCGCACGCGGCGCAACGTGCGACGATCGAGGAAGTGCGAGATGTGCTCGCTGGAAAAGTCCTCATCGACACGACGGTGCCGCTGGTGCCGCCAAAGGTAAACCGTGTTCAGCTTCCGCCGGGTGGCTCGGCGGTCGCGGCGATGCAGGCATCGCTCGGAGACTCAGTACGGGTGGTATCTGCTTTTCAAAACGTATCTTCCCACCACCTGAAGGACCTTGATCACGCTGTCGACTGCGACGTGCTCGTCTGCGGCAACGATGCCGACGCGAGAGAGACGGTCATCGGGCTTGCGCGTGATGCCGGGCTGCGAGCGTATCACGCGGGCCCGATATGCAACTCGGCGGCGGCCGAGGCCCTGACGTCTCTGCTCATTGCGATCAACATGCGCTATAAAGTGACAGGTGCCGGCATTCGTATTACCGGAATTCCGGAGACTGCCTCGTGATCCAGGATCAATCATGGCCACGGGTTTAGGCCGCACGGCCGCCGAGCTTCGCCTAGTCGCCCTGCCGGGCATTCCGTTGGTGCGCGAGGGAGATGATCTCGTTTCCCTGATTCTGCAGGCCCTCGCCACCTGCGGTGAAATTTTACGCAGCGGCGACGTCCTTGTCATCGCCCAGAAGATCGTCTCGAAGGCGGAAGGTCGGGCTCGCAAGTTGGCGACGGTCGTGCCATCCGCCGATGCTTTGGTGCTAGCGCAAGAGACAGGAAAGGATGCTCGATTGGTCGAGCTCATTCTTGACGAGACGGTCACGGTGCTGAGGCATAGCCGTGACTTGATTATCGTGGAGCACCGACTGGGATTCGTGATGGCCAATGCGGGGATCGATCAATCCAATGTCGATGCTGGCGCCGATCACGATATGGTCCTGCTGCTGCCCCGCGATCCCGATGCTTCGTGCTCGGCAATCCGCGAAGAGCTTCGCACGCGCACGGGAACCGATGTCGGCGTGATCATCAACGACAGTCATGGACGGGCCTGGCGGAATGGAACAGTCGGCGTCGCTTTGGGAGTTGCCGGTATTCCCGCAGTCCTGGACTTACGCGGGACGACCGACCTCTACAATCGTGAATTACGCAGCACCGAAATCGGCGTTGCCGATGAGCTGGCCTCTGCGGCTTCGCTCCTCATGGGCCAGGCCGCCGAAGGCCACCCGGTGGTTCTCGTGCGCGGCGTCCCTTATAATCGGGGGGAGGGAAGCTCGCGAGAGCTCGTGAGGGCGCGAGAGCAAGATCTTTTCCGGTAGGAACGCAACACGATGTCGACCTCGATCGACCGTTCTGGTTTGGAGTCCATGGCGCGGGTGATGGCCGCGCGTCGCTCGATCCGCCGCTACCGACAAGAGAGCATCTCGCGAGAGCTGGTGGACGAGCTGCTCCGTTGCGCCGTTAATGCACCTTCGGCGCACAACCGCCAGCCTTGGAGGTTTTCCGTTCTTTATCAGGCTGACGAGAAGGTTCGGCTCGCCCGCGCCATGGGCGCCCGGTTGCGCTTCGATCGGCTGCGTGACGGTGACTCTCCCAATACCGTGGACGCCGACGTTGCTCGCTCGTTCGAGCGAATCTCCCGTTCGCCCGTTGCCATTCTCGCCGCTGCCACGACGGTTGACATGCAGCTCTATCCGGACCGCCGCCGGCAGGACGCCGAGTATCTGATGGCGGTCCAGAGTACCGCGATGGCTGTGCAAAACCTCCTGCTTGCCGCCCATGCCGCGGGATTGGCCGCCTGTTGGATGTGCGCACCGCTGTTCTGCCCCGACGCGGTGCGGGAAGTCCTGAAGCTGCCGGCAGACTGGCAGCCGCAGGCTATCATCACGCTCGGGTTTCCCTCCTCCAGCGGCAAGCCGTATTCCAGGCGATCGCTGGCCGAGGTTGTACGCCATCCGGAGCAGACATGATTCTCGTGCTCGCCGGCGGCGTTGGCGGTGCCAAGTTGGCAAATGGTCTGGCCAAAATTCTTCCGCCTGAGGATGTCCTGGTGGCCGTCAATACCGGCGACGACTTCGTCCATCTCGGCCTGCACATTTCTCCCGATCTCGACACGGTGATTTATACCTTGGCCGGGATGAACAACCCGGAAACGGGTTGGGGTATTGCCGGCGAGACATGGAATGCCATGGCAATGCTGGAACGGCTCGGCGGGGAAACCTGGTTTCGCCTCGGCGATCGCGACCTCGCCACCCATATCGCGCGCACTGAGCGTCTGCGAAAAGGCCAGACACTGTCCGAGGTCACAGCCGAGTTCTGCCGCGCATGGGGCGTTCGCCACCGGATCGTCCCGATGACAGACCATGAGGTGGCAACCGTCCTCCACACCGACGAAGGCTTGCTATCGTTCCAGCACTATTTCGTGCGGCGCCGATGTGAGCCGCGCGTCAACAGGATCGATTTTGTCGGCGCCGCGAACGCTCCACCGAGCCCAGCGTTTGCCGCTGCACTTGCCGATCCCCGGCTGCGAGCCGTGGTTTTCTGTCCGTCCAACCCGTATCTCAGTATCCAACCGATCCTGTCGCTCGCGGGCGTGCGCCATGCGCTCGAGAATCTATCGGCGCCAGTCGTCGCCGTCTCCCCGCTGATCGGCGGCGCCGCCGTGAAGGGACCCGCCGCCAAGATCATGCGTGAGCTCGGCAACACGCCCTCGACGGCCGAAATCGCGCGCTTTTACCTTAACCTCGTCGACGGGCTCGTGATCGACGACCGCGACCACGACCTCGGTCCGTGCATCGCAGCGATGGGATTGCGCGTGTGCATTTCGGACACGCTCATGAACAACGTCGCGGACCAGATGCAACTCGCCGGGAAGATCCTTGACTTCATCTCGAGCATCGCCACATCGGCGCCCGCGAATACTTCCCCAAATTCCTGTTCACCGCCTTCCAGTCCTGTCGTGTCCAATCCAACCAGCAGAGGCCCCCGATGAGAATTATCGACGTTCATTGCCATCCAGGCACCCAGCGCTGGCATATAACCATGGGCCCCTACATCGATGCGTTGCGCAGCTATTGGGGCCAGAACTGGCCGGTCAAAACCGAAGAGGAGATGGTCAACGATTTCAAACGCAACAAAGTCGAGCCGGTGATCGTCGCCCTCGACGTCGAGCACGAGATCAATACCGTACCGACGGACAATGAATACGTGTCGATGTTGCGCAACAAATATGACTGCATTGCTCAAGCGTGGGGTACGGTCGACCCCAATCGCGGCCGGACGGCAATCGAGCAAGCGGAATACGCCATCAAGACGCTCAAGCTGCTAGGCTTCCATTTTCATCCCATCGCCGGCGGCTACACCGTGAGTGACCGCGCGTTTTACCCGCTGTGGGACGCCATCCAAAACATGGGCGCGCCGGTCTGCATCGATATCGGCATGACCGGGGTTGGCGGCCAGATGCCGGGCGGCAATGGGCTCAAACTGCGCCACGCACATCCAATGGCAATCGATGAGATCGCTGCCGATTTCCCCCGGCTTAAGATAGTCATGGCGCATCCGGGCTATCCGTGGATCGACGAAGCGACCGCCGTGTGCCTGCACAAGGGTAACGTGTTCTGGGAAATGTCAGGATGGGGCGTCAAATACATCCCCGAGTCGATTAAGCGAGACATTCGCGGACGGCTCAAGGATAAGATTATGTTCGGCAGCGATTATCCGAGTCTCACCTACGAGCGCCTGATCAAGGAATGGATGGAAGTCGGCTATCCTGATGAGATTCTGGAGCGGTTCTTTCACAAGAACGCGGAAAACGTTCTTGGACTCTGATGCAGCGGTGATCCGACACCGTACATGGCGAACGAAACGCAGCGGCGCGGCTGCGCATTGCTCCCCATAGCGCGGTCCGCAACGACGCAACGCCCACCGCTGGCACTGAGTGAGCACCGGTAGATGAGCAAACGGATGCGTTCGCTGAAAAGGAAAATTCCGTGGCATGCTCATCCGCCTTCGTATTTACGGTCGTGATCCGAACATCTTGACCCGGTCGGCATCTCCCGAGCCGATCGGACATTTTTGGCCGCCAATCCTATGATCAGCGACAAGCCTCCAGAAAGCACGAGACCATGCGCGATTATTATCTCGACGATCTGAAACCGGGCGATGTGCCGAGTCTCGTATTGACTGAGAAAGACGTGACCGAGTTTTCCGAAAAATATGACCCGCAGCCGTTCCACCTTGATCGAGATGCCGCGAAAGCTTCGCATTTCGGGGGACTGGTGGCGGGTGGGTTTCAGACCGCGGCGCTGGCTTGGGCTCTCGCACAAAGAACCGGCGTGTTCCGGAAATGTTCGCTAGCAGGCATAGGCATCGACGGGCTCCACTGGCACAAGCCGGTGTGGGCCGGCGACGCGCTTACATGCCGGTTCGAGTTATTGAAGAAGAGAATTTCATCGTCGCGGCCCGGTCAGGGAATCGCGGTATGGCGTTTCGATGTCTTCAACCAGCGTGATAAGATCGTGCTGACAATGCGTATGACGCAGTTGCTGAAATGCCAAGAAACTCGAATCAGTTTAACGAATGCCACTTCAGGCGCTGAATAAGCGCATCGCCCATCACCTAAAGACGTCAAGTAATCCTTTATCTCGAAACAAGCAGCGCTGTTCGACAGTCCCCAGTCGATCAGAGCGACATACCACGCGCGTCTCATGTGTGTGTACCAGCATCAAATAAAGACCCCTATTGATTGGAACAATCGATAATCTTGAAAGTATTCTTGCCACTCGTAACGTCACGATCGGTGCCAGCGGCAACCTCGGAAGTCGGGTCAACGTTCATGAAAGATCAGAATCTTAGGAGGTCGCACAGGCGGGGTCATGCGTCGTCGCTTGTTCACAGGATCCGGCAATCAGGATGCCACAAATCGTTTTTGCTAGGGACGGAGGCATAGACGTCGAGGAGATCGGCGCAGGCGGCAATGGAGTGGTCACGTTCGACGTCGATCTGACGGTCGGGCTGCAGCCCGACATGGCGCGCCCGATGCTCTGTATAAGGTGGGCCTGTCGGCGCGGCCGTTTGTGGCAGTCGCACAGGAATCGTGGACATCAGCTTGACCTTAACTTGCAGATAAGGTCTATCCAGCCTAGGAAAAATTTGGTGCGAGATATGGCCAATAACTTTGTCTTGCGGGAATACCTGCCATACCTTCTAAATCGCGCAGGAGTAAAAATCGGGTTGGCGTTCTCTTGCGACATTGCACCTTACAATATTACGCTGCAGATGTGGCGAGTTCTCGTTGCCCTGTGGGAGAACGGAGATCAACGCCTCAATGAGCTGTCCGTACTTACCAGCGTCGACCCCTCTACGCTCTCTCGACTCCTCGTCAATATGCAGCGTCGTCGCTTGATCGTGCGACGCCGATCAGGCGACGACGCGCGTGCGCTGAGCTTGCGCCTCACTGCTAAAGGTCGTCATATTGCGACAAAACTCATTCCGCTCGCTCATCATTATGAGATGGTTGCCGTTTCTGGGTTCAGCAAGGCTGATATTAAGCGCCTGAAACGACTTCTAACAAAAATCGATACCAACATTGAAACTTCCGATCTCGGGCATGCCGAGCATCAAGATAAATCTTCCGCCGTGAGCTAAGCCGGGTTGACGGTTTTTGACTGAGGAACCAAGTTTAGATTCAAGACTCGTTCGGGCGGAGGGAGGCGAACTTGAGCTGCGTCACAAGGCGCTTGGTTGCGTCCGAGAATTCCCACGCACGACCTCTTCGGCACGTCGAAGGACACGCCGTCGAGAATATGGGCCTCGCCGTAGTAAGTATGGATATCCTTGACTTGCAACAGGGCGCTGGTCACAGGGGCATCCCGAGATAGGCTTCAACGACGGATTTATCGCGACGCACCTGGTCGCCGGTGCCTTCGGCCAGAACACGGCCGTTGGCGATGACCGTGACGCTGTCGCAAATTGAAAAGACGAGATCCATGTCGTGCTCGACGATGATAAGGGAAAGCTGCGGATCGAGCGTGCTGATGGTCTGAATGATCACCTTGGTCTCATTGCCGGAAAGGCCGGCCGCTGGTTCGTCGAGGAGGAGCACTTTCGGTCGCTGTGAGACGGCGAGAACGATTTCGACCAGCCGCCGCTGACCGTAGGCGAGCACCTTGACGGGAACGCGTTCCCAGTCACGTAAACCCCAATCGTCGAGGAGTTGGCTCGCTTCGTTCTGCAGCTTGTCGTAGCGGTTTAGCGCCTGAGCAAAGTGGAGGCTGTGTCCGTCCCGGGCGAGCAGGCCCAGCACGATATTTTCGCGCACCGTGTTCTCGTCGAACAAGTTGCCGATCTGAAACGTGCGGCCGATCCCGAGTTTGGCGCGCTCGGATGGCGGCAGCGACGTGATGTCGCGAGTCTCATCGGGTTCTTGAGGGAACATCATCGGATATTACGCCGATCGTGCATGGGTTCGAGTCACTCCGGAGTGAGCTTCATTTTCCGGAGCATGGCAAGAGCAGCATCCGCCTCACCCGGGATCATGAGCAGATCGCCTTGCACGGCGGACGTGGCAGCCATGGCCAGGATGAGAAGTGCAAACGCGATCATCATGCGCTGGTATTAGGTGATTCCATTAGCTAATCAATACGGATGAGGTTCTCGGTACACACAGGTCCTGGCGCGCCGAGACGGTTGCGACGATGAAAGCTCGCTACCGCTCCTGCCCAATATTGCTACGATGCGCGCAGCAACGCTGCAACACACACACACAGGACTTGCGGGCGTATGCAATTAATTTGCAATTCTCGCGGCGCGAACTTATCCTGTCAACTGTGATCACAGCGGAAGTGCAGAATCTTTATACTTGAGACATCATGATCAAAACGATTGCAGTTTTGGGGGCTGGGCATGGCGGTCACGCTGCGGCGGCCGATCTGACGCGGAGGGGCTTCGACGTCACGCTCCACGCGAGGAGTGCCAAGAGCTTCGAGCCGATTCGCGAACGGGGCGGCATCGTCATGCGTGGGATCCACAATGGCCTCGTACCCTTCGCGAATGTCACGACAGACATCAGGGAAGCGGTCAGCGACGCTGACTTGATCATCCTCGTAGTGCCCTCGATTGCCCATGAGAGCTATGCGCGCCTGCTGGCTTCAGTGTTGCACCCCGAGCAGATTCTCTTCCTGGACCCCGGTCACACGGGCGGCGGCCTGCATCTAGTCAACGAATTGCGCTTGGCGGGATACCGCGAGCCCGTACAGTCCTGCGAAACGGTGACCCTCACGTATATTTGTCGAATGGAGGGGCCGGCCATCGTCAACGTCTACTGCTACACCAAGCAACTGGCGTTCGCCGCGTTCCCTGGACGGAACGCAGCGCGATTGTTTGAGTTGATGAGGCCGGTCTTTCCTGAGATCGTGCCGGCATCCAGCGTTTTGGAGACGGCTCTCGCAAATATCAACGCGATCTTTCACCCGCCTGCAATGCTGATGAACGCAGGCTGGATCGAACACACAGGGGGCGACTTCCTTTTTTACCGCGAAGGCGTGACTGAAAGCATCGGTAGGGTTACGAAGGCTGTTGATGTCGAGAGGATGCGTGTGGCTGAAGCGCTCGGCATTCCGAACACCACCTTTCTGGAGATCTTCCTGCGCGCAGGATTGACGACAGCCGACGCGGCTCAGAGCGGTTCCATCGCGCGCGCATGCCGGGAGAGTGAGCCTAATCGAAAGATAAAGTCGCCGCCGTCACTCAACCATCGGTATGTCCACGAGGACGTCGGTTTCGGCCTCGTCCCGTTCTCGGAACTAGGACGACTTGCAGGGGTCGAAACACCGACCATCGACTCGCTGATCGTGCTGGCTGGAATGTCGCTGGGCGTCGATTTTCGGAAGACCGGACTCACACTCGATAGGATGGGACTGGCCGGAAAGACGTCCACTGAGTTGGATAGCTTTCTGGAACTCGGTCACTAAGATGCCGGTGTCAGCGCATCAGCTTTCAAAGCGCTTTAGTGGAAAATTGTGACCATGCGCCTGGGTATCTACTTCGACGGATTCTCCTCGACTTCTGAGATGCTGGAGGTTTCGCGTCAGGCCGAAGAGGCCGGGGCGGACAGCCTTTGGTTTGCGCAGCACATGGGCTATCGCGAGGCGATGATCGTGGCGGGCGCAGTCGCCGGCGTCACGAAATCCATCAAGTTGGCTCCAACCGCTATAACCCCGTATCTGTGGCGGTCTCTTCCTGTCGCTATGTCCATGGCGACTCTCGATGAACTTGCGCCGGGCCGGATCCAGATCGCGGTGTCGGTCGGGAACCTGCTGAATCTCGGCGAATCGGGCGCGGAAGCCGTGAAGCCACTGCGTGTCATGCGTGAGTACGTGCAAAGCATACGCGCTCTTCTCGCGGGCGGGGCCGTACACCTCGACGGGGAGATCGAAAGGCTGCGCGGCACCCATATGGAATTCGGCAAGGATGCCCAAATCCCTATCTATGTCGCATCGACAGGCCCTCAGGTCTTGAAGCTGGCCGGTCAAATCGGCGACGGCGTTCTCCTCTCCGCTGGTCTGACGCTCGCGTCTTGCCGCCGGTGCCTGGAAGCGGTCGACGCGGGAGCGCATGCGGAAGGGCGCGACCCAAATTCGGTACGGAAGGCGGGCTTCATAAACTTCAATGTCTCGAAGGACGGAAAAGCCGCCAAAAACGCGCTGCTGCGGAAGTTGGCATTCCTCTTCCGGAGCAAAGGCCACTCCGAAAACATCAAGTCGTCAGGCCTCGATATCGACCACCAGGGCATCATCGATGCGCTGTCGCGCCGCGATCTCGATGGAGCTGCCCGTCTCTTGCCCGAAAAGGCTGCCACGGTCTTTGGGGTTGCCGGCACTCCAGCCGAGTGTAGCGAACTGCTCGAAGGTTATCTCGCAATGGGACTGACTGAGCCCATCATCGAAATTTCGGGCCGCGGTGAGGACCGGAAACTTGCCCTCGACGTCGTGCGCAAACTGGCGAGTCGTTGAACCGAAGGCTCGAGGCCGATACCGGCCTGGAGTCTGCGGGCGCGACGTGACAGCGCGCAGTAATACCCGATTGCGGGGTCGTTAATGCCACCGATCTCGCCTGACGTGACATGACTTTCACCAGGAGTCGCAAGGTGTAAGCGCTGGGGAACCTGGCATCAGCGTCGCGCTGGCGTCCGGCAGCGTTGGACGCAAGCCGCGTCGACCACTGTTAAGGTGATTGCTTTGTGCCGGCCAATTTTTCTACGCGGGCAACAAAACATCATGCAGTGTGCTAATCTGATTATAGTGGATGGACACAGACTTCCGCGATCCATCTCCGAACACATTTGTTGCACCATGAAATGCACCACGAAAAATACCTTACAGCTCAAAGCGTATCGCGTTCTGTCGCATGAATTGATGATTGGCCGCTACAAACCCGGCCAAGCGCTCAGCTTGCGGCCTCTGGCTGCGAGGCTTGGAACCAGTCCGATGCCCATTCGCGAAGCAGTGAGCCGACTAATCGCCGAAAGAGCCCTGGTCCTGCTCCCCAACCGCAAAGTCATCGTCCCTTGGATGACGCGGACCAGATTCATCGAGTTGTCTCGCGTTCGGCAGCTTCTCGAAGGCAAGGCGGCCGAGATCGCATGCAAGCAAATAACGCCGCAACTCTTACGGAAGCTTGTAAGAGTCAATTCGGTTATAAAGAGTTGCTTGTCAAACGATCATATCCGCCGTGCCCTGGCCCACAATCTAGATTTCCATCTGTCCATATACCACGCGTCGCGCGCGGATGTGATGCTTCCGGTAATTGAAATGCTATGGCGCCAAGCGGGTCCGTTCATCGCATTGACACCGAGTATGCCGGGCGTGAAATGGAGCGCCCGGTGCCATGACGAGATCATCGACGCGCTCGAAGCAGGCAGTCCCCATAAGGCGAGACGTGCGGTTCAACACGATATCGAAGACACGCTTCAGGAGTTGCTGAAACACGCGACGTTCGAGGGCGAGTAAGGGGCTTGCATGAGTACCGTGCCGGCCGCTTACACATCAGCCCCCACGCTATACCGCGAAAGTCTTCCAAAGATCGCGAAACTGAGTTGCAACGATTTTCTCGTATGAAGGGTCTCCCTTGAGGAGGCCCACGTCACGCGAGTATTGATTCATGGACGCCACGGAGGCTTCAGAAATGGAGGGTTCATAATAGGGGAGATCACGCTCAACCACACGGGCGATTAGTCCGGCCTCGTAGGCTGGAAAAAGTTTTCTGCCCACTGTCGTTGCAAGCTCGATATCGTGCTTGAGCGCCGCCTGAGTCTTCATCACCGCTCTTATGACTCCAGCGGCGACGTCCGGTGCATCGGAAATCAGTCTGTCGGTCGTCGCGATTGACGGCATGGTGTAGTGGAAGCACTCCTTTGGCCCGTCGCCTCGGCGGACATCCAGAACGACGCTGCCGATCCCTTTGAGGACGGCGACTTCGGCGCCAATGCCGTTCGCAAAAAAGCCGTCTATCGTTCCGTTCTGCAGGGCCTGAGCGGCAGCGACTCCGAAGTTCACGCCAGGTGTGCTGGCGGCTTCAGGCATCATGATCTCGATGTTCTCCCGCGCCGGATCGATATTTGCCGCGATCAGAAGGCGTTTCAGCGCGGCGCCGACGAAAGGCACGGCTGCTATACGCGTTCCCTTCAGGGCCGTGATATCGCCTCGCGCAATCGCCAGATCCTTGCGCATGACCAGAAACCAATAGGTGCCCTGGGATTGCGCGCACAGGAGCTTGGCTCCTTGCCACTCCGGAAACGCTAGAAGGGGAGCATGAGCCGAGACTCCCACAAAGTCGACCGTGCCTTCGCGCAGTGCTTTGATGCAGTCAGTGAGCGGTGAAATGAGCTCGAGCGAAATATCGAGGCCTTCCTCCTTGAACGCTCCCAGCGTGGCCGCTGCAACGGCAGGGAAATACGAGTTTGAAACAAGATCGGGAACTGCGATTCGCATTATAATCTTCTACGCCGAAGGACTTGTTCTTGAGCATGAATGCTGAATGGCCTGGTCGCGCACCCACAAACCAAATTTGCGACCAGATCCACGTTCATTCCATCTGGGGGCAGCGATCTTGACAAATTCTTCCGTATCCTGATGCGCGCATGAAGGAATGCGATGTTGCATCCGTCACTTCCCCGAACGCGCCCCAAGCTCATGCCGAGACAGTATCGACATGCATAAGACCGATCCGGCCTAATGATAATAAGGCGGGCTCGGTCTCGTCAAGCTGTGATCACACTTGCGAAGCGGCTTTCGTTCGTGATACTAATAACAAAGTTTTTGCTAGGTCTTGTGGTCCCCGCAGATGCGCAAGTCATCGCTAGGTCTCGTTGAAGCCAGCGCCGTTGGAATATCACGCACTGTTAACGCTCGATGACGCGCTTCGCCTGAAAGCGTCGCTGCACAATGCCAGGGTCATGGCGAACGGCCAGTCATTGATGTTCATATTGAACATGCGGTTCGCGCTTTCCGACCACTTGATCGATCTAAATCCACTTGCTGAACTCTGTTATATTCGGCGGGAGGCCGCGCTTCCAAATGGGGATTGTCAAACATCCACTTGGTATGCCAAAAACTCTGATCACTATGTGTGATCACACTGGTGGCTGGTGTGCGAATGGAAGGGTACGTTTGTGCCAGAGATTAAATCCGTCGAGACGATTCTCGTTCAGCTGCCTACGCGCCGAGAACACAAGTGGACGGGACTGACGGAGCCGATCGGGCGCTACGTCATTACTCGGGTCACGGACAGTGATGGGCGCACAGGATGGGGTGAAGCGCCGGCTCTCAAGGACTGGGGTGGGGAATTTGGCCGGTATTTTGGCGAGTCGCCACTCATCGCGCGCACTATCATCGAGAATTATCTAGCCCCGGCGGTTGCCGGCGTCGAGCTAGGAAATGTCGTTGACCTCCACGCTCGCATGGACGCGGTCATCAAAGGCTATCCCTATGCCAAGGCGGCTATCGAATTCGCGTTCTACGATCTCACTGGCCGTTGGTTAGGCGTCCCGGTTCACACGCTTCTTGGCGGTCGTGCCCGCTCGCGCGTGCCCGTGACGCACTCCATCGGTCTCATTTCGATCGCGGAAGCGGAAAAGGAAGCGGCGCTGGTTGCGGCCGAAGGTATCAAGACGATCAAGATCAAGGTCGGCGTTGATCCGAAGCGCGATGTCGAAATCGTCAAGACCGTGCGCGCGGCGGTAGGAGACGCAGTCGACATTTGCGTCGATGCTAACGAAGGCTACCAAACTCCCGGCGAAGCCGTCTGCGCCATTCGCGAGATGGAGAAGCAGCGTCTCAAATATGTCGAGCAGCCCGTGATGGGGATAGAACGGATCGCAGAGGTCGCTCGTGCGATAGATTCGCCCGTTATGGCGGACGAGTCGGCCTGGAACGCCCATGACGTAATGCAGATCAACGAACGTCGTGCCGCGCAGATCGTATCGATCTACACCACGAAGCCGGGAGGTCTCTACAAAGCGATGGAAGTGGCTGCGGTTTGTCGGGCTGCCGGCATCGTGTGCAATGTCAATGGTTCGGTAGAGACCGGTATCGGCAATCTCGCCAACATCCACCTCGCCGCAGCTGCGGCAGCAGTCACTCTTTCATGCGTCGTGCCCGTGTCGACGCCCACGGCGTGGCAGAGGGGGCAAATCGGCGGTATCTACTATCGGGACGACTTGATCGCTGAGCCCATGCAGCTCGTCGACGGCGCCATCGAAGTGCCGACGGGTCCTGGCATGGGAATTGATGTCGATCTCGACAAGATCGAAACGTATCGGGTCCACACCTAGGCCAGCCAAAGGATAAGAACAGGCAATGCGAAAGGACATTCTTGAGCGACAGGCTGCGGCAATGCGAGCTCACGGGCTTGACGCGCTGATCTCATGCTCGCCGGAGAACTTTGCCTACGCGACCGGCTTTGTCGTTCCCTCGCAGCAGTTGATCCGGCATCGCCATGCCATGGTCATTGTGACCGCCTTTGGAAAGCCCGCGATTTTCGGCGTGGACATGGAAGCTACCACCATTGCACGGAGAGAGCCCGATGTGCCGACGCGCATTTGGGCCGAATTCACGGACGATGCCATGACGGTTCTTGCGTCGCAGTTGACAGACTTGGGTCTGGCTGAGGCGCGCATCGGAATCGAAATGGACTATTTGCCGGTGGGCGACTTTGCGCGTCTTCAGAAGGCGCTGCCGCACACAAGGTTCGAGCGATGTGAACAGATCCTGGCGCGTTTGCGACAGATCAAAAACCCCGAAGAAATAACTTTGTTACGCAGGCTCTCTCGGATCGCCGATCAAGCCATCACCGACGCGCTGGCGGCGGTAAAGGCCGGCGACACGGAGATGGACATTGCCGGCCACTTGACGCGCAATGTCTATCAGCTCGGCGCCGAGCATTTCAAACTCATGATCGTTGCGACGGGCGAACGCAGCCGCCTGCCGAACGTGGGCCCCAGCGAACGCAAATTGCAGCGTGGTGACGTGTGTCGGGTGGAAATTTTCGCGGTAATCGGTGGGTACCAAGCCGGTGTCTGCCGGACAGCGGTCGTCCAGGAGGCCCCGCCGAAGGCGGAAGAAATTTGGAAGCACCTCGTCGACTGCAAGTACCAAATTATGGACATGGTGAAACCGGGGGCAAGCTGCCGGGCAATCTATGACGCATTCATTGCGAAGCTCTCGAAGCTAAACCTGCCGCCCATTTCCTTCGTCGGGCACGGCATCGGCCTTCATCTTCACGAAGATCCGTACTTGGGCAAGACACCGATTCTTGGCAAACCTGGAAGCGATGCGCCCATCGAACAGGGCATGGTGTTTGGTTTCGAGCCGCTGTGCTACGAGACGGGTTATGGTTTCGGAATGCAGAACAAGGACATGCTGCTTGTCACCGGAACAGGTTCGGACTTGCTTTCAGACTACGCCAACACGGACACTTTGCTGGTCGTTCAGTGACGTTGCGATCGGAGCAGTGGTCTGCGAGACGTCGCGATGGAAGTCGTGCGATCCAGCGATCATTAGCCCGGCCAAAGTTGTATTTTTCCGCGCAATATGTGACTAGACCGCTGTGGCCCCATCGTCCGCGCTTGACCAATTGTACGGACCCGCGTTATCCGCACGACGGCAGAGTGCCTGTTCAGCGGAGTTGCTTTTCAGCGTTCCGATGGGCCATTGTCCTTCCCAATGGACGAGCTGACGCTCGACTATTGACGATTGAACATCCTAGAAAACAAGCGAGGAGCTACTGTAATGAGCGGCCGTGTAAACGCGCGCCTGCGCGAACTGGGTATTGCGTTGCCCAAGCCGACCACACCCTCGGCGAACTATGTCCCGGCACGTCGAAGCGGTTCTCTGCTGTTCATTGCGGGTCAGGTGCCGACAGCGGATGGAAAGGACCAGTTTGTCGGAAAGCTAGGGCGTGATATCTCAATCGAAGACGGCCAAAAAGCAGCACGTCTTTGCGCCATCAATATCTTGGCTCAAGTCAGCGCCGCTCTCGACGGGGACCTCGACCGGGTGGTCGGCTGCGTGCGCCTCGGAGGGTTCGTCAATGCCGTGCCGGAATTCGGAGACCATCCGAACGTCATCAATGGTGCTTCCGATTTGATGGTGGCCGTGTTCAGCGAAGCCGGCCGTCACGCCCGCGCCGCTGTAGGCTGCGGCTCACTTCCCCGTGGCGTAGCTGTTGAAGTCGAAGCTGTATTCGAGGTTGCCTGATTTTTTAACTTCGCGCTGCTTGCTTTGTCAGCGCCGGGATCTGCGATGACGGCGGCACGAAAGCTGAGGATCATGACCGGTTCCATGTCGAATTTCGTTGCGATCAGGGACGTTCAGCTCGTGTATGGAAAGGGTGTCGGCGTTCAAGCCCTCGACGGACTGGACCTCGACGTCAAAGAGGGTGAATTCGCTGCCGTCGTAGGACGGTCAGGGTGCGGTAAATCATCGCTGATGAAGCTGGTCACCGGCCTTCTCCCTCCGACAGAGGGAACGATTGAAGTCGACGGAAAAGAGGTCGATGGGCCGCTCAAGATCGTGGGCATGGCATTCCAAAACCCGACGCTCCTGCCATGGCGGCAAATACTTTCAAACGTCATGCTGCCGTTCGAAATCGTTGATGAGCATCGGTATAAAGTCCGCATGCAGCGTGCTGAATACGAGATCAAGGCTCGCGCGTTGCTGAATTCCGTGGGGCTTGGGGGGGTTGAAAAGAAGTATCCTTGGCAGCTTTCCGGAGGAATGCAGCAGCGCGCCTCGCTCTGCCGCGCGCTGGTTCACCAACCTGCCCTTTTAATGCTTGATGAGCCGTTTGGTGCGCTGGACGCTTTCACACGCGAGGAACTGTGGGACGTGCTACAGAATCTCTGGATGACACGGAGATTCACCACCATTCTTGTGACTCACGACCTTCGCGAAGCGGTTTACCTGGCCGACAAGGTTCACGTCATGTCGAACCGGCCCGGCCGCATCGTGGCCACGCATGAGGTGCCGATCGAGCGTCCGCGCCGGTCGGAAACGGCCTTTGAACCCCGATTCCTGAACATCGTGCAATCACTGCGCGAACAGATTAGAGCCGAATCGAGCGCCACCGATCGCCCAGCCGCCGCGCGGGACGCATCATGACGACGACAGCGACGACGAAGAAAACGAAGAAAAAAGCTTCCAGTCTCGAACGCGCGATGCCGTGGTTGGTTCCGGCGTTTCCGTGGATCGTCAGCGTTGCCACTGTCGTCATCTGGGAGATAGGTTGCGCTGTCTTCTCCGTGCCGGAGTTCATTCTTCCTCGGCCAAGCCGCATCGCTGGTGTTCTCATATCTGCGGCGGATCCGATCTGGTTTCATTCCAAGCATACCTTGATCACGACGTTAATCGGATTTGCGCTGTCGGTAGCGTTCGGTCTTCTGGTCGGCATCGCAGTAGGCTCGTCACGGCTGATTTATGGCGGCTTCTATCCGCTCCTGGTGGGGTTCAACTCGGTGCCAAAAGTCGCGCTAGTTCCGGTACTGGTCGTCTGGTTCGGCATCGGGACGATCCCAGCCATCCTGACAGCCTTCTTGATGAGTTTTTTCCCCATCGTTGTAAATGTCGCGACCGGTTTGGCAACGGTCGAGCCAGAACTGCACGACGTTCTGCGCTCGTTGGGCGCCAAGAAACGGGACCTTATCTTTAAAGTAGGTTTGCCGCGCTCCCTCCCCTTTTTCTTCGCTTCGCTTAAGGTGGCGGTTACTCTCGCCTTCGTCGGGTCCATAATCTCGGAATCGATAGCGTCCAGCGAGGGAATTGGGACGTTGATGGTACGCGCCGCGAGCGACTTCCGCATTTCGCTGGTTTTCGCCGGCTTGGTTGTCACGGCAGCGATGGGCATCGTGATGTATACAGCTTTTGCCGTGCTGGAGCGGCACACCACGGGCTGGGCAACTCGGAGAGTTGACGTTCGGTAGGCTTGAGGTAAGGATCAAAAATCCTACTTCGTTTCATAGACAGGAGTGGCCGATGTTCAATTCAGTCGTTCGCGTTGCAGTAGCCGTCTTCACCCTTGCTGCAACCAGCGTGGCTGCCCTGGCGCAGGCGCCAGTGAAACTTGTTCTCGATTATGCGATTCAGGGCCAGCAATCACCCATCGTTCTCGCTGCGGATGGTGGGTATTTCAGCCGCGCCGGCGTGAACGTACAAGTGGACCGCGGCTATGGCTCGGCGGACGCTATTACCAAGGTAGCAACCGGGGCCTATGACATGGCTTTCGCCGATTTCAGTGTCCTCGTCCAATTCAATGGCAGGCAGGGGTCGGCCAAGCTGATCAACGTATTCCAGGTTTACGATGTCGCTCCGATGGTCATCTTGGCGCTGAAGAAATCGAACATCACCAAGCCGGCCGACCTCGCCGGTAAGAAGATCGCTTCTCCTCCGGGCGCTTCAAGTCGCGTAATTTTCCCGGCGTTCGCGGCCGCGAACAAGATCGATACGTCGTCAATTCAGTGGCTCGACGTGACACCGCAGCTCCGCGAGACGCTTCTAATGCAAGGGCAGGCCGACGCGACGACTGCTCTCATCACAGACCTCGCCGGTCTAAAGCACCTCAACATCTCCGAGGATGATCTGTCGGTGATGCGGTTCAGCGATTACGGGGTTAATCTTTATGGACACGCCCTTGTGACAACCTCCGAATTTGCAGCGAAGAACCCGGATGTCGTCAAGAAAGTGGTGAAGGGAGTAGGCGAGGCGCTGAAGGCGTCAATCGCCAATCCGGACCTCGCCATCGCGGCAATCAAGAAGCGCGACCCGCTGGTTGATGAGGCCCTCGAACGACATCGCCTGGATCTCGTCATCAAGAACGCGATCGTAACCGATCACGTAAAGAAGGCAGGGCTTAGCGCCGTCGACATGGACCGTATGAAGAAAACCATTGACATAGTGACGGCTACTTTCAAGACCCCTTCCGTTGAGGCTCGCTCGATCTATCATTCCGAATATTTGCCTCCGCGTAGCGAACTGATGCTCCCTTAAGTTAGAGACGTCGCCGCAATCACAATTTCAAAAACTCCAGTCCGCCCCGGTGTCGCAGCATCCGGTCTTGCGGTAAATCGCGTTCGTGCACTGGGCTACTCTTTCGGAGAGCTAGAGGCGTCTCTTACCCGTGACGCGTCACACGTTCGGTAAATAGTATTGATTATGCGCTTCGCTATCTTGATGATAAGGTGACGTATTAAGGATCCCGGATGAAAATCGACAGTCAGTTCCTTGTGCCTAGAGGCATGACCGAAACTTGGCCCATATTGTTAGATGTACCGGGCATCGCTCGATGCATGCCGGGAGCCCGGCTGACGCAGGTCATCGACGACCGCAATTTCGCCGGAGAGATGGCGGTTAAACTGGGCCCGATTTCGCTCAAGTTTGGCGGACGAGCGGAAATCACCGAGCGCGACGACAAGAACTACAAGGCAACCGTCAAGGCGAAAGGCGCGGATCACAATGATCGCGGAACGGTGACGGCCAATGTGCACTTTCAGCTCAATCCGGAAGGCGATGCGACGCGCGTCTCTATTCTGACCGACCTGAACCTGACCGGATCGGTCGCGCAATATGGCCGTGGCTCGAATATGATAATCGATGTGGCCAATATATTGGTGGGGCAGTTTGCGAAAAACCTTCACGCCAAGATCAATGATGTCCGAGAAACGGCTGGCGCTACAGCGTCATACCCTGAGACGAACGTCACGGCACAGGCCGCCGCCGGCAGCCAGAACGCTCCGCTCGACGCGGGGCGGCTGGGATTTCTCGTCTTCTATCGCGCATGTTCGCGCTGGCTCAGGCGCCTTTTCGGGCGGTCTGACTGAGCGCAAATAATTGATTGGGCGAGATAGGAATCTCGGCGATTTCGAGCGCCGGCGAGTTCATCGCACTCTCGATGGCGGACACGATCGCCGCCGCCGCAGGTAACACCCCCGACTCTCCGACGCCTTTGACGCCAAGCGGATTCAGAGGGGACGGATATTCCGGGAGAATCACCTTGATCCGCGGAACCTCAGTGGAGGTCGGCAGCAGATATTCGGCGAATGTTGTTGTGATGGGTTGCGCATTGTCGTCGAATCCCATCCATTCAAACAAAGCATTCCCGATTCCGTGAACTACGCCCCCGACAATCTGCCCCTCGACGATCTTAGGATTGATCAGCCTGCCGCTGTCGTTCACGACGATGTATCGGGAGATCCGCGGCGCATATGTCCCGATGTCGATCTCCAGCTCGACGGCATGACAGCCCATGCCGTACGTCAGACCGCTTGGCAGGAACGTCTCGGCGGATTCCAGGCCCGGGTCGAAGTTCTTTGGGATGGCGTAGCCGGGGGATCCATAGACCACGTTGGCTATTTGCTGAAGCCCGAGCCCGTCGCGCGGGACGCCCTTGATCCTCACGGTACCATCGATGATTTCCAGATCATCGACGTCAGCTTCAAAGATATGCGATGCGATCTTCAGCACTTTCTCGCGGACACGGCTGGCGGCCAGGTGCACCGATGAACCAGCGGTGACCGTCTGTCGGCTCGAGAACCCGCCCATACCCAGCGGCACCGTTCCGGTGTCACCGGTGACAACCGAGATCTTGTCCGGATTGGCGCCGAATTGCTCCGCGCAAATCTGCGCGAGTGCGGTCCTGATCCCCTGCCCCATCTCAGCGGCTCCACTATAAACGGAGATCGTTCCCGAGGGTCCGATCCGGACGAGCCCAGACTCGTAGGGGCCGCGCCCGGTTCCTTTAATGCCGCACGCAACACCGAGCCCGATGAACCGCCCTTCGGCGCGCGCTTTCGCTTGCCGCTGCGGAAAAGTCCCGTAGTCGATTTCCTTCAGCGCAATATCGAGGATGGCCGGAAAATCTCCACTGTCGTAGACGATGGGAGAGCCGGAGCGCGACTTCATCGGAGTCGTATAGGGAATCTTGTCGGCTGGAATCAAGTTCCGCCGCCGGACCTCGACACGATCGAGTCCGAGCTTCGTCGCGATCCGATCAAGGCACCGCTCCATGGCGAAGGTCCCTTGCGGGTAACCGGCGCCACGGACCGCCGCGGTCGGAACTTTGTTGGTAGTTACCGACACCACCCGCAGGTCATACGCCGGCAGAACATAAGGGCCCGGAAACGACGTCGCCGAGTTAAAGGCGATATTGATTCCCTGCAGCGTGTAGGCGCCCTGATCATGAAACATGGTGCCCCGAACGCCGAGCATACGGCCATCGGAAGTGCAGGCCACTTCGAGATCCCAGTACTGATCCCGCTCCTGCACAGCCGCCGTGAAGTGCTCGCGGCGGTCTTCTATCCATTTCAGCGGTCGCCGAAGTTTGACCGCTGCGGCGGCCACGGCCACCTCGTCCGCGTAAATGCAGTATTTCGCTCCAAACCCGCCGCCGACATCGGGGGTTATGATACGCACTTCGTTCTCGTCCAGGTCCAGCATGCGCATCAATGAGACACGCAACTCGTGCGCCAATTGTGTCGATGCCCAAACGGTCAGACGACGCGGACTTCGTTCGTATGCCGCGATGAGGCCGCGGCCCTCAATCGGATGCGCGCCGCCGCGGTGCTGCTTCAGCGAGACGCTAACGCGGTCATCGGCACGCGAGAAAGCGCTGCCAATATCGCCGTATGATTGACGAAACTCCGCTACGACGTTTGTTTTACGGCCCGAATGAACGAGGGGAGCGGAGGAAGCAAAAGCTTCTTTGCAATCGGCGGCCGCCGGGAGCGGATCGAAATCCACGGCGACCCGCGCTGCGGCGTCTTCGGCGAGGTAGCGAGATTCCGCCACGACGATCGCGATCGGCTCGCCGACATAAATTGCTTCGTTCTTTGCGAGGATGAACGGCCCCAGGTCCTGCGCCAAATTCGGATCGGGGTACTGGATCGGGAGCTGCTCACGCGCCAGCGCGGGCGAAAGGTCGGCAAGCGTGAGAACGGCGACGATACCGGGCCGGCTGAGTGCCTCCTGGGTATCGATGCTCAGAATGCGGGCATGTGCATGGGGCGAACGCACGAAGGCGACTTCCAGCATCTCCGCCTGGTGAATATCGTCGATATAGCAACCGTCGCCGCGCACCAGCGGCGGGTCTTCGATACGGAGGACCGAGTCCCCAATTCGACTCTGCTTATTCATTGAGACCTCTCGGCGCGATAGCGAGCAGCCGCCTCGAGCGTTGCATCGACGATGTTCTGATATCCCGTGCAACGGCAGATGTTCCCCGACACGGCGACGCGAATCATCTGCTCATCGGGGTCGGGATCGGTTCGCAGCAGCTCGGTGAGAGTCATCAGCATTCCGGGGGTGCAGAACCCGCATTGGAGGCCCCGGTGCTCCAGGAACGCCGACTGAAGATGCGATAGCGCTCCGTCCGCAGGGGCCAATCCTTCGACTGTCTCCACGCGCCGCCCGTGGACCTGGACTGCCAGCATGAGACAACTTCGAACCGAACTTCCGTCAACAAGGACCGTGCAGGCGCCGCAAACACCGTGCTCGCAGCCAACATGCGTTCCGGTAAGCTGGAGACCGTGCCGCAGAAAATCAGCCAAGGTGGTCCGGCCAACTACCTCGCCGCTATAGGGATGATCATTCACTGTGACCGAAATGGCGTGCTTCCGTTCCATCGAGTATCCTAATGGTGCGCGCGTGCTCGATCTGCTGCACGCGTTAGCGCGCGGCCGCCCAGCACACCGGCAAGGTATCTCCGATAATCAGCGGACGTGTAGGCATCGGCCCTTGCCTCGACATCCCGGCACATCGCTGCGGCTTGTGCCAGAACGTCCTGCGTCGGCGCACGGCCGACTATGAACTGCTCTGCCGCCGCGACGCGAACCGGAGCCGAGCCGATGCCGGCCAGAACGATCGCGGCCCGGCTGATTTGGCGGTCGCGACCGAGCTCAATGAGAACAGAAACCGCGGCAACGGCGAAATCACCATGCCGCCTGGCGAACTCTTCGAACGCAAACCCGTGACCCGGCGTCCAGAGCGGAAGGCTCACTCCTGTGACGATTTCGTCCTCATCAATCGCCGGGGTCATGTAGAAGGCCGGAAACTGCGCCATAGGAATAGAACGCCGGCCGCGCACGCTGGCCACTTCGATTTCACCGCAGATGGCCGTAACCACACCCGGCAGTTCGGCCGAAGGATCCAGATGACACAGGCTGCCACCTATAGTTCCGCGGTTGCGCGTCTGGATATGCCCCACATGCCCGAGCGCTTCCTGCAAGATCGGGTGCAGTTTCTGAACCAACACCGATCGCTCGACCGCCCGCTGACGCGTCAGCGCGCCGAGCTTCAGTGCCCCGCCGTCTTCCCGAATGTAGGCGAGTTCGGGAATCAAATTCAGATCAATCACATGGTCGGGGAAGGCATATCGCATATTCAGCATTGGCATCAGCGACTGACCGCCCGCCAAAATTTTTGCGTTCTGAAGTGTCGCGGCCAAATTAAGCGCGTCTTCAATCGTTGATGGCGCGTGATATTCAAAGGGCGGCGGTTTCAATGGGTATCTCTTCCTCGCTCGTGCGGCTTCTTGGAGCCAGCGGATCTCGCCAAAACCATCTCGCAGTCATCACTCCCACTCCTGCATAAAAGATCGGACGATTCAAGTGAGGGTTGTTGCAATTGAAAATAATGCATCTATTGTGATCACAGATAATGGACCGGTTCCGCCGTTCGTGAGAACGTTTAGACGGCGGCCTTTGGAGGTCGAGGCCAGCAGATGCTTAGCGTCAACACGCTCACCAAGGTTTACGGTAAGGCGGACTCCGCCGATCGCGTTCATGTCCTCGACGGTGTCAGCTTCGACGTTCCGGAAAATCAGTTCGTGTGCCTACTTGGATCGAGCGGTTGCGGGAAGACGACTCTGCTTCGGATTGTGGCGGGACTCACCGAGCAGGACTTTGGGGTCGTCCGGATCGCGGGTCACGAAGTGCATGGTCCGGGACAGGACCGCAGCATGGTCTTTCAGAACTATGGACTTCTCCCCTGGAGAACGGTTTTTGGAAACGTCGAGTTCGCGCTGGAGGTGCGCGGTGCCCTTCGCGCCGAGCGCCGCGAAATCTGTCAGGAATACATCAATCGGGTCGGGCTCGGCGGCTTCGAAAACCATTACCCGCATCAAATATCCGGCGGCATGCAACAGCGCGTCGCACTGGCCCGCGCTTTCTCAAAATCTCCCAAGATTCTGCTTATGGATGAGCCGTTCGCGGCGGTCGATATGCAGACCCGGGAAACTCTACAGGATGAATTGCTGCAGATATGGAATTCGATGCGTACGACTGTGTTGTTCGTGACACACGCGGTCGATGAGGCGATCTATCTGGGGGATCGTGTAATCGTGATGGGAGCGAAGCCGGGGCACATCAATGCTGATGTGATCACCAACCTGCCAAGGCCGCGTTCAGAATCGGACAAGTCCTCACATCGCTTCGAGGAGTTGCGGCACATCATACGCGACGCCCTTCATGACAAGCGCAGCCCGCACGATCATAGGACAGACACGGACGCCACTCTTTCGGAAGCCGCGACCGCAAAATCCGCGCCGGCCGGGCCTCTTCTGGCTCTTCTACCTCAGCGCATCCTGCGAGGCGACTACGGCCTAATCGTCCGGGTGCTGTCCGTGGCAGCCACTCTCGGCGTATGGGAGTGGTTCGGACGCAGCGTCAATCCGGTGTTCGCTTCCTATCCGTCAGCTATTTTCGCCGCCGTACCCGAGATGGTCGTTTCGGGACGCTTGCCCACCGCATTCCTGCAAAGCCTCCAGAGTCTGAGCATCGGATTATCGCTCGCAGTCATATTCGGCACGACGATCGGGTTGCTCATGGGACGCTACAGGCTGATCGACCAGATCCTCGACACTCAGATTAGCGCCCTCTACTCGACGCCTAACGTGGCGCTGATCCCCCTCTTCATCTTGTGGTTCGGTTTGGGGCTGACGGCCAAGGTTGCCATCGTATTCATGTCCGCGTTTTTTCCGATCATCGTGAACACCTACAGCGGGGTGCGAAATGTCAGCCGTGGACTGGTCGAGGTTGCCCTGGCCGAGACCGCGAATGAAGCGCAGATATTCAGCAAGATCGTTGCTCCCGCGGCGCTTCCATTCATTGCAACGGGATTCCGCCTGGCTATCGGAAGAGCCGTGGTGAGCATGGTCGTTGCTGAGATGTTCTTAGCGCTGTCGGGCCTCGGCGGAGCGATCGTGGTCTACGGGAATGCCTTCAATACGGACAAGCTATTCGTCGTGATCATTGTCCTGGCTCTGCTAGGTGTGTCACTCACAGAATCGGTGCGCGTGTTTGAGCGCAAACTTGCCGTCTGGAAAGAAACGGAGCGAGCGAGCTAGAACGCGTCAAGACAATCTTGGAGTTCGAGAGGAACAGAACGGGAGGCATCAGATGGATCGTCGTGAATTGCTCAAGGCTTTGTCGGTCACGGGACTCGGGGCCCTGACATCGCAGCTCCCGGCGTCACGCGCTTCCGCGCAGGGTCTCGGAAGCCTTCATATGCTGACGGCCACAGCGCCGCCGGATCTTGTGTGTCACGTGTTTTATTACGCGGAAAAGCTCGGCTTCTACAAAGATCTAGGCCTCAACTTCAGCGTGGAGCCGGTGGCGAACGATCCGACCGCTCTTCGAGGTGTTCTTGCCGGCGTATGCGACATTGCCTGGTGCGGCGCCCTGACGACTCTGCAGGCGCTGCGCACAGGCGCCGACCTCAAGGTCCTGAGCTGCTTCACGCCGAGCCTCGACTACAAGATCATCGCTAGGAATGATATTGCCTCCGTCAAGGCGATGGAAGGAAAACCGGTTGCCGTTTCGCAGATGGGCGCTGTGTCCCAGATCGTTCCGAAGATCATGATTGAGAATGCCGGCGGAGACCCCTCCAAAGTTCAATGGGTTTCGGCCGGAGGCGGTCCCAACCGCTACCAGGCGCTCGTCGCAGGCCGGGTCAGTGCAGCGCCGCTCAACGCGCTTCATGCGGGTCTGGCGGCGGAGATGACGGATAAGTTCCACGTGATCGCGACTGCGGTGAAAGACCTCCCCGATTTCATCTATGCGTGGGACATCATTACGAGCGCCACGCTGGCAAAGAAACCGAATGAGCTTCGCGCCTTCATCCGCGGCACCGCACGCGCAAGCCAATGGGTCACGGAGAACCCGCGGCGCGCGGCCGAGCTGAGCCAGCAGATCTTGCCTGACGTCAATCTGAAAGACTTGGAACGGGCCATCGTCGACTTCGCGGCCAGCGGTTATTGGAGCAAGACAGGTGCAGTGAGCCCGCAAGCGTGGAAATATACGACGGACACGCTTATTAGGAACGGAGACATCCCCAGCGCGCCGCCGGCGGAGAATATTCTCGTGAAGCTCTGAGTCCGGCTTCATCAATGCTGTCACACGGTGACATTGCCGACCGGTCGCGCACCCGCTTGCGGATGCGCGCTTGCACGATGCTAAGTAGGGGGTCGATGCCGACCGAGAGAAGGCTTATGTCTTTCCATGACGTCGCGATCTGCCGAAGATAACGGGAGGAACCGCGCGGTTGACGACCTCCCGCATGGCGAAACTCGACTGGATCCGGGCGACGCGCGGAAGACGGGAGAGTTCGGTTCTGTGAATGCGTTCAAAGTCCTCGATGTCGCGAGCCAAGACGATAACAACGTAATCGTCGCTTCCGGACATCAGAAAGCATCGGATTACCGACGGACAATCTACAACCCCGGCTTCAAATGATTTCAACGCTTCCTCGCTTTGGCTCTCTAAGGTCATCCTGACCAGGATCGTGGTGGAGAGACCGAAGCGCCTCAAGTCAAGTACTGCCTGATAGCCCCGAATAAACCCATGTTCTTCCAGCGCTCTCTGCCGCCGCGCGATCGCGGTGCTCGAGAGCCCAACGTGCTCGGCAAGTTCGACCTGGCTCGCTCGGCCGTTGGCCGTGAGCTCCGACAGGATTGCCGTATCGATTTTGTCCATTTCCATAAATTCAATATCCTGCGTAACTTGAGACAATGGCGCCATTTTCCGGCGCCGAATGGTGATTGTAGCGCCAGATTGCAGAGATCTGAACCTATTATTCTGTTAGAAAACAGCTCGTAAGAGGAGTCTTTGATGCGCGTCGGAGTGCCCAACGAAATCAAAACTCACGAGTATCGCGTCGGTCTCACACCTGCCGCGGTCCGTGAGTACGTGACTGCCGGCCACAGCGTCGTCGTGGAGACGAACGCGGGTGCGGGAATTGGAGCTGCCGATGAGGTCTATCGCAAGGCGGGAGCCGTCGTCGTCGACACGGCCGCACAGGTTTTTGCGACCGCTGACATGATCGTAAAGGTCAAAGAGCCCCAGCCTAGTGAATGGTCCCAGTTACGCGAGGGGCAGATTCTCTTCACCTATCTGCACCTGGCGCCGAACCCCGAGCAAGCAAAGGGTCTAATTGCCTCAGGGTGCACGGCGATCGCCTATGAGACGGTCACCGATGCGAAGGGGGGTCTCCCCCTTCTTGCTCCAATGAGCGAGGTCGCAGGAAGGCTCTCCATCGAAGCGGCTGGCGCCGCCCTGAAGCGCTACACAGGCGGCCGTGGGCTTCTCATCGGGGGCGTACCCGGCGTACAGCCTGCACGCGTTGTGGTGATCGGTGGCGGGGTCGTCGGGACGCATGCCTCGCGAATGGCTGTGGGACTCGGTGCGGAGGTCACTATCCTTGACCGCTCGATTCCCCGCCTGCGTGAGCTGGACGAGCTGTTCGAGGGCCGAGCCCGCACCCGCTTCTCAACGATCGAGGCAATCGAACAGGAGGTTTTTACCGCAGATGTCGTGATCGGCGCTGTGCTCGTTCCCGGCGCGAGCGCTCCGAAACTGGTCACGCGGGAGATGCTGAAGTCGATGCAGCGTGGCTCGGTGATCGTGGACGTCGCCATCGATCAAGGTGGCTGCTTCGAAACCTCGCATGCAACAACCCACGCCGATCCAACCTATGAGGTCGACGGCATCATCCATTATTGCGTCGCGAACATGCCCGGTGCCGTTCCCGTCACGTCGAGCCAAGCCCTGAACAATGCGACCCTTCCGTTCGGCATGGCCTTGGCGAACCAGGGTTTCGCGGCAGTGATCGAGAATTCTCATCTCCGAGCTGGCCTCAACGTTCATCGCGGCCGTCTCACCCACAAAGCCGTGGCCGAGAGCCTTGGCCTGTCCTTCTCACCGATCGAGGAAGCGATTGCCGCCTGAATTTCCAGAATACGGTAGGGACGTCCATTACTGGACGCCGCCCGCACAGATCCGTACGTGCGGATTTTCCGCATAAAATGTGGCCGGCCACATTTTATGCGTAATGTGGCGCCGCCATTTATGTGGCGTTCGGCTCCGGCCGTGGCCTCCTGCACCGTGAAGAAGTTTTCGAACGCCACATAATAAACCGACCGATAGTCGGATCCCCTCAATGGACAGGAGATCCGACCATGTTCGACACCTTATTTACTTACCCGAACGTCTTGGCACGTCACGAAGCAGGTCCCGCAGCTGAAGAGCGGAACCGATATCTTGTGCATCGCGCCAGCGAGGGGATCGCTCGCACCACCTTGCTGCGCATTGCCGCCGAGTTGTCGGTTGTCGCCAGATGGATAGATCTTGCACATGGCAAGCCTGTCACTCTTCAGGACATCGATGCGGCTGCTCGGAGGTGGGCTGACTATCAGCAACGACGGTGCCGCGCCGACAGTGGACGGTGGTCACGACAACTGTTTATTGGGGTCGCAACTGCTTGGCTACGCTTCCTTGGACAGTTGGCGGATTTGCCGAACGATGAGCCAGATGCTTTTGCCGACAACATCAAGGATTTTGCCGCGTACTTGTTGGATGAACGTGGTCTGTCGCTCACGACGGTCCATAATCGACTCTGGCATATCAAGAATTTTTTGCAAACGGTTTGTCGAAGCTGCGACTCGATCGCGCAAATCGCGATCCGCGACATCGACGCCTTCCTCAGCCTGAAGGGCAAAGAAGGCTGGTGCCGCGTATCTATCGCGACGAGCGCTAAAGCGATTTGTTCCTTCTTCCGACATGCCGAGATGCGCGGATGGTGTCACCTTGGGATCGCCGCAGCCATCGACGCCCCACGGTTATTCAAGCATGAAGGACTGCCCAGCGGCCCTGCCTGGAACGACGTGCAGCGGCTGATCGCCAGCGTCGGCGGGACAGATCCGCACGATGTCCGTGACCGCGCGATCCTGATGTTACTTGCCGTCTACGGGTTGCGAAGCGGAGAAGTGCGCAAATTGCGTATCGACGATCTGGATTGGACCAACGAAGTCATCACGATTGAACGACCAAAGCAGCGGCGGATACAATATTACCCGTTCGTGACTTCCGTTGGTGACGCGGTTCTTCAATATCTCCAACACGGTAGGCCGCATTGTGCGCGGCGGGAACTCTTCGTGACGATCAGAGCTCCTATTCGTCCGTTGTCGGCAGGCGCCATGTACCATGTGGTCAGCAGTCGCCTTGAGCCGTTGGGGATTCAGGTTCCGCACCATGGTCCGCATTGCCTTCGCCACGCCTGCGCCAGCCATCTGGTATCGGCGGGGCTGAGTTTGAAGGAGGTCGGCGATCATCTCGGCCATCGTAGTGCCTACGCGACGCGCATCTATGCCAAGGTCGACTTGGCCGGGCTGCGAGAGGTAGCGGACTTTGACCTGAGGGGGCTGACATGAAGCTCGCCGACGCGGCTGCCAACTATGTTGCCCATAAGCAGTCGATGGGTATGCGCTTTCGGACGGAAGCCCGCACCCTCAAGTCGTTTTGCCATGCCGTAGGCGACGTGACCATGCAGGACGTCAGCGTCGACGAAATGGCAGCCTTTCTTGCGGGAAACGGACCGATCACTCGTTTCTGGGAGCGCAAGTATAGCGTCCTTCGCGGATTCTATAGGTTCGCCGTTGCACGCGGCTACGTCGACCGTTCGCCGCTGCCGCGCAACGTCCCTAGACCGCTCCAAGCCTTCGAGCCATATATCTATTCGCGCGAAGAGTTGCGTCGCTTGCTCGATGCCGTCGTCGCCAATGACCATCCGCGCAATCACATCGACCCGGAGACCTATCGGGTACTCCTGCTTTTGTTGTACGGCGCTGGACTTCGTATCAGTGAAGCGCTCGCGCTTACCATGGCCGATGTCGATCTTGCCGCCGGCATCCTGGTCATTCGCGAGAGTAAATTCTACAAGACTCGGCTGGTGCCGACCGGCGGCGATTTGGGCCGGGTGTTGATCCGGTATGCCGCCACCCATCGACGGGACCACGGCGGTTCACCGTTCTTCCTGTCGCGCCGCGGTGATGCGGTGACCCGTCAGAATGCCGAAAATACCTTTTGCCGTCTGCGTGTCCGAGCCGGCATCGTGCGCGATGACGGCAACCCACGACATCAACCGCGTCTGCACGACCTTCGGCATACCATGGCCGTTCATCGGCTCGTCTCCTGGTACCGCGACGGAGCCGACGTGCAGCGTCTGTTGCCGCAGCTATCGACCTATCTCGGCCACGTGCACATCGCCGGCACGCAACGTTACCTCACCCTGACTCCGGAGTTGCTTCGCGAAGCGAGCGCCCGCTTCGAACACTACGCCATGGAGCCAACGCCATGAATGACCACACTCTGCTTGGCCCGTGGATCCGGCGTTTCCTGCTGGAACATGTCGTGGCCGAACGTAATCTTGCCCGCAACACCCAACACAGCTATCGCGATGCAGTCAGCCTAGTGATCCCGTTCGTCGTCAAGGCGAGGAAGAAGCCTGTCGACCGCCTTGATGTCATCGATGTCTCGGCGGATATTGTTCGTCTTTTTCTCGCCGATATCGAGACCTCACGCCACTGCAGCATCGCCACCCGCAATCAACGGCTTGCGGCCATTCGCGCCTTCGCCAGCTTTGTTGGCGAACATAGCCCAATCCACATTGAATGGTCTGGGCAGGTCCGCTCAATTCCGTTCAAGAAGACAGGAAAAGCTGTCGTTCCTTATCTCGACAAGCCGGAGATGGACGCCTTGTTGGCCGCCCCGGATTGCCGGACGGCGCAAGGCCGCCGTGAGCATGCCCTGCTGTTGTTCCTCTACAACTCCGGCGCCCGAGCCACCGAGGCAGCCCAGCTAAAAATCGCCGATCTCGATATCCGCGCTGCTTGCGTCCGAATCAGTGGAAAGGGAGGAAAGCAGCGCCTTTGCCCTTTGTGGCCGGCTACCGTCGCCAAAATCGCCAAACTCACCGCCGCACGGGCGGCCACCGAACACGTCTTTTTAAACCGGACCGGACAGCCGATCACCCGGTTCGGCATCCACACCATGGTCGAGCGCAACACCTTGAAGCTGAGCGCAAAGTTCCCAGCTCTCGCAACAAAGCGCGTCAGCCCCCATTCTATCCGTCACAGCACGGCGACCCATCTTCTGCGCGCCGGTGTCGATATCAACACCATCCGAGGCTGGCTCGGACACGTCTCGCTCGACACCACCAACATCTATGCCGAAATCGACCTCGAAATGAAGGCAAAAGCCCTAGCCAAATGCGAACTCGCCACCGACATCAAACCGGCCAAGCGCTGGCGAGAGCAACCGAATCTGATGGACTTCCTGCGCGCTCTGTAGCCGGTTTATTATGTGGCGTTCGAAAACTTCTTCACGGTGCAGGAGGCCACGGCCGGAGCCGAACGCCACATAAATGGCGGCGCCACATTACGCATGCGGCTACCGCGCCAAACGCTAATCCCTGTGAATTTCCTATTCCATGTCACCCAGCGGATCACGGAATCGAACAAGAAGCTCGGGTTCAATAAACTACGTGTTATCGGCGCCTAGTCGAGCAGCCATTTACGTGAAGTCACACTATCCAACGGCCTATGTTCCGTAATCAGCCAGTATGCGAATCCAGTTCCCCTGCCCGACCAGAGCTTTGAGAGTTTAAGTTTTAGTTGGGGCAAGGTTTTCTCGAAACAAAATTAAATTGCTCGGGTCGTCGCTGCGATGGATCATGCGGTGACAGTTGGCGCACAACACCGCAAAGTCCGCCGCTACGTCATAGGTGATCGCGATACCTTCCTCTAGGCTGGCAATCGCCTTGAGATGGTGCGCTTCAATAAAGCCTTTACCGATGGCGCCATAACGTTCGGCAAAGTCTAAATCGCAGGCCTGACACAAGTCAGCAGTCAAGACCGCTCAACCCCCTAAGCCTAAGCCGCCGCCGCCACGGCCACCACGGCCACCAGCGCCACCACCAGGGCCGATGAACCCA
>Ga0208587_1000099_pt1 | contig 44075 bp, 51 predicted proteins | sample NGESurdeep092012_7_FD_184472 | JGI IMG/M metagenome (GOLD analysis project Ga0208587, IMG submission 184472) | Arctic peat soil microbial communities from Barrow, Alaska - NGEE Surface sample 210 deep-092012 (SPAdes) | ecosystem: Environmental > Terrestrial > Soil > Wetlands > Peat ...
GCCGTCGTCTGCGATGGCACGGTTCCCCTTTTCCGCTGCAGCTTTAACCAGCGTAAAGATGGAGCCGGCCGCGACAGGTTACAACCGAATCGGTCGGCTCAGGAAGGGCGTGAATGGTTCTGGTGAGCGGCGGAGCTGAAGATCGCCGCGCCGCTTCTTCGATTACGCCGCCATCTTCCGGCACGCCTCGGCGCACCGATGGCACGCCTCCGCGCAGATGCGACAGTGCTCGCTGTGCGCTGCGTGCCGCTCGCACTCCTTCGCGCATGCGCCACACGTCGCCGCGCACGCCTTGCACAGCTCGGCGGCGAGCGGGCCGCCGCGGGACATGACGCGTATCGCCGCGGCGCACGCGTCGGCGCAATCGCGGTCCAAGCGGATGCACGCAGCCATCATCTTCACGTCCTTCTCATCGAGACAGGCGTCCGAGCACATCTCGCACGCGACGAGACACGCGACGCACGCCTCGATACAGTCGTGATAGCGCGTGCCCTTCCCGCGCAGATATGTGCTGAGTTCGATTGCCGCCATGGGTCGCTTCCGTTAAGTGATGGCCGCGTCGTCGGGACCGAAGTGTTCCGCTTGCCAGAGTGCGGCGTTGCACGTCGTATTGGTGCAGAAATCGTTCCGCAACGTGCGGTTCCAACTGGGGCGGCGAGGGCGGACTCAGGATCGATTGTTCCACGGACGATCGAGGTGCCGGCATTGCTTGGCCCTACTCACCGCGCTCAGCGGCTGTGCTTATACATCATGTCAATGAGTTCGTCGTACATGGTCTCAGCCTCTTGATCGCTCGACCGAATGGCACTGGTAGCGCAATGCTTCAGGTGGTTTCGCATCAGCTCTCGGCCCACCGACCGGAGTGCCTCGTGCACCGACGAGATCTGCGTCAGGATGTCCGCGCAGTACCGATCCTCTTCGACCATCTTCTGAAGGCCGCGCACCTGACCTTCGATTCGGCGTAGCCGCTTCTGGTTGCGGTCCTTGATGTCGGGATCAACCGCGATGGCGCGTCGGCCCCCGGTCTCGTCGCCCGACACCGCGCAGCCACTTCCTGCCGCATTCGCATGCGAGGCGTTGGTGTCCTTGCGAGCGGGTGCGGATGCGGCGGCTCGAGCACGCGTCGAACGAATGCCAGCGCGGGATGTGGTTTTGGCTGATGACGCCATGACGTTCTCCTAAACGTGACCGATACGACAAGAGCTGATCATCCGATGCGCGCCTGCCGAAGACGAAGGCTGTTCGAAACCACGCTCACGGAACTGAACGCCATCGCAGCGCTGGCCAGGATGGGACTGAGCAGGAGCCCGAAGACCGGATACAGCACGCCGGCGGCGATAGGAATGCTGATGACATTGTACGCGAACGCCCAGAAGAGGTTCTGCTTCATCGTCCGCATGGTGCGGCGGGACAGCTCGATTGCATCCGCCGCGCTGCCGAGATCTCCGCGCATGAGCACGACATCCGCTGCGTCGATAGCGACGTCCGTTCCCGTTCCAATTGCCATGCCGATGTCAGCTTGGGCGAGTGCCGGCGCGTCGTTGACGCCGTCGCCAACCATGGCGACGACTTTCGCCGCGTCTTGCAGCCGCGCGATCTCGGCCACCTTTCCGTCGGGCAAAACGCCGGCGACAACGCGGTCGATCCCGGCGAGGCGCGCGATCGCCTCCGCCGTCTTCTGCGTATCGCCCGTCAGCATGACGACCTCGAGCCCCATCGCGTGCAGGCGCGCGATAGCGGCGCGAGACGACTCCCTGATCGGATCGGCAACGGCGAGGACCGCTTCCAGCGTGCCATCTACCGCGACGAAGACGGGAGTCTTCCCACCTGCCGCCAGCCGTTCGGCAGCGTCACGGAGCGGTGAGACGTCGATGGCATGATCGCGCATGAGTGCTTCGTTCCCGACCGCGAGCGCAGATCCATTGACAACGCCCGTGGCGCCGCGACCGGTCACCGACGTGAAGCCGTTCGGCGACACGAGAGACAACTGGTGCTCGCGTGCGTACCGGACGATGGCGTCGGCCAGCGGGTGCTCGCTCATCGTTTCAAGTGACGCGACCTGCGCGAGAAGCTCGTCCCGCGAGCGTGTCGCCGTCGGCGCCGTGACGACGTCCGTCACCGTCGGCTTCCCCTCGGTGACGGTGCCGGTCTTGTCGAGAACGACGGTGGTGATGTCTCCGGCGCGCTGCAACGATTCGCCGCCTTTGATCAGCACGCCCAACTCAGCGCCTTTGCCCGTGGCGACCATCACGGCCGTGGGAACCGCGAGGCCCATCGCACAGGGGCACGCGATGATGAGGACGGCGACCGCTGTTGAAAACGCCCGAACCGCCGGCGCCGTCATTCCGAGGACGTCACCCACGACGAACCACGTGACGAAAGTCGCAATCGCGATGGAGACGACGACGGGTACGAAGATGCCGCTGATCTGGTCAGCGAGTCGCTGAATGGGCGCGCGCGAGCCCTGCGCGTCGCGCATGAGCTTGACGATCTGCGCCAGGACACTGTCGCTGCCAAGCGTGGTCGCCCGATATCGGAACGCGCCCGTGCGGTTGATCGTCGCGCCGATCACGCGGTCACCAGGCTTCTTGGCGACGGGCAGTGACTCGCCGGTGAGCATGGACTCATCGACCGCGCTTTTGCCAGAGACGATCTCGCCATCCACCGGCACGCGCTCCCCTGGTCGAACCAGGACGATCTCACCCGTCTGAACCGACTCAACAGGCACGTCGATCTCCGCCGATCCATCCGGTCCGGCTCGCACCACACGCGCGGTCTTGGGCTGCAGATTGACGAGCGACCGGAGGGCGGTGGCCGTCTTCCGTTTCGCGCGCGCCTCGAATGCGTTCCCGGTGAGGATGAGAGCGGTGATGATGACCACCGCCTCGTAGTAGACGTCGGGAGCAATGCCTCGGCGCAGGAAAAAATCGGGAGCGACTGTCGCGACGACCGAGTACACAAAGGCCGCGCCCGTTCCGACAGCGATGAGCGTGTTCATGTCCGCCGAGTGATGGCGGAAGGCAGCCCACGCGCGAGTGTAGAAGTCGCGGCCGGCCCACAGCATGATTCCCAGCGTGCCCACGAGCAGCGCCCACGACACCGCGCGAGGCGACATCACGTAGAGCCATGGAGCGACGGCGCGGAGCGTTGGCTCCAGCACGCGCATCGTCCAGCGTATGAACGGATCGGTCACCATGCCGTTCCCATGCGCCGCCATCGCCATCGCGCCGAGCTGGCTCATGAGCGGCATCGACACGAGCATGGCGATGACGCCGGCAATGCCGCTCACAATCGCCTTTCGGCGGAGAGTGACGAATTCCTCCTCCTGCGCCTGGTCGCGCGCTTCCTGTTCCTGAAAGGCGGTCTGGTCGGGCGACGCGAGCTCCGCACCGTAACCCGTGTCGCGAATCGCCTCAACCAACTGGTTGGGTGAAACGGTCGCCGGATCGTAGGTGACCGTCGCGCTGTTCATCATCAGGTTGACGGCCGCGTCGGAGACACCCGGCTGCCGCTGCAGCCCGCGTTGCACGTGCGACTGGCAGGCGGCGCAGGTCATGCCCGAAACGGGAATGCGAATCGTCGACTGGAGTGGCAATGTGGTTGGTGCCATGGCGAGACTCTCTGTCAGCGCTCTGCGACGAGTGCGCCGCGAAGCATGCTCATGCCGCACATGAACTCGTAGCGCCCGGGCTCGGGCGGCGTGATGTCGATGGGGGTCTTCTGCCCGGTGGGCAGGAATCGGCGAACACCAAAGTCGGGGAACACGACTTCCTCCGAGCAACTCCCCGTGTCGCGCCGGTCGAAGACGAGCCGTACGGGTTGGCCAGCCTTCACGCGCACGGTGGACGGTGAGTAGCCGCCATCAACCACGATGGTGACCTCTGCGGGTTGCGCCGACGCTGCCGATCCGGCGGCGGTGGTCATCGCTGTCGCCACCGCCGCAGGCGCCCGACGCCCGGCGACGAAGAAATACCAGTTCACCCAGGCAATGGCGCCGAGCCCGGCGGCGATCACCGTCCAGTCGGTGGCGTGCATGAGGATCTCCGGCGAGGAGTGGACAATTCGGAACTAGGCGCGCGCGGCGTCCGTGCGGCGCACGGTGTAGCCGGCGGCGTCGATGGCGGCGTCGAGTTGCGCAGGCGAGATGCGAGACTCGTCGTATTCGACGGTCGCACTGCCGACGCTGACGTTCTTGACCTTGACGCCCTCGAGACCGGTCAGCGCCTTCTGAACGCGGCCGACGCAGTGGCCGCACGACATGCCGTCGATGTGGATCGTGGTTTGCTGCATGGGAATGCCCTCCTGAAGATCCGCACGTGGATGGCGACCGTTTCTGAAGCACCAAGGCTCGGTATTGGTCGCGTATGATACCCCCTAAGGGTATAGAGTTACATACCCCCTCGGGCTATGTCAAGGCAGTGTGCACCGAGCGCGCCCGCCAGGCGCCGTCATTCCTTGACGTTGCAGAACGCGTACGCTCGCCTATTGCGCGAGCCGCCGCGGAATTGGAAAGTATGTGTTGTCACACCTGGCACTTCTTACCCTCTCTTCGACTCGTCCTCTTTTCCTCTCTTCGACGGAGCATCATGTTCGCCTCGCCACTCTTCGTCTCCACTCCCCGCCATCAGGGCATCGGGATCGCCATTCTTCGCGTGATCACCGGCATCGTCTTCTCCGCGCACGGCTGCCAGAAGCTGTTCGTGTACGGCATCGCCGGCGTGCAGGGTGAATTCACGAAGATGGGCGTGCCGATGCCGACGGTCACCGGGCCTCTCGCTGCCCTCCTCGAGTTCTTCGGTGGTCTGGCACTCATCGTCGGCCTGCTCACGCGCCTCGCCGCGCTCGGATTCGCAATCGAGATGCTTGGCGCGATCCTGATCGTCCATCTCGCCGGAGGATTCTACTTGCCGGCCGGCTACGAGTTCGCGCTGACGCTGCTTGCCGCGTCGCTCGCCGTCGCCTTCGCCGGACCCGGCAGCTTCTCGATCGATGCGAGGCTGGCCGGCCGCGCGAACTCGCCGCAAAGCTGACAATCTGTCACTCTCGAGGAGCCGTCCCGATTTGTTGAGTTTGACCTCGCTTGCCGGATGGGAAGATGCCGTCCTCGCCAGTATCGCCGGTGCGCAGGGCACTGTCGACGAACGCGATCGTCAGATCGAGCGCTCCGGCGTCTATGGAGAGTATCCGGCGATCGTGCGCGCGTACGAAGAGCTGTTCGCCGATGCGGAGTCGGCGGGCGAAGCGATCAAGCGCGCCGTGTTTCTCGTCTGGCGTGGCGCGATGGAATCACCAGCACTCACTGGCATCGCTCCTCTTCCCGACGGAACCGTTCGCGCAGTGGTGCAGGCGCTCGATGCGCGCGTACGCCGCGCCATGGGCGACGAGGAGCAGCTCTGGATGCTCGCGTGGTACCATGCGCGGAGCCCGCACCTGTTCGAGCTCTACGGTGCGACGCCGGAATTGCGACGCGCCGCCGAGTCCCGCGACGCCGAAGCATGGCGCGGTGCGGAGATCACCGGAACGAAGATGGCGTTGCGAGGGCAGATGGGGCGCTACTGGACCGCTTTGGCGACCGGCGCTTGGTGAGAGCGCCGGTCGCCAAAAACGCAATCAGGTAGCGGCTTTCGGACGTCGGCCCCAGTGGCTGCGGGGCTCCACCGGGCGCGCACGCGCCTCGAGCAGATTCGTGTAGAATGCGACGATCTTGCTTTTCACCGCCTTCTGAGTGTCCGCGGTCGCGGCCTGAAAGGGCGCATAGCGCTGGCGGTCGCCGGAGACGTCGAACCACCACCAAGCGTCATCGGGAGTGGCGCGTCGCGCTTCAACTTTGCACGTGAACGTCCGCCCATCCTCTTCGAAATCGAACCCTCGGATCATCGCTACTCCTCACGAGTGAACTGTAAGGTACTCAAGGTCCCTCGCCGATGCGTAGCCGAGCACGGATCAGTCGTACTCAGAGTTGACTGCGAGACGACGAACGAGAGTGGCGCGGGGAGCGGCAACCTGCGAGTTTGCATGTGGTTAGCTTGGCTCATTGCCATCGTTTGAGGACACGAATCATGAAACAGAAGCGCGCGCAGGAACTGCGTGAAGCGTGGGGCGATGCGCCCTGCGAGCATCCGCAACTTGCCAAGGTGTTCGACCTCGGCGCGCACACGGGGAGCTACGCCTGCATCAAGTGTGGGCGCACCTTTTCCTTCCGGGAAAAGGCCGAGCTCGCCGCAGCGCGACGGACGTAAGCCATGCTCGGGAAAATGCTCGCCTTCATCGGCGCCACGATCGGAGGATCAATCGGGTGGTGGGCGGGCAATTTCGTCGGATTCATGACCGCGTTCTTCGTCTCCATGATCGGCACGGGCATCGGCATCTACGCCGGCAAGCGACTGGCCGATCACTACGAGCTCTAATCGGGAGATTTCATGCGATCATTCCTCCTTGGCGCGTTCATGCTCGCGTCCATCGCTCCGCTCGCGCAGGCGCAGAAGTGGAAGGACATCGGCAGGACGTCGAGCGGCAACGTCGTTTCCATCGATCCCAGGAGCGTGAAGCGCACGGGGGATCTCGTCTCCGCCACGGTGCGCGTCGTCTTCACGCCGCCGGTGAAGGCCGCGCGCGGGACATGGGCGAGCTCGCGCATCGCCGCGGACTTCGATTGCCACAGCCGATATCTCGCGTCCAAGGGGAGCGTATACTACTCGGACGAGAAGAGCACGAAGGTCGTCGAGCGGTCGGTGAACAAGCAGCCGGGCTTCGGGCCGGGGCTCTCGGGCTCGCTTGGGGGCATTGCAGTGGACTATCTGTGCGGACCGAAGAAGTGAGCCGGTGACTCACCGTTTTTTCGCCAGGATCGTCCCGCGACAGGTCGCCGCGCCGCAATGGCACGGAAACCGGCGCTTCGCCGCCGGCGAGTGCCGCTCCTCCAGCACGTACGCGTAGTCGTAGGCCAACTCTTCGCCGACGCCGACGTCGCGAATCGTCTCAATCCAGATTCGGCCGTCCTCAATGACGGCATCGCAGTTCGGGTCGCACGAGTGGTTGATGAAGCGCGCCTCGTTCCCCTCTGCCGCCGCGTCGATCACGATCTCGTCGTCGATCGCGAAGAGAACGGTATGGTGCCGCTCGCCTTCGACGTCGGGATAGCGCGCGTCGGCCTCCGCCGGCGTCAGCCGTTGTCCCGCATACTCGATGAGTCGAATACCCGCGAGAATTGGGCGCGTCGCGAACGCACCGAGTCCCTGCATGGGGGACTGGCGAATCTCGAATGGCTTGGGTTGGTCGGTCGGCATCGGGAGAAGCTACTGTGAGTGCCGTCACTTGTGGTACAGATAAATCTCAGCTATTATCTGTATAACCAGCCCGACCTCCAATGACCACACCCAAAAAGAGCCACGCTTCCGAGCCCGCCTTCGCGCGCAAGAACATGGACATAGATGTCCGCAAGCTCGCTGCCGCACGCAAGTTTCTCGGCGCGAGTTCGGACACCGAGACGGTCGATCTTGCCCTCGACGACATCGTCTTCCACGGCGAAGTGAGTAGCGCGCTGGACCGCCTGGCGGCGCTCGGCGGGCTTGACGACATCTATGCCGAGCCGGAGAAGAAGCCGCGCCGAGTGCGCAAGAGCTAGCCCGCTCAGCGCGTGCCTGACGTCTACACGATCGACTCCAGCCTGTACATCCCCGCGTTGCGAAACGCGGACGAGCTTGCCGCGCTCAAGCAGTTTCTGCGGGTGGCCCGACGCCGCGTCGTCATGGCGGGCCTGGTAGCGATGGAGCTTCGCGCCGGCGCGTCCACTGCGCACCATGTCGATGCGGTGGACGCGCTTCTCGCGCCCTACGCGTTGCGTGAGCGCGTCATCGCCGCGTCGTATGCGGCGCACGTGGAAGCGGGCCGAGTGCTCGCCGCGCTCGTTGCTCGCGAACGGGTCGTGCTCGCGCAGGCACCGCGCTCGCTTACCGCAGACGTTCTCCTTGCCGCAACCTGCCGCGAGCACAACGTTGTGTTGATCACCGGCAACCATCGGGATTTCACCGCCATTCAACGGCACCTGCGCGGATTTCGGTTCATCGCGCCCTGGCCCACCGGGCCGCGCGCGCTGCGCTGACGGACCCGGCCGGTCTCGCCGGGTTACCTTTCAGGGATGACACCGCGCACAGACCCTTCGCCGAGCACCGAGCAGCACACCGGATTCTCCGGTCTCGGACTCGATCCTCGACTCGAGGTCGCGCTGGCCGCGCTCGGCTACGAGGAACCCACTCCCGTACAGCGCGAGGCGATACCGCCACTGCTCGCTGGGCGCGATCTCCTCGGACAGGCCGCGACGGGCACCGGAAAGACCGCTGCGTTCGCGCTACCGTTGCTCCACCTCGTCACGCCGAACGCGGAGCCGCGGGAGCGCCTGCGCGCCCTGATTCTCGTTCCCACGCGCGAGCTGGCGATGCAGGTTGCGGAGGCGGTCCACAAGTACGGTAAGGCGCTGGGAATCGTCGCGCTGCCAATCTACGGCGGCGCACCCATGGAGACGCAGCTTCGGGCACTGAAGCGCGGTGTGGACGTCGTCGTCGCGACGCCGGGTCGCGCGTTGGATCACATTCGCCGCAAGACGCTTCGACTCGGCAGCGTGAAGATCGTCATTCTCGACGAGGCGGACGAGATGCTCGACATGGGCTTCGCCGAAGACCTCGAGGCGATTCTCGCTGAGACGCCGTCCGAGCGCCAGACGGCGCTCTTCTCCGCGACCCTGCCGCCGCGCATTGCCGACATCGCGAACAAGCATCTCAAGAACCCGGTGCGCGTGCGCATCGATCGCGAGATCGTTCCGGCGGGCTCCGCCCCGCGCGTGCGCCAGGTGGCCTACATCGTAGGCCGCGCTCATAAAATGGCGACGCTCGGCCGCGTGCTCGACGTGGAGAATCCGACGTCGGCGATCGTCTTCTGCCGCACGCGGACGGAAGTGGACGAGCTCACCGAGTCGCTCAACGGCCGCGGCTATCGCGCCGAGGCGCTGCACGGCGGACTGTCGCAGGAGCAGCGCGATCGTGTGATGAAGAAGTTCCGCGCGAACACCGCCGACCTGCTCATCGCGACCGACGTCGCCGCGCGCGGGCTCGATGTCGAGCATGTCTCGCACGTGGTGAACTACGACGTGCCGACCTCGGCGGAGGGGTACGTCCATCGCATCGGGCGCACGGGACGCGCCGGGCGCGAAGGCGTCGCGATCACGCTCGCCGAGCCGCGCGAGCATCGTCTGCTGCGCAATATTGAGTATCTGACGAAGCAGAAGATCGAGATCGCAACCGTCCCAACAGTGGCGGATCTTCGCGCACGCCGCATCGAGATGACGAAAGCCTCGTTGCGCGAGATGGTGCTCGCGGGTGATCTGGATCACTTCCGCGCCGTCGTCGATTCGCTGTCGCAGGAATTCGACATCATGGATGTCGCGGCGGCCGCGGTGAAGATGGCCGACGCGAAGGATGGCGCAGATGTCGAGGAGATTCCGACGGTGTCGCTGCGCCCCGAGCGCCCCGCGTCGCGGCGCGATGGCGAGCGAGCGCCGACGCCGAAAGCCGGATCGCGGCGTCATGAGGCCGCCAAGGCGGGCGGCAAGTCTGCCGGGAAGAAGCGCATCACGCCAGAGTGGGACGTCGCGCGCCTCTACATCGGCGCGGGTCGCAACTCGAACATTCGGCCAGCCGATCTCGTCGGTGCCATCGTGAACGAGGCAGGTATCGACGCGCGCGCCATCGGCGCGATTCAGATCACCGATCGGTTCTCGCTCGTGGAAGTGCCGGACGAGATCGCTGACGGAATCATCGAGACGCTGCGCGCGACGACCATCAAGGGAAAGCGCGTTCCCGTGCGCCGAGATCGGGAGCAGGGTGGGGCGGGGTGACCGCTCGCGTGTCTGATTCATTAAATTCCGGAATCACTCTTCACATATACTGAGTCTGCCAATGCGCATTCGTCCTTTCCTTCTCGCGTTGCTACCGATCGCCTTCGCCGGCTGCCTCGGCGATACAAGCACCGGCGCGATTAACCCCGCAGTGCCAATCGAATCCACGACTTTCGCGTCGTCGCTCGGCGTCAATCTCGCCGCCTCGACGAAGACGGCGGACGGCATGTACTATCGTGACATTCGCGTCGGCACCGGCAAGACCATCGCCGCGGGCGATTCGCTGACGGTGAAGTACACCGGCAGCTTCGCGAACGGCACCGTTTTCGATGCCGGAACGTATGGGTTCACCATTCCCGGACAGATCATTCAGGGATGGAACGAGGGCTTGCTCGGCATGAATGTCGGTGGCAGCCGCCAGCTCATCATTCCGCCGTCGCTCGGCTACGGCCAGTATGGCTACAATGGTATTCCGGGGAACTCGGTGCTCGTGTTCACGGTCGAGCCGCAATAAACGCTTCCGTCCGGAGGACGATGAACACCTACGTCTACTACATCGCTGAGAGGGTGGTAGGAGCGATGGAGATGCAGCGGTTCGCTCATCCCATTCACGTCGGTATCGTGTCGGCGAGCGATCATGAGGCCGCGTACAGTGCGGTGCTCGAGGATCTCCGCCCGACCTTTGCCTCCAAGCCGCAGCCGCTCGAGGTGCGATTCGAAGTCCTCACGCCTCCGCGCGGCGGCACCGGCGTGTGGCGTCACGGCAAACCGATCGACACCGACGTTACCTTCACATCGGCCGACTGATCATGTTGTCGTCCTGAGCAACGCGAAGGACTTGCACTTTCTCAGAATGACAGCGTCAGGCTGCCTCGACGAAATATCACTTCCACCGAACCATTCCAGCCATGTCCATCGCCGATGCCCTGACTCCCGAATTCGATCGCGAGATGGCGATCACTCGCTCGCTGCTCGAGCGCGTTCCCGACGACAAGGCCGACTGGAAGCCGCATCCGAAGTCGATGTCGATGGGCCAGCTCGCGATTCATATCGCGAACCTGACGCGGTGGACTGGATTAGCGCTCGGGGCAACGGAGTTCGACATGAGGCCGGTGGGTGGCGCGCCGTTCGTGGCGAAGAAGTGGTTGTCGAGGGCCGACACGCTCGCGGAGCTCGATGCGGGGGCGGCGGAGGCACGAAGCACGATCGCCGCGACCTCCGATGCCGATATGTTGGTGCCGTGGTGTTTGAAAGCCGGAGGGCAGACCATCTTCACCATGCCGCGGGCTGTGGTGCTGCGCTCCTTCGTGCTCAGTCACATCATTCATCATCGGGGGCAGCTCAGCGTGTACCTCCGTCTCAATGACGTTGCAGTCCCGCCGATCTACGGTCCGAGCGCAGACGAACACTGAGTCGCCGGCGCGCGTACACCACGCATGAACGTACGTGCGCTGACTCGACTCACTAATGCCGGCCTTCTCGTCGGTGTCGGCTTGGGAGGCGGACATCTCCTCATGTCGGCCCGTGCGGGCGCTCCCGTGCTTTCGCGGCTCGCCTTCGTCGCATCCATGGCGGGCGTCGGCGCGCTCGCGGGTTGGCGCGAGCGCCGGGCAAGGGAGCTCGACGGGGATGAAAACGTTCCGGGAGCGCAGCCGCTCTGGATCGCGGGGGGCGTAGTGTGTGCGCTCGTGCTTGCCTGGCTCGCCTACAAGATCGCGCACGGGTAGTACACCTTTCTCCGTCGCGATACACGGTCCTTGCGCTCCGGCGCCTCGCTCCCCATTGCGCACACACTTCATGACTTCGCACGTTCGTTCGCTCCGCGTTCTTTCCCTCGCCGCGCTTGCCGCGCAGTTCGGTTGCTCGGGCGTGCCGGTGACCACGACGTCCGCTCCTGTGTCGTCACCCCCGACGTCCACCGCCGCGATCACCGAGAGCGACGTACGACGCCTGCTCACCGCGCTCGCCGATGATTCGCTCGAGGGGCGAGGTACGGGCACCCGTGGCTCGGCGAAGGCAGCCAGGCTCATCGCGAACGAGATGCGCGCTGCGGGTCTCGAGCCCGCAGGCGACAGTGGATACTTTCAGCGCGTGCCCATCGCCGTCGTCATGCGCACGATGCGCGATGGCTCGACGCGCGAGGGGCTCGACCTCTTCTCGAGCTTCGCAGCGCTGGACACGGTGCCTGTCGCTCAGCGTCGCATGGCGGTGAATGTCGTCGGAGTGCTGCGTGGCACCGATCCGGTTCTCAAGGACTCGGTGATCCTCATTGATGCCCACTACGACCACCTCGGCATCGGAAAACCGGTGAAGGGCGACTCGATCTTCAACGGCGCGGACGATGATGCGTCGGGCACCGTGGCCGTGATGGAGATCGCGAAGGCGATGGCCGCCGGGCCTCGCCCCAAGCGCACAGTCATCTTTGCCGCGACGACGGGCGAGGAAGCCGGTCTGCTCGGCACGAGCTGGTATGTGCTGCATCCCGCGGCGCCCCTCGCGAGCATGACAGCCAATCTCGAGATCGAGATGATCGGACGCCCCGACTCGCTCGCTGGCGGCGAGGGGAAAGCGTGGCTCACCGGCTTCGATCGTTCGTCCATGGGCCGGATGTTCGCCGTGGCGGGTCTGCCGATCGTTCGTGACGCACGACCCGAACAGGGATTTTTCTCGCGCAGCGATAACATCGCTTTCGCGAACGCCGGTATCCCCGCGCACACGCTCTCCTCATTCAATCTGCACAGCGACTACCACCAGCTGACCGACGACGCGACGCGCGTGGATTTCCCGCACATGACGTCGGTCATTCGCGCGGCAGCCTCGGCGACACGCCTGCTCGCCGATGGGCCGGCACCGCGCTGGTATCCCGGTGGTCGCCCGGTTGTATCGGCACCGCGAGTGACTCAGCCCACGACGATGCCCCCGTCGCCGTCGCCCGCGCTCGCCACACCGGCGGAACGGCTCGCGCGCTACACGACGGTGCGTCTGCAGGCGGACACGTTGTCCCTGACGGAGAAGGAGCGACGGATGCTCCCGCTGCTCATTGATGCAGCGCGCGAGATGCACGGCATCTACTGGACGCAGACCATTGGTCCGCGCGACTCGGTGATGCAGAAGATCACCGACCCGATCTCGCACGAGTTGGCGGACGTGAACGTCGGTCCGTGGGATCGCATCGACAACAACATTCCGTTCGTCGCTGGGGTGGGACCGAAGGCGGCCGGCGCGAACTTCTATCCGCGCGACATGACGAAGGAGGAGTTCGAGCGCGCCGTCGTCGCTGGCGGGAAGAGGGCGGACAGCCTGAAGTCGCTCTACACGATGGTGCGACGCGATGCATCGGGCGCGCTCACGGCGATCCCGTATTCGCGTTTCTTTGCTCCTCCGAATCAGCGAGCCGCGGCAAAGGTTCGGCAGGCCGCCGCACTTGCCGAAGACGCGGGGCTGCGCCGCTACCTCACGCTGCTCGCGACCGCGCTGACGACGGACAGGTATCAGCCGAGCGATTTCGCGTGGATGGACATGAAGAACAACACGCTCGATCTCGTGCTCGGTCCGATCGAGACGTACGAGGACGAGCTGTTCGGCTACAAGGCGTCGAACGAGGCGTTCGTGCTCGTGAAGGATCAGGCGTGGAGCAAGAGGCTTGCGAAGTACGCGAGCCAGTTGCCTGCGCTTCAGACCGGAATCCCGGTGGACGCGCAGTACAAGCGGGAGAAGCCGGGCACCGACGCCGATCTTAACGCCTACGACGTCGTGTACGTCGCCGGCCAGGCGAACGTGGGATCCAAGACCATCGCCATCAACCTTCCGAACGATGAAGAGGTTCAGCTCGAGAAGGGATCGCGGCGGCTCCAGCTCAAGAACGCGGTGCGGGCAAAGTTCGACCGCATTCTGGTTCCGCTGGCGCATGAGCTCATCGTCGACGATCAGTTGCCGCGCGTGACCTTCGACGCTTTTTTCGAGAACGTGATGTTCCACGAAGTCGCACATGGCCTCGGTATCAAGAACACGATCGACGGCAAGGGCACGGTGCGCGCCGCGCTCAAGGAGAAGGCCGGCGCACTCGAGGAGGGCAAGGCGGACGTACTTGGCCTGTACATGATCCGGCAGCTCAATGCGCAGGGCGAGATGGGGAAGGAGTCGATCGAAGACAACTACGTCACCTTTCTCTCGAGTCTGTTCCGGTCGGTGCGCTTTGGTGCGGGCGACGCACACGGCCGGGCGAACGTCGTCGCCTTCAACTTCCTCCAGCGCGGTGGCGCGTTCAGCCGAGAGGCCAACGGCAAGCATCGCGTGGATTTCGCGAAGATGCGCGCCGCGACTGATGAGTTATCGAAGCAGATCCTCGTGCTGCAGGGCAACGGGGACTATGCGGGCGTCTCAAAGCTCTACGTCGAGTACGGCGTCATCGGCCCACAGCTCCAGGCCGATCTCGATCGCCTGAAGGCGAAGGGAATCCCGGTGGACATCGTCTACGATCAGGATCGGTGAGCCGGTGCGTGTAAGGGCGCAACTGCGACTACGTTGGTCGTGGTCATCGCGGATCTGGCGGATCTAGCGGATCTCCACTGATCTGAACTGCATGAGGGCTCGCATCGGCACACCGAGGCCTGCCCTCGCAGCGTCAAAGTTTTTGCTTGTTATTCTTCACGCGCATCGGAGCGATCCGCGTGGATCCGTGAGATCTGCCAGATCCGCGCTGCATCCGAACAACGCTTTCTGGGACCGCCATATGACCCTGCTGCCACTCCTCTCGCTTCTGCTGGCACCCATCGTTCCCGGCGTCTCTGGAGACGGTCTTACCGGTCCAGGCGTGTCGCGTGCGCTGGCGGAGCGCCGAGCGGCGCAGATCGCTCAGGTGCGCTACGCATTGCAGCTCGACGTCACTCGGCGCGACACCGCGGTCGGCCATGCGCGCGTGCGCTTCGTACGCCGCGGCGGCGGCGACGTCATTCTCGATTTTCGCGGGCTGGGGTACTCCAATGTCATGGCGAACGGAGCGACCGCGTCGCCGCGCGACGAGCATGGGCATCTCGTCATCGCGGCCGCTGCACTTCGCGATGGCGAGAATGAGGTCGCGCTCGACTTTCAGGCGGCGATCGCGCCCGCGGGCGCCAGCGTGATTCGCGTGCACGACGCCGTCGACAACGCGGACTATCTGTACACCCTCCTCGTTCCTGCCGACGCGAACCAGCTCTTTCCCTGCTTCGATCAGCCCGATCTGAAGGGGCGCGTCACTCTCTCGCTTACGACCCCGCGCGACTGGACCGCCGTCGCGAATGGACGGGTCACGACGGTAGATTCCGCCTCGGCGCTCACCTTTCGGTTCGCCGAATCGGAACCGATCAGCACCTATCTCGTCGCCTTTGCGGCTGGGCCATGGTCCGTGAAGTCCGCGGTGATCGACGGTCGTCCCATCTCGATCTATGCGCGCGCGTCGCGTGCGCGCGAGGTCGAATCTGACACGCTGATCGCGCTGAACGCACGTGCGATCGCCTGGCTCGAGAAGTACACCGCGAAGAGTTTTCCATTTCAGAAGTTCGACTTCGTGCTCGCGCCCGCCTTTCCCTTTGGGGGCATGGAGCATCCCGGAGCGATCTTCTACAACGAAGAGAGCTTCATCTATCGCGAGCGTCCTACGCTGTCGCAGCTACTCGGCCGCGAAGCGACGATCTTTCATGAGGTCGCGCACCAATGGTTCGGCGACTTCGCGACGATGCGCTGGTTCGACGACCTCTGGTTGAAGGAAGGCTTCGCGACCTACCTTGCGGCGGTCATGCAAGCTGATCTCGATCCGGGCGCAAACGCGTGGAAGACCTTCTATCTGCGCAACAAACCGGCGGCATACGCGGTCGATGCGTCTTCCGGAACCACGCCGGTGTGGCAGCAGCTCGGGAATCTCGATCAGGCGAAGAGCAACTACGGCGCGATCGTCTACAACAAGGCGCCGGGCATCCTCAAGCAGCTCAACTACCTCGTCGGCGACACGGCGTTTCGTGATGGCCTTCGCGCCTACCTGCGCGACCACGCGTACAGCAATGCGACCTGGCGTGACCTGCTGGGCGCCGTGGGCGGTGCCGCGCACCGTCCGCTGGATGGCTGGGGTGCCAGCTACATCCTCCGGCCCGGCATGCCGGTCATCACGCCGCATGTCGAGATGCGTGGCGGGAAGATCTTGCGCCTGACGATCGAGCAGCACCCCGCGCGCGCGCTCTCGGGATCCGCGCCATGGCCCGCGCGAGTCGAACTGCTCTTGGGCTACGCCGGCGGGCCCTCCGAACGGATACAGGTCGAGCTGCGCGGTCGCGTCACGGACGTGCCGGTGGCTGGGCGCCGAGCGCCGGATTTCATCTTCGCCAACGCGGCCGACTACGGGTATGCGCTCGTGCATCTGGACGATCGCAGCGTGCGTTGGCTGGAAACGCACATCGGAGAGGTGCGGGACGATTTTCTCCGGGCGATGCTCTGGGGCGCACTGTGGGACCAGGTGCGCGACGCCCGTCTTGAGCCGGTTCGATTCGCTCGCACGGCGCTGCGCGAGCTGCCGCGCGAAACCGACGAGCAGCTCGTGCCGGTGATCCTCGGACGGCTCTCCCGCGCCGTGTCGGCCTATCTCTCCCCGACGGAGCAGGGCCGGCTGCGTCCCGAGGTCGAGCGCGTGCTTCTGGCGAACGCGAACGACTCCACGCGCTCGTACGGCGTTCGCAAGAATCATCTCGATACCTACGTCGCGTTGGCGCATTCGCCTCAGGCTTTGGCGACGCTCGACGCCCTGCTCGATAGCACGGCCGCGGCGGGAGCGCCCCTTCGTCCGCCCACACGCTGGGCGATCGTCACGACCCTCGTCGCGCGGGCGGCGCCGAGCGCGGAGGCACGGCTCGCGGCGGAATGGCGGCGCGACTCGACGACAGAAGGGCGGCGGCGCGCCTTCGTCGCCAACGCGGCACACCCGGACTCGGCGACGAAGGCGCAATACTGGGCGCGCTATTTCGGCGACCGGGCGCTGAACGAGGATTGGGTGACGGCGAGTCTGCGCGCCTTTCATGATCCCGAGCACGACGAGCTCACGCGCCGCTATCTGGTGCCGGCGCTCGACAGCCTGCCGTGGATCCAGCGCAATCGGCGCATCTTTTTCCTTGGCAACTGGGTCAGCGCCACCCTCGATGGCCAGCGATCCGCATCTGCTCTCGCGGCGGTGGACGAGATGCTACGACGGCGCGCGGGACTACCGCGTGATCTCCGGGCAAAAATCCTTCAATCGCGTGATGAGCTCGAGCGAACCGTTGCAATCAGGCGTGCTTTCCCGTAGCCAGGCCGAACTGGCCGGATCGGATGCAACGATTGGCGGACTGGATCGTCTTCATGGCGACCCCACTTGTTCCGCCCTTGACATGTACCGCACTCGGGCGTACAATGGTCATCCAACCGCCGATAGCGAGCCATGCCATGCTGCACGCTCTGCTCGTCAGTGTCATCTCCGCCAACATGATCGTTACCGCGCCAACCCCGCTCCCGGGGATGGCGCCACTTGTGTCCGCTTCCGCGGCCACTCCGCCGCTCGGGCTCGTCGACAGCATCGTGGTCGAGAAAAAAGCCCACACGCTGACTCTGTTCCGCGACGGAAAGCCGATGCGGACCTACCTCGTCGCGCTCGGCTGGACGCCTCAGGGGGACAAGCTGAGTGCGGGCGACAAGCGGACTCCCGAGGGCGTGTTCTACATCGATGCGCGCCAGCCCAACAGCCACTACCACCTCGCGCTCCACATCTCCTATCCCGATGCAGCCCACCGTGCGCGGTCGCAGACGGTGGGCGTGCAACCGGGCGGCAACATCATGATCCACGGTCTGCCGAATGGCCTGGGTGCCGTCGGCGCGTCGCATCGTCTGACCGATTGGACGTATGGCTGCGTCGCGCTCACCGATGAGGAGATCGAGCAGATCTGGAGCGTGGTGCCGATCGGCACGCCGGTCGAGATCAAGCCGTAGCGTGCATGCCGCGTTGACGGCGTGCTGCGCTACTAACGGGACCTGATCGGGATCGCGGTCTGCGCGATCAGGGGAGCAATCGCTCCCCGTGCCACGCTGCTGGTCGCGGACGCGCTCGGCCTCGCCATGTTTAGCGTGGCGGGAGCGTAAATCGCAGAGGCCAGCGGTCTCTGCCCGCGGTCAGCTCCGTTCTTCTCGGGACGCTCACTGGCACCGCAGGCGGGGTTCTGCGCGATGTGCTCAGCGCCGAAGTCCCGCTCCTGTTCCGCGGCGGGAATCTGTACGCTAGCGCGGCGGTTGCCGGCACGACCGCCTATTTTCTCCTCCAGACGGCTGGCGTGTCACGTGTCACCGCGTCCCACGCGGGAATGGTCGTCTGCGTCGGCCTTCGCTTCTCCGCGATCTGGTGGGGACTGAACCTGCCGGTGTTTACGATCGTGGAAGAAGCCACTACGCGAAAGAAGTGAGAGCTTCGTCCCACCGCGGCCTAACAGTGCAAGAAGCGGATTCCGTGGATTGAACGGAAACAGCCTGATCTGGTTTTTTCCGTTGAATCCGTGAGATCCGTTCCTGGCGCTTTTTCTTCGCCCAACATGTACCTCTGATGACAATTGCCTCCGCATTCATCGCCCGATCACGTCACTATCTCGCCTACGAGTACCCGACGAAGATCCGGCGGTGCCTCGCGACGCTCCCGGCTGACGCGCTCTGGCGCCGCGCGGACGAGCGGTCGAACAGCATCGGGAATCTGCTGCTGCACCTCGAGGGGAATATCCGGCAGTGGATCGTGAGCAACGTGGGTGGCGCGCCCGATCATCGGCAGCGATCGGCGGAGTTTGCCGCGCTGGACGGCGGCGACGCCGAGTCGCTCTTCGCGGCGCTGAGAGCCACCCTCGATGAAGCGGACGTCGTCATCGCGGCGCTCGGCCCCGAGGACCTGCTGGCGCGCCGCACAATTCAGGGCCGCGACGTCTCGGTACTGGACGCGGTGTACCACGTCGTGGAGCACTTCTCGCTGCACACGGGACAGATCATTCTGCTCACGAAGCAGTACGCGCCGGGCAGAATCCAGTTCTACGAGGATGCCGGAGGGCTCGCCATTCCGCGCTGGAGAGAGTAGTGCTTTTGAGCTGTGAGTGGGTGAGTTTTCCTTCAAGCACGTTCCGCCCTTCGTTGACCAATGGCCACGTCAGAGAGGTGGTACTTCCCGGCGATCTGCGACCAGAGCTTAGCTGAACAGCTGCGAACCAACAACTGCAGGAAAACTCTCCCACTCAGAACTGTGAGCTTCGAGGAGTGAGTTAGTAGATGTAAACCTTCGTCCCCACCGGCACATTTTCGTACAACCACTCGATGTCCTCGTCGTACAGCCGCACGCAGCCGTGCGTCACAGCCGCACCGATGGACTTCGCGTACGGCGTTCCGTGCAGCAGGTAGCCGTTGCCGAGATCGAGACGAAAGTGCCCGAGCTCGCCGACGATCTCGCGCTGCTTCGTGCCGCCAGGCGGAATGAACAGTGTGTTGTCGAACACGATGTGCTCGTCGCGGATCATCGGCTGAAACTCATTGGTGCCCGGCCGGATGATTCCGACCTCGTCACCCTCCACGAGGAGCTTGGTGCCATCCTCGAGCTTTACCGTGCGGCCGCGCTGTAGTGACGCGATCTTGAGGTCGTACTCCAGCGCCACCTCGGCGAAGTGCCACTCTGGTGGCGTCCACACCGGATCCTTGTCCTTGGCGCGCACCGTCCGCACGCCCCGCGGCGTTTCGAAGCGCCACACCCGGCCACCGAATTCCAGGCTTGCGTTCATCGCCGTCGCGACCGGTGCGGTGCGCAGCGTGTCGTCGCGATCGATCACTCGCAGCGTCTTCGAGAAGAGGTCGACGACGATGCGATAGCCCTCGGACTTGTCGGCCACGGCGCGCGCACTCTCCCACGCGACACTGTCCTTTCGCGACTTGAAGGAGCGGGCGGACGTTGCCGCTGCCGTGGCGACGACCTCCGTCGGCTCAAAGGACTCGGCGGGCGGGGTCGTGGAGGTGGAGTCGATCTGGTCGCTCCGCCGCGCGATCTTGCGCAGCAACGAGGCGAACCAGTTGTGATACACCAGCGCCGCGCTCACACTGTCGGTGTGGGCGACGTCGCGCGCGCTGTCGCGCGCGGCCGGCTCCTGCGCGCTCGCGATGGTCGTTGCGGTGGCGAGCAGAATCGAGCTCAGCCAGAGGGTTCTCATCATGGGTCGCTGCATACTCAAATATACACTGAGGGGGACGTGAAAGTTCACGTCCCCCTCAGTGTATCTCCGAAGAGATTGACTAGTAGAAGTTGAAGCCGATGACGAGGGGGAAGTAGTGCGTATTCCCGTTGACCGTGCTGACGGTCATGTACTTCGTCTCGACGAACATGTGCGCGCCGGCCACGTCGACCTCGAAACCGCCGCCCACGTTGTAACCGTAGAACAGGCTCTTGTCACCAGTCGGGTACCCGACGGACGTCTTAGGGATCGGGAGAGGTTGGGTGTTGCCGAGGCCCGCCGTCACGATATTGCCCTGCTCGTTCCTGAAAGCGAGAAAGTCCGAGAACTTCGTGATGTTGCCGCCGCCGAGCGCGTACACGATCGGGTTCAGGTGGCTCTTGCGATCGAGCGGGATGCGGAACAGCAGGTCAGCATCGCCGGTCATCACCTTCGTGCTCGAGCAGCTGGGGCAGGTCGTCTCACGGTTCGCGGCCCAGCCGTAGTTACCATCTATACGAACGCCGAACGGGCTATCGCTGAAGTAGTGGCCGAGCTGGGCCTGCAGGTCGTAGCCTCTCTTGGCGAAATCGTTGAAGTGGTTCGCCGGGATGAGAGCGCCGCCGCCGAATCCGAAGAACGTCTCGGCAAGGCGGTTCAGCGGCAGCACCTGCATCTGCACCACGGTATCAGGACGCATCCTGATCGTCACCGTGTCCGGCCGGCTGCGTACCGTGACCGTCTCAACTTGGACGATACGAATCGTGTCCGGACGTGCCGCAACTAGAGGTTCCTTCCGCACGGGAATTACCTGCTGCGACTTCGCGCGAATTGGCTTCTTCACCGTCTTCTTCCGCACGACAGTTTTCTTCAGCGGCTTTGCCTGCGGCTTCGCCTGCGCAGATGCCGTCTCGGCTCCGCCGAATGTGATGGCGGCTGCGAGGCCGACTGCATACAACACAAAGTTCCTGGTCTTCATCCTTGTCCTCCGTCGCCGTCGCCCTATGATCTCGTTCCCCGCGGGCGAGGTTGCGGGTGCGACGAGGGTCGTCGCAGTTCTGCCGGTACTCGGGACTAGCAGACCTCGTGCCGTGCCGGCTGGAATTGGCAGGAAATCTCAAAAAGTCTGTAAAATTCGGATCTTTTAATTTTCTCGCAATTGCAGTCGAGCCTGCCATTTCTGGCAGGTCTGACGCCCGTTCAATCCCGGAAACACCACCGCCGCAGGCGCGCCCAGTTGCATCCCGGGTTCCTGTTACGGAACTTTGCGACTACCGCAGACGCTCACGCCTCGTCCCAGCTTCGAGCAAGACATGTCTGTCCTAGGTCCGAGGGTGTGTCCCGAGTTTAGTTGAAATTCAGGTGATGTCGCATGATACGCGGCTCACGCGGCCGCGTCGGTGGTCGTCGTGAGTTTATTGATCAACGCCTGTTTCAGCAAGGGCAAGTGTTTGTACTTCTTCACACGGCGGAACTGCGCTTCCACGTGCCAGAGCGCCGCCGTGCACCAGCGCAGCGTCTGATCGCTTGTGCGCCGTCGCCCCGTCGAGCACCACGAGCACCCCATGCCCGTCCTCCCCAACGCGGACGCCGTGCTCCTGCACCTCGCGGAGAAACGCGGCGCACATGCGCGTGTGTTTCGGTCGCCGTCTGCACCACCCCCAGGATCCGCTTCTCGCCCGTCGCGCATCCCTGCCAGTGCCACCACGTCCGCCTGCAACGCCTGCAACGCCTGCAACGCCTGCAACGCCTGCGACGCCTGCAACGCCTGCAACGCCTCCTCGACGGCGCGGAGGCCGAGCGGGATCAGGGCGTGGATCATGGCCAGCGTCACCGGCGTGGTGACCGTGCCGGCGTCCAGCGGGATCGTCTCCTGCACCGTCGGTGACCCGGCGCGCTGCTGGCTCTTCGGCGTCTTCCGTCGTACGCTTCGCGATGGGTGGTGTCCTCGGGAATCGAGTGCGCAATCGTTGGTCGGATGCGTACTCTGGTCCCGCAGCACCACTTGAAGTGCAACTAGGTCTTCGACCGCTTAAAGAGGTTCGTTTTGCCACCGACTCGCTATCCCGCAGCGCGTGTACTCATTGTCCCGTTTCGCCACGTAGCCCGGGCGGGCGGGCAGACCGGGACGCACATCAGCATGCAGCGACACTGATTTCTCATCCATGCAGACCACCGGTTCCTTCGAGTCGTACGGCTTTTCGTAGAGCGCCAGGACGTCTTCCATTCGAGTGATGTACTCCGCGTCGAACTCAGCCACGCACCACATGTTTTTTCTGCCACGGTTTCAGGTCGTGGCTTTGCAAGAGCATCCGGATCGTCTCGCGGCCCACCTGTGGCACCAACTTCCGTTTCACCGGCTGCTCGGCGATCAAGCGCACCGTCCAGCGCGCCGCGCCCGGCGGCGGGTCGGCGTCGGCCATGGCGATGATCCGCTGTTTGTCGGATGGGGCCAGCACTTCGGCGGCTCCGGGACGCGGCCGCTCAAACAACGCGCGCGCCAAGCCGCCGGTTCGATACCGCTGGGCGATGTTGCGAATCGCCGGCGGCGTCAGCCGCACCGCGTGGGCGACCGCGGGCGCGCTGGCCCCTCGGCCCAAATGCACCAGCGCCAGCGCGCGGAGGACGACGCGCACCTGCTGCACGCCGCCGCGCAACAGGCGCTCCAACGCCTTCGCGTCGTGCGCCTTCAATCGGAACGGCACGGGAGGACGTGGCATGCCCACGTATACGAAATTCGCGTCCATCTGGTCAATCGACGTTTGACAAATCGTTAGACGGTCAAAGACCTCGCCCTGAGACTCACCCTCGTCCGACCCTCGCCGCCGTTGCGGCCGCGGTCTTCATGATCCCCACGGCGCGCGCCGAGATGTCGCGTCACGCGCCGCCAGTGCGTTCCACGATGCCCGAGTGCGTGCCCGACAACGGAGGGATCACCCTTCCAAAAGGATTTTGCGCGGGCGTCGTTGCCGACAACCTCGCGCAACCCCGACATCTCGTCGTCACGCCGAACGGCGACCTGTTCGTCTCATCGATGCGCGCGGGCATCATTGCGCTCCGTGATACGACGGGAGACGGAAAGACTGTTGGCCGGTGTGCTCAGTCCAATGGCGAACGGCAAGGCGACGGGCAACTACGAGATCTTTGCCGATGGCTTCCGTCCCGACGTTCCGGTCGCGGGCCGCGGACTGCACCGGCCGACCGGACTCGCCGTGGAACCGGACGGGTCGCTGTACGTGGCGGATGACGCGGGGGAACGGATCTGGAGGATCATGTACACTAGGGCGAAGTGAGCTTGCGGATGTGAGTATCTTGCATCGACCTCTCTCCCTGCTCGCCATGCCGAACCGCCTTCAACTTCTTCACGAAACTGGCCAGTCGATCTGGCTCGACTTCATCGATCGCACGATCCTGCGCAACGGCGATCTGACGCGCCGCATTCGTGAAGACGCGCTCACGGGGATGACGTCGAATCCGACCATCTTCGAGAAGGCGCTCGCCGAAGGTACAGCGTACGACGACCAGCTCCGCGGTGCGCCTGCGGGACGCTCGCCGATGGAGCTGTTCGAGCTGGTGGAGACCTCCGACGTTCGCGATGCCTGCGATCTATTCATGCCGGTCTACGAGGCGACGAAGGGTGGCGATGGCTACGTCTCCATCGAAGTCTCTCCCGGCTCGGCGAACAACGCGAAGGAGACCGTCGCCGAGGCGCAGCGGCTCTGGGCGATGGTCGACCGGCCCAACGTGATGATCAAGGTGCCGGGCACTGCCGAGGGCGCGATCGCGGTTCGCACGCTCATCAGCGCGGGCCTGAACGTCAACATCACGCTGCTCTTTGCCATTGAAGCGCACCGCAGCGTGATCGACGCCTACATCAAGGGGCTCGAGGATCGCCGGTCCGCAGGGAAGCCCGTTGACCGCATCGCATCGGTGGCGTCGTTCTTCGTGAGCCGCGTGGACACCGAGATCGACAAGCGCCTCGATGCGCTCGCCGCGAAGGCGGACGGTGCCGCGCGCGATCGGATCCTCGCGTTGCGCGGGAAGGCCGCGGTGGCCAACGCGCAGCTCGCGTACCAGCTCTTTCTCGCGGAGTTCTCCGCGCCGCGCTGGGCGCCGCTCCAGGCGGCTGGTGCACGCTTGCAGCGCCCGCTCTGGGCGAGCACGAGTTCCAAGAATCCAGCGTATCGCGATGTGCTGTACGTCGAGCAGTTGATTGGACCGAACACCGTGAACACCATGCCGCCGGCGACCATCGAGGCCTTCCGCGATCATGGTGACGTGCAGCGCGCCGTCGACGCCGACTTCCCCGGCGCCGAACGCACGATGAGCGACCTCGCTGCCGTAGGTGTCGACATGACCGACGTCACGAACAAGCTGCTCTCCGAAGGGCTCGCGAGCTTCCAGAAGAGCTTCGACTCGTTGACGACCGGACTCGAGAAGAAAGTGAAGCTGCTGGAACACCAGTGACTTTCCCTCGCACCAAGATCGTCTGCACCCTCGGCCCCGCGTCCGGCAATCGCGACACGCTGCGCAGCCTCATGGAGGCCGGCCTCAGCGTCGCGCGGCTGAACTTCTCGCACGGCACGCATGAGCAGCACGCCGCCACGGTGGCGCTCGTGCGCTCCACGGCGGCGGATCTCGGAAGGCCGGTTGCGATTCTCGGGGATCTGCAGGGCCCACGCATCCGCATCGGCGATCTCGCCGCGCCGAGGCAGGTAAGCGACGGTGAAGTCGTCGTTCTCGTTGCCGGGGAAGATGCAGCACCCGGCCAGTTTCCCACGACATACGAGCATCTCTGCGACGACCTGAAGGTTGGCGACCGGATCCTCGTGGACGACGGTCTCATCGAGCTCGTCGCGCTCGACGTGGGCGAGCATACGGTCACGGCGCGCGTGCTGCACGGCGGCATGATCAAGAGCCACAAGGGAATGAACCTTCCCGGTGTGGCGGTGAGCGCGCCGTCGATCACCGACAAGGACTGGGCCGACGTCGCTTTCGCCGTCGAGCACAGGCTGGAGTACCTCGCGCTCAGCTTCGTGCGGCGCGCGCAGGACATCGCCGAGCTGCGGGAGAAGATTCCCAAGGACATGCTCGTCGTCGCGAAGATCGAGAAGGACTCGGCGCTCGAGAACATCGAAAGCATCGTGCGCGCATCCGATGCAGTCATGGTTGCGCGCGGAGATCTCGGCGTCGAGCTGCCCTTCGAGAAAGTGCCGATCGCGCAGAAGAAGATCATCGCGCTCTGCAACAAGCTCGGCCGGCCCGTCATTACGGCGACGCAGATGCTCGAGTCGATGATCACGCATCCGCGTCCCACGCGCGCCGAGGCGAGCGACGTCGCCAACGCCATCTTCGACGGTACCGACGCCGTCATGCTTTCGGCGGAGACGGCCGCCGGCCAGTATCCGCGCCTCGCCGTCGAAGCGATGACGCGCATCATCATGGAAATCGAGAAGCATCTGCGCGTCGTGCGCACCGACGAGCGCCACTCCACGACAGACGCCGTGGTGTCCACCGAGCAGGCCATCGCGGCCGCGGCCACGAGCGCGGTGCGCAGCCTCGGCGCACCGGCACTCATCGTCCTCACGAAGAGCGGCTTTTCGGCGCGCGTCGTCGCATCACACCGCCCGAACGTTCCGATCCTCGTGCTCACAGATCAGGAGCGCACGTATCGCCAGCTCGCGCTCGTGTGGGGCGTGATCCCGTGCCTGGTGCCGCACTGCGACACGTACTGGGACATGGTCAAGCTCGCGCTCGCGGAAGTGCGTCTGCACGGGCTCGCGCGCGAAGGCGACCGCGTCGTCGTCACGGCTGGTGTGCCGTTCGATGTGCCTGGTACGACGAACTTGATGAAGGTTGAAACGGTATGAGCGTCGCGTGAAGCTCACATTCCTCGGAACCGGGACGAGCTTCGGCGTTCCGCAACTTGGCTGCGGCTGCGCGGTCTGCCATTCGCGCGACCCTCGCGACCGGCGCACGCGGGTCGGTGCGACCGTCGAGACGGACGAGGGCAAGGTCATCCTCATCGACACACCGCCGGAGCTGCGTCTGCAGCTCGTGCAGGCCGAGATCGATCGGGTGGACGCCGTGCTCTTCACGCATGACCACGCAGATCACACGCACGGCATTGATGATCTGCGGGCCATCACGGCGCGCCGCGATGTGCACCTGCCGATGTATGGATCGGTGGAGACGCTCCGCTCCATCGAACAGAAATTCAGGTACATCTTCGACGACAGCATCAAGCCCCTTCCCGGTACCTCGAAGCCGAAGGGCAGGACAATTGTCGTCGCGCCGCGCGAAACCGTTCGCATCGCCGGCGTGGACGTTACCGCAGTGCCGGTACCGCACGGCCCCGTGGCCACGGTCTTTGCGTATCGCATCGGCCCCCTCGCGTACGTCACCGACGCGAAGTCGGTGCCGGACGATGCCCTTCAACTGCTGCGCGGCGCTCGAGTGCTTGTCGTCAACGCGCTCTTTCGCCAGCCGCATCCGTCGCACCTCAGCCTTTCCGAGGCACTCGACGTCGCGGCGTCGGTTGGAGCGGATCGCACATACCTCACGCACCTGACGCACGAAAATTTCCACGGCGATCTGGAAGCCGAGCTTCCGTCGGGAGTGTCGCCCGCATTCGATGGGCTGGCTGTGACCGTCTGACACACCCCCTGTTAGGCTACAACAACTGTTGAGCTCGGTGCTCGGCACGGGCCTTCTCGATCACCGGCAATCGCACCGGCTCGAATCGACGGTAGTATTGTGTGCAACCCGACGACACCAGCTTCCGGCATGACGATCCGACTCGACTATACCAATATGATGGCGCCGCCGATCGACGGCGGGATCACCACCAGCGAGTGGAGTGGTGCGGGCGCGTCCTTCACCGCCGCGCACCAGGCCGTCGTCGATCTGCACGCCGCCGGCACCCTCGGCTTTCTGGATCTCCCCGACAATCGTGCACTGCACGAGCAGACACGAAGCTACGTGCATCGTCTCCGCGAGCGCGGAGACTACCCGACGGACGTCGTGGTGCTCGGGATCGGTGGATCGGCGTTGGGCCCAATCGCGCTACGCACCGCGCTTCGCAAGCCGCAATGGAACCTGCTCGACGACGCGGCGCGCGACGGCAATCCTCGTCTTCACGTGCTCGACAACGTGGACCCCGCGAACATCTCCGCGCTGCTGGCGCGCCTCGATCTTCGGCACAGTCTCTTCGTGGTCACGTCGAAGTCCGGCGGTACCGCCGAGACCATGGCGCAGTATCTCATCATCCGCGAAAGGCTGGCCGCTGCGCTCGGCGACGAGGGGGCGAAGGAACGGCTCGTCTTCGTTACCGATCCAGAGAAGGGGGCGTTGCGCGCCATCGCTCGCAGCGAGCGCGTCACCGCGCTCGACATACCCGCGAACGTCGGCGGTCGCTTCAGCGTGCTGACCCCGGTCGGGATGCTCCCCGCCGCGCTCGTCGGCATCGACACGGCGGAGATGCTCGTCGGCGCCGCAAACATGCGCACGCGCTGCGCGTCGGGTGTGCTGGCCAAGAACATCGCCGGCACGTACGCAGCGCTGCAGTTCCTCGCGGACCAGCGCCATGGCCGGCACGTGCACGTCTTCATGCCGTACAGCGACGCGCTGCGCGACATGGCCGACTGGTTCGTGCAGCTCTGGGCCGAGAGTCTCGGAAAGCATCGCACGCCGGGCGATGCCGGAGTGGGGCCGACGCCGGTCGGTGCGCTCGGCGCCACCGACCAGCACAGCAAGGTGCAGCTCTTCATGGAAGGACCGGGAGACAAGACGGTCACATTCCTCGCGGTGGAGGAAGGAGGCGCCGACGTCGAGATCCCGACCCTCCACGCGGACATCCCCGAGCTCGCGTATCTCGGCGGCCACCGCCTGAGCGAGCTGCTCGACATCGAGCGCCGCGCCACCGCCGGGGCGCTTGCGCGGCGCGGGCGGCCGAACATGACGCTCACGCTCGAGCGCGTGGACGCCTGGCACCTGGGCGCCCTGTTCATGTTCCTCGAGCTCGCCACGGCGTATGCCGGTCACCTGTACGGCGTGAATGCGTTCGATCAGCCCGGCGTCGAGCTCGGGAAGCAGTTCACCTATGCGATGCTCGGACGCGCGGATGCGGCGCAGGCTCGTCAGGAATGGAACCTGCTACCGAAGAGCGACCCAACGTACCTGATCTAGCAAGCAGCGACTGCCGATCCGCGGCCTTGCGACACATTCCGCGGAAGACGACCTTCACCGTGGTTCGCGGCACTGGTTTGCACTGTGAGAGAGAGGATTTCATGCACGATATCGACGTTCTGAATGCACTTTTCGGCGACGCCGTGACGATCGCCGCCCATGGAGTGACCGTTGCGCGACCGGGTGCCCTCGCGGCTCCCGCCATGGACGATCTGGTGCGCGCCGCCGTCTTTGGCGACGGCTCGGCCAAGGAGTACGCGCGCTGGATGATCTGGGAGCTTGGACAGGCGGTCGGCGTGCGGCCCGCGTCAATTCACGATCTCTACCTGGCGCGCGGCAGAGGCGAGGTACACGGCTTCACCGTGCCGGCGATCAACGTGCGCGGCGCATCGTACGACACGGCGCGCGCCATCTTCCGCACCGCCATTGCGATGAAGGCGGGCGCCTTCATTCTCGAGATCGCCCGATCGGAGATTGCGTACACGGATCAGCGGCCCGCCGAGTATGTGTCGGTGGTGCTCGCGGCCGCGCTACGCGAAGGGTTCCGCGGACCGCTGTTCATTCAGGGCGACCACTTCCAGGTCAACCACAAGAAATACGCGACCAATCCGGCTCCGGAAGTAGATGCGGTGAAGGCATTGGTCCGCGAAGCGGTGGGGGCAGGGTTTTACAACATCGACATCGACACCTCCACCCTTGTCGACCTGAGCAAGGGCTCGCTCGTTGAACAACAGCGGCTGAACTACGAGGTCGGCATCGATATCCTCAAGGCAGTGCGCACCGCGGAGCCGGACGACGTCACGATCTCCGTTGGCGGCGAGATCGGCGAGGTGGGGACGCAGAACTCCACCGTCGAAGAGCTCCGCGCGTACATGGACGGCTTCAAGGCCGCGCGGCCCAAGGGCATGGAAGGGCTGTCGAAGGTCAGCGTGCAGAGCGGCACGTCGCACGGGGGCACTGTGCTCGCCGACGGGTCGATCGCGGACGTGAAGCTCGACCTCGATACGCTGGAGACGCTCGGCAAGGTGGCGCGCGACGATTACGGGCTCGCCGGAGCGGTGCAGCACGGCGCCTCGACACTCCCGGATACGGCGTTCAACAATTTCCCGAAGCGCGAGACGGCAGAGATTCATCTCGCGACGAACTTCCAGAACATGCTGTACGAGCATCTCCCGGACGGGTTGCGCGCGGAGATCTACGACTGGCTCGCCGCGAACGCGAAGGATGAGCGCAAGCCGACGGATTCCGACGAGCAGTTCTTCTACAAGACGCGCAAGAAGGCGCTCGGCCCGTTCAAGCGTCGCCTCTGGGATCTGCCGTCCAACGTCAAGTCGACGCTTGCGTCGACCTACGACGAGAAGTTCCGCTTTCTCTTCGAGCAGCTCGCGATTGGCAACACTGCGGAGATGGTAAACCGATTCGTCGTTCCGCCCGAGCGGCATCGGCCGATGCCCGCGGATGCGACGTCGGCGCACGCCGCCGCGCCCGACGACGCGGATCTCTCCGACTGAATGACGCCGATCTCAGCGCCCGAGGATGTTGGAGCCCTCTGGCTGCTCACGCTGCAGCGGGCCATCGGGCGCGCGTCGCATGATGTGAAGGATGCACTGAATGGCATATCGGTCAACCTGGAGGTCATTCGGTCGCGCGCCGCGCGGCCGGATGTCCCCGCGTCGGCTGTCGCGCAGTTCGGCGATGCCGCCGGGCAGCAGCTCGAACGTTTGACTACCTTGATCGAAGCTGTGCTCGCGCTCGGTCGCGCCGATCGGACGCCAGCCGACGTAGGGGCCACGCTGCGCCGAGTCGTCGCGATCTGCGGAGCATCGGCGTCGTCGACCGACGCGGCGGTCCAGTTGGTGGATGGCGGTGTGATGGGTTCGGCGCAGACGCGCGTGCACGGTGATGTCGTGCGGTTGGCTTTGATGGCGCCGCTGCTCGACATGGTCACCGGCACCGACCGCGCACGACGTTTGTCCGAAGTGACCTGTACGCTCGCCGGCAACGACGACGCGGTGCAGGTGGTGATCGCCGCGGAGGGACGTCGCGCGACGATACCCAATGGCGTCGCCCATATTCTGCGCGGCGCTGGCGTTCGCTGGACGGAAGGACAAGATCTATCACTGGCCTTTCCGCGCGCATGAGTCGTCAAGCGAGCGGGGCAGCTACTGCACGAGGCACGATGAAGCGGGCAAAGATTCTCGTCGCGGATGACGAAGTCGCGATTACGACTGGACTCAGCGCCATTCTCGAGGACGCTGGCTACAGAGTGGACGTGGTTGGCGACGGCCAGAAGGCGCTCGAGATGTTGTCGGCGGAACGGTATGGCGTCGTATTGGCAGACCTGAAAATGCCCAAGGTCGATGGGCTCGCTCTGCTCCGCGAATTGCAGCAGCGGTCGATCCCGACCGAGTGCATCATCATCACCGGCCAGGCGACGGTTGACTCGGCCGTGCAGGCGATGCAGCAGGGCGCGTACGACTACATCGAGAAGCCCCTCAACGCCGAGAAGCTCAACCGTCTCAAGGCGCTGATTCCGAAGGCGCTCGACAAATATCAGGTGCAGCAGACGAACCGCGAGCTCGCCTCCAAGCTCGAGGGCCTCACGCACTACGCCGAGCTCACCGGCCAGAGCGAGTCGATGCGCTCCGTCTATCAGGTGATCGAGGCAGTTGCCCCCAGCACGGCGAGCGTGCTGATCCTCGGTGAGAGCGGCACGGGCAAGGAACTCGTCGCGCGCGCGCTGCACAGCAAGAGCGACCGCGCGAAGGGTCCTTTCTTCGCCCTCAACTGCGCTGCGCTGCCGAAGGAGATTCTCGAGAACGAGCTGTTCGGCCACGAGAAAGGAGCCTTCACCGGCTCGATCAGCGAGAAGCAGGGCGCATTCGAGATGTCGAGTGGCGGAACGATCTTTCTCGACGAGATGGCGGAGATGCCGCCCGATATTCAGGTCAAGCTGCTTCGTGCGATCGAGACGAAGCAGATCCGGCGCCTGGGCGGAAAGAAGGAGATCACCGTCGACATTCGCATTCTCGCGGCCACCAACAAGAACCTTCAGAAGGCGCTCGCCGACGGCGAGCTGCGCGAGGATCTCTACTACCGCCTCGCGGTCGTCGAGATCGATCTGCCGCCCCTGCGCGAACGCGCCGACGACATGCAGCTTCTGGCGAACGAATTCCTTGGCCGCTTTGCGCAGAAGAATGGCAAGGTGATCACCGGGTTCGAGGATGCGGCGTGGGAGTGGATCATGAGCTACCACTGGCCCGGCAACGTGCGCGAGCTGAAGAACGCCGTCGAGCGCGCGGTGATCATGTCGCGCGGCACGACGATCGGACCGTCGGACATCATGCCCCGGCACCTGCGCAATGGCGGCGGCATGCCCGCCGCGCTCACGATTCCGGTGGGCGCGACCGCGGCCGAAGCGCGGCAGCAACTCGTGCTGCGGACCTTTGCCTCCACCTCCGGTGATACGGCGCGCACCGGCAAGGTTCTCGGGCTTTCGGAACGCGAAGTGCGAGGGGAGCTGATGATGCTGGTCAACGGTACCACGCCGACGCAGAACGAGGGAGCGGCCGAGGTAAAGGTCGAGACGATGTCGCAGCCGTCGGCGCCCGCGGCGAAGCCAGTGAAAAAGAAGGTGCCGGCGCCACCACAACGGTCGCCGGCAAAGAAACCCACGGCCAGGAAGGGGCGCTGAGCCCCGGTCCTCGAGGAGTGCACATGCGGCATCACGACCACGACGACGAACCGTACATCGTCATCGAAAAGCACAGCGGCGACGTCGGCAATCTCCTGCTCGGCGTCCTGATCGGCGCGGGCGTCGCGCTGCTCTTCGCGCCGCGCTCCGGCCAGGAAACGCGGCGCGAGATTCGCCGGAAGGCGCGCCAGGCGGGCGACGCCGTGAAGGGAGTCGCGGAGGAGGTGACGGGACAGGTCGTCGACACCTTCGAGGGCGCGAAGGCACGCGTCGAGGAGCAGATCGATTCAGCGCGCTCGGCCATCGAGTCGAAGAAGCGACAGGTATCACGCGCCATGGAGGCCGGACGCGAAGCGGCGCAGCAGGCCCGCGAGGATCTCGAGCGCCGGCTGGCCGAAACGAAGGCGGCCTACAATGCCGGCGCCGACGTGGCGCGAAATGCGCGCAAGCCCGTCCCGCCGGTGACGATGCGCGACGACGCGACGGTTTGAGGCGCTGAGGGCGCGATCCATCACCGTATCGGGGCGGCAGGCACGAGTCAAGAAGCGCTCGCCATTCATCAGTATTGGCTGGACGCTACGCGACTACGCCAAGCGCATCTGGGACAACTCCGGCGAGGATAACGTTCTTTTCCTCGCCGGCGGGATCGCGTTCAATATCCTGCTCGCGGCCGTCCCGTTCGTACTGCTGCTCGTCTGGTTCCTCACGTACCTGCTGAACAAATCGTCAGCCAGTGCGAACGAGGTGGTGACGCACTACCTCGACCGTCTGCTTCCGGCGCAGCAGGAGTACCACACGCTGCTGGGCGAGATCCTGTCGGCCCACACGAAGCTGCCGATCTGGAGCTCGATCGGCTTCGTCTGGTTCTCGACGCGTCTCTTCGGATCGTTGCGCACCGTGCTGGCGAGCGTGTTCGACATCGAGAACGAGCGGAGCATCATCGTTGGAAAGATCTTCGACATCGAGATGACGATTCTCTCGACGGTGCTGATCACCGCGAACACGCTGATCACCACGTACGTCCTCCTCGCGACGCACAACAGCGTGCAGATTCTCGAAGACCTCGGCATTCGCAAAGACGTGATGGGCCAGGCAACGGCATGGGGAAGCCATCTCGTCGCGTCGGTGCTTCTCGCCACAATGTTCTTCGCGCTCTACAAGTATTTGCCGGTGCGCCGGGTGCGGACGAAGACCGCGTGGGTCGCGGCTATCTTCACGACGATCATGTTCGAGGTCGCGAAGGTCGTCTTCACCGTGTACGTCGGCTCGCTCTATCCCGGCTCGCTCTATACCGGCTCGGTCGCGGCCATCTTCGTCATCGTGGTCTGGGTGTACTACGCAGCGCTGGTTTTCATCCTCGGCGGCGAGGTGGGGCAGGTCTACGAGCTCCGCCGCACCCGAAAGCGGCAGCGGGAAGTCTTTCTCGACTAGCGCCGCGTCCGCCAGGAAACCCTGCCGAACCGAGCCTTTGGCGCGAAGGTTGCCCTAGAGCGCGTCGAACGCGCCACCCAGGGAGGCCACCCATGCGCAAGATGTTACTCGGCGCCGCGATGCTCACATTGCCACTCGCAGCGTGCAAGAAGACCGGCGACGACACGTACCAGGTCAAAACGCCCACCGTCGGACTGGACACGCACACCGTGACCACGCCCAGCGTTGACGTCGGGACCAAGAAGGACACGATCAACACGCCGGTCATTGGCACGAAGCCGGACACCGTCATCATTCAGAAGCCCGTTGTTGGAACCAAGAAGACTGAAGTCACGGTTCCCACGGTCAAGGTGACGAAGAAGCCCTGACCTGCTAGCTGACGGGAAGAAAGGAAGAAAGAGAGGACGGCGCTGAAGGGCGCACCGAGATAAATTAGGTGTGCCCTTCGTGCTTCCTCTCTTCCTGTCTTCCTGTCTTCCTCTCTTCCGGTCTTCCCCGTGCCTATCGACATACGCTCCGACACCGTCACCAAACCCAGTGCCGCGATGCGCCAGGCGATGGCCAGCGCAGAGGTCGGTGACGACGTGCTGGAGGGCGACCCGACGGTCCGTCGTCTCGAAGAACGCGTCGCGAGGATGCTCGGCAAGGAAGCGGCGCTGTTCTTTCCGTCGGGCTCGATGGCGAACATGACGGGGATCGCCGTACACGCCTCGCCGGGCACCGAAGCAGTCTTCGACGAGGAGGCGCACCTCATTTACGGCGAGATGGCCGGTGTCGCGGCACTCTGCGGCGCGCAGATTCGTCCCGTTCGCGTGGGCGCGGGTCGGAGCTTCATGAATGCGGACGATTTGCGCCGCACCATTCGCCCGCCGTCGAAACACGATCCGGCAATCAGCGTGATCGGCTTCGAGAACACGCACAACTCGTCGGGAGGCAGGGTCGTTCCACTTTCGGACCTGCGCGCACTTCGCGCAGTGGCGGACGAGCATGGCATCCCCGTCCACATGGATGGGGCGCGGCTCTGGAACGCGAGCGCGGCCACGGGAACGTCGCTCGCCGACTTCGGCAGCTGTGCGGACACGGTCATGCTCAGCCTGTCGAAAGGGCTCGGCTGTCCAGTCGGAGCCATCCTCGTTGGCGATGCACCGACGATGCGGCGTGCCCACGCCATCCGGAAGCGATTCGGCGGCGGCATGCGCCAGTCGGGCATTCTCGCCGCGGCGGCGCTCTACGCATTGGACACGAACCTCGCGCGGCTGCCGGAGGATCACGCGAATGCCCGCGTCTTCGCCGACGCGGTGGATGGTGCGGCCGGCGCAACGGTCGTCCCGCCGGACACCAACATCGTGATGATTGATCTTCCCCCCGGCGTGTCGAGCGTCGACGTCATCGCCCGCGCGGAGGAAGGCGGAGTCCTCATCAGCGAATGGACTCCCACCCGGGTGAGGGCGGTGGCCCATCTCGACGTCGATGCAGCGGTGATGGCTCAGGCCGCAGCCGTCGTACGCGAGGCGATCGAAGCGTGCGCCGCCCAAGGCGCATTGAGCGCGATCTGACGCGTTGTTCCCAGGACTGTCCTTGCTTAGATTTCCGGTGTCCCAGGTCCCGAAGGGCGGCAGCCTTCTAACTCCGTCAGGACCCCGAAGGTAGCAGCGGCATGAGGTGTCTGACGTCGCTTCGTCAGGCCTGGGGCACTCGGCGCGGGGAGCATCTCATCAACGAGAGCTCCCCGCGCTTTTTCGTTCGTTTGGACGTAACGACGAACTGCGTTGTCTGGGGCCAACGCGGATCTTCGCGGATCTCACGGATCCCCACGGATACGCCGACGAGCAACAAAGCACAAAATAGCCGAACGCTTGGATTGCAGGAGACCTGGCTCGCGTCGAAGAGCAACGATTTGCGCAGATCAGATCAGCGTGGATCCGCGTGATCCGCGATGGCTCCGGTCAACGTAGTGCAAAACGTTTCCCGACGTCTCACCCCGGATCAGCCCCCGCAGTAACTTACGACTCCCATGGCCCTCGCACTCGCCCGAAAATACCGCCCCAAGACTTTCGCCGACGTCGCTGTCCAATCGCACGTCGCCGCGACTCTCAAAGGCGCCATCGCGCGCAATCGCGTCGCGCACGGCTACCTGCTGTGCGGCCCTCGCGGCGTGGGCAAGACCACGCTCGCCCGCGTGTTGGCGATGGCGCTCAACTGCGAGCGCCGGGCCGACGAAAGCCTCGCCGGCGAGCCCTGCGGCGAATGCGTGAGCTGCCAGCGGATCTGGAGCGGCGCCTCGTCGCTCGACGTCGTCGAGATCGATGCTGCTTCCAATCGCGGCGTGGACGACGCGCGCGAGCTTCGCGAACGGGCCATGTACGCCCCCTCGGGCGACGACAAGTACAAGGTCTACATCGTCGACGAAGCGCACATGCTCACCCGCGAGGCGTGGAACGCGCTGCTCAAGATTCTCGAGGAGCCGCCCCCGCGCGTCGTGTTCGTCTTCGCGACCACCGAGCCACAGAAGATCGCGCAGGCGGCCGCTCCGGTCCTCAGCCGCCTGCAGCGCTTCGACTTCAAGCGCATCGGCCCCGCCGAGATCCGCCTTCGGCTCGAAAAGGTGCTTGGCGCGGAGGGGGTGAGCGCGCACCCCGACGCGCTCGCGATGATCGCCCGCGCCGCGGACGGCTCCATGCGCGACGCGTTCTCGCTCACCGATCAGGTGCTCTCCATGGGCGATGGCGACATCGCCCCCGAGCGCGTGCGCGACGCACTCGGTCTCGTCCCTGAGGACGAGTTCATCGGCCTGCTCGATCTACTCGCCGAGCGCCGAGCTGCCGACGTCTTCGCATTCGTCGGCCGACTGGCCGACGCGGGGATCGACTTCGGGCAGTTTCTCACCGGCTTTGCCGACGTAGTGCGGGCGCAGCTCGCCGTGACCCTCGGCGGGTCCGCCCCCGAGACGAGCAAGCGGATGCGTGACGCAGTCGTCGCCCGGAAAGAAGCCTTCTCAACGGGCGATCTGCTGCGCATGCTCTCGGCGCTCACCGAGCTGGAGCCGCGCTTTCGGAAGAGCGGACAGCAGCAGCTCCTTCTGGAAGCGCTGCTGGTGCGCTTCGCCCTGCTGGACCGCACGGTGTCGCTCGAGACGGTGTTGCGTGGAATCGGAAGCGGAGGCGCCGGAGTACCAGTCGACGAGCCGGCGCCGCGCCGGGCCGCGCCGCCGCCGGCCCGGCCTACCGAGCAGCGGGCCGACGCGCCCCGCGCCGCTGATGTGCCCGCGGCGGATTGGCGAACTGTCGTCCGCGACGCCGATCGCAGCCCTCCCCTATCGCAATCGTCCGCGTCGCCTCGGCCATCCGCGCCGACGCGCCCGGTTGCGTCTCCGCCGTCTCCCGCGAGCCAGGCGACTGCACGCGGGACAGACGCCGGGATTCCCGACGTCAATCACCTCGTCGAGCGCTGGGGCGAGCTCGTGGCCGTCATGCGGGCGGCAGGCAACAGTCTGGCGGCCACGGCGCTGGAGCATTCAGCGCCCGTGGCTGTCAATGGAAAGGGCGAGGTGACGGTCGCGCTCGACGAGGCGAATCCGATCTACGAACAGGCGCTGGGCAAGGACGAGAAGGACGTTACCCGATCGCTTCGCACCCTGTTTCCGGGCGTGCATCGCGTGATCATTCGAGCCGCCGCCGGGACCTCCGCTCCTCCCACTCGTCTCACCGACGAGATGGTGCGCGCCGAGCGGCTCACCGCGATGCGACGCAAGGATCCGGTGCTCGACCAGGCGATCGACGCACTCGATCTGGACCTCGCCGACTAGCGCAACCCACGCCGTCGTCGCTTGCCACGGCACAGCGACGCGGCATAGCTTATGTCTTCTGACCGGTAGCAGATAGAATGGCTGACTTCATGAAGCTCCTGCAGCAAGCGCAGGAGATGCAGGGCAAGTTTCAGACGATGCAGAATGATCTCCAGCAGGAGTCCGTCACGGCGTCTGCGGGGGGCGGCATGGTGACCGTCGAGGCGAACGGGCAGGGGACGGTCCGGTCGATCAAGATCGATCCGAATGTGGTGAACGCGTCGGATGTCGAGATGCTGGAGGATCTCCTCCTCGTCGCCGTCACCGAGGCGCAGAAAAAGGCGCAGGAAATCGCGCAGCGCGAGATGGGAAAGTTGACCGGCGGGCTCAACCTGCCGTTCAAGCTTCCCTTCTAGTTCGGCGCTTGAATGTCAGCGATCGACGATCTCACCGGAGAGCTGGCCAGGCTGCCCGGCATCGGGCGCAAGACGGCGCTCCGGCTCACGTATCATCTGCTCAAACAGCCACCGGAGCAGAGTCGCCGCCTTGCGGACGCGCTCCGGACGTTGTCGGACAAGGTGCGTCCCTGTTCGCTGTGCTTCAATCTCACGGAGGACGAGCTCTGCGTCATCTGTCGCGATCCTCGGCGTGACGCGGCGCTCATCTGTGTAGTCGAGGAAGCAGCGGACATCGGCGCGATCGAACGAGCGGGTGAGTATCGCGGACAGTATCATGTGTTGGGCGGGCGGCTTTCTCCGCTCGACGGCGTGACGCCGGACGATCTGACGATCTCGCAACTCGTCCGGCGAATCGAGAGCGGCGGGATACGCGAGGTGATCCTGGCGACGAACCCAAGTTTGGAGGGCGAGGCAACCGCCTTGTACGTGCAACGGCAGCTCACGACCTTTCCGCTCAGCATCACGCGAATCGCCCGGGGGCTTCCCGTGGGCGGCGATCTGGAGTACGCGGATGGCGTGACCATCGCGCAGGCATTGTCGGCGCGGAGGGCAATGTGAGCGCGACGGAGCGGACGCGGCTTGCCGGCATCGGTTTTCTCGGTGGTTTCGCGGCTGGTCTCGTGCTGTGGGCGGCGCAGCTTCAGCGAAGTCGTCGTGATCTTTTCAGCCGGTCGCCGGTGCGTCGTCTCGCCGCCCTCGGATACCTTGGCGGACAGCCGGGGGTGGAAACTGCGCGGTTGCTGCAGGACTATGTGAAGTGGGAAGCGCGTCCTGCGCTACGCAAGCGCGGCCAGCACCTGCTGCGCCGCATGGAAGCTTACCTCGACTAGGCCGAGATCCTCATGCCCGTAGGCGCCGCGAGCTGGTCGTTCACCGAAGACGACTTCGCCGCCATCACCGAGTCGCTCAACCGCTTCCTCTACGAGAGCAGCGCGCGCTGCACGATGCTCGTGGATCGCAGTGGTCAGCTCGTGGCGACGGTGGGCGAGCAGCCGAAGTTCGACCCGACGGCATTCGCCACGCTCACGGCGGCGGACTTCAGCGCCAACGATCAGTTGGCGAAATTGATTGGTGAATCAGACTTCAACTCGCTGTTCCATCAGGGCGAGAAGGAATCGATGTATCTGGCCGACGTCGCGCGCCGCGTGATCCTCGTCGTGCTGTTCGACAACCGGACGACCCTGGGGCTCGTGCGACTGAAGATGAAGCTGACCGTTGACGAGTTGACCAGACTGTTCCAGCAGGTGTTCGCGCGTCCGACGTCGGCGCAGGGCGGCGCTCCCGGCTTTCTCGCCGGCGCCGACGATGAAATCGACAAGCTGTTCCAGTAGAGGAGAAGACAGCCATGTCGATGATCAACTACGCGTCACGCGAGATCAACTGCAAAATCGTGTACTACGGCTCGGGACTCGGCGGCAAGACGACGAATCTCGAGCACGTGTACGGCAAGGTGCAGCCCGATACTCGCGGCAAGCTCATCTCGCTCGCGACCGAAACCGAGCGCACGCTGTTTTTCGACTTCCTTCCGGTGGACCTCGGGACGATTCGCGGATTCAAGACCCGCTTCCATCTCTACACGGTGCCGGGCCAGGTCTACTACAACGCGAGTCGCAAGCTCATCCTCAAGGGGGTGGACGGACTCGTCTTCGTGGCGGACTCGCAGGTCGAGCGCATGGAAGCGAATCAGGAGGCGATGCAGAACCTGTACGACAACATGGCGGAGTACGGCTATGATCTGACGAAGATGCCGTTCATCATTCAGTACAACAAACGGGATCTGCCAAACGCCGCGCCGATCAAGGAGCTGCAGGCTGCGCTCAACCCAGGCTGGGAGATCACCGAGCCGTCCAGGCAGCGTGTCACGCCCGATCCCTTCCACGCCGGCGAATTTCTCATCGAACAGCTTCCCACCGGCGAGTGGATCGAGCGCGCACCGTACTTCGAGGCGGTCGCCATGACCGGCGACGGCGTGTTCGAGACGCTGCGCGGCGTCAGCAAGCTCGTGCTCAAGTCACTCGCATAACCCCGACGCGCAAGAGCGTGAACCTTCCCAACGCCGTCACTGCAGGCCGCATCGCCATCACGCCGCTCATCGCGTGGTTGCCGCTCGTGCCGTCGTCGACGTTGCGGCTCACGGCGTTCATCCTCTTCACGATCGCCGCCGTCACGGACTACGTGGACGGACAGCTCGCGCGCTCGCGCAAGCAGGAGACGGATCTCGGACGCCTGCTGGATCCGCTCGCCGACAAGCTTCTGCTCCTCGCGACCTGCATCCCGATGTTCGTGCTCATGCATCCTGTCGCGCACGCGACCGACAGCTGGCCAGCGAAGGCGCTCAACAACGAGCTTCCGTTCCGAACGCCGTTCGGCGACGTCCCGCTCACCTGGTGGGTGCTCGCCGTCGTGCTCGGCCGCGAGCTGTTCATGACTCTCTTCCGCCAGATCGCCGCGCGGAGAGGAGTCGTCATCGCCGCCATCGGACCGGCGAAGTGGAAGACGGCCCTTCAGTTGGTCTGGATCGGCTGCGCGTATTGCTGGTTCTGGACCGCCACACTTGCCGCGACGCACGGCTGGGACAATGCACTCTGGAATGTGTTCGCGAACTTCAACGGTCTCGCCGGCGTTGCGGCCATGACGGGCTCCGTGGCGCTCACGCTCTACTCGCTCGGCCTCTATTTGCGGAGCTATCGGCGCGTGTTCATCGGCGCGCCGACTCGGGTCTGACCGTCGGACCAGCAGTTCGACCCGCTGTCAGACGAGCAGCCGCGAAGTGGCGAGCGGGTCAGACTGTCCGCCTGTCAGACACTAATCCCTCACTTTCGAGCCTCGATGAAGATCGAAGTCGTCACCATCGGTGACGAGCTCCTCCTCGGCTACACGATCGACACCAACGCCGCACATCTCGCGCGGACTCTCGCTGCCGAGGGTGTCGCGATCGAGCGGCGAACGACCTGCGGCGACACTGCCGAGTCGATCGCGACAGCGGTGCGCGAGGCATTGGACCGCACCGGCGCGGTGATCACGACCGGCGGGCTCGGACCCACGAGCGACGACCTCACCAAGCCGTCCATCGCGGCGCTTTTCGGTCGCGAGATGGTGCTCGACGAGGAGCATCTCGCCTGGATGCAGGAACGGTGGCGCACGCGCTTTCAGCGGCCGATGCCGGAGTCGAACCGGCAGCAGGCCATGCTACCATCCGGCGCACGCAAGCTCGCGAACAATCACGGTTCGGCGCCGGGCATCTGGCTGGAGGACGATCGCGGGCGCTGGGTCGCGATGCTGCCGGGTGTACCGCGAGAGATGCGTGGCATGCTCGCGGACACGCTGTTGCCGCTCGTCCGTGAACGGCTCGGCGACGGGGGCCGTGTCGTGCGGTCGCGTACCTTGCGCACGACTGGAATTGGCGAGTCGCACATCGCCGACCTCGTCGCGACGATTGATGGTGGTGTCGGCGACGTCGGGCTCGCCTATCTGCCGAATGCCGACGGCACCGATCTTCGTCTCACCGTGCGCGACGCGACATCAGACGATGCCGATGCGCGGCTCGCGAATGCTGCGGCTCGTCTGCGCACGGTCGTCGCGGACGCGGTGTACGGAGAGGACGCCGCCGATCTCGCCGAGGTGGTGCTCGAGCTCTCTCGCTCGCTCGGACTGAGCATCGGTGTCGCCGAGAGCTGCACGGGCGGCATGCTCGGCGCGCGACTCACGGCGATACCCGGGAGCAGCGACGTCGTACGAGGCGGCGTCATCGCGTACGACGACGCGGTGAAGCGGTCGCTGCTCGGTGTACCCGAGGCGATGCTGCGCGAACATGGCGCAGTCAGCGATCCTGTCGCGCGCGCCATGGCAGCCGGAGTGAAGACCGCCATCGGCGTCGATGCCGCGCTTGCGATCACCGGCGTCGCCGGACCAGGCGGCGGCACGGAGGAGAAGCCGGTAGGCACGGTGTGGATCGCGCTGGATTTTTGCGGCGAGGTGCAGTCGCGGCGCTACGTCATGGTGGGTGATCGCGCCGAGGTGCGGCACCGCTCCGCGCAGGCGGCGCTCGAGATGCTGCGACGGCGTCTGCTCACTTGAATTCGGTGAATTGAACGAATTGCTCCGTGAGGGTTGGGATCCGGTGCACCGTGCCAGCCCGTGGGTCGATTCAATGCTTCTAGATTCGTATGATTCTAGTCGCGCTTGAGTCGGTGGGATCAGTCGCACCACGCTGGATCATCCAACACGCGTTTGCACAAGCTACCACGGCCCTAGTACCGCTCTTGCAGTTCTCCCGGCTTGCCCGCGGCGCACGCGGCCAAGGTAGATTTCAACCGTACCCTGGACCAACGCGAATGTCAGACGCCGATCAACTTCCGCCCGACTCCGTCCTTCCCGAACAGCCAGCCGACCCGTCCGACGCCGAGATACTCGGCGGCGAGAGCGAAGGCGTGCAGCAACAGCTCGAAGAGCAGCACGAGAAGTATCTGCGCCTCGCCGCGGAGTACGACAACTACCGCAGACGCACGACGAAGGAGCGCCAGGATGCGCACCGGCACGGCCAGGCCGACATGCTCAAGGGGTTGATCGAACCCCTCGACGACATCGGCCGCTTCGCGCACGTGGACCCCGCGGCGACCGACGCGCAGACGCTCGTCGACGGCGTCGCGATGGTGGAGAAGAAACTGGCGAAGACGCTGGCCGGTCATGGGCTCGAGGTCATCAACCCGGCGGGCCATCCGTTCGACCCGGCGCTGCACGAAGCGGTGATGACCGAGCCCGCGACGACGCCGGAAGAAGATCACCTGGTCGCGCGAACGTTCCAGGTGGGCTACGTGTTCAACGGACAGCTGCTGCGTCCGGCGCGCGTGGTCGTGAAGCAATGGAACGGCTGACCGCGTAAGGTCTGCCATGACTTCCCAGCAAGACTACTACGCCGTCCTCGGCGTACCGGCGTCCGCTACGCAGGCCGAGATCAAGAAGAAGTACCGCAGTCTCGCGTCGAAGCACCACCCGGACAAGAACCCGAACGATCCCAAGGCCGCCGACACGTTCAAGGCGATCTCGGAGGCGTATACGACGCTGGGCGACGCCGGGAAGCGGAAGCAGTACGATGAGCTGCGCCGGCTCGGTGCGTTCGGCGGCTTCGGCGGTGGGGGCGCATCGCGCGGCGGACGTCCTGGCGGATCGTACGGCGGCGGTGGGCGGCCAGGCGCCGGCGGCACCATCAACATGGAAGACTTTGGCGACGTCGGACTCGGCGGACTCGGCGACCTGTTCAGTTCGATGTTCGGCGGCGGCGCGCGCGGCGGCGCGCAGAACGCGCGCAACCGTGGACCGCAGCGCGGCAACGACGTCGAAGCATCGCTGGAAGTCCCGTTTCGAACCGCGGCGATGGGCGGCAAGGTCTCCGTCGAGCTCGACCTGAACGAGGAGTGCGCGACCTGTCGCGGCAGCGGCGCCGCGCCGGGCGCAAAGCTCGTGACCTGTACCGAATGTAACGGTCGCGGGACGATCAGCTTTGGTCAGGGCGGCTTTGCCGTGCAGCGCCCCTGTCCCGTCTGTCTTGGCCGCGGGCAGGTGCCGACGGAGCGCTGCCCTGCCTGCGCCGGCGCGGGCGAAGTGCGCACGCGAAAAACCGTACAGATCACCGTTCCGCCCGGCGTCGATACGGGCACGAAGATTCGCCTCAAGGGGCAGGGTGCTCGAGGCGCGAAGGGCGGCCCGCCGGGTGATCTGCTGATCACCTTCAACGTGAAGCCCGACCGCTTCTACAAGCGCGAAGGGCTGGATCTCATCGCGCCGGTGAAGATCAGCATCGCCGACGCGACGCTCGGCAAGAAGATCAACGTCAAGACGCTCGACGGCACCAAGGTCTCGATCAAGATCCCGCCGGGCACGCAGAACGGAAAGCGCTTCCGGGTGCGTGGACACGGGATCGAGAAGGACGGGGCGAAGGGCGACTTGATTGTCGAGGTGGAGGTCACGGTGCCGGAGAAGTTGACGCCCGAGCAGGAGGAGGCGATGCGGAAGTTCGCGGAGGCGATGAAGACGTAGCGTGTCGCCGGCGCGACTCCACGCGTTTCGCGTTCGAGTAGGATTCCCGGCAGTACTCTGGTACCTCTGTACCCTCGACCCTCGATACACGGCGACGTATCATCGAACCAACGCACTCGCTCCCGAAAACAAACGAAGAAGCTCGAGGGTCGATGGTACCATGGTACGTCTCACGTATCTCCTCGCACCTGCGCGGTCAAGATCGGCAACGCCTCCGCTAAGGAATGTAGGTCCAGATGAGGACGGTCGTGGGAGCAATACCGCCCGATCCACCGGGGCCAAGCGCGAGGACACCGCCGCGTGTGTGATCGAACTCGGTCGGAAGCGAACCACGTCGCCGGTAGATCTCCACGCCAATCATGAGATCAGCGGGATA
>Ga0208587_1000102_pt1 | contig 43528 bp, 38 predicted proteins | sample NGESurdeep092012_7_FD_184472 | JGI IMG/M metagenome (GOLD analysis project Ga0208587, IMG submission 184472) | Arctic peat soil microbial communities from Barrow, Alaska - NGEE Surface sample 210 deep-092012 (SPAdes) | ecosystem: Environmental > Terrestrial > Soil > Wetlands > Peat ...
AGAAGTCCCACTCGAGGCTGGCGGCGTTGCTCTGGTTCGGCGTGTAGCCAACTACGCTGCCGGGTGAGGCCAGCGAAACCGGCGCCGATTTGGTGTTGGCGTTCTGATCCGTGAACCAGGAAATGTTGGACAGCCAAGTACCGGCGTAGAAGCCGCTCGCATGGGAATAATCCGCACCCCCCTGTATCGCGGGGTCGCCATTAGTCTGGGAAAGACCGCGGAAAACGTACTGGCTGACGAGACCGACGTTTCCTGTAAACGTGTGCGGCGACGCCGGCTTGGCAGGCTCCGCGGCAGGCGCGGTTTGAGCCGACACCGTCAACGGCATGGAAAGCGCGGTTGCAATTGCCGCGGCAGCGATACTGAGATGATGAATCTTCATGACGATCTTTCCTTTTTGGTAGACGAATGCTTGGAAAAACATGGTTCTGAACTGAAGGCGCAGCCGACTCGATACCATCAAGCTTGCCGGCGTAGCTACGAAATCTTCAGGCTGGCGAGACGCTGTAGAAAGTATTCAGGCCGCAAGACCAATCCGCCCGAGCTCACCCGCTTCAATCGATTGCATGATGCGGTAAACGGTTTCGTCGAGCGCCCCAGCCTGAAGCTCGATGGTGAGCCGGGCTTTTCTGCTGTTGCTAATCGGCACGCAGCGCACGATCTCGACCTTGCCGCCTGCACTCTTAATTACGGCTTTGCGCACACGCAGGACGTCGCATTCGTCCACGACCAGCGGCAGAGTCAGCCGGTGCTGGCGGGTGTCAGGGGCGAGCGGAGGGCGGATCGCATGCGCAGCGCTGGTGCATTGCGTCAGGGAAAAATAAAAATAGTGGATCATGGGTGGCCTCCGGTTATGCGCAGCCGCATCCGGTGATTTAGCGCACGGCGTCCAGCGCCAGATTGAGGCGCAGCACGTTGACGCGCGGCTCGCCCAGAAATCCGAGCTGACGTCCTTCCGTGGCTTGCCCAACCAGCGCGCGTACCTTTTCCGCATCGAGGCCGCGGGCCTTGGCGACGCGCGCCACCTGGTATTCGGCGGCAGCCGGGCTGATATGTGGATCGAGGCCGCTGGCCGAGGCGGTGACCAGATCGACGGGCACCGGAGCCGTATTGCCCGGATCGGCATCGCGCAGCGCTTTGACGCGCCCTGTCACGGCATCGGTGAGCGCGGGATTCAGCGGGCCCTGGTTAGAGCCGCTGGAGGAACTCGCGTTGTACGAATAGGGAGAGGTGGCTGACGGGCGGCTCCAGAAATGCTTAGTGTCCGCGAACGTCTGGCCGATCAACTCCGAACCCACGGGCTTGCCGCCGGATTCGATCAAGCTGCCGTTTGCCTTGGCGGGAAACGCAACTTGGGCGACCCCGGTGACGAGCAGCGGGTAGGCAAGGCCGGTGATGAGGCTCAACACCAGAAGTATTACTGCAGCAGCTCTAAGCTCTCGAAACATGATCAGCTCCTTATATCTGTGGGTTGCAAGCAGGGCATTTTCACTTATCCGCTGCCGTGAATGGCGCCGTGTCCTTCGCCGCCGCGGTATCGCTGTGCAGGTGCGTGAAAAACGCGACGCGTACGGCCAGGACCAGTGCGAGCACGGCGATTATCACCAGTGCCCCTTTGACAAAATCTTTCATGGCTTCACCCTTATTTACGTTCTCGACAGTCTTCACTTTAAGCAAGCTGCCGTAAAAATAGGGTAGGGAATGTGGCATGGCAGATAAAGAATCCGTAAAGATTATGCAAGGCCGAGGCCGGCAATCAGCATGTCGATCAGCTTGATGCCGATGAAGGGCGCGATCACGCCGCCGACGCCGAAGATCAGCACGTTGTCGCGCAGCAGCACCGCCGCGCCTACCGCGCGGTAGCGCACCCCTTTGAGGGCAAGCGGGATCAGCGCGACGATGATGAGCGCGTTGAATATCACCGCCGACAGGATCGCGCTCGCGGGGCTGGCGAGCCCCATGACGTTGAGCGCGTTCAACTGCGGATAGGTGGTCGCAAACGCGGCCGGAATGATGGCGAAATATTTGGCCACGTCGTTGGCGATGGAAAACGTGGTGAGGGAGCCGCGCGTAATCAGCAACTGCTTGCCGATTTCGACGATCTCGATCAGCTTGGTCGGATTGGAGTCGAGGTCGACCATGTTGCCGGCTTCCTTCGCTGCCTGGGTGCCGGTGTTCATCGCCACCGCCACGTCGGCCTGGGCCAGCGCGGGCGCGTCGTTGGTGCCGTCGCCGGTCATGGCTACCAGACGCCCCCCGGCCTGGGTCTCGCGGATCAGCTTCAGCTTCGCCTCCGGCGTCGCCTCCGCCAGAAAGTCGTCGACGCCGGCCTCGGCGGCGATGGCCGCGGCGGTCAGCTTGTTGTCCCCGGTGATCATGATGGTGCGTATGCCCATGCGGCGCAGCTCCGCAAAGCGCTCCTTGATGCCGCCCTTGACGATGTCCTTGAGCTCGATTACGCCCAGTACCTTGACGTGTTCCGCAGTGGATTCCGCCACCACCAGCGGCGTGCTGCCGCGGCGCGCCACGTTGTCGATGATCACCAGCACTTCGGCAGGAACCCGGTTGTGCTGCGCTTCCACCCAGTCGCGGATCGCGTCGGCAGAGCCCTTGCGTATGTGGCGCTCGCCGATGTCGGCGCCGCTCATGCGCGTCTGTGCCGAAAACGGTACGAAAGTGGCGCCGAGGGCGGCGACTTCGCGCTCGCGCAGGTTGAATTTCTGCTTGGCCAGCACCATGATGCTGCGGCCTTCGGGTGTTTCGTCGGCGAGCGAGGCGAGCTGGGCCGCGTCGGCCAGATCGTGCTCGGTGACGCCGGCGGCGTGCAGGAAGGCGGTGGCCTGGCGGTTGCCCAGGGTGATGGTTCCGGTCTTGTCGAGCAGCAGCACGTCGACATCGCCGGCCGCTTCGACCGCGCGGCCCGAAGTGGCGATGACGTTGGCGCGCAGCATGCGCCCGATGCCGGCCAGGCCGATGGCGGAGAGCAGCCCTCCGATGGTCGTCGGAATCAGGCACACCAGCAGCGCCACCAGTACGGTGATGGTCACCGGATTGCCCGATTTTGCGAGTTCCACGCCGTAAATCGAGAACGGCAGCAGCGTTACCGTGGCGAACAGGAACACCAGCGTCATTTTCACCAGCAGGATGGTCAGCGCGATCTCGTTCGGGGTCTTCTGCCGCCGGGCGCTCTCCACCATGGCGATCATGCGGTCGAGAAACGCCTCGCCCGGGTTGACTGTCACCCGCACCACCAGCCAGTCCGAACGCACGCGCGTGCCGCCGGTCACGGAGGAGAAATCGCCGCCGGACTCGCGGATGACGGGCGCCGACTCGCCGGTGATGGCCGACTCGTCCACCGACGCCACGCCTTCGATCACCTCGCCGTCGGCGGGAATGAAGTCGCCGGCCTCGACCAGGAACACGTCTCCCTTGCCCAGGGTGGCCGAGGCGACGAGCGCCCACTTTGCGGATTTGCGCGGCGCGTCGAGCTTTTTCGCCATCACGTCGCGCTTGGCGCCGCGCAGTGCGGCGGCCTGCGCCTTGCTGCGCCCCTCGGCCACGGCCTCGGCGAAGTTTGCGAACAGCACGGTAAACCACAGCCAGATCGTCACCGCCAGGATGAAGCCCGCGGGCGCTTCCCCGTGGCCGGCGAGCGCCTGGACATAAAGACCGGTGGTGAGAATGCTGCCGATGTACACCACGAACATCACCGGATTTCTCCACTGATGCTGCGGCAGCAGCTTCACCAACGAATCGATGAGCGCTGCCCGCAGGATGCTGGGTGTGACGAGTCCCCGGGAAACTGCGGGGCTCGGGGAAAGGGCTTGGGTGGTCATGGACTGACTCCTGAAATCTGCAAACTATCGGGTGGCGTTACTTGACGCCGTACAGCACGAGGTGCTCGACGATGGGGCCCAGCGCAAGCGCGGGGAAGAACGTCAGCGCGCCGATGACGATCACCACGCCGACCAGGAAGAAAATGAACAGCGGCGTATGCGTCGGCAGGGTGCCCGCGCCGGTTGGGATTCTTTTCTTGGTCACGACCGAGCCTGCCAGCGCGAGCACCGGAATGATGATCCAGTAGCGTGCGAAAAACATCACGATTCCCAGCGCCGTGTTGTAGAACGGCGTGTTCGCCGACAATCCCGCGAAGGCGCTGCCGTTGTTGCCGCTCGCCGAGGAAAACGCGTACAGGATCTCGGAAAAGCCGTGCGCGCCGGGATTGGCGACGCCGGCCTTGCCGGCCTCCATCATGACAGCGACCGCGGTGCCGACCAGCACCGTAAACAGCGGCACCAGAACCGCGATCGCAGCCATCTTGATCTCGAACGCCTCGATCTTCTTGCCCAGATACTCCGGCGTGCGGCCTATCATCAGGCCGGCCACGAACACGGCGATGATGACGTACATCAGCATGCCGTAGAGCCCCGAGCCGACGCCGCCGAAGATGTTTTCGCCGAGCTGCATCAGCGCCATGGGCACGAGGCCGCCGAGCGGCGTGAACGAGTCATGCATCGAGTTCACCGCGCCGCACGAAGTCGTCGTGGTGACCGCCGCGAACAGCGCCGAGTTGACCACGCCGAAGCGGGTTTCCTTACCTTCCATATTGCCGCCCGATTGCGTCGCCGATGCGGTCTGGTCCACCCCAAGTTTGGTGAGCGCCGGATTTCCGGAAGTCTCGGCCCACACGGCCACCGCCATCAGACTCACGAACACGACCGCCATGGCCGCGAAAATGGCCCAGCCCTGGCGCTTGTCGCCCACCATCCTGCCGAAGGTAAAGCACATCGCCACCGCGATCACGAGCTCGGCCAGCATTTCGAGAAAGTTCGTCAGCGGCGTCGGGCTCTCCAGCGGGTGCGCCGAGTTGGCGTTGAAGAAGCCGCCGCCGTTGGTGCCGAGATGCTTGATTGCGACCTGCGACGCGGCCGGGCCGACCGCGATAACCTGTTCCTTTTGGGTCGCCTTCTCGGTCACCGGGTTGCCCTTTTCGTCCTTGAGCGGCTGGCCGGCGGCGTCGAGCTTGGGATTGTCGTATTCGACCGATTCCACCAAGGGCACCGTCTGGTAAGCCGAAAAGGTCTGCACCACGCCCTGCGACACGAGCACCAGGGCGAGCACGAATGCAATCGGGAGCAGGATATAGAGAGTGCCGCGGGTCAGGTCCACCCAGAAGTTGCCGATTGTTTGCATGCTCTGGCGTGTGAAAGCGCGGATCAGGGCGATCACCACCGCCATGCCCATCGCCGCCGAGACGAAGTTTTGCACCGTGAGCGCGAGCATCTGCGTCAGATAACTCATGGTCGATTCGCCGCCGTAGCCCTGCCAGTTGGTGTTCGTGTTGAAGCTCACCGAGGTATTGAACGAGGAGTCGGGAGACACCGCGGCCATGTTGGCGGGATTGAGCGGCAGGTAGTTTTGCAGCCGTTGCAGCGCGTAGCCGAGGAGCAGGCCAAACAGGCTGAACCAGAGCGTGGCCAGCGCGTACTGGGTCCAGCGCATCTCCTGCGCCGGATCGACGCCGCCGAGCCGGTAGATCAAGCGCTCGAACGGAGCGCCGATGCGGTTCAGCAGGGCAGGCTTGCCCTCGTAGATATTCGCCATGTATGCGCCGAGCGGCTTCGCCAGCGCGACGACGACGACGAGAAAGAAGGCGATTTGCAGATAGCCGTTGGCAGTCATCAGAATTTCTCCGGAAACAGCAAAGCGATGATCAGATAGACGAAAATCGCGAGGGCCAGCACCCCGCTCAGCATGTAGAGCCAGCTCATTGCGGCCTCCTCAGTTTTTCGAAGCCATAGACGAGCGCCACGCTCAGCGCGAAAAACGCCACCATCAGTCCGAGATATAAGAGATCGTCCATATTCACCCACTGCAAATTCATCCAATTGCTCAAGCTATGCTCAAGCCGCCGGGCGATGGTGATACTGGTCAAACAAACCGCGCGCGGCAGCTACCGAAAATCCGGATTGAACTATAGGCAGCGCCGCGTAAAAAAAGTGTAAAGAATGGCGTCACCGGCGTAAACCGCGCGTAAACATCTGGCACCGTTCACGTCAAATAGACGAGCATGAATATGATCAGCAAGCTGAAATAGACGAGGCCAACGATGGTGCCAGTATTGCTGATGTCTTTTCTGTTCGTGTCCTTGCCATGCGTTCCCGCACCGTCGAGCACCCGGTGGTCTTGCCAGCCGAGAATCGTCCAGTCGACCTCGTCGAAGTGCTGCATGTAACGGTTCTTGCGTGAAATGAGTTGATCCATGTTGAAACTCCCTACCCACCGGTCCGTCGATCCCGCGCCCGCGGGATCGACCAGGCCTGCAATGTTCATATGCACAGCATAGGAAATGCGGCATAAAAGCGGGGTAAAGACTTGCGTAACCGCCGTATAGATTGTGTAAAGACCGGATCAGGCCATTACCGAAGGGACGAGGCCGCACATCGCTCGTCCGGGAAATCGCCAGAGTGTGCAGCAGGGAACGGGCTGAGGAAGGGGTAGCGCGTCGTATCCGACCTTAGATCATGCGCTGGCCGGTCCATTCTTCATCGACATCAGCCATGAAAACGATATCCGGATGGAATGCGCCTACATGCAGGCTTGACTTCAGTGCGAGTTCGGCTGCGGGAGAGTCAAGGCGCAGCAAGCATGCGCATTGCAGTCCTTCTTCCCTTGTCGCAGGTAGAATACGAAGAGACTTTACGCTTCCGAACTTAGCGCAAACCGATTCAATCGCCGCCCTAAGGCTTTGCTCGTCAGTGAACGGCGGGAAACCCTTTTTTAGCGCTTCGTTCATTCTTGTCGCGACCTAAGTCGCTCGGAGGGCTTTCTACGAAAAAAGATTTGCCATATGGAAAATTGCGGCAATTCCACTGGCATCGCCTATAGGGTTTATAGGTACGGTATCCGAGGCCGCACGGGCACGCGGAAATGCGGCTGCTGAGAGGACTTAGGCTCGCCGCTCAACGCAAAGACCCCCAGCGTGAGTCCGAGATAGAGGAAATCCATATTCACTCCCAGCAAATGCGTTCGAATGCTCAAGCCATCCTGCAGCGACCAGGCGGGCGACATATTGGTCAAGCGAGCCGCGCCCGGCGGTTACAGAAAATCCTGATGGAACAATAGACAGTCCCTTGTAAAAATGGTGTAAAGAATCGTGCCACCCGCGTAAGTTGAGAGAAAAAGTGAAATCAGGAAGTACGACGTGCCTTCCGCTGTGGTACCAGCGGAATAGGGGTACAAAGGGCAAGCTGGCTTACTGCTCGCTCTACGTTTCGGCAGTCGGTTTTACAGGGCGTTGAATGTCTGACTTCGGACAGAGCGACGATCGGCTAAGGTCGAAAGCGCCACTTCAGCTTTTTTTGGGAGCGGACATTCCAGCCGGCCGCCCTGATTACCTCATGGGCAACGCGTGAACGCCTGCTTAGGCCGAGAACCGGCCACTCACAAGGTCTTAGCTGGGTGACTGCTCAGGGTCGAAAGTGTGAGTTCGCGTTTTCGAAGAGCAGACACTCAACCTAGCGATCACAATTTTCCGTTAGAGAATTGCTGAACGGCCGGATTGGCCGAGGAGCAGACGTTCGCGACAGGAACTCTGGCCGGCCGCGTTTGGCCGTTCAGCGCCGGAATTACTCTTGCGCACTTATTCCAAGACTTTCGGAATGACCTTGCCGGGATTGAACAAGCCTTTCGGATCCAGGGCGTGCTTGAGCGAGCGCATCAGCGAGAGCTCGACTTCCGATTTGTATTGCCGCATTTCTGCGACAAGATACTGGCCGATCCCGTGCTCGGCGCTGAAGGTGCCCCCAAGCTCCGTGGCTACGCCATAAGTCAGCCGGTGCACTTCATCGATCACCGCCTGCTCGTCGGGAAATGCGTCCCAGGCATCGAAACCGAACAGTGGGATAAAGTGCAGGTTCCCATCTCCGAGATGGCCGACGATCACGATGCGGATACCCGCAAACCTTTGTTCGAGAACCGGGCTGACGCGGCGGACGAATTCCGGTATTTTCGACACGGGCACGGCGATATCGTGGGTAATTCCTCTGCCCGCCTTTTGGGTCGCTTCGGTGACGCTGTGGCGGATTTTCCACATCGCCGCGCGCTGCGCTTCATTGCTCGATACGGCGGCGTCGGCAAGCAGCCCGCTCGAAAGCGCGGTCTGCAGCAGGTCTTCAAGGCCGGAGCGAAGTCCGTCGTCAGCGGATGCATCGCCCAGCTCCGCCAAGACGTGCCAGGGATAACCCGGGTCCAACGGATTTTGCTGGCCGGACGCAAGCGCTAACACGTTCTGCACGTGCGCGGCGTTCATAATTTCGAATGCCGTCAGCTGAGCTCCCAGCGACGACTGAAACAGCGCAAGCAACTCTACCGCGGCATCGAGGCTGACCGGGGCCAGCCAGCTCGCGACATGGCGGGTATTGAGCGGGTGCAACTTGAGCGTGGCCGCGGTGATAATGCCAAGCAAGCCCTCGGATCCGATAAACAAGTGTTTCAGGTCGAACCCCGTGTTGTCCTTGCGCAATGCCCGCAACCCGTGCCAGACCGTCGCATTGGGCAGCACCACCTCGAGCCCGAGGACGTTTTCCCGGGTATTGCCATAGCGCAGCACGCCCGTGCCGCCTGCGTTGGTGGCGATATTGCCCCCGATCTGGCAGGAACCTTCTGCGCCCAGGCTGACTGGGTAGAAGCGGCCGGCGCCGACCGCGGCACGCTGAACGTCGGCGAGCACGCAGCCGGCTTCGACCGTGATCGAGTTGTTGGCGGCGTCAATCTCGCGAATGCGGCACATCCGCGACAGACTCAGGATCACGCCGCGTTCGCCGGCAAACGGAACGGATCCGCCGCACAGGCTGGTGTTGCCGCCTTGCGGTTGTATCGGTACAGATTGCGCTACGCATTGCGCAACAACTGCGGCAACCTCTTCTGTGCTGCGCGGTCGCACCACGCACACGGCATTTCCCTTGTAGCGGCCGCGGCAGTCCGTCACGAACGCATCGAGATCGGCCGGCTCGGTGAGCACGCCCGTCTCTCCTGCAATCTGCACCAAGCTCGTGATCAACGCATCCACAAGTCATCCCCTGGCTGTTATCGCCTGCATCAATTCGCCCTGCCGCTGACGCGCGGTTGCTACGCTGCGCTCCTTGATCGGACCGTAGCCGCGAATCCCTTCGGGCAGACCGGCGATCTCGGCGGCCAGAACCAGCGTGTCCGGACCGAGGGTGCCAAGAAGCGCATCCAGCGTGGCTTCGTATTCCGCAATCAGCCGGCGCTCCAGGCGGCGCTCCGCTCCGTAGCCGAAGATGTCGAGGGGCGTGCCGCGCAGGAACTTCAGCGGCGCCAGCAGTTGAAAAGCGGACATCAGCCACGGGCCATAGCGGCGCTTGGTCGGCTCGCCGGTGGCCGGATTCGGCCGGCTCAGGGCGGGAATCGCCAGATGGAAGCGGAGCTTGAACGCGCCCTCGAAGGTTGAGCTTAGCGCTCGCGTGAATTCCGGGTCGGTGTAAAGCCGGGCGACTTCGTACTCGTCCTTATAGGCGAGCAGTTTGAAGTAGCCGCGTGCGACCGCCTCGGTGAGCAGGGCGCTGCCGGGCAGGAGCGCGTTTTCGGCGCGGCGGGTGCGCTCGACCAGGTCGGTGTAGCGGCGGGCGTAAGCCCGGTCCTGATAGGCAGTCAGGTAGTCGCGGCGCCGCGTCATGGTTTCGTCCAGGTCCCGCGACAGCCGGTGCTGCGGCAGAACCGGCTCGTGTTTGCGCGCGAGCTTCTCGATGCCTTCGGGGTCGAAGGCGGCGCGCCGGCCCCAGAGAAAGGCCTGCTTGTTTCCTTCCGTGGCGACGGCGTTGAGTTCGATCGCCCTCATCAGCGCCGCGGAAGAAACCGGCACGCGGCCCTTCTGGTAGGCATACCCGAGCAGGAACACATTGGTCATGATGGCATCACCCGTCAATACCGAAGCGAGGCGCGTGGCATCGAGGAAATCCGCTGCGCCTGCGCCGACGGCATCGCGCACCTGTTGTTCCATCGTCGTCAGGGGGAAGGGGTGGTCCGGGTTGCGCACGAAATCGCCGGTGACCGCCCGGCCCGTGTTGACGATCGCCCGGGTGAACCCGGCTTGCGTCTTGGCCAGGGCCTCGTCGCTGACAACGACCAGGATGTCGCAGCCGAGCACGGCGTTGGCTTCGCCCGTGGCGATGCGCACGGCGGAGAGCTTGTCCTGCCGGTCGGCCAGGCGCACGTGGGACAGCACCGCGCCGCCTTTTTGCGCGAGCCCCGTCATGTCCAGAACGGTTACGCCTTTGCCCTCGAGGTGGGCCGCCATCCCGATCAGGGCGCCGATGGTGACCACGCCCGTGCCGCCGACGCCTGCAATGAGCAGGCTATAGGGAGTCGACAGGCCCGGCAGCGCCGGCTCGGGGAGGCCGGCGAAATCCGCAGCGTTGGAGGCGACGCCTTTGCCCCTGCGTAGCGTCCCGCCTTCGACGGTGACGAAGCTGGGGCAGAATCCGGCGACGCAGGAATAGTCCTTGTTGCAGGAAAACTGGTCGATGGCACGCTTGCGCCCGAACTCGGTCTCGACCGGCACGACGGAGAGGCAGTTGGATTTTGCGCTGCAGTCGCCGCAGCCTTCGCACGCCATCTCGTTGATGAAGACGCGCGTTGCCGGATCCGGATAATTGCCGCGCTTGCGCCGGCGCCGTTTCTCCGCGGCGCAGGTCTGATCATAGATCAGCGCCGTGACGCCGGGCGTCTGGCGCAGTTCGAGTTGCACCGAATCGAGATCTTCGCGGCGCCGGATTTCCACGCCGGGAGGGAATCCGGCGTCTCTGGGGTAGCCGTCCGGATCTTCCGCCAGCACGATGATGCGGCGCACGCCTTCCGCGCTGAGTTGACGGGCGACCTGTGGCACGCTGATGGGGCCGTCCACGGGTTGGCCGCCGGTCATGGCGACGGCGTCGTTGTACAGGATCTTGTAGGTGATATTGACGTCGGATGCCACGGCGGCGCGGATGGCCAGCAGCCCGGAGTGATAATAGGTTCCATCGCCCATGTTGGCGAATATGTGCGGTGTGCCGGATTCCCCGGCCGCACCGAGCCAGGCTACGCCTTCGCCGCCCATGTGGCTGATGGTCATGGTGTTGCGTCCCATCCACGTGGCCATCAGGTGGCAGCCGACGCCGCCCAGCGCCGAGGAACCTTCCGGGACGCGCGTCGACTGGTTGTGCGGGCAGCCGGAGCAGAAGTAGGGCATGCGCGGCACCGCCAGCCGCGGCTGGGCCAGCGCGGTCTCTTTGGCTTGGAGAAAGGCAAGGCGCTGCTGCATCTTATCCGAAGTGTGAAAGCGGGCGATGCGCGAGGCGATGGCGCGGGCGACGATGGAAGGCGTCAACTCCGCGGTCGGGGGCAGCAGCCACGCGCCGTGCGGTGCAGGCCATTCGCCGCTGTCGTCGAACTTGCCGACGATGCGCGGCCGCACGTCCCTGCCGTTGACATCGGTCCAGTTGTAGAGCTGCTCCTTCAATTGGTACTCGATGATCTGACGCTTCTCCTCGACCACCAGAATCTCTTCCAGTCCTTCGGCGAAATGGCGCACGCCGCTCGCCTCCAGCGGCCAGGGCATGCCGACCTTGTACAGGCGCAGACCGATGTCCGCAGCGTGCCCCTGGTCTATGCCCAGATCGTCCAGTGCCTGCAGCACATCGAGGTAGGCTTTGCCGCAGGCGATGATGCCCAAGCGCGGCCGCGGCGAGTCGAATACCAGGTAATTGAGGCGATTGGCCCGCGCATAGGCGAGCGCCGCATAGATCTTGAATTCCTGCATGCGGTGTTCCTGCGCCAGCGCCGGGTCGGGCCAGCGCAGGTGCAATCCGTCCGCCGGCAGGACGAAATCTCCCGGCACGGCAATCCGCACCCGCCGCGCATCCACTTCGACCGTGGCGGAACTTTCGACCGTGTCCGAGGTGGATTTCAGCGCCACCCAGCAGCCCGAGTAGCGCGACATGGCCCAGCCGTGCAGGCCGAGGTCCAGGTATTCCTGCACGCCTGCCGGCGCCAGCACGGGAATCGCGCAAGCCGAGAAAATGTGCTCGCTCTGGTGCGCTAAGGAAGAAGAGCGGGCGCCATGATCGTCGCCGGCGATCAACAGCACGCCGCCATACTTGGCCGTGCCGGCGTAGTTTGCCTGTTTGAATACGTCGCCGCAACGGTCGACACCCGGCCCCTTGCCGTACCACATGGCGAAAATGCCGTCCCGCTTGGGCTCGGGAAACAAGTGCAGCTGCTGCGTGCCCCAGATGGCTGTCGCCGCCAGGTCTTCGTTGACGCCCGGATGGAAAGTGATGTTGTGCTCGCGCAGGAACTGCCCGGCGTCGCGCAGCGCCGAGTCGAGGCCGGCCAGGGGCGAACCGCGGTAGCCGGATACGTAGCCCGCGGTGTTGAGCCCCGCAGCGACATCGCGCTGGTGTTGCAGCATGGGCAGCCGCGCCAGGGCCTGGACGCCGGTAAGGAAGACGCGGCCGTGGTCGAGGCGATACTTGTCCTCGAGTGATACGTTCGCAAGCATGCTGCCGTCCTCCTCCTACCCGCATCAGAGCGCAAGCGCGGTATTTCCGGAAATTGCAATCGTGCGGGCAGCAACTCCGCCCGCACGACCCGCTACATTTGCGTCAGTCTTTCACCAGGACCCACTTGCCGTCCTTGATGGTGAGCAGGACGCGGCCGCGATCGTCGAAGCCGGAATGGTTTTGCGCGGTCATGGTGATGACGCCTTGGGACGCGGGCAGGGCCTTGGTTCCCTCCAGCGCGTCGCGCAGCGCCGTGCGGAACGCCTGCGTGCCCGGTTTGCCTTTTTTGAGGGCTTCCGGGATGGCGTGTTGCAGCAGCAAACCTGCGTCATAAACGCCGGCGGCGAAAATCGGCGGCTTGGCGCCGTACAGGCGCTCGTAACTGGTGTCCAATTCGAGCGCCAGTTTTTTCGTCGGCACGCTGTCGGAAATCTGCTCGGGAACGAGCAGCAGCGGACCGACCACCAACGCGCCTTCCACCTTCTTGCCGCCGATCTTGATGAAATCGGGCGAGGCAGCGCCGTGGGTCTGGTAGATCATGCCTTTGTATCCGGCATCAACGAGCTGCATGTGCGGCAGTGCGGCGTCGGCTGCGACGCCGGCGACGAGAACCGCATCCGGCTTCGCCGCGATGAGTTTGAGCACCTGGCCGGTGACGCTGGTGTCCTGGCGGTTGTAGCGTTCGTTGGCGACGATCTGCATGCCGGCTTTTTGCGCCATCGGCGTGAAGGTCTTGTACCAGTTCTCGCCGTAGGGGTCGTTGCGGCCGATAAAGCCGATGGTCTTGACCCCGCGCTTTACCATCGCGGCGACCACGCCGTCGCTGATCACATCATCGTTGGGGTGGGTCTTGAACACCCAGCGCTTTTTGTCGTCCATCGGCAGCACGACGGCCGAGGTTCCAACCGGCGCCAGCATCGGAGTTTGCGCCTCGGCCATGACCTGGAGCACGCCCATCGCGTTGGGCGAGCCGGAGGGGCCGATCAGGGCATCGATCTTGTATTCGCTCAGCAGCTTCTTCGCCAGCGTCACGCTTTGCGTCGAGTCGCTGGCGTCATCGAACACGATGTACTCGATGGTGGTGTCGCCAATCTTCTTCGGCAACAGTGCGACGGCGTTCTTCTGCGGGATGCCGACGAAAGCGGCCGTGCCGGTCGCCGAGGGAATGACGCCGATTTTGACCTGTGCCTGAGCCGAAAGCGATGCTGCCAGCGCCAGCGCCGACAGGGTTCCGATAACTCCTCTGATCTTCATTGTTTCTCCTCCGTGGTGGATGAAATTTCGAGCTCTTTTCAATATGAGGGGATCAAGGTGGGAAAGGAAGGGTCCCACCCCTTCCTCGGCCCCTCATGCTCCCCTAAGTCAGGGGCCATTTTGGTAATTCTGAAATGGCCTCTTTGGTTGCCGAAAGCTACATGACGAATCCGCCGCTGGCCAGCACGACCTCGCCGCTGATGTAATCCGATTCGGGGATGCACATCAGGTACACCGCCCCCGCCGCCTCCTCGGGCGTGCCGCCGCGGCCGAGCGGGATCATGCGGTTCATGAACTCGATGAACTCCGGCTGAATGCCCATTTTCACTTCGCGTTCTCCGATTTTCGCCACTGCTGCGCCCGAGCCGACAGGCTGGGTCATGCGCGTCTGGATCAGCCCGAACGCGACGCAGTTGACGTTCACCCTGTAGCGGCCCCATTCCTTGGCCATGGTCTTGGTCATGCCGATAATGGCAGCCTTTCCCGCAGAATAGCCCATCTGGCCGGCGTTGCCGTACATGCCGGCGATGGAAGAGATGTTCACCACTTTGCGGTTGACGCTGCGGCCCTCGTCCTTTTCCTTCTTGCTTGCGTTGCGGATGAAGTCCGAAGCGGCGCGCAGGATGCGGAAGGGCGCGGTGGCGTGCACGTCGAGCATGGCGTACCACTGCTCGTCGGTCATTTTCTGGATCACTCCGTCCCAGGCGTAGCCGGCATTGTTGACGATGATGTCGATGCCGCCGAACTCTTCCAGTGCGGCCTTGACGATACGCGCGCCGAAATCCGGCGTCGTCACGTCGCCGAGGCAGCTCGCGGCGTTGCTGCCGAGGGCCCGTATTTTGGCGATGGTTTCCTCCGCCGGGCCTGAGTCAAGATCGTTGACCACCACTTTGGCGCCTTCGCTTGCAAGCTTTTGCGCGATGGCCTGGCCGATGCCGCGGCCTGAGCCGGTGACAATCGCGATCTTCCCTTCCAGTTTCTTCATATTATTTCCTCACCAGAAAAATCAAATCAAAGAATTCATTCGCGTCCTTGCCCGCATGTGGCTTTTCGTCTAGCCGGCGATGATGCCCTGCTGCTTGAGCGCAGCGCAGTCGGCATCGGAGCAGCCTATTTCGCGCAGTACCCTCCGGGTATCCTGCCCGTATTTGGGGGGGAAGCGCAATTCGGTTGACGCCCGGGGCACGTCCACCGCCATCGGTTGCATGCGCACCGTCTTGCCGCCGGGCATGCGCGTAGTGGTGAGTTTGCTGCGTACCGCCTCCATCGCGCGCACCGCCGGGATGTCGTGGATAGGCGCGTGCGGAATCGTCGCTTTGCCGAAGTCCCCGGCGATCTGTGCCGTGATGAATTGCCTGGTCACGGCCGCCATTTCGCGGTGAATCGCCTCGCGCTCGCGCCCCCGGCCTTCGTTGGTGACCCGCACTGCATTGGCGAGCGGCGCGAACTTGGGAATCTCGGTCAATCGTTTCCATTGCACGTCGCTGCCGATGGCCATGAAGATGAAACCGTCCCGGGTAGGGTAAACGTTGGTCGGAATGAATTTGCGGTGTTCGTTGCCGCAGCGGGTGATTTCCGCAGGCTGGCAGTCGAAGTCGAGCAGAGGCAGGGTGGTGATGAGCCAGGACGCCGCGGCCTGCAGCATGGAGACGTCGATGCGGGTGCCGTTGCCGGTTTCGGCGCGTTCGGCCAGCGCCAGCATCACGCTGGCGTATACCTCGTCGCCGGCCTTGAGGTCGATCAGCGGCACGCCGGAGAGCGTCGGCGGGCCGCCTGGATCCCCGGTGAGTTCCATGTACCCCGCCATGGCCTGGATCACCGGGTCGTAGCCCGGAGCGTCCGGGTACTGCGGCCCCATGGCCGAGATACCGGCCCAGATGAGGTCCGGTTTCACCTCACGCAGGGTCTCGTAATCGATGCCCAGCTGTTGGTAGCGCCGCGGCAAGGTGTTGCAGCAGAAGACGTCGACGTCGAGTTCCTTGATCATCCGCCGCAGCAGCGCCTGCCCCTGGGGATGCTTCAGGTCGAGGGCGATGGCTTCCTTGCCCACGTTGGGCGCAATGAAATAGGTGCGCCGGTCATCGTCCGCCACCTTGGCGCCGATGTAGCGGTTCGGGTCGCCGGGCAGGCCGGAGCCGCTCGGCGTGGACTCGATGCGGATCACCCGCCAGCCCAGTTGCGCGAAGCGCAGCGTGGCGTAGGGCAGGGACAGCGCCTGCTCCATCGACAGGATGGTGCGGCGTTTCACGCCGCCTTCTCAGGCTTCAGGTACAGTTTCTCGCCCTTGCCGTGCAGCGCCCGGTACACGCGTTCCGGCGTGAACGGCAGGCCGCAGATGCGCACGCCGGTGGCGTTGTAGATGGCGTTGGCGGTCGCCGCGGCAACGCAGATGGCAGGTGCTTCCCCCACGCCCTTGGCGCCCTTCGGGCCTTCGCCGTCCAGGGACTCGATGAAGGCGATGTCGATTTCCGGAATCTCCGGCGCCGTGACCAGTTTGTAGTCGCGGAAGTTGGGATTGCGCGTGACGCCGTTCTCGACGATCAGGCTTTCGGTCAGCGCGTAGCCCTGACCCATGACGACGCCGCCTTCGATCTGGCCCTCGATGCCGAGCCGGTTCAGCACCCTGCCTACATCGTGCGCCGCCGTGATCCTGGTCATCTTGACGATGCCGGTTTCGGTGTCCACCTCGACCTCCACCACTTGGGACGCCCAGGCGTATGCGGCCGACACGTTGCCCTTGTAACGCTTGTCCTGGTGCGTGCTGGGGGGCTCGTAATAAAAAGTCGTCATCACCAGTTCGGCTTTGTCCGAGAAGTGCAGGTTGCGCATGAGCCTGGGCAGATCGATCAGCGCCTCGCCGCTCGCCGCTTTGATGACGTAGCCGCCGCGCAGATCGAGTTCTTCTGCCGGGCATTCGAATTTCCTCGCTGCCGCCGCGAGCACCTTCGTCTTGGCCAGGCGTGCCGCGCCGAGGGCCGAGTTGCCGGCGATGAAAGTGGTGCGGCTCGCGTGCACGCCCACGTCCCAGGGCGTGATGGCGGTGTCGTTGTTGATGACCGTGACCGCGGACATCGGCAGGCCCAGTTCCTCGCACACCAGTTGCGACAGCACCGTTTCCGAACCCTGGCCGATCTCCGAGGCGCCGGTGATCAGCGTGACCTGCCCGAAGTCGTCGAGCTTGAGGATGGTGCCGCAGCCGTCGGAGGGGTAGATCTTGGCGCCGCCGCCGACGTGGAGCATCGATGCGATGCCGATGCCGCGCTTTATCGGGCCGGGAGCGTTGCGGTTTTTCAAGTTTTCGGCGAATTTGCGGCGGAAGTCGCTGCGTTCGGCAGCGGTCGTGAGACACTCCTTGAAGCCGCAGCTGTTGAACTCCATTCCCTGACCGCTGACCTCGCCTTCCTCCTGGGCATTCTTCAGGCGGAACTCCAGCGTGTCCATGCCGATCGCTTCAGCCATTTTGTCCATGTGCGCTTCGACGGCGAAGGTGGCCTGCAGGTTGCCGTAGCCGCGGAAGGACCCGGCGTAGGGGTTGTTGGTATAGACCGCCGTGGTGTGATAGTCGCAATTCGGCACCCGATACAGCGAGGAGAAGGTCTGCATCATCACGAACGGCGTGGTCGCGCCCCAGGAGGTATAGGCGCCGTTGTCGTGCAGCGTGTGCACCGTGCGGAAGGTCAGGGTGCCGTCCTGCTTGCAGCCCGAGCGCAGCGTGAGCAGTACCGGCTGGCGGGTAGGCGAGGAGATGAACTCTTCCTCACGCGTGAACACCAGCTTTACCGGCCGTTTCGCCGCGCGCGCGAGGAACACGCAAATCACCTCGAACGGGTAGATGTCGAGCTTGGAGCCGAAACCGCCGCCGATGGAGGGCTGGATGATGCGGATGCGGCCCGGGTCCATGTTGAGAATTTCGGCAAACTCGCGCTTGTGCAGGAAGGGCACCTGCGTGTTCGAGTACATGAGCAGGTTGCCCGATGCATCGAAGTCGGCGATCATGCCCGAGACGCCCAGGCAGCAGTGGGTCACGTAGTGCAGCTTGAAGGTGTCCTCGACCACCACGTCCGACTCGGCTTCGGCCTGCACCACGTCGCCGTGGCAGTAATCGAAACGCATGGCAATGTTGTCCGGCTTGCCGGTGAACGCGACCGGGCCGATGGGCTTCAGGGCGTCCTCGCCGCCGGGCCGGTGCGGTTCCGGGTGGATCAGCGTCGCGCCCGGCTTGATCGCCTCTGCGGGGTCGGTGAGGATAGGCAGGTCTTCGTACTCCACTTTAATCAGCCTCAAGGCCTCCAGGGCGATCTGTTCGGACTCCGCCGCCACCGCGGCGACCTCGTCGCGCAGGCTGCGCACCTTGTCCGTCTTCAACGGCAGGTGATCCTTGGCCACGCCGATGGGGCGCTGGTCGGCTATGTCCGCCGCGGTAATCACCGCATGCACCCCGGGCAGCGCCTTGGCCGCCGCGGTGTCGATGCTCTTGATGCGGGCGTGCACGCGTGCCGAGCGCAGGATCTTGCCATAGAGCTGTCCCGGCAGATCGATGTCGTGGATGTAGCGCGTCTTGCCGCTGGCCTTTTCCGGCGCGTCCATTTTCGGGATGCGCTTGCCGATGAGGGTGTCGGGCTGGATGTATATGATTTTTTCCGCGACTTTCATGGCGTTGCTCCTTGCTTGCCGGCTTGGCTCACGGAGGCAATCGCATCCACGATTTTCGTGTAGCCGGTGCAGCGGCAAAGATTACCTTCGATTCCGCGCTTGATGGCCTCGGCATCGGCATCCGGATGCGTGGCGAGCAGATGGCTTGCCTGCATCACCATGCCCGGGGTGCAGTAGCCGCATTGCACCGCGCCGTGCTCGACGAAAGCCGCGCGCAGTGCGTCGGCTTTTGCGTCTGCGGCAAGCCCTTCGATGGTCACCAGGTCGCGGCCGTGGCAGTCCACTGCGAACATGAGGCAGGAGTTGAGCGACATGCCGTCGACCAGTATGGTGCAGGCGCCGCACTCGCCCTCGCCGCAGCCGTACTTGGTGCCGGTGAGGCCGACCACTTCGCGCAGCATGTCCAGGGCGCTCATGTCCACGCGCACCGTGGCGCGCCGCCTGACGCCGTTCAGGGTGAATTCGATGTCATGCTTGAGCGACATGGGCGAGCATCCTCTTGGTGATGTTGTGGATCAGTTCCTTGCGATACCAGGCGGTGGCCCGAATATCGTCGATCGGCGTAACCTCGTCGCGCGCAACGTTCGCCACAGCTTCTATGGTTGCAGGGTCGAGGCCCTTGCCTTCCAGGGCCTGCTCGGTGCGTCGCGCGCGCATCGGGATCGGCGCCACCGCGCCAAAGGCGACGCGCACATTGGACAGCGCGCCGTTCTTCAGCACGCCGGCGATGCCGATCGAGATGGTGGAGATATCCAACGCCGGCCGCGTGCCAAACTTGAAGAAACGGGCGTAGTGATTCGCGCTCGGCAGCCCGATACGCAGGCCGACGAGCAACTCGGCTGGGCGGCGCCGGGTCTTGCCCGGCCCGACGAAGAATTCGGCCAGCGGCATGCGGCGCCGGGCCAGGCTGCCGTTGGGTTTGGAGGCGAGTTCGACCTCGGCATCCAGCACCAGCAGGGGCACCAGCATGTCCCCGGCGGGCGAGGCGTTGCAGACGTTGCCGCCGAGCGTGGCGGCGTTGCGGATCTGGTCGCTGGCGAAATGGTCGCAGGCTTCGATGAGTATCGGCAGGTGCTTTTTGACGAGGTCGCTCTGCATGATCTCGGTGATGGTGGCGAGCGCCCCGATGCGGATCGTGCCGCCGTCGATCGCTATGCCTTTCAGCTCCGGGATGTGGTGGATATTCATCAGCATGCGCTTGATCTTCAGCCGCCCGCCCTGGCTCTGCGGCATCAAGTCGGTGCCGCCGGCGAGGATGGTGACCTCGCCCGAGCGCTGCAGGTACTCGGCCGCCTGCTCCAGGCTGGAGGGTGCGACATATTGTTCGATTTCGGTCATTGGCATTGCCTTAAAAACGGATCGGTTCCCGGTAGCGCCCGTATACTTTTACCATTTCATGCGTGATCTCGCCGACGCTGGCGTAGGCCTTCACCGCCTCAACGATGGCGGGCATGACGTTCGCCCCGGTTTCCGCGTCCCGGCGCACGCGTGTCAGGGCTTGATCGACCTTTGCCTGGTCGCGCTCGGCGCGTATGCGTTTCAGGCCATCGATCTGTACCCGGGCATCTTCCTCTTTATATGGATGGAACTCGACCGGATGATCTTCCTCGCGCTCGTTTCGATAGCGGTTGACGCCCACCTTGGGAAAGCGGCCGGACTCGATGTCGCGCTGCATGCGGTAGGCCTGCGCCGAAACCCTGGCCTGGATGATGCCCTCTGAAACCAGCTTGACGATTCCGCCCTCGGCGTCGGTTTCGGCCATGATCTTGGTAATCTTGTCGCGCATCTGGTTGGTCATGGTCTCGACGTAGTAGGACCCGGCAAGCGGGTCCGCCGTTTCGGTCAGGCCCATCTCCTCGATCAGGATCTGCATCGTGCGCAGCGAGATGCGCGCGGAGTACTCGGTGGGGATGGTGTAGGCCTCGTCGTAGGAGCAAAGCGCCATGGTCTGCGCGCCGGAGAGCGCGCTGATCAGGGCATAGTACGCGCCGCGCACGATGTTGAGCTCCGGTTGCTCGAAGGTCAGCCCGCCGCCGCCACCGCCGGCGATCATGCGCAGCCACATCGAGCTGGGCTTCTCCGCGCCGTACTCCTCTTTCATGATCTTGGCCCACAGGCTGCGGCCGGCGCGGAACTTGCACACCTGCTCGAAGATATTGCCGAAGATATTGAAGTTGTAGGACAGCCGCCCGGCGAACTCGTCGATGGAGAGGCCGCGCTTCAGCACCTCGTCGGCATAAGCCTTGGCGATGCAGAAGGCGTAGGCCATTTCCTGCGCCGGCGTCGCGCCGGACTCGCGGATGTGGTAGCCGCAGACCGAGACCGGGCTGTACCTGGGCGCGTGCTCGGCGCAATACTCTATGGTGTCGCCGACCAGCTTGATCGATGGCTCGACCGGATAGACCCAGGTGCCGCGGCCGATGAATTCCTTGAGAATGTCGTTCTGCGCCGTGCCGCGCAGTTGCGCGAGGTCGTAGCCGCGCTTCTCGGCCATGGCGAGGTACATGGCGATCAGGATCGCCGCCGCGCCGTTGACCGTGAGCGACACGGTGATTTTGTTCAGGTCGATGCCCTCGAAAGCCACCTCGAAGTCGCGCAGCGTGTCGACCGACATGCCGACGCGGCCGATCTCGCCCTCGGCCAGCGGGTCGTCCGAATCCAGGCCGATCTGCGTCGGCAGGTCGAAGGCGACGTTGAGCCCGGTCTGGCCGTTGGCGATGAGGTATTTGAAACGCTGGTTGGTCTCGGCCGGATTGCCAAAGCCCGCGTACTGGCGCATGGTCCAAGGCTGCTTGCGATACATCAGCCGGTGTATGCCGCGGGTGAAGGGATATTCGCCGGGCAGGCCGACCAGCTTGTAGCCGCCGCTTTTCTCGACGTCATCCTCAGTGTAAAGCGGATTGACCTCGATGCCCGATTCGTTGACGACGGCTTTTAGTTCAGGCTTTGCGCGCTCGTTCATTTTACGCTGTCCTTCACGTTATGCCGGATGTAGTCCACGATGGCATCGAGCTTGGATCCCGTGGGGAAGATGCCCTTGAAACCCAGGTCGCGCAACGCCGCGTGGTCCTGCTGCGGCAGGCTGCCGCCGATCAGCCAGAGCTTGTCGCTCAGCCCGTCGGCCTCGAGCAGGGGTTTCAGCTTGCGGCAGAAATGCAGGTGCGAGCCGGCCATGCTGGACAGGGCGATCACATCCACGTCTTCCTCCAGCGACATGCGCGCCACCGCTTCCGGCGTCTGGCGCAGGCCGGTATAGATTACTTCGAAGCCCGCTTCCATCAGGGCGCGCGCCACGATTTTGGCGCCCTGGTCGTGCCCGTCCAGACCGGGCTTGGCCAGTAGTACCTTGATCGGTTTCATGTGGTCGCCTCCGTGAGAACGTCACAGATAGATAGGTAGCACTGTCGGCGACAAACGCCATTCGCTTCGGTCGCGTCCCCGGCCCGATGGGCCGGAGCCCCTGCTCTCCGGCTCATGTCGTTATCTCCTTTGCCACAATGAGTTTCAGTATCTCGCTGGTGCCGCCGCCGATCAGGAGGAAGCGCACGTCGCGCAGATAGCGCTGCACCGGGTATTCCATGGCGTAGCCATAGGAGGCGAGCACCCGGGCCGCCTGGTCGCAGATGGTCGCTGCCGCCTCGGTGGCGAACAGCTTGGCCATGGCGGCCTGTTTGTGGTGCGGCAAGTTCGCGTCGCGCAGCCAGGCGGCGTAGTACACCAGATGGGTGGCGGCTTCGAGTTCGGTCGCCATCTCTGCCAGCTTGAGCTGGATCGCCTGGAAGCGGTTGATCGGCTTGCCGAACTGCTTGCGCTCCGAGGAATAGCGCACCGCCTCGTCCAGCGCCGCGCGGGCAACGCCCAGGCCCATGGCGCCGGTGATGATGCGGATTTCCGCCAGGGTCTTGCGCAGATGCCCTTCACCGTCGCCTTCCTCCCGGCTCAGGCGGTGGCTGTCCGGAACGAAGCACGCATCGAAGTTCACCTCGGACGTCGGCAGGGCCCACACGCCCATCTTGTGGATTTCGCGGCCGACACTCAGGCCTTTGAAGGAGCGTTCTACCAGGAAGATGGTGAGCTTCTTCTCCTCTCCGGCCTTGGCGAAGACGGTAAAAAAATCGGCCAGCGGCGCAGAAGTGATCCAGGTTTTCTGCCCGTTGAGTACATAGCCGCCGTCCACTTTTTTCGCTGTGGTGGCGATCGAATTGAGATCGGAGCCGGCATTGGGTTCGGTCATGCAGATGGCGGCTATTTTCTCGCCCTTCAGGGCCGGCTTGAACAGCCGCTCGATGATGTCCGCATTGCCGAGCAGGTGCAGGAACTTGGTGCCCATGAGCGATTGCATGGCAACGGCGGCGGCAAGCGACATGGAGCCGCGCGCGATTTCGGCGAGCGCGAGGCAGAATTCGGTCAGCGCCATGCCGCTGCCGCCCGCGTCCTCGGGGTAGCGCATGCCGAAGAAACCGAGATCGGCCAATTCCTTGAACAATAGTCGTGGAAAGGCGTGCGCTTCATCCAAGGCGGCCGCCTGCGGCGCAATGCGCTCGTCCGAGAAGCGGGCGAAGGTGTTGCGGATCGCTTTTTGCTGGTCTGTCAGCTCGAAGTTCATGATCGTTGATCTTTCTTTGGCTGGACTCCGTATTGCTTTTGTGCCGCCTCGGCCGAGATGACGCCGTTCTTCACCTCCTCCTCGAGCAGCTTGCGATCGCGCTTCCCCGGGTCGCCGTAGCCGCCGCCGCCGCTCGCCACTTGGTGGTACACCGTGCCCTTGGGCACGCCGCTGATCAGGTCCTTGTTTTTGGGCACCACGGTGCGGCCGTCCGGGTAGTGCAGGCGGATGAAGTTGAGCCCGCCTGAGCCGCCGCCGAACAGGCCGAAGGCGGGCTCGAAGTCGCCGTCGCCGAAGGTCACCAGCTGCGTGTCGTCGGAACCGATTTCGAAAATTGTTTCCACGCCGAGCCCGCCACGCCACTCCCCGGCGCCCGCGGAATCGATGAGCAGTTCGTGCTTGATCAGGGTGTGCGGCGTTTGCTGCTCGAACATTTCGTAGTCCTGATCGAGCACGCCGCCGGAGGCATCGATCATGCCGATATGGTCGTAGCCGTCGGTGCCGCGCATGGCGCCCGATCCGCCCTTCAGTCCCATGAAGCCGATGTCCACGTACTTCTCGTTGTTTCTCGGATCGATGCCGGTGGTGAGGGAGGCCAGCAGGTTGTTCCAGCCGGCGGTAACGCGATCCGGCATGACCGGCGCCAGCGCGCGCTGGATGGCGTCGGCGTTGGGCGGGCAGAGATGGTTGCCGAAGGTGGTGGCCTTCGGATAGGCCGCATTGAGGAGGGTCCCCTCCGGGATCACGATCTCGATCGGCTGCACCATGCCCTCGTTGTGCGGGATGTCCGGGTTCACCATTTGCAGCAGCGTCAGGATGGTGGCCGAAGCGCTGGAAGTGAAGGTGCCGTTGACGAAGCCGTTGGTCTGGGCGTCGGTGCGCGAGTAGTCGAACCTGATCGACTTGTCCCTGACTTCGATGTCCACGCGGATGGTGAACTTGGAGCCTTCGTGGCGGCCGTCGTAATAGACATAGCCTTCGCCGGCATATTTGCCGTTCGGGATTTTGGCGATCTCCGCTTCCATCATTTTGCGCGTGGCATCGAACAGCGCCCGCTTGTGCGCCTCGTAGCTCCCGAGGCCGTACTTTCCGAGCAGTTCGAGCAGGCGGCGCTCGCCCACGGTGCAGGCGCCCATCTCGGCCTTCATGTCGTGCTGCACGATGTCCAGCCTGACATTGGCGAAAATCAGGTTCCACACGTCGCGCCGCAGCTTGCCTCTTTCGACCACCTTCACCGGCGGGATGCGCAGGGCTTCCTGCCACACCTCGACGGCGTTCGGATTGTAGCCGCCGGCGACGTTGCCGCCGATGTCCGCCTGGTGGCCCTTGACCGCGGTCCAGGCGACCAGCTTGCCGTCGAGGAAGACCGGCTTGAATGCGGCGACATCGTTGTTCTGGTTGCCCAGGCTGAAGACGTCGTTGTGGAAGATGACGTCGCCCGGGTAGATTTCGTCGCCGAAGTACTGTTTGATGTACTTGCACACCGGCGCCAGCGAGAAAGCGAGAATCGGCAGGTTCTCGGTCTGTTCGAGCATGTTGCCCTCGCCGTCGTAGAGGCCGGTGACATAGTCCTTGGCCTCGCACAGGATGGGCGAGCGGGTCGTCTGCGCCATGGAGATGCTCATCTCGTCGGTGATGGACTTGAAGGTCCGGGCATAGACCGAGAGCAGGATGGGATCGATTTTTGCTTCGACGTTCACGTTTTTGTTCATGTTCGTGTTCACGTGATCGCCTCCGTCTCTTTTTCCAGGCAGGTTCTGACCAGGTCCTCGCGGCCCTTCTGGTAAAGGGCGAAGGAGCCGTAGGCATCCACGATGCAATCGTATGAGGCGCTGACGAATATGGCGGTGGTCTCCTGTTCGATCATGGCCGGGCCGTCGATCCTGTTGCCAAACCGCATTCTGTGCCCGTCATAGACCGGGATGTCCTTGAACGCATTGGCCTCGGGGATATAGACGCTGCGCCGGCCCTTGGCGGCGGCGGAGGCGTCCACGCCTGCCCGGGATTCTTCCTTGTAGTGCGGCTTGTCGGTGAGGCCGATGCCCTGCACCCGCACGTTGATGATTTCCACCGGCGCGTTTTCCTGCTCCAGCGAATAGCCGTAGAGCCGGTTGTGCTCGGCATGAAACGCGCGGGCGATCACCGCCGTGTCGCGGCGGTCGATCAGTTCGCGCGGCACCAGGAACGACACCTCGTGGTACTGCTTGATGTAACGGCAGTCGAACTTGATTTCGTAGTGGCGCTTCGCTTCCGGGATGCGCTCTTCGGCGAGCTGGCGCGCGCCTTCGCGCGACATGTCGTCGATGATGCGCGCGAGTCTCGCCCAGTCGATCGCGCCGAAGCGCGCCACGAAGGTGCGCACGAAGTCGTGTTTCAGTTCGCTCATCAGCATGCCGAAGGCGCACAGCACGGAAGATTCGCGCGGCACGATTTGCAGCGGGATCTCCAGTTCCGTGCAGATGAGGCAGGAGTGGATGGGTCCGGCGCCGCCGGCCGAGATGAAGGGAAACTCGCGCGGATCGAATCCGCGCTTGACGGTGACTTCGCGCACGCCCTGAGCCATGTTGTTGCAGGCCACGCGGTACATGCCGGCAGCCGCTTCCTCGATCGACAGGCCCATCGGCTTGGCGATGTGCTCTTCGATGGCCTTGCGTGCCGCGACGAGGTCGAGCTTCATTTTCCCGCCGGCGAAAAAATCGGGGTCGAGGTAGCCCAGCACCACGTTGGCGTCGGTGGTGGCGGGCAGCCTGCCGCCTTTCATGTAGCAGGCCGGGCCGGGGTCGGCGCCGGCGCTTTGCGGCCCCATGCGCAGCAGCCCGCCCTGGTCGAGCCAGCCGATGGAGCCGCCGCCCGCGCCGATGGTGTGGATGTCCAGCATCGGCAGCGCGATCTTGCGGCGCGCGATCTCGCCGTCGTTCTTGATCATCGGACTGCCGACCGCGACCGAGGCTTCGAAGCTGGTGCCGCCCATATCGGTGGTGATGCATTTGTTCTGGCCATGCGCGCGGACGTAGAACAGCCCTGCGCCCGGACCGCCGGCCGGGCCCGAGAGCAGGGTGAGCGCGGCCTTTTCGCGCGCCAGTTGCGGCGAGATGACGCCGCCGTTGGATTGCATGATCAGCAGCAGGCCCCTGAAGCCGTTTCCTTTGAGCCGGCCGACGAGCTGGTCCAGGTAATGGTTGAGTTTGGGCCCGACATAGGAGTTGAGCGCCGTGGTGCTGATGCGCTCGTAGAAGCGGATCGAGGGCAGGACATCGGTCGAGACGCTGAGATAGGCACCCGGCATCTCGCGCCGCACCAGTTCTGCCGCCGCCTGCTCGTGCAGGGGATTGGCGAACGAGTTCATGAAGCAGATCGACACTGCCTGCACGCCTTCCTGTTTGAACAGGGCGAGCGCCTGTTTCACCTGGTCGAGATTGAGCGGCGTAGTTTCCACCCCGCTTCGGTCGAGCCGGCCCTCGATACCGGCGCGCAGATAGCGCGGCACCAGCGGTTTCACGTTGGTGTAGCGGTTGTTGTACTGCTCCTCGCGGATGCCGCGGCGCATTTCCAGGGCGTCGCGCACGCCCTGGGTGGTGATCAGGCCGCACTTGGCGCCGGTGCCGGTCAGCGTGGCATTGGTGGTCACGGTGGTGCCGTGGACGATGGTGTCGATGGTAGGCACGAATGCCTCCAGCGACAGGGGCGGGCTCATCGCGGCGGCGATGTCGGCGAGGCCGCTCACGACGGCGATCGACGGGTCGCCGGGTGTGGACAGCGTCTTGAAAATCGCCGGTTCTGCGCTGTCGCGGGTGAGGACGAAGTCGGTGAAGGTGCCGCCGACGTCGATTCCGATTTTTAGCGCCATCGGCTGCTCCCCGTGATATCTATGCCGTTGTAAATACCATCGCCTGCGACTAAAGGACTTGCGCGCTGCGCGCGCCAACCACGTTTTCCGTACGGATGAAGCGGCCGTACGGAAAACGCGGTTATGGTTAACACCAAACAGGACTTGAGGGTTTTATACAAGATCGCCGATTGCGTGCGGATATGCTTTTCATCCGTACGCAATCGGTGATCGGCGCGGACGGTTTTTCGTCCGCGCAAAATCGCAATTTCGCAATGGCGAGGGACGCGATTCAAGTCGCCGAACATGGTTGACATGGGTTTGTCCTTCACCTGCCGCTGGACCGCGCGACCATCCGGCGCACGTCCTCTTTTCGGACCTTGCCCAGAGCGGTTTTCGGCAACTCGCCGACGAACACCACTTCCTTCGGATGCTTGTAGCGGGCGATGCGGCCCTCGAGCAGCTGCAGCACCGCTGCTGGCGTGAGGCTGCGTCCGGTTTTCGGCGCTACGACGGCAACCACGACCTCGCCCCAGCGCTCGTCGGGACGGCCGATGACCGAAGCCTCGGCGATGTCCTGGCACTCCGCCAGCAGGTTCTCGATCTCGGCCGGGTAGATGTTCTCGCCACCGGAGATGATCATTTCCTTCCTGCGGCCGTCCACGTAGAGATAGCCCTCGGCATCCTGGTGGCCCATGTCGCCCGAGTGGAACCAGCCGTCGACGAGCGCCGCGGCGGTCTCCTGCGGCGCCCTCCAATAGCCGCTCATCACGTTGGGGCCGCGTACCAGGATTTCGCCGGTGGCGCCTTGCGCTACGTCCTTGCCGAAATCGTCGACGATGCGCAGTTCGCAGTGCGCCGCGGCCTTGCCGGTGGAACCGGCTTTGCGCTCGGCGTCCTCCGCCTTCAGGCAGACGGCGATGGGGCAGGTTTCGGTGGCACCGTAGATCTGCACCAACGGCACGCCCCGGGCATGTACCGCGCGAATGATCCGCGCCGGCACGATGGTGGACCCGGTCGTGATCATGCGCAGGCTGGAGAAGTCCGCACTCTGCCAGCGTGGACTTGCCATCATCATGTCCAGTTGCGCCGGGACCAGCACCGTCAGCGTGATGCGCTCGCGCTCGATCGCGTCGATGCTGGCCTCGGCGTCGAACTTTGGATGCAGCACCACGGTGCAGCCGGTCTGCAGGGCAGGCGTGGTCAGATTGTTGAGGCCGCCGACGTGGAACAGCGGCAGCGTGGTGAGTATCCGGTCCTCCGGCGTGAGGTCGTGCATGTCGGCGCAGTTGGCGGCGTTCCAGGCGAGGGCGTCCTGGCTGAGCAGCACCCCCTTGGGCTTGCCGGTCGAACCCGAGGTGTAGCAGATCAGCAGCGGCGTCGCCGGATCGAGTCCTGGATCGTGCGGGGCAGGGCCTGCGGCGCGCGCGAGGAAATCGTCGTAGCCAATCCAGCCCGGCTGCGTCTGGCCGAAAGTGACGGCGGTCAGGGGGGCCAGGGTCGCTTTAAAGGCGTCGGTCTGCCCGATGAACTGCGGCTCGACGAACAGCAGGGATGGCGGGCAGTGCTCCAGCATCTGCCGGTGCTCGGGGCCGGCCAGCCGCCAGTTGAGCGGCATGAACAGAACCCCAAGCCGCGCGCAGGCGAACAGCAGGGCGAGCATTTCCGGACTGTTGACACCGAGATACGCCGCGCAACTGCCGCGCTCCAGCCCGGACGCCGCCATGGCCGAGGCAAGACGGTGCACCAGCTCGGCCAACGCGGCATAGGAAACATCGCGTCCCGGAAAGCGAATCGCCGTTCGCTCGGGCGTCAGCCGGGCATGGCGGTCGATCCACTCGGACAGGTCCATCCGTCTCCTCCGAATCCATGGAAAGGCGCTTGCCGCGCCTCTTTTAGCTGCGTTTACCGCCAACTGCCCCGAAACGGCATACGACGGAGAAAAAACTATGCGTCGCACACCTCCAGCACTACAGCCATCCCGGTATCTCCGGCAGCGCAGCCGGTAAACAGCCCGTAACCGCCGCCGCGCTGCGCAAGTTCCTCGATCAATTCGATGATCGCGCGCGTACCCATGGGCGCCTGCGGGTGGCCCCAGACCAGCGAGCAACCATAATTATTCATGGCCATCAGGTCGGCGCCCGTTTGCTTCGCGAAAAAGATATCGTTCACCGCGAAGGGATTATGGGTCTTGATTGCGGACAGATCGCTGAACTTGCGGCCGGCCTGATCCAGCGCGCGTTGCGCTGCCGGCACCGTGGCCTCCGGCATATACGCCAGGGCTGCGCGGGCCATGCCGAATCCCTGCAGGCGCACGGCGATTTTCTTATTCGTCGACAGCTCCCGCGCCTTGTCGCGCGTGGTGAGGACGATGGCCGCGTTGCCGTCGGCCGGATGGGTCTGACCGCCGTAAGTGACGGTGCCGCCTTCGGCGACCGGCTTCAACTTTGCCAAACCCTCCGGCGTCGAGGTGGACACGCCTTCATCGCCCTCGATCGTGCCGGCAATTTTCCTGAAATTGGGTGCCGGTACTTCGAACGGCAAAGTCATGAAGCGCTTGAGGAAGGCGGAGTTGTCCTTGAGCGAGTCGCGGTATTGCTGCTCGCGCCGCAGCACCACCTCGTGCTGCTCTGCGGTGCTGATGCCGTGCTTGGTGGCCACGTTCTCGGCGGTGTTCAGCATTGAATGGCCGCCGAGCGGGTCGCAGCCGAAGTTGTCCATCACCCAATCCTCGGCCGTGCCCGTGCCGCCGGGGCCGCGCGGATTGGGGTAATAGAGGTGCGGCCCGTTCGAAGTCCGGTCGCAGTTCATCACCAGCGCCGTGCCCGCCATGCCGACTTCAATTTCCTGCGCGCCTGCGAGCAGTGTGCGCACGCCGGTGGCGCAGGCTTGCATCAGCGCCGGGCCGCTCGCCTGTCCTGCACCCATCATGCCCAGCAGCCAGGGCATTCCGAAAAAGGAATGGTTCTGCGGCACGGAGAAACCGAGTACGCCGTAGTCGAATTGCTTCGGATCAATTTTCCGCTTCTTCAGCTCCTGGCGCGCCACGTGCGCGGCGAATTCGACACTGTGCAGATTGGCGAAGCTGCCCTGCCAGCGGGCGAAGGGCGTGCTCCAGTAGGCACCGTAGGGGATTTCAGCCTTATACGTCATTTCCACTCACTCCCAAGAGCTCATTTCAAAATGAGGGGATCAAGGTGGGAAAGGAAGGGTCCCACCCCTTCCTCGGCCCCTCATGCTCCCCTAGATCAGGGGCCATTTCGGTAATTCTGAAATGGCCTCTAAGTTAGGGCCACCGTGGCCTTGCCCAATTGAAGCTTTTCGCCTTTCTGGTTTTGCACGGCGATTTCCAGATCGACCAGCTTCTCGCCGGCTTGTTCGCGCTTGCCGGCGACCTTGCCGCTGCAGGTGATGACATCGCCCGGGAAAGCCATTGCGACGAAGCGTGCCGACAGGCTGCGCACCTGCCTTTGCGGCACCCATTGGGTCAGCAACTGGCCGAGGAAGCCCAGAGGCAGCATGCCGTGGGCGATGATGCCGGGCAGGCCGCCGGCCTTCGCCGCCTCCTCATCGACGTGGATTGGATTGTGGTCGGCACCCGCTCCGGCGTAGAGCGCGAGTTGCAAATGACTGATCGCGGGCTTGGTAATGGAGGGTATCGCGTCGCCGACCTTGATGTCTTTAAAAAGAACCATGTCCATTCCTCAATTGCGAACCACGACCGTGGTGCGCAGGTCGCAGACGTGCTCGCCGCGCTGGTTTTCCAGCCGCGTCTCGGTGACCAGGAATTCCAGCGCGCCATTTTTCTTGTCGTAGACGTCGACGACCCTCTGCCGGCCGGTGACCACATCGCCCGCGCACAGATCGGCGTGATAGACGAAGGACTGTTCCCCATGCATGGCGCGGCGCTTGTCGATGCCAAGTTCATCCAGAATCATGAACGATTGGTTGCCGTCCATGATCATGGCGAAGGGGAAGGTCGGGGGTGCGGGCAGCGAACGGTAGCCCCTGGCTCTGGCGACCGACTCGTCGAAGTAGATAGGGCTGGTCTCGCCGATGGCCTCGGCGAAGCTGCGCACCCAGCGCTTTTCGACTTCCACGGTAAAAGGCGGGTACTCCTTGCCGATGATGCTCTTGTCGATCATTACGTTTTGCTTTCCGTATCAGGGGTTTTCGGATTGCTTGTCGCGATCTAGGCCCACGGCGGCAATGAAGGCGCGCTTGGCTTCGGTCAGGTGCCCGCGCATGGCCAGGGCGGCTGCATCGCCGTCGCCCGCGGCGAGCGCCGCAGCGATGCGCTTCAAGCCCCGCAGCACTACATTTCGCACCTTGGCGTTGCCGAGAGTAAGCGCGCGCAGGTGTTGCACGTGGTCGGCATAGAGTTCGACCGCGTGCACCAGGCGCCGATTGGGCACCAGCGCCAGCCAAGCCGAACGAAACAGGGCATTGGCGTCGATGAAGGCCTCGTTGTTGCCTGCCTTGTGCGCGGCGACGCTGGCCTCGAGTGCTTGCATGACCGGCGCCAGGGCGGCGGGGTCGTTGGCCTGCTCCGCGACGTGGCGCACCGCTTCGGGCTCGACCAGAAAGCGGACTTCGTAGATGTCATCCACGTTGTGCAAGGTCAGCGCCGGCACAGAGAAGCTGCGCCCATCGGAGGAGACCAGCCCTTCGCTCGCAAGCCGCGTGAGCGCTTCGCGCACCGGCGTGCGCGAAACGCCGAGCCGGGCCGCGAGCTGCACCTCCTGCAACGGGTATCCCGGCAGGATCTTGCCGTTGCGCAGGTTGGCGCGCAGAGTCCGATAGACCTGGTCGCCTAGGGCCAGCGGGCGTTCAACCGGATTCAGTGACGGGACCAAGGACGGAGCTCCGCTGAAGAGAACAAGGGGGGAGTGCTTCCTGAACACCGGATACTGTATACATTTGGGGGGAGCTTGTAAATACCATATATGATGGCGCGTACCGGCCCGAGGGTTGCCGGCTGAAGCCCGTCATTGTGTTACCGATTTTTCGCACGAAGGAGCCCCAGGATGAGCCGTAGTATTCTTGATGAAGCGCATATTCACCCGTCGATACGCGAGACCATCGCGAACAACAACCTCGATATTGTGCAGGAGGTACAGGCTGCCATCGCCCAAAACGATATCGTCATCGTCGGCATGGGGCAAAATCCATTCCCGAAGAAGGCGCGGAAGCTCCTGGATCAGCAGCGGCTTTCCTACAAGTATCTGGAATACGGGAACTATCTAAGCGCTTGGCGCCGGCGCAATGCGCTGAAGATGTGGACCGGGTGGCCAAGCTTCCCGATGATATTCGTCAAGGGTGTGCTTGTCGGCGGCGCAAACGACCTGCAAAAACTGGTTGAATCGGGCGAGCTTACGCGGCTATTGGGTGGAAAGGCTTAGCAGGCTATCGAGAGGAGACATCATGCCCCACATCACCGCCGGCGGCGGCGTCAAGCTGTACTACGAGGAAGCCGGCCAAGGTACGCCGATTCTGTTCGTGCACGAATTCATGGGTGAGTACCGCAGCTGGGAGGCGCAGTTGCGCTATTTCTCGCGGCGCTATCGCTGTATCGCCTACAACGCGCGCGGCTATCCGCCGTCGGACGTGCCGGAGGATGTCGAAGATTACGCGTTCGAACATCAGCGCGCCGGCATCCTGGCCATGCTCGATGGCCTCAAGATCGACAAGGCGCACATTGTCGGACTATCGATGGGCGCATTCGCGACCTTTTATTTCGGCATGAAATGGCCCGAGCGCGCGTTGTCGCTTACGCTTGCCGGCATCGGTTCGGGCTCCATGCGCGAGGCGCGCGCGAGGTTCAAGCAGGAATCGGAAGCCGCAGCGGCGAAGCTGCTGGCCGAAGGCTGGGAGAAAAGCGTGGATGTTCGCGGCAACTCGCCGACGCGGGTGCAGCTGCAGAACAAGGATCCTCGCGGGTTCGCCGAATTCATCGCGCTGGTCAAGCAGCATTCGGCCAAGGGCTCGGCGTTGACCCTCAAGGGTTATCAGGCGCTGCGCCCGTCGCTCGGCGACTTCAAGGAGCAGATGGCAAAGTGCAGGGTGCCGACCCTCGTCATCAGCGGCGACGAAGACGAGCCCTGCCTCGACGCCTCGCTCATGCTCAAGCGCCACATGCCTTCCGCCGGCCTGGTATTCATGCCGCAGACCGGACACGCGTGCAATCTCGAGGAGCCCGAGTTGTTCAACATGGTGTGCGAGAAGTTTTTTCACCAGGTCGAGTCGGGGCAGTACCGGATGCGCGACCCGCGCGCGACGCCTGAGCGCATGCTCTGAAGCGGCTTATGCGCTGTAGCGCAAGGTCCGGGGGAATCCGAAGATGACAGACAACGGAATGCCGTCGCTGCACGATGTCATCGCCGCCCGACCCCATGTTTACCGCTATCTGAAGCCTACGCCCCTGTACCGCTATTCCGGCCTGAGCGAGCTGATCGGGGCCAACGTGTGGGTGAAGCATGAAAACCACCAGCCCGTAGGCGCATTCAAGGTGAGAGGGGGGCTGAACCTGGTGGCGCACCTGAGCGAAAAAGAGCGCAATTCCGGACTGTTTACCGCCTCGACCGGGAACCACGGCCAGAGTATTGCTTTCGCGGCGCGCGCGCATGGAGTGCGCGCCACGATTGCCGTTCCGGAAGGCGCTAACCCGGGCAAGGTGGCGGCGATGCGCGGACTCGGCGCCGAGGTTGTATTTCACGGCCGCGATTTTGACAGCGCGCGGGAGTGGATCGCGGGCGTTGCCCGCGCGCAGGGCGGCCGCTTTGTCGGATCCACCGAGGAGTTGCTGATTCACGGCGTTGGCACCTACGCCCTCGAAATAATCGGGGAGCTGCCAGAGGTCGAGGTGATCATCGTTCCCGTCGGTGCCGGCAGCGGCGCCTGCGCCACCGGCATCGTCGCCAAGACGATCAATCCCGGGATACAGGTGATCGGGGTGCAGTCGGCTCAGGCGCCCGCGATGCAACTGAGCTGGGCATCTGGCAAAGCGGTCTGCGCAGACACGAACACCGTCGCCGAAGGGCTGGCCACGCGGGTTCCGTTCGAGAACACGCAGCGGATCATGCGCAAATACCTGGACGATTTCGTGCTGGTTGACGACGGCGCGATTGAAGACGCAGTCCTGCTGCTGCTGGAACACACGCATAATCTTGCGGAAGGGGCCGGCGCGGCGTCCCTCGCCGCAGCCGTCAAGCTCAAGCACCGGCTGGCTGCGAAAAACGTGGTTCTGGTGATGAGCGGGGGCAATCTGTCAGTAGATCAGTTGCGCCGGCTGCTGGCGCGGCCAGGGGTGCCGGCGCGCGCAGGAACCGCGTGAGCAGCACGACCGCAACTTGAATTGCCGACGATTGCGTCTGGCTGCCGGGCGGCCACAGGCGAAAAGCGGCCGGCCGGACGCCCGTGCCAGATGGAGGCGGGAAGCGGTGTTTCCCGTTTTGACTTGGCTAGCCCCGGCGGACGTCAAAAAATGTCGCCTAATGCCGCCGCCTCGTTCATAATGGGCGCCGGCGGGCCGCCCCGCATTGCGGCGTAGTGAACCTGGTCAGGTCCGGAAGGAAGCAGCCACAGCTATTTACTGCAAGTGCCGGGGGTCCGGCTCGCCAAACCCGCTCATGGGTCTGAATGGCCGCCCGGCGCAGCACCGGGCGGTTCACGAATCCTTTCTCCGCAACCCTCGCGACGCTGGTAAAATTTCGGCATGAGTTACCAGGTCCTCGCGCGCAAGTGGCGCCCGCGTAATTTCTCCGCCTTGGTGGGGCAGGAACACGTGGTGCGCGCGCTCACCCATGCGCTGGAGCAAAAGCGGCTGCACCATGCCTATCTGTTCACCGGCACGCGCGGCGTGGGCAAGACCACGCTCGCGCGCATTCTTGCCAAGGCGCTCAACTGCGAGACCGGCATCACTTCCACCCCATGCGGCGTTTGCTCCGCCTGCACCGAGATCGACAGCGGCCGCTTCGTCGACCTGATCGAGATCGACGCTGCCACCAACACCGGCATCGACAACATGCGCGAACTGCAGGACAACGCGGTCTATGCGCCGACGCGCGGGCGCTTCAAGGTATTCGTCATCGACGAAGTGCATATGCTGTCCAAGCAGGCATTCAATTCGATGCTGAAAACTTTCGAAGAGCCACCCGAGCACATCAAGTTCATCCTCGCCACCACCGATCCGCAGAAAATACCGGTCACGGTGCTGTCGCGTTGCCTGCAGTTCAATCTGAAGCAGATGTCGCGCGAGGCGATCTACACCCATCTCGGATACATCCTGAAGGAGGAAAAAACCGCCTCCGAGCCGGCGGCGCTGCGGCTGATCGCCCAGGCCGCGCAGGGCAGCATGCGCGACGCGCTGTCGCTGCTCGATCAGGCCATCGCCTATGCCGGCGGCAAAGTGAGCGAGGAATCGGTGCGCGCCATGCTGGGCGCAATCGACCAGGATTATCTGTTCAAGCTGCTGGATGGATTGGCGCAGCAGGAGATCAAGGCGATGCTCGCCGTCGCCGACGAAATGGAGTCGCGCAGCCTGTCTTTCGACGGCGCGCTGCAGGACCTGGCCACGCTGCTGCATCAGATCGCTCTGGCGCAGAGCGCGCCCGAGGCCCTGAGGCCGGACCTGCCCGAGCGCGAGCGCATCCTGACTCTGGCGCAGCAGTTCGACGCCGAAGAACTGCAGTTGTATTACCAGATCGCGCTGCACGGGCGGCGCGACCTGCCGCTTGCGCCGGATGAGTATGCCGGCTTCAGCATGAGCCTGATGCGCATGCTGGCTTTTCGCCCGGCGGAGGTGAGCGCCGTTGCGGCGCCTCTGCCGGCAAAAAAAAAGCCTGAAGCCGCGGGGGCACGAAACACGCCCGCAGCGGCCCCCGCCCCGACCAGGCCCGGCGCGGCTGGTGCCCACGCCGCGCCGGCAGCGGCGCGCGTATCGAGCCAGGCGTTCGATGGCAACTGGCCGATGCTCGCCAATCAGCTCAAGGTCAGCGGCGTCGCCAAGCAACTCGCGCAGCAAAGCGAGTTGCGCAGTTTCGACGGCGAGAGTATGGAACTGGGCCTGGCGTTCTCGGCCAAGCATCTGGCGGACAGGATATACCAGGACAAGCTGCGCGCCGCATTGCAGGAGCATTTCGGCAAGTCCGTCGCGCTCAAGATCGTGATCGGGGAAATCAGCGGCAATACCGCCGCGGTCAAGGCCCAGAGCGAGCGCCAGGCGCGCCAGGGCAAGGCGCTGGAAGCGATACACGGCGACGCGTTCGTGCGCGATCTGATCGATACGTTCGACGCTACCATCGTAAGCGATTCGGTCAAACCTACTTAGATGTTGCATCTGATTCAGGGGAGCACGAGGGGCCAAGGAAAGGATGGACCCTTCCTTGCCCACCCGGACCCCCTCGTGTCGTGACAGACAAACAGCAGGAGAGAGCTTCATGATGAAAGGTCAGTTAGCCGGCCTGATGAAACAAGCGCAGCAGATGCAGGACAACATGCGCAAGATGCAGGAACAGCTTGCCAGCGTGGAAGTGGAGGGGCAATCAGGTGCGGGCATGGTCAAGGTGGTGATGACCTGCAAGCACGACGTGAAGCGCATCAGCATCGATCCTTCGCTCATCGGCGACGACAAGGAGATGCTGGAAGACCTGGTCGCGGCCGCGGTGAACGACGCCGTGCGGCGGGTGGAGGCGACGGTGCAGGAGAAGATGAGCGGCTTCACTGCAGGCATGGGGCTGCCGCCGGGAATGAAACTCCCGTTCTGACGCCATGGTTCAAAGCGATGAGGGCAAAGCTGCACTTACCCGTTCCGCATTCGCCACTGTAGATCCTGCACCCCGATGAAACCCCCATCCTCCCTCGAAGCGCTGATAGAGGCGCTGCGCTGCCTGCCTAGCGTGGGGCCGAAGTCGGCGCAGCGCATGGCCTATCACCTGCTGCAGTACGACCGCGACGGGGCGCAAAAGTTGTGCGAGAGCATCGGCCGGGCGCTGCAGAGCATACGCCGCTGCGCCAAGTGCAATAGCTTCACCGAGGAAGAAATCTGCGCCTTGTGCAGCTCGCCGCGGCGCGACGCTTCGCTCCTTGCGGTGGTCGAGACGCCTGCCGATCTGCTGATGATGGAACAGACGCTGGCCTTTCCCGGGATGTATTTCGTGCTCATGGGAAGGCTATCGCCCCTCGACGGCATCGGCCCCAAGGAAATCGGCCTGGACCGGCTGCTCGCGCGCGCCACCGACGGCGTCGTGCGCGAAGTGGTGCTGGCGACCAATTTCACCAACGAGGGCGAGGCCACCGCGCATTACATCGGCGAGATGCTGCGCAGCCGCGATATCAAGGTCAGCCGCATCGCCCGCGGCGTGCCGGTGGGCGGCGAGCTCGAGTATGTGGACAGCGGCACGCTCGCGCAAGCGGTGGTGGAGCGCAGGCCCCTATGAGCGCGAAGAAGCCCCTGGAAGGCATCAAAGTCATCGAACTGGGCCAGCTCATCGCCGGCCCGTTCGCGGGGAAGATGTTCGCCGAGTTCGGCGCCGAGGTCATCAAGATCGAGGCGCCGGCGGTCGATGGTCAGCCCGGCGGAGACCCGCTGCGGCAGTGGCGCAAGCTCCACAACGGCACCTCGCTGTGGTGGTACGCCCAGGCGCGCAACAAGAAATCGGTCACGATCAACCTGCGCCTGGCGGCGGGGCAGGAGATCGTGCGCAAGCTGGCCCGGGATGCGGACATCGTGATCGAGAATTTCCGCCCCGGCACCATGGAAAAGTGGGGCTTGGGTTACGACCGCCTGGCCGCGGAAAATCCCGGACTGATCATGCTGCGCCTGTCGGGGTTCGGGCAGACCGGCCCCTATCGCGACCAGGCCGGTTTCGGCGCGATCGGCGAGTCGATGGGCGGGCTGCGCTATCTCACCGGCTACCCGGACCGGCCGCCGGTGCGCTCCAACCTGTCCATCGGCGATTCGCTCGCCTCGCTGCATGGCGTCATCGGCGCGATGATGGCGCTGCACCATCGCAACATGAACGGCGGCCGCGTTTCCGGCAAAGGCCAGGTGGTGGATGTGGCGCTGTACGAGGCCGTGTTCTCGATGCTGGAGAGCACGCTGCCCGAGTTCGACATGTACGGCGTGGTGCGCGAACGCAGCGGCAGCAACCTGTCCGGCATCGTGCCGTCGAACACCTATCTGACCAAGGACGGCCAGCACGTGGTGATTGCGGCCAACGGCGACAGCATTTTCAAACGGCTATGTGCGGCCATGGGGCGTGACGACCTCGGCAGCGACCCTGCGCTCGCCGACAACGCCGGTCGCGCCAAACGCGCCGACGAACTCGATGCCGTCATCGGCGGGTGGGCGGCACAGCATACTGCGGCGGCGCTGCTCGGCATGCTCGATGAAGCCCAGGTGCCGAACGGCAAGATTTACAGCATTGCCGACATCGCCCGCGATCCGCAGTATCTCGCGCGCGAAATGATCCGGCAATTCACGCTCAAGGACGGCACGCCGCTGAAGCTGCCCGGAATCGTGCCCAAACTCTCCGCCACACCCGGGGACGTCAACTGGGTGGGACCCGAACTCGGCGCGCATACCGAGGAAGTGCTGAGCGCGCACGGTTACGACGCGGCCGCGATCGCCCAACTGCGCCAACAGCAGGTGATATGAAAGCACAGGCGGACATGGCGCGTGCCGTCCCGATCACGCTCAAGGGGCGCGGCGCCGCGGACAACCGGCAGGGCCGCTTCGAGCGCCAGGGTCGCGAGGCTTTCGACGACGGCTGGGAACGCGAACATGAGGAAGAGCGCGGTCCGCACACCGAAGTGACGCTTACCCAGGCGCGCTCCATCATCAGCCGCAACGATTCGCCCGATATCCCATTCACGCAGTCGATCAATCCATACCAGGGCTGCGAGCATGGTTGCATCTACTGCTACGCGCGCCCCAGCCATGCGTATCTCGGGCTGTCGCCGGGCCTGGATTTCGAAACCAAACTGTTCGCCAAAGCCAATGCGGCGGAACTGCTGCGTGCAGAATTATCGCGTCCGGGCTATCGCTGCGAGGTCATTTCGATTGGCGCCAATACCGACCCGTACCAGCCGATCGAGCGCAAATACAGGATTACACGCGGCATCCTGGAAGTGTTGGCGGAGTGCGATCACCCGCTAGGCATTGTCACCAAATCGGCCCTGGTGGAGCGCGACCTCGATCTGCTCTCGCCCATGGCGAAGAAGGGGCTGGTCCATGTGTTCGTTTCCATCGGTACCTTGGATCACGAACTCATGCGCCGGCTGGAGCCGCGCACCTCGGCGCCAAAGCGCCGGCTGGAGGTCCTGCGCGCGCTGAGCGAGGCCGGCATATCCTGCGGCGTGCTGGTGGCGCCGATCATCCCCTTTTTGAATGACCGGGACATGGAAGCGGTGCTGGAGCGCTCGGCTGCGCAGGGCGCAGGCATCGCGGGCTATCAGATTCTGCGCCTGCCCTACGAGTTGAAGGACCTGTTCAAGGATTGGCTGGAGCGGCATTACCCGCTCAAGGCGGCGCATATCATGAGCCAGATCCGGCAGATGCGCGGCGGGCGTGAGAATGACCCGCGTTTCGGCGCGCGCATGAGCGGCGAGGGCATATTCGCCGAATTGCAGGAGCAGCGTTTTCGCCTGGCCTGCGCGCGCCACGGTCTGAATCTGCACGGCCGCAACCAGCTGGATACGACCCGCTTCAAACCACCTGCTGGAACGGGCCAGTTGAGTCTGTTCTAAGGGCATGCCGCGTTGACAGGCAGGCGTGGCTGTGTGAGCATGAAGCCGGATGGAGAGAGGGCAGCGCAAGCGAAGCCACAATGAAAATCAATGCGAAACAAAGGAGGATAAAAATGTCGAAATGGATCAGGTTGGCGCTGGGTGCAGTCGTCTTCGCTCTGACCGCACAGGGTCAGGTGCAGGCTGCGCTGGAAAAGACCCAGGTGCATATCGCGGTGGGTGGCAAGTCGGCGTTCTATTACCTTCCGCTTACCATCGCCGAGCAACTCGGTTATTTCAAGGCTGAGGGATTGGACGTCACCATCAGCGACTTCGCTGGTGGCTCGACGGCTCTGCGCGCAGTGGTTGGCGGGAGCGCCGATGTAGTCTCCGGAGCCTATGAGCACACCATCAGCCTGCAGGGCAAGAAGCAATTTTTCCAGGCTTTCGTGTTGCAGGGCCGGTTGCCGCAAATCTCGATGGGCGTGGCCACTGCCAAGGCGGCGAATTACAAATCGCCGAAGGACCTGAAAGGCATGAAGATCGGGGTGTCCGCGCCGGGCTCGAGCACGAATAATCTGGTCAATCAGATGCTGGGCAAGGAAGGGCTCAAGTCTACGGATGTGTCCATCGTCGGCGTTGGCACGGGAGCGGGGGCGATAGCCGCGATCAAGAGCGGGCAGATCGACGCCATCTCCAATACCGATCCGGTGATGACCAAGCTGGAGCAGGACGGCGCAGTGAAAATTATCGCCGACACCCGCACCTTCAAGGGCACAAATGCGGTATGGGGCGCGCCGCTGCCTGCCGGCTGCCTGTATGCGCCGATCGAGTTCGTCAAAAAGAATCCGAACACCGTGCAGGCGTTGACCAACGCCATTGTGCGCGCCGACAAGTGGCTGGCAACGGCGACACCGCAGGACATCCTCAAGACCGTGCCGGAGGCTTATTTGCTCGGCGACAAGGCGTTGTATCTTTTCGCCTACGGCAAGATCAAGGAGGCGCTATCGCTCGACGGCTCGATTTCGGATGCCGGAGCCAAGGCGACACTGAAAGCGCTTGCGGCATTCGATCCTCAGATCAAGCCGGCCGAGATCAAACTCGATCAAACCTATACCAACGAATTCGTCAGGAAGGCGAACGCGAAATACAAATGACGTTAATCCCGGACGCCTCGCGGCGCCGGATTAACTGTGCGAGATGGAACGGCGGTCCGAGGGGCGAGGATGCCTCTGCAACTGGCCGTGGCGCCGTTCATCTCGCCGGTCGCTAAGTCAGCATGATCCCAGCACTCGCCCTCGAAAACATCACCTGCACCTTCATCTCGCGCGATGAGCGCAGCCAGCGCTACACCGCGCTCAGGGACACGACATTGGTTGCGGCAGAGGGTGAATTCGTCTGCGTGGTCGGGCCGACCGGCTGCGGCAAATCCACTTTGCTCAATGTCGCCGCCGGCCTGCTCCAGCCCTCCAGCGGTTCGGTCAAGGTTGCGGGCGAGCCCTTGACCGGAGTCAACCGCCGGGCGGGCTATCTGTTCCAGTCCGAGGCGCTGATGCCCTGGCGCAGTGCGCTCGACAACGTCATTGTTGGTCTGGAGTTTCGCGGTGTGGCGCGGGCTGAAGCAGTCGAGCGCGGCAACGACTGGCTAAAGCGCGTGGGGCTGACCGGGTTCGGCGGCCGCTATCCGCACCAACTGTCGGGCGGGATGCGCAAGCGCGTATCGCTGGCGCAGACCTTCATCCTGAATCCGCAGATTCTGCTCATGGACGAGCCGTTCTCGGCTCTCGACGTGCAGACGCGGCAGCTGATGGAAAACGAACTGCTCGAACTGTGGTCGGCCGAGCGCAAGTCGGTGGTGTTCATCACCCACGACCTGGAAGAGGCGATCGCGCTCTCCGATCGCGTGGTGGTGTTGTCGGCGGGGCCGGACACGCATCCCATCGGCGAATACACGATCGATCTTGAGCGCCCGCGCGACGTGTCGGAAATCCGCCTGACGTCCCGTTTCATGGAGCTGCATGCGCAAATCTGGCACACCATGAAGGAAGAGGTGCTCAAAGGTTATGTCCAGCAACAACGCTAAAGGCAAGCTGCGGCTCTACCAGCTGATTGTGCTGGTGGTGTCTTTTCTCCTCTGGTACGTACTCACCAGCCCGACGTTGCTGCCGCCGATATATTTCGACAACGCGGACAAGGCGGCGTTCTTCTTCGGCGAGCCGCAAAAGGTGCTCCTGCGCATCTGGGAGTGGTTCAGCTCGGGCAGCATCTATGAACATCTCGCCGTGACCCTGGTTGAAACCATGCTGGCTTTCGCCATCGGCACGGTGTTCGGTCTGGTCGTAGGGCTGTGGCTGGCCCTGAGCCCGACGGCCTCGGCCATTTGCGACCCGTATATCAAAGCCGCCAACTCCATGCCGCGCGTGATCCTTGCACCTATATTCTCAATCTGGTTCGGCCTGGGCATCTGGTCCAAGGTGGCGCTGGGTGTGACCCTCGTGTTCTTCATCGTGTTTTTCAACGTCTACCAAGGGGTGCGTGAAGTGAGCCCTGTGGTGCTGGCCAATGTACGCATGCTCGGCGCAAGCCAGCGCCAGTTGCTGCGCCATGTCTATCTGCCGAGCGCGACCAGTTGGGTGTTCGCCAGCCTGCACAACTCGGTGGGCCTCGCCTTCGTCGGCGCGGTGGTGGGGGAATACCTGGGTTCGGCTCGCGGCGTAGGCTACCTGATCCTTCAGGCCGAGGGCGTTTTCGACATCGACACCGTGTTCGCCGGCATCCTGGTGCTGACTGCATTCGCGCTGGCGCTGGATGCGGTGGTCAGCGTGGTCGAAAAACGCCTGCTGGTGTGGCGCCCGAGTGCCGGCGAGACCGAGCGCAGCATCTAGCCGGCGCGCGGATTCAAGCTTTCTGCGCTACGCCGAAGACGTTGCGAACCGTGTTGTTTTTCCTACGGTGAAGAGGATTTCAGTTTGACACTGACCGCATAAGTTGGCTATAATCTCGCCTCTGTAGCGGACTCATGTTCGTGACGGACGGACGCGGGGTGGAGCAGTCTGGCAGCTCGTCGGGCTCATAACCCGAAGGTCGTAGGTTCAAATCCTGCCCCCGCAACCATAACGCAACAACGCTCTTTAAAAATTTACAGCCGATAGGTGTGGGTGCTGGGTGTGGTGTAGAGGTACCTGGGTGATTGACCTGTGCGCAAGTGCGGGGGGATTGCCGGGGGTATTTGGGTGGATAAGCCTGGATGCTTTTATTTTGCTGCGGGGCGAATAGCGCTGTGGTGGGATGGGGTACTGACTCGAACAGAACCACTTTGGTACTCACACATATGATTTAGTCAGTGACGTAGGAAATCCCTTTTGGGGGATAACCTTAGTTGATGACTTTGAGAGTAATGTGAGCGCGAGCCGGTAAAACGGTTTGCAAACAATTGCTTAGGAGATTATTGCTTAGGCGATTATTAGATGGATTGAACTGAAGAGTTTGATCCTGGCTCAGATTGAACGCTGGCGGCATGCCTTACACATGCAAGTCGAACGCGAAAGTGGGGGCAACCCTGCGAGTAGAGTGGCGAACGGGTGAGTAACACATCGGAACGTACCCAGGAGTGGGGGACAACCTCGAGAAATCGAGGCTAATACCGCATACGTCCTGAGGGAGAAAGCGGGGGATTCGCAAGGACCTCGCGCTCATGGAGCGGCCGATGTCGGATTAGCTAGTTGGCGGGGTAAAGGCCCACCAAGGCTACGATCCGTAGCTGGTTTGAGAGAACGACCAGCCACACTGGGACTGAGACACGGCCCAGACTCCTACGGGAGGCAGCAGTGGGGAATTTTGGACAATGGGGGCAACCCTGATCCAGCCATGCCGCGTGAGTGAAGAAGGCCTTCGGGTTGTAAA
>Ga0208587_1000112_pt1 | contig 42433 bp, 41 predicted proteins | sample NGESurdeep092012_7_FD_184472 | JGI IMG/M metagenome (GOLD analysis project Ga0208587, IMG submission 184472) | Arctic peat soil microbial communities from Barrow, Alaska - NGEE Surface sample 210 deep-092012 (SPAdes) | ecosystem: Environmental > Terrestrial > Soil > Wetlands > Peat ...
GGGAAGAGGTCGATCACGGTCCGGCCCTGGTTCGCGGCCTTGACCAGCTGGAGCCCGGCGGACCGGATCGTGGCGAACGTCGGCATGCCGACCGTCCGTTCGATGTCCTCCACGCTCACGCCGCTGTTGACGCGGTTGATCACCAGCGCGAGCTTGTTGCGGAAGCCCAGCTCGCCGGCCACGTCGCGGAGCTGGACGGCGGCGCGGAGGGCGGGGACGTCCGGCGTGACCGGGACCAGGATCCGGTCCGCGCGGCTGAAGATCGCGCGGTTCAGCACGTCGTAGTCAGGGTGAAGATCGACGACGATGACGTCGAAGGAGCGGCGAGCACGGTCGATCGCATCGGCGGCGACTTCCGGGTCCAGGCTGCCGGCCTTGAGCGGGCTCGACGAGAGGACCAGCACCTTCAGGCCCGACGGATGCGCGGCGACCAGCTCATCGATGGTCTCGGGGGCGACCCCCGGCCCGGACTCCTTGGCGTCGCCGAGCGAATCGACGAGGGTCCGGATTCCCGACATGCCCAGCGACGAGGCGATATGGCCGGTCACGGTGTCCGCGTCCACGAGCAGGACCTTCCGACCCATCGCGACGAGCGAGGCCGCCAGGTTCACGGCGATCGTGGTCTTGCCCACCCCGCCCTTCGGGTTGAAGACGCTCAGGAACGCGCCCCGGCGCGACCAGTCACTGGAGGAAAGCGGGCCCGACTGGATCACGGCGCCGCTGCCATCGTCGACGGTCATCTGGCGGATCAACATCGCCTCGACCCGCCAGCGGAGCGCCTCCGGCGAGTAGGGCCGCGTGAAGTACTCGTCGCGGGCTCCGGCCCGCCCGGCCGCGCCGGAGAGCCGGTCGAGCGTGCGCGGCGAGACGATCATCAGGGCCGGGATATCCCGTCCCGGCTCGTGGAGGAGCTCGTAGTACTCGAGCGACTCGTCGAAGTCGCTCTCGCCGTCGAGGATCGCGACGGCCACGTCGTGGCGGCTCGCGAGGAGCGCCTGGAGGTCGCCCGGGTGCCTGACCGCGACCGGCTCGAAGTCAGCCTCGCGGAGCGCGTCAACGACGTACTGGCGCTCGTCGTCGGGCAACGCGATCGCGATCGCTGGGCGGGCCATCCCTCCTGGTCCTTTCGTCTCGCGGACGGATCCGCTCAGTCTTCCGGGTCGTGAGCAGTGGCGGTGATGACGCCGTCCCCGTCAGCGGTGACTCGGGCGCCGAAGCCGGGGAGGGTCGGGATCACGTCGCGGAGCGAGAGGGTCGCCTCGTGCTGGACGGCGAACAGGAACTCGCCATCCGGTCCCGACGACACGCTCACGTGCTGCACGCCGGCCAGGCGGCCGAGGTAGCGCTTGAAGCTGGCGATGCTCGCCACGCTGACCAGTCCCGCAACCGCGACCTGGGTCGTGGACATGGGTGTGGTCGGGCGCTCGGCGGCGGAGTCGCCGGGCTCCGAGTCCAGCACGCGGCCCGCAAGGCGGGCGGCGAGGTCGTCGCCGTCCAGCTCCGGGATCTCCGAGATCTCGGCCGCGGCGGCTTCCGCCGCGTCGGCCTCGGCGGCCGCGAAGTCGGGCGTCAGCCCGAGCAACGCGAGGCGCGGGTCGCGATCCGGGAAATCCGCGTCCGGTTCTGCGGGCTCTGCAGGATCGGGCTCGGCCCCGAGCGTGGGCGCGCTGGCATCGGGCTCGGCGCCGGCGTCCCAGGTTGCTTCGGCAATAGCGGCGCCCGATGCCGCGTCGGTGGTCGGCCCGGGTTGGCTGATGGACTCCGTCTCGATGGTCGGCTCCGGCTCGGCGACGGGCTCCGGCTCGGCGATCTGTGCGACAGCCGGGACTCCCAGGCCTGGCTCGGCCAGGAGCGCCGCGAACGCGGCCTCATCGGGCTCGCCGAAGGTGGGCGGCTCGGGCATCTGCTGAGCGCGCGCGGCCAGCATCGACACGTCGGTCTCGACGAGCAGCTCGTCGAAGAAGGCCGCCATCTCCGCCTCGAAGACGGCAACCTGTGCTTCGATCCGTGCGACGTTCTGTTCCACCAGCGACGCGTGACGCGCCAGCTGTCCGTCCAGCTGGCCCCGCCGGCTGGCGATCCGATTCTCGGCCTGCTCCCGGATCCGGGCGATCTCGGTCCTCGACCAATCCTTGATCCCGGCCACGTCCTCCTCAGCGTGTCGCCGGAGGGCGTCCGCGTCGGCCACGGAGCGTCCCTTGATCTGCTCGACCTGCGTGGACCCTTCGACCCGGAACTGCTCCAGGGTGGCTGCGCGGGCCTGCTCGGCGGCCGCCTGCATCGCATGGGTCAGGTCGACGAGGAACTTCGTGGGTCGCCGGGTGGGCGCCGCCGCGGCGACGGGGACCTCGGCCATGGGCATCGGTTCGGCAACGGGGGCCGCCACCGCATCGGACGGCTCGTTCGCCGCAGCCGGCTCCTCGGGCTGGCCGGTCGCTGGCTGGACGGCCTCGGCGTCGTGCGCCGGGAGGACGGACGGCTCAGGATCCACGGCCTGCGCCTCGCCCTCGAGGGGCTCGTCTGCCTCGTCGAGGGCTGGTGCCCGATCCGGACTCCACGGGAGCCGGAAGCCAGATCGCGATTCGGTGGTGGCCATGTTGCGCGGTCCTCTTGCAGTCGATTGGTGGGCGCGAGTCCCCTCACCCAATGCGGATGCTAGGGGCGGGGGGCGGTGCGGTGGAGTTGACTAGTGGTACCACTTGGCAACGGCGGTGGTACCCCCGGGGTCCGGTCGGTGCCCGACCGCACCGGCCCGGTGCGCGGGCGCCCCGGCCGGGGCTTCGGTGCCGCAGGACGGCTACGATGTCAGGGCCATGAGCGACACGACGCCGGATTCGACCACCCAGCCCCCCGGCCCGCCGCCCCGCGACCAGCTGGGCCGCCGGCCGCGCGACCTCCGAATCTCGGTGACGGACCGCTGCAACCTGCGGTGCACCTACTGCATGCCTGCGGAGATCTTCGGTCGTGACTACGCGTTCCTGCCGCGCTCGCAGATCCTGCGCTACGAGGAGATCGTCCGCCTGGCGCGCATCTTCGTCCGGCTGGGCGTCGAGAAGCTCCGGATCACCGGCGGCGAGCCCACGGTCCGCCGCGACCTGCCCGACCTCGTCCGCCAGCTGGCCGCGATCGAGGATGTCCACGACCTCACGCTGACGACGAACGGGTCCGCGCTGCGGACGCTCGCGGCGCCGCTTGCCGACGCGGGGCTGCGCCGGATCACCGTGAGCCTCGATTCCCTCGACGACGCGGTCTTTCGGGCCATGAACGGCGCCGACATGCCGGTCGCCCGGGTCCTCGACGGGATCGCCGCCGCTACGGCGGCCGGGCTAGCCCCGATCAAGGTCAACATGGTCGTCAGGCGCGGCAGCAACGAGGCGTCGGTCGTCCCGATGGCGCGCTGGGCCCGCGACGCAGGCCTCATCCTGCGCTTCATCGAGTACATGGACGTCGGGACCGCGAACGGCTGGCGGCTGGACGATGTCGTCCCCCAGGCCGAGATCGTCGAGCTCGTGGACGCGGCGTTCCCGCTCCAGGCGCTGGAGCCCAACTACGCCGGCGAGGTCGCCTCCCGCTTCCGCTATCGCGATGGGGCCGGAGAGATCGGCGTCATCGCGTCGGTGACAGCGCCCTTCTGCGGGGCCTGTACCCGCGCCCGGCTGTCCGCCGAGGGTGAGCTGTACACGTGCCTCTTCGCGGCGCACGGGACGGACCTGCGGGCCCCGCTCCGGGCGGGTGCCGACGACGCCGAGCTGGAGGCGCGGATCCGCGCCGTCTGGGGCGCGCGCGACGACCGCTACTCGGACCTCCGCAGCGCCGCCACCGGGAACCTGCCCCGCGTCGAGATGTTCGCGATCGGTGGCTGAAGGGCGCCCGATGCGCCTGCAGGCCGCGCGGCCGGTCGCGGCCCTTGGTCGCCGGGGCGCGGCATACGTCGCCGATTCGCTCGTCGTGGGCGTCGCCTATCTCGCGCTGGCGGTCTTCTTCGACGCTGTCTTCGGGCCGCTCGTGGCGGCCTCGCCGGACGGGACCGCGATCGTGGTGGTGGCGGTCGATCCGCTTCGCGTGATCCTGGAGCTGACGGCGACGCTCCTGGTCGACGCGCTCTACTTCGCCGGGTCCTGGAGCCTGTGGGGAGCGACCCTCGCGCAGCGCGCGTTGCGGCTCCGGGTCCGGATGGCGGAAGGCCCGCCCCCGACGCCGGCTGCGCCGGACGCGCTCCCGATCGAGGTCGCCTGGCGTCGCTGGGCGGTGCTGGCGGTCCTCCCGATCGCGGTGGGCTCGCTCGGGGCGAGCGGCGCGCTGGACCTCGGCGCGCTCGTCATCGTGAACGGGACCTGGTTCCTGGCGCTGCTCATCTCGGCGGCGGTGGATCCCCTCCGCCGGGGGCTCCACGACCGGCTTGCCGGGACCCTGGTCGTTCCGGCGCCCGACCGCCGCGCCTGACGGTCCTGGCTCGCGCTCCGTGGCTCACGGCGCCGGCGTTCGTCCACACGCCGTCCACACCGTCGCGGAAACGGTGGACGGGATTGGCGAGCCGGCCGCCAACTTCGTGGATAACCGGGTTGTCGTCGCGGCGCCGAGAGGCGAAGATCTCCCTGCCCGGAGGGGCCGCGAAAGTCGAGACCCGGCGATCACATCAACGGGTTTCGGCGAGGTGATCGGGAGCAATCCCGGTCGTTCTCCCTCTGAGGTCGCGCCGCGATTGCATCAAGGCTGCTTCCTCGGACGTGGTTCCTCCGGGCGTTTCCGTGCCTCCGCCCGGCCGTCCGCATCCTCGTCGGCCGGCGTGCCCTCAGGTCGGCGGGTGCAGGTTCTCGCGATCGGTGAGCGGGTCCGCTGCCGGCGTGGCGCACAGGAAGTAGCGGAGCCGCGTCCGCCCGGTGTTCCGGATCGCGTGCGGGAGGCCCATCTCCACCCGGACCCCCTTGAGCGGTTCCAGCGTCTCCTCCAGCGAGCCGATCCGGACGGTGCCGCGTCCCTCGAGGACGACGACCACGTGCTCTGCCGCGAGGTGGCGGTGCCAGCCGGTCGTGGCGCCGGGGTCCAGCTCGACCTCGGCGACGCTGAAGCTCCGGGTCCCGAAATCCCCGGTCTCCACGAGCACGCGGTGTCTGAGCCCCGGCTGTTCGATCACGCGGGCGCTCTCCCGGCGTCGGACCGGCTCGCCTTTCGTCGCCTGCGGGGAGGGCTGGTCGTCGAGGGGGCGATCCGGACCGGCCTCGACGGAGGCCACCAGCGCCAATGCGTCGATCGCCCCGTCATTGCGGACCAGGTGCTCCTCGGCGGGCGCCTGGTACAGGACGTCGCCGGCGCGCACGACGACGCGTCGGCTCAGCCGGACTCCGTGCTCGAAGGAGATCTCGCCCGCCGCGAGGTAGAGGATCGCCTCCGCCTCGCGTCGCTCGGGCCCGACCTGTGCGCCCGGCAGGATCCGGTCGAACCGGAGGTGGATCGCCATGCCGGGTCGGACGTCCATTCGAGTCGGGTCAGCCGTCGAGCACGGTCAGGTCGCGGCCGCCCGCCCGGGCCGCCTTTGCCTTCTCGGCCCACGCGCCCAGCACGGCGTCACGGTGTGGCCGGATCGGGCAGTGCTCGTCCCGGTTGCCCATCTCGTCGCAGTAGCCCAGGGGCACGCACTTGGGTGCCAGGAAGCTGCCCAGGAACGGGCTGACCGCGAAGACCTCGTGGCGGATCAGCTGGAAGAGGCGCCGGATCTCCCACTGCGCCATCGTGCACAGGCGCAGGCCCGACATGTGGATGAGCGCCCGAAGGTTCGCGGTCATCACGAGGTTCGTGCGGGTCGCGTTGGGGAAGACGAAGCGGGCGTCCTCGCCCGGGATCCCGGCCGCCAGGAGCTCGCCGTACAGGTCCAGCGCGCCATCCACCTGTGCCTCGTACCTGGCACGAAGGCCCGGATCCGCCTCCGCGAGCGTGGCGGGCAGCATCGTGGCGGCCGCGGTGAACTTCACGTAGCGCTGGCTCTGCTGGTCGAACGCCACGCCGGCCCTGTGACGGACCAGCTGGTGCGAGAGAGTCCGGCTCACGCCGCTGATCCCGAACGTGAAGACGACGTGCTCGATCGTGCTGCCATGCCCGGATTCGATGACGCCGCTGATCAGCTTCTGCATCTTGACCCGGTCGATCTCGCCGGCCTCTGCCCGCCGGAAGATCTCGGCCGGCTCCAGCTCCGAGTAGCAGGTCCGGCACGCCGTGTAGATGAGCGGCACGTAGAAGCGCTCGACGATCTCGCGCGACGGGAAGAGGAGGGTCGCCTTCATGCCCAGGTCGTGGCGCCCGGGATTGCGCGGGATGGCGGACCTCGGCTGGGCTGAGACTGGCTCGACCATGCCCGCAGGATAGCGGGTCGGCATCCGGCCGATCGGCCGGGCAGACGCGTCGCCGGGCTCAGGCGGGAGCGGCCGCGCCCGTTCCGGCCGGGCCTGCGTCGGCGGTGTGGAACCAGCGCCACACGAGGAACGTGCCCAGCGTGTAGAGGACGATGATCGTCACGAAGTTCACCGCGTAGCCGGCCGTGAAGCCCAGCGTCGCCTGCAGGAGGCTGTACCAGGGACCCGCGATCACCCAGCCCAGCGACCAGGCGAGGCTGGCCGCCGCCGCGTACGTGGCGCGCTCGCGCGGCAGGAGCCGCTCCATGGCGAACGCGTTGAAGATCGGGTTCCCCGCGTTCATCAGCGAGTTGCGGATCGCCATCGCGCCGATCACGGTCCACAGGATCGGGCTGAACCCCAGCACGGCGAGGAACGGGATGCTGACGGCCTGGACCAGCACGACCGAGCCGATCCTGCCAACCCGCCGGGCCAGGGCGGGCTGGAAGAGGATCGCCAGCGTGGTCCCCAGGCTCGTCAGCGCGAAGACCGCGTTGAGCGAGGCGAGGTCCAGCCCGAACTTGTGCTGCACGAACACGTTGAGGAACGGGATCACCTGGCCGGCTCCCAGCGACACGAGGAACCCGGGCAGGATGAGCCGCATGAACGTGCCGGGGTCGGAGAGGCGCGGCAGCCCGATCCGGATCGTGCCCCGCCGGCGCGAGAGGTCGGGCCGCACGGCCAGAGGTTCGCCACTCCAAGGGAGGCCGGGCCGCCCCTCGAGGGTCCGCCAGTCGCGCCGCCGCGCTCGCGGCCGGTCGTCGTGCACGGCCAGCAGGACCACCGTGGCGACCAGCGCGGCCGCGAGCATCAGCACCAGCAGGACGCGGTAGGCGGCCGGATCGCCCTCCGAGAAGCCGCCCAGGCGGGCCGCCAGTGCCGCGATCGCGCCGCCGACCAGCGCCGCCACGACATTGACGCCGGTCGAGATCGCGCCCTGGAGCGAGAAGAGCTCGCTCCGGTGCGCCGCGTGGCTGTGCTCCGTCATGAACGGCGACTGCACCACGAAGAACGACTGGTTCGCGGCGCCGATGAGCGCGGCGCAGGCGACGACCGCCAGCGAGGAGCCGACCAGGAGCAGGCCCAGGATCCCGACCGCCGAGACACCGGTCGCCAGGATCAGCACGAGCCGGCGCCCGACCCTGTCGGAGAGCAGGCTGGCCGGGAAGGCGGCGAGCGCTCCGGCCGCCGAGCCCGCGGTGGCGACGAGGCCGATGAAGGCGTTGTCGAAGTGGAGCGAGGCGAGGTACAGGTTGAAATCGACCCACCACAGGCTGAGCGTGACGCCGTAGACCAGCGTGGCAAGGAGGAAGACCCGCGCGTCGCGCTCGAAGCCCGTGAAGCTCCGCGCGTAGCGCCGGAGCGCCCCGGTCACGCCTCCCCGGAGAGGAGTTGGCGGAGCCCGTCCCCGCGCTCCGGAGAGGTGATCGTGACCCGGGGCGTCGCCGGGTCGGCGGCGACGGGCAGGCGCAGGATGATGGGCGCGATCGGCTCGGCCATGGAAGGATCCCTCGGGGGCAACAGGGCGGGCTGCCGCGCCAATCGTACCGGGTCACGAGCCCGCCCCGCCGGCCGCGTGGGCGATCAGGGAGCGCCGTGCCCGGCTCCGGGTGCGAAGGGATCCGCCTCTCCCAGCGCGTAGGCGACCGCGGTGTCGAGCGCGAGTCCGCCGCCCTGCGCCTCCAGCCGCTCCCGCTCGGCCGCGTCCATCGCAACGCGGGCGTTCGGGCGGGTGGCCTGCTCGAAGACCTCTTCGACGATGCCGGCGAGCTCCGTGCCGGTGGACTGCGTCAGCTGTCGGGCGGCGCCGCGCAGCCGGGCCGCCCGCGGCAGGTCGCCCTCGGTGACGGCGACGGCGGAGAGGTCGTCCACGACCATGGTGATCCCCGAAAGGTCGCCAGCCTCGTGGAAGTGGCGAAGCGCATGCCGGAGCATGTCCGCGGCGCTGTCCGTGCGCCCCTGCTTGAGGACGGCGGAGCCCAGCATGTGGAGCGCCCAGGCCTCCATCGTGCGATTCCCCGCCGCCCGGAAGTGCTCCAGCGAGCGGACGTACCAGCCCTCGGCTTCGGCGACCTCCGAGGCGAAGTAGTAGAGGCCGCCGATTCCCCAGAGCACGTTGCCCTGGCCCAGGCGGTCACCGATCGCCTCGTAGTTCTCGAGCGCCTCGTCGAGGTCCGTCCTCGCGCGCCGCCAGGTCTCCGTGTCGCGCGAGTCGCCGCCCCGCCGCAGGGCCGGGATATTGGAGGAGCCGAGGTTGTAGAGCCCGTTGGCGATCTCGCGCCGGTCGCCGAGCGTCCGCCAGATCTCGAGGGCCGCCTCGTACCACGGGCGCGAGGCCTCGAAGTCGGCCTGCCAGTACGCGACGCCGGCGAGCGCCTCCAGGAGGCGGGCATGTGTCTTCGGGGCCAGGTCCCAGCCGTGCGCCTCGAGAGCGGTGAGCCGGCGGCGCGCCTCCCGGAGATAGCCGCGCTGCTGCCAGAACCGCCACAGCGCGAACCCGAGTCGGGCCGCGGCCTCCGGATCGGGGATCGCCTCCGCCCGGTCCAGGGCGGCCCGGAAGTTGTCGGCGTCGGCCTCCAGCCGGTCCAGCCACGTCCGCTGCGAAGGCCCGGAAAGCTCGGAGGCGGCCCGTTCCGCCAGCTCCAGGTAGGCGGCGAGGTGGCGAGCCCGCACGACGGCCCCTTCCCCGGAGGCGTCGAGGCGTTCTGCGCCGTAGGTCCGGATCGTGTCGAGCAGCGCGAAGCGCGGCACGCCCGCGACGTCGTCGCTTCGGACCAGGGACTGGTCGACCAGCGCGACGAGCACGTCGAGGAGGTCGATGCCCAGCTCCCCGTCCGGGTCGCAGACGCGCTCGATCATGGGGAGATCACAGCCGCCGACGAAGACCGAGAGCCGGGCCAGGAGGCGTCGGCCCGCGTCGTCGAGGAGGTCATAGCTCCAGGCGATGGCGCCGCGCAGCGTTCGCTGGCGTTCCGGGAGGTCGCGCGACGCGGAGGCGAGCAGCTCCAGGCGGTGCTCCAGCCGGTCGAGGATGGCGTCCGGGGTGAGGACCTTGACGCGCGCGGCGGCCAGCTCGATCGCGAGCGGGAGGCCCTGCAGCGCGGCGCAGATGCCGGCGACGGCCGGCGCGTTCTCGTTCGTGACGCGGAAGTCGGCGCGGACGGCGACGGCGCGCGCCACGAAAAGCCGCACCGCCTCGTACTGGCCGAGCGTCGCCGGATCGCCGGCGCGGACATCGGCGGGCAGCTGGGCCACCTCGAGGGTCGAGAGATGCCGGGAGTCGGGCGGCGTCGGGAGGCCGGGCACCGCGTATTCCTGCTCCCCGGAGACGTGGAGGGCGCCCCGGCTGGTGGCCACGATGGTGAGGTCGGGGCAGGCTCGGAGGAGCTGCGCGACAAGCGGGGCGGCGGCGATCACCTGCTCGAAGTTGTCGAGGACCAGCAGGCACGTCCGGGCCGCGAGATGCTCGACGAGGAGCTCCGCGGCCGGGCGGACGCCGCTGTCGGCAAGCCCGACGACATGGGCGATCGCCCCCGGCACCAGCTCTGCCTCCCGGAGCGGCTCCAGCGGGACGAACCAGACGCCATCCGGGTAGCCGTCCGCGGCCGCGGCGGCAAGCTGCAGCGCGAGGCGCGTCTTGCCGATCCCGCCCGGACCGGTGAGCGTGAGGAGGCGCGACGCGTCCAGGAGCAGCTGCGTGGCCGCCAGGTCGCGGTCTCGGCCCACGAATGACGTCAGCTGGGTCGGGAGGTTGTTGGGCCGCCGGTCCAGCGAGCGGATCGGCGGGAAGTCGACGGGCAGGCCGGCCGCCTCGAGCTGGGAGAGCCGCTCCGGCCGCAGGTCCTTCAGGCGGTGCTCGCCGAGGTCGCGGATCGTCACGTCGGCGGGCAGCCTGCCCTCGAGGAGCGTTCGCGTCGTCTCCGAGACCAGGACCTGGCCGCCGTGGCCGGCCGCGGCGATCCGCGCCGCGCGGTGGACCTCCAGCGACGTGTAGTCGCCGTCCATGGTCGGGGTCGCCTCGCCCGTGTGGAGCCCCATCCGGACGCGAACCGGCGAATCCGCCGGCCACGGGTACGTCCAGAGCCCGCGCTGCGCGGCGATGCAGGCCGCCGCCGCCGCGCCCGCGCTCGCGAAGACCACGAAGAAGGCATCACCTTCGGTCTGGACCTCGACGCCGCCCGCGGCCTCGAACGCGGCCCGGAGGATCCCGCGATGCACCTCGAGGAGCTCCTCGTAGGCGCTCCCCAGGCGGGTGATGAGCGCGGTCGAGCCTTCGATGTCCGTGAACAGGAACGTGACCGTCCCGGCGGGCAGGGTCCGGGGCGTCGCGGACCGGGCGCCACGGCCGGGGGACGCTGGTGGGGAGGGCGGTTCCACGCGCCCGATGCTGCCCCAGCGTGGCACCGGCGTCAACGTCGAATCGCGGCCGGCGGATCGCGCCCAGGCGGACGCGTGTCAGCCTTCGAAACGGACACGTGTCAGCCGTTGACGGCTAACCCTCGCCTCCCGTAGCCTCAACCTCGTGGACGGCATCCGGCTCGTGGCCATCGCGGAGCCTGCTGCCGTCGCGGGGTCGTCCGGCAGCGCGGAGCCGGTGGTCGGCGACCGGTCCGCGGTCGCGGTCCGGGTGGGGACCGGGCTGCGGGCAGGCTCCGCCGCCTCTCGCCGCCCGCCCGCCGGATCCGCGTCGGCCCCGGAGGTGCTGGGCCGCGTGGTGGCATCCCGCCTCGATCCCGGAGGCCCGGCAGTCCGCTGGGGGATCGGCGCCGGCGATGACGATGCGACGGCCACGGCCCACGCCCGTATCGCCCTGCGGCGCGGCCGCGATCAGGTTGCCTGGCTCGCCTTCGCGACCGGGGACGGGTGGCGCGACGCGTTGCTGGCGGACCTGGGGCTGGCCCTGGCGGCGCTCCTCGACGACCTGACACCGCGCCAGGCGGAGATCGCCTGCCTGATCCTCGTGGACGGGGCGCGCCAGGCGGCGGTGGCCGGCGCGCTGGGCGTGAGCCGCGCGACGGTCTCCGTCACGGTCGCGCGTGGGCGGCTTCCCGCGATCGCGGGTGCGCTCCGGGCAATCGAGGCGCTCCTGGTCGGCCCCCCGGCCCCGGGAGCCGGGGGCGATGGGGGCGCCGCGGTCGACGGCAGCGTGCGCGCCGCGCGGCAGCGATGATCGGGGCCCTCCTCGCCGGGCTCGCCGCCGGATACGGCATCGCGATCCCCGTCGGCGCGGTGGCCGTCCTCATCGTGGAGACCGGGATCCGGTCCGGGTTCCGCGCCGCGGCGGCTGCGGGGGCCGGCGCGGCTTCCGCGGACGGGATCTACGCGGCGATCGCAGCCGTCTTCGGCGTCGCCCTCGCCGGCGCCCTGGCGCCGTGGCAGGTGCCGCTGCGGGTGGCGGCGATCGTCGTCCTCGTGGGGCTCGCGTTGCGCGGCTTCCGGTCCGTGGCCCGCGACGCGGCCCATGGCGCCACCGGAGGCATGCCCGGGTCCCTGGGCCGGGCGAGGCGGCCGCTCCGGCGGACCTACGCGGCCTTCCTCGGGATCACGCTCCTCAACCCGATGACGGTCGCCTACTTCGCCGCCCTCATCCTCGGCCTCGGCGGGACCGGGTCGGGCCTGGCAGAGAAGCTCGCCTTCGTCGTCGGCGCGATCACGGCCTCGCTCTCCTGGCAGACGCTGATCGCCGCCGCGGGCGCGGCGCTCCACCGGCGTCTCGCGCCCCGTCTGCGCCTCGTGGTGGGCATCGTGGGAAACGCCATCGTGCTGGCCTTCGCGGCAATCATCGCGGTCAGCCTGGCCCGGTAGCGGGCCGCGCGCGGGGGCTGATCGCGGTCAGGTCCGCGGCGGGACCCGACCCGGGAGCGACACGCTGAAGCAGGTCCGGCCCGGCGCCGACTCGACCTCGATCCGGCCGGCGTGCCGGTCCACGATCGACCGGACGATGTGGAGTCCGAGGCCGCTTCCCGCGCCCACGTCCTTCGTCGTGAAGAACGGCTCGAAGATCCGGGCCCGGACCTCCTCCGGGATCCCGGACCCCGAGTCGCAGATGTCCACGCGGACGCCCGGTGCCGCGGTGGGCTCCGACCCGGTCGGGAAGCCCGGCTCGAGCGGCGGATCCGCCTGGACGGTGACCTCCAGGACGCCGCGGCCCTCCATCGCGTCGGCCGCGTTGACGACCAGGTTCGTCCAGACCTGGTTGAGCTCGCTCCCGAAGGCCTCGATGCGCGGCCGAACTGTGGGGTAGGAGCGGCGGACCTCGATCCCGGCCTTCAGGCGCGGCCGCAGCATCACGAGCGTGCTCTCGATGCCGGCGATCACGTCCACCTCGCCGACCGGTGCGCGATCGAGATAGCTGTATTCCCTGACCGAGGCCACGATCTCGCCGATCCGCTCGGCGGCGGCCCCGATCTCGCCCAGGAGCTGGCGCCCCAGCGCGCCGGCCGCCAGCCACGCGAGCACCACGTGGCGAGCCTCGTCGCTGCCGAACGGCGCGAGCATGTCGTCCAGCTCGTTGCCGTCCCAGCCGAACGCGACGAGCGTCGCGGCCGGTTCCGCCGGCCGTGCCACGCCCAGCCGGGCCAGCAGCGCGACCATCGCGTCCTCGCGGTCGGCGGCCTCGAGCGGGTCCAGGACCGGCGGTGCCGCCGCCCTCCGGTCCAGCTCGTCGCGGAGGGCGGCGGCCACCTCGCGGGCCACGCCGTCGGGGTCCAGGTCGTCCGGACCGAGCGCCCCGAGGGCGGCGGACGCGCGATCCCACTCCCCAGCGAGCGTCGCCAGACGGGCGACCGTGCTCCGGATGGCCGCCGCCGGGTTGTTCAGCTCGTGGGCCAGCCCGGCCGCGAGCGTTCCCAGCGCCGCGAGCTTCTCCCGCTCGCGGAGCAGCGACTCCGTCGACCGCAGGCGGCCTGCGATCGTGCGCAGGAGCGCGAGCGCCAGCTCGGGCTGCCGGCCGAGCACGTCGAGGAGGGCGTCGCGACGCAGGGACAGAAGCGTGGCGGGGCCGATGGCGCGGACGGTGGCCGTTCGGGGCCGGCCCTCCAGGACCGCCAGCTCCCCCTGGACCTCGCCCGGCCCCACGATCGCGAGGGGGACGTCGGTCACGCCGGACCGCTTCGAGACTGCCAGCTCGCCGGCGAGCACGACGAACAGCGAGTCTCCGACCTCTCCCTCGCGCAGGAGGACAGCGCTCGGCGCCAGCTCCACCGTCTCGGCGGCGGTGGCCAGGCGCTCGAGCTCGTCGTCGGCCAGCCCGGCGAAGAGCGGGACGCGGCGAAGCGGCGCGAGGTCCACCGGCGCCTCAGAGGCCGGCGAGGTGCTGGTGCACGAACTGGACCGCCATGGCGCCCTCGCCGACGCCCGATGCGATCCGCTTGACGGAGCGGGCCCGGACGTCGCCGGCCGCGAAGATCCCGGGCACGTTCGTCTCGAGGAGGAACGGCTCGCGTGCCAGCGGCCAGCCAGGGACGCGGCCTTCAGTTCGTGAGAGCGCGGTCCCGGTGACGATGAACCCGGCGCCGTCCCGCTCGACAAGGCCCTCCAGCCAGTCGGTGCGCGGGAGCGCGCCCACGAACAGGAACAGCGCCTGCATCGGCACCTCGGCCGTCCCGGCCGCGTCGGCGATCGTGATCGCCTCCAGCTCGTCGGCGCCCCGCACCGCGGCGACGCTCGCGCTGAGCCGGACGGTGAGGTTGGGGCGCGACGCGATCTGGTCCACCAGGTACTGGCTCATGCCTGCCTCCAGGCTTCCCCCCCGGACCACGAGGGTCACGTGGCGGGCGAACCCGGCGAGGTAGACCGCCGCCTGGCCGGCCGAGTTCCCGCCGCCCACGACGGCGACGTCGTGATCGCGGTAGGCGAGCGCCTCGGTGATCGCGGCGCCGTAGAAGACGCCGAGGCCGATGAGGCCGTCCACGCCGGGCGCCTCCAGCCGCCGGTACTGGACGCCCATCGCGAGGATCAGCGCCTGGCAGCTCAGCTCCGTCCCGTCTCCCAGCGTGATGAGCGAGTACGGGTCCTCGCGCCGGATGCGCCGGACCTCCTGGGGAGTGAGGATCTCGGCCCCGAGGCGCGTGGCCTGGGCAACCGCCCGACGGGCGAGGTCAGCCCCGGTGAGCCCGGCGGGAAAGCCCAGGTAGTTCTCGATCCGCGAGGTGGTGCCGGCCTGCCCGCCCGGCGCCTCCCGCTCCAGGAGCAGCGTCCGGAGCCCCTCGGACGCGCCATAGACCGCCGCCGCGAGGCCGGCCGGGCCGCCGCCGACGATGACGAGGTCGTAGGAGGGCAGCGCCGCGTGGGTCCGCAGCCCGACCTTCCCGGCGATCTCCATGTTCGTCGGGGCACGCAGGTGGCTCCCGTCCGGGAAGACCAGGAGCGGATCGCGCCCCGGGTCGATCCCGGCGCTCGCGACGAGCCGGGCCGCCTCCGGGTCGGCCTCGACGTCGACCCAGCGGTAGGGGACCTGGTTGCGGGCGAGGTAGTCCTTGATCTCGTGAGCGCGCGCGGACCACCGGTGGCCGACGAGCCGGATTCCCTCGAAGGGCGGGATCCAGCCGGCGCGCCAGTCGTCGAGAAGCTCGGCGAGGGCGGGGAAGAGCCGTTCGTCGGGCGGGTCCCAGGGCTTCAGCAGGTACTGGTCCAGGCCGATCTCGTTGATCGCCCGGATTGCGACGTCCGTGTCCGCGTAGGCTGTCAGCAGCGCCCGCTTGGTCCCCGGCAGCAGGTCCATCGACGCGGCCAGGAACTCGACGCCGGTCATCCCCGGCATCCTCTGGTCGACGACGAGCAGCGCGACCGGCGTACCGCGCAACGTCAGCCGCCGGACTGCGTCGAGAGCATCCGGGCCGGAGCCGGCCGCCACGATCCGGTAGTCGCCGCCGAACCGGCCCCGCAGCTCGCGCTCGACGGCGCGCAGGACCTGGGGGTCGTCGTCGACGACCAGGATGACCGGGTTCGCCATCGCGGGCGTGCCTCCCTCGCGCTCGCCGAGCACCGTCGGGCCGTGCCCGGACGCGCGCGCATCGATTGCGCCTGCATGCTAGTCGACCCCGCGGCTTCCGACGAGAGGGCAAACCTGCCAGTTCCGGCCGCTCGCGAAGCGGGGACGACGTCCTCGCCTTCGATCAGGCGTCGGGATCGTCCCGGAGCCGCGCGAACATCACGGCGTCGACGAGGCCGCCTCGGAACGGCAGGTAGCTCCGGAGGACGCCCTCCCGCGCGAACCCGGCGCGGAGCGCGACGCGGCCCGATGCCTCGTTGCCGACGAGGGTCAGCAGCTCCATCCGGACCAGCTCCGGCTCGACCGCGAAGGCCCAGCGAGTCACGAGCCGGACTGCCCGGGCCGCCAGGCCTCGCCCGCGAGCCTCCGGAGCCAGCCAGTAGCCGACCGCCGCCGTGCGCGGCTCGTCGGGCCGCCGGTGGATGGCGATCGAGCCAACGAGCAGGCCAGTCGCCGCATCGCAGATGACGAAGGTCGGCTCGCGGCCGCTCGACCACGCCTCCGCGGTGAACGCCACGAACACCCGCGCGTCCTCGAGGTGATACGGGACGGGCACCGGGATCCAGCGCGCGATCTCCGGGTCGGCGCACGCCGCGGCGATGGCGGGCGCGTCCGCCTCCCGGGGGAGGCGCAGGACCACCGTGCCGTCGCTGAGCGGCGGGTCCGGCGGCGGGAACGGGCGGAACACCGGGACGGCCATGCTGCCTAGACTCTACGGCGCGGGAGATCGCCCGGCGCGGCCGGGTCGGCGGGGCTCCCGCCGGACCGGGAGGCGCGCATGCCGGATCGCTCCCATCCCGCGGGCGTCGCTCGCCGCTACGCGCCGGCGGGAGATCCCGTGGGGCACGCGGTGCGGACCGAGCAGGTGCGGATCCGGATGGACGACGGCGTCCGCCTGGCGGCGACGCTCTATGTCCCCGACGGGCCCGGCCCGTTCCACGCGCTGCTGGAGTCGATCCCTTACCGGAAGGATGACTGGACGCTGTCACGAGACTGGCCGCTCCACGGCGCGTTCGCCGCGGCCGGTTACGTCAGCTGCCGCCTCGACGTGCGCGGGACCGGCAGCTCGGAGGGTGTGGCCGAGGGCGAGTATCCCGAGCGCGAGATCCTCGACAACCTGGCGGTCATCGACTGGCTTGCGACGCGCGACTGGAGCGCCGGCGGCGTGGGCATGTTCGGGATCAGCTGGGGCGGCTTCTCGGCGCTCCAGGCAGCCGCTCGGCAGCCGCCAGCGCTCCGGGCGATCATCCCCGTCCATTTCAGCCATGACCGCTACAACCTGGATGTCCACTACGTGGGCGGGACGCTCCACGTCGGCGAGAGCGTCTACTGGCCGGTGGAGATGGTGGGCGAGAACGCGCTGCCGCCCGACCCCGAGCGCTTCGGGTCGGGATGGCGCGACGAGTGGCTCCGCCGCCTGGAAGCCACGCCGCAGTGGCCGCTCGACTGGCTCCGCCACCAGCGCCGCGACGCGTTCTGGCGGGCCGCGTCGGTGGGCGAGGAATGGGCGGCGATCTCGGCGCCGGTCCTGGCGATCGGGGGCCTCAACGACGGGTATCGCGACGCCGTGCTGGCCCTGCTGGAGCACGTCCGGGCACCCCGTCGAGGCGTGATCGGTCCGTGGGGCCACGCGTGGCCCCACGCCGGCTCCCCGGGCCCGTCCATCGACGGCGTGGGCCTCATGCGCCGCTGGTGGGACCGCTGGCTGAAAGGCGACGCGACCGGCCTCGACCACGAGCCGATGCTCTCGCTGTTCGTCGCCGAGCCGCCCGGCACGGCCGAGTTCCCCGCGGAGCTCGCGGGGCGCTGGTGGCAGATCGACCACTGGCCGCCGGTGCCCAGGACCGCGGCCCCGCCCCCGCTCTACCTCGAGGGGGACGGCGCTGCCGGCGTGGGCTCGCTCGCCGGCGAGCCCGCCGCGCCCGGGGATGCGGCCGCCTCCACCTGGTCCGGCCCACCGGACGTCGGCCTGTGCGCTCCCTTCTGGTGCGGCTACGGCTACCCGCCGCAGGGCGTTCCCGGCGACCAGCGGGCCGATGACGCGCGCTCGCTCCTCTTCACGTCGCCGCCGCTCGAGCGGCCGGTCCTGGTGGCCGGAGTCCCGCACGCGCGGCTCTGGCTTTCGGCAGACCAGCCCGTGGCGCAGGTCTCGGTGCGCCTCGAGGCGGTGGCGCCGGACGGGCGGTCGGCGCTGGTCGCCCGTGCGGTCCGCAACCTGACCCGGCTCGATCCTGCCGCCGAGGTGCCGGTGCCCCTCGTCCCGGGTGAGCCCGTGGAGGTAGACCTCCCGCTGTCGGTCGCCGGCGCGCGGATCCCGGCCGGCCACCGGCTCCGCGTGGCCGTTGCCGGCGCCGCGTTCCCGATCGCGTGGCCCACGCCGACCCCGGTCGTGCTCACGCTCCACCACGACGTGGCTCGGCCCTCCGCCCTCCGCCTGCCGACGTCGGCCGGGTGGTCTTCGGAGCGCGGGCCGGACCTCGGGCAGCCGATCTTCGACCCGCCCGCGAGCGAACCCGTGCCCGGGATCGCCACGGCCTGGCGGATCGAGCGCGACGGGGTGGGCGGGACGACATCGCTCGTCTGCGAGTCAGGCGGCGGCGACCGGTTCCTGGAGCGCGACGGCCTGACCTTCGCGTCGGATGCCCGCGCTCGCCTGACCGTGGGTGACGGGTTCGCGGATTGCCGGGCCGAGGGGAGCATCCAGTACCGGCTCGCATATCCGAACGGTCCCGAGATCATGGCCGATGCCAGCCTGGCGCTCCGCTCGGACCGGGACGAGCTCCGGCTCCACGTGGCCCTGGTGGTCACCGAGGACGGCGGCCCCGTCTTCGAGCGGACCTGGGACCTGGCCGTGCCGCGGGATCTCCTGTGACCGCGCGGCGCCTCGCGGCGACCGGGTAGCCAGCGTGGACGGGGCACGGCTTCCCTCGCTCGGCCCGCGCGGCGAGGGCTGGGTCGTCCTGCAGGTCGTGTTCTTCGCCGGCGTGGGCGCTGCGGGCCTGCTGGGCCCGGCGTGGGGCGATCCGTGGCGGATCGTGGGCCTCGTGGCCGGAGTCGGGCTCGTCGCCCTCGGCGCGGCCGCTGCCGTGCTCGGCGTGGTCGGGCTGCGGGAGAACATGACTGCGGTGCCGCGACCGATCGAAGGCGGCCGCCTGATCGACTCGGGCGTCTACGGCCTGGTCCGCCACCCGATCTACACCGGGATCGTCACCGCGGGGCTGGGCTGGGGCCTGGCGACCGCCAGCCCGGCGGCGCTCGTCGCGTCCGTGCTCCTGGGCTGCTTCTTCGATCTCAAGTCCCGGCGCGAGGAAGCCTGGCTGCTGGTCGCGTATCCGACCTACGCCGCGTACCGGGCGCGGGTCCGGAGGCTGGTCCCGTTCATCTACTGACGCGCGGGGGGTCCGAGGCCGCGCGGCGCAGGCGGTCCATCACGGCGCGTCCCAGGCCCGCCTCGGGGACCGGCTCCGCCACGATCCGGGAGAGGTCGGCGGCCTGCAGGGCGTGGAGGGCGTCGAAGAGGCGGGCGGCGGCCCCCACGAGGTCGCCGTCGGGGTCGAGGACCTCGGTCGCGGCGAACGGCCCGCCGGCCGCCTCGGCGGCGGCGCGGCCCGCCGCCGAGGCGGCAAGGAGGCCCACGCGCTCTCCCGGCCGCACCGCGAACGCGACCGACCCCGGGTCGCGCGGGTCTGCGAGCTCGAGCGGCACCCGCGGCGCGTAGTGCGCCCCGGCCCGGCCGGGCGCCAGCTCGGCCGTGCCCGCGGCCCCGTCGTCGAGCACCTCCAGGCGCCCGATCTCCGCCTCGATCGCCTCGACGGCGAGGCCTCCGGGGCGCAGGAGCACGGCACGGCCCGCGGCGAGCAGGATCACCGTGGATTCGACCCCCACCCGGCACGGCCCGCCGTCGAGCACGAGGTCGACCCGCGATCCCAGCCCCGCCACGACGTGCGCCGCGCGGGTGGGGGACAGATGGCCGAACCGGTTGGCGGATGGCGCCGCCACCGGGACGCCGGCCGCGCGAATCAGGGCACGCGCGACCGGATGGTCGGGCACCCGCAGGCCGACCGTCGGGAGCCCGGCCGTGACGATCCCCGGGATCACGTCCCGCTTGCGGAGGACCAGCGTCAGGGGCCCCGGCCAGAACCGCGCCGCCAGCCGCGCGACGCGGGGGTCGTCCGCGTCCTCCGCCTCCGCGTACAACGCGAGCGCCGACGCGTCCGCGAGGTGGACGATCAGCGGGTCGAAGGCGGGTCGCTCTTTCGCGGCGAAGACGCGGGCGACGGCGCGGGCATCGAGCGCGTTGGCTCCCAGGCCGTACACGGTCTCGGTCGGGAAGACCACCAGGCCGCCGCCACGCAGCCGTTCCGCGGCCACGGCGATCGAGTTGAGGTCGTCGCCGGGCAGGACCGGCGGCCCGGACGGGTGGCGGCCGGGGAGCGGGGTGTCTTCGGGCGCGGGCATCCCACGCAGGATCGCGCGTTCGGCGAGAGGGCGCACGGCCCGGCCGTCCGCGGCGCCGTCCGGACGTCGTACGATCGCCCTGACCATGCTGATCACCGCCGCGGCCGGCCCCGATTCGGCCGCGGTCGCTCCCGAGCCCCTCGCGCGCAACCGGGACTTCAAGGTCGTCCTGCTGGGCCAGGGCGTGAGCTCGTTCGGGGACGCGATCACGAACACGGCCCTGCCGCTGCTGGTCCTCGCGCTGACGGGCTCGGGCTTCGCGATGGGGGTCGTGGGCGCCCTCTCGACGTTGCCGGACCTCCTGATCGGGCTGCCGGCAGGCGCCTACGCGGACCGCTGGGACCGGCGCCGGATGATGTTCGTCGCGGACCTGGGACGGGCCGTCATCACGGCCGCGGTGCCGCTGACGTTCTGGCTGGGCGGGCCCACGATGGCCGTCATCCTGCTCATCACGTTCCCGCTCAACGTCCTGCGGGTGCTCTGGCTCGCCGCCTACACGGCGGCCGTGCCGGGGCTGGTGGGCCGGCCCCAGATCGCGCGGGCCAACGCGATCTTCGAGTCGTTCTTCACGGTCGGATGGATCGCGGGGCCCGCCCTGGCCGGCATCCTCTCGGCGGTGGTCGGTCCCGCCTCGACCATCGCGATCGACGCGATCACGTTCGTGGTCTCGTCCGCCGCGCTTCTCCTGGTACGCCGGCCGCTGCGCCCGCCTCACCGCGCCGAGCGGCCGCACCTCCTGTCGGACATCCGGGAGGGCGTGCGGTACGTCGCGGGCCACCCGACGCTGCGTGCGGTGATCCTGTTCTGGGCCACGTCGCAGGTGATCACCGCCGCGCTCGCGACGGCGCTCACGTACTACGTCACGCGGGACCGGGCCCTTCCGGCGGACGTCCTGGGGCTCATCCTCTCGGCCTTCGGCGTGGGCTCGCTGGTCGGCTCCCTGGCGGCCGGCCGACGACCTCCCGAGGCCGTCGGCCGCGCGTTGCTCATCGGGACCGTCGTGACCGGCTTGATCCTCTTCACGCTCACGATCGGCGCGCCGATCGCGGTGATGGTCGGGGGCGCCTTCGTCGCAGGCATGACCCAGTCGGTCGTCCTGATCGGGTACATCACGTTGCGGACCGCCCTCTCGCCGGACGCGATGCTCGGCCGGATCGGAAGCACGGCCCGGTCGATCTCGGTCGGCCTCATGCCGATCGGGTCGTTCGCCGGAGGCGCGCTCATCGACCTCACGAACGGCGGAGTGACGCTGGCGATCATGGGCGCCATGCTCCTCGTGGCAAGCGGCGTCTTCGCGCTCGTGCCGAACCTCCGGCGTGCACGGGTTCCACGCGTCGCCAGGCGGGCCCCGGCGTGAGCGGCCAGGACGCCGTGCCGAGGTCTCCGCTGGCGGAGCGCTGGGCCCTGGACCCGGGCACGGTCTTCCTCAACCACGGGTCGTTCGGGGCCTGCCCGCGCGCGGTCCTCGCCGCCCAGCAGGCCCTCCGCGAGGAGCTGGAGGCAAACCCCGTCGCCTTCCTGGGCCGCCAGCTCGACGATCGGCTCGCGGCAGCGCGGGTCGCGGTCGGCTCCTTCGTCGGCGCGGACCCGGACGACCTGGCCTTCGTGCCGAACGCCACGGCCGGGATCGCGACCGTGCTCCGCTCCGCCGAGATCGGCCCCGGCGACGAGCTGCTCGCCACCGACCACGAGTACAACGCGGCGCTGAACGCGCTGCGCGCGGCCGCGGCCGACCGGGGTGCCCGGGTCGTGCTGGCGCGCATCCCGCTCCCGGTCGCCGGCCCGGACGAGGTCGTGGAGCGCGTGATGGCCGCGCTGACGCCGCGGACACGCCTGGCGCTCCTGAGCCACGTGACCAGCCCGACGGCGCTCGTCTTCCCGGTCGAGCGCCTCGTGCCGCTGCTGGAGGCGCGGGGCGTCGCGGTGCTCGTCGACGGCGCCCATGCGCCGGGCATGATCCCGCTCGGGATCGGAGCGCTGGGCGCCAGCTGGTACGCGGCGAACCTCCACAAGTGGTGCTGCGCCCCCAAGGGCGCGGCCTTCCTCCACGTGCGCCGGGACCGGCAGGCGGGCATCCGGCCCCTGGCCGTGAGCCATGCCGCCAACGACCCCCGGCCGACACCGTCGCCGTTCCGGCGGGCGTTCGACTGGACCGGCACCCTGGACCCGACACCGTACCTGGTCGCCCCAGCCGCGCTTGCCGAGGTCTCCGGCATGCTGGAAGGAGGCTGGCCCTCGGTCATGGCCGCGAATCGCGCGCTCGCCCGCACGGCCCGGGAGATCCTCCTGGCCGCGCTCGGCGGCACGCCCGTCGCGCCCGACGCGATGCTGGGCGCCATGGCGGCCGTGGAGCTGCCCGCCTCGTTCGGGCCGGCACCCGACTCTCCGGTGGCCGAGGATCCCCTCCAGGCCGTCCTGCGCGAGCGCGCCGGGATCGAGGTCCCCCTCATCGCGTGGCCCCGGGAGGCCGGGCCCGGCGAGCGCCCGCGGCGGTTCGTCCGCATCTCGGCCCACCTCCACAACCAGGCCTCCGACTACGTCGCGCTCGCGGATGCGCTCCACGGGCTCCGGGTACCCTTCGAGGCATGAAGGTGGGGCCGCGCTCGTTGCCCAGCGCAGCGTGATCGCCGACGCCCCGGCCGCCTGCGCGGCGGTCGGCGCCGCCCACGTCCAGCTCGACGTGCGGCCCGCCACGTCCGCGACATTCGCGACGGTCCTCGAGGGGCTGGCCCGCTTTCGCAGCGGTGCGTAAGGCGCTGCGAACCGTCAGCCGGGTCGGACCGGCCGCGGAACCGCGCGCCACAGGACCGTCGTGATGCGCGGCGCGAGGCCGGTGTGCCGAAGGCCGTGGACCGCGACCGTCCACGCCGCCCCGATGACCAGGAGCGTCAGCACGTCCCGCGCGTCGAGCGGCGTGAGCTCGTAGAAGTCGCGAGCGATCGGGACCGCCAGGATGACGAGGTAGACCAGCAGCATGAGTCCCGCCAGGAGCCAGGGCCACCATCGGATCAGCCGCCCCGGCGATTCCTCCCGTGCTCCCGACGAGATCAGCGGCAGGAGCCCAAGCCCGCAGAAGACGGTGACGGTCGTCAGCACGGTCTGGGCCACGACGACGGAGGCGCCGGTGCCCAGCGCGTAGGCGTAGGTCGGGAGCGCGACCAGGACGACCGCGAACGAGACCGGGATGGAGACCCGGAGCGTCTCCGCGAGGAGGCTGCCCGGGAGCCGGCGCGGCGGGACCCAGATCGCCAGCACGATGAGCGGGATCCCGACGGTCGCGAACGCCAGGACGGAGTTCTGGCGCGGCGTGAGCGGGAACGGAAGGCCCACGATCGCGGCGCCGCCGATGATCAGGAGCACGTAGAACGTGCGCGAGAGCAGGAGGACCAGCGTCGCCTCCATCGCCGCCACGATCCGCTGGCCCTCGATCACCGCCCTGGGCAGGACCCCGAACCGGTCGCCGAGAAGGACGAGGTCGGCGACGCCACGGGCCGCGGCCGAGCCCGACTCCATCGCGATCCCGAGGTTCGCGCGGCGGAGCGAGAGGAGGTCGTTCACGCCATCGCCGACCATGGCGACGTAGTGGCCGCGGCCGCGCAGGAGCGCGACGAGCCGGGCCTTGAGGGCGGGCTCGACCCGCCCGAAGATCGAGCGCCGCTCTGCCTCGTCGGCCGCCCCGGGATCGTCGAGCAGCGCGAGCGCGGGCCCGGACGCCGCCCCGCCGGCGATGTCGAGGCCGACACGAGCCGCGAGCGCCTCCACCGTCGCCGGGTCGTCGCCGGAGATGACCTTGAGCTCGATGCCCGCCCGCGCGAACCCTGCGAGGATCTCGCGGACGTCCGTGCGCAGCTCCTCGCCGAAACGCAGGAGCCCCACGGCCTCCAGGCCGGGCGGAACGGCAGGCCGGCCGCCGGCATCCCGCAGCGCGGCGCCGGCCGGGGCGCGGGCAAGGAGCAGGACGCGCACGCCCTCGGCGGCGATGGCGGCAGCCCGCGCCGCCACCGACCCGGGGGTCGCGGCGGCCTGCCCGGCGCCGGCCGCTGTGCGTTCCCCGGCCGGGAGGTCGGTCCCGAGCTGCGGCACCAGGACGGCCGTCGCGCCCAGCACCCAGGCGGCGCCGTCCGCGAAGCGCAGCCCGGACCAGCGGCGCTCCGACGCGAACGGGATCTCGTCCGCGACCGGCCGCGCCGGCGCGACACAGGCCTCCGCGATCGCCTGCGTCGTCCGGTTCGGCGCTGCCGTGCTCGCCGCCAGCGCCCCGAGGATCGCGGCGAGGTGGTCGGCATCGTGGCCACCCAGGGTCTCGGCACCCGCGTACCAGATGCGCTGGGTGGTGAGCGTGCCGGTCTTGTCCATGCACAGCGTGTCGACGCGCGCCATCGACTCGACCGCGTTCTGCCGCTGCACGAGGGCGCCGAGGCGGCTGATCCGGAGAGCCCCGGCCGCGTACGTGACGGTCACCATGATCGCGAGGCCCTGCGGCACCAGCGTCACGAGGACCGCCGCGGCGGTGAGCGTCTGCGTCGAGGTGAACCCGCCCGGGAGCGCTGCGAGCGCAAGTGCCACAGGGACGACGCTCAGCAGGACCAGCGCGGCCACCGCCCAGATCGCGACGGCGATCTCGCGCTGGAGCGGGGTGCGCTCGTCGCCCAGCCGCTTCGCGTCCGCGAGGAGCCGGTTCGCGAAGCTGGCGGCGCCGACCGACTCGACCTCGAAGACCGCGGTCCCCGAGACGACCGCGCTGCCGGACAGGACCGGATCGCCGGCCTGTTTCGAGACCGGATCGGACTCGCCGGTGAGCAGGGATTCGTCGAGCTCGACACGGCCTTCGCCGACGAGCGTGCCGTCGAGGACCACCTGGTCGCCGCGGCGGGCGACAAGGAGGTCACCCAGGACGGCCTCGGCAGGATCGATGCCGCGCTCGCCGGCATCCCGGATGACCCGGGCCTGCGGGCGGGCCAGGAGCGCGATCCGGTCCAGCTTCCGCTTCGCCCGTGTTTCCGAGACCACGCCGATCCCGATGTTGGCCAGGACCGGGCCCGCGGTGAGGAGCGCCTCGACGACCATCCCGAACAGCAGCAGGAGCACGGAGACGGCGACCAGGATCCCGTTGATCCCCGGGTACGCATTCTGGCGGAGGATCTCCCAGTACGTCCGCGAGGTCGACGCGCGGAACGCGTTGCCCTCGCCGCGTGCCCGTCGCGTGCTCGCCTCCGCCTCGGAGAGCCCCGCGGGCGAGGTGCGCACCGGCCGGACCACGGGCGGGTGCGGGGGCAGCGCGGGAACCCGGGCGCCGCCGTCCGGAGTCATCGGGTGGGCGGGCGCAGCGGTCATCGCGCGGATCATGCCGGATCGCGGCCCTCGTGTACCGTTTCTCCGTGGACGTCATCACGACGGAGGGCCTGACCAAGCACTACGGGCCGCCCCGCGGGTCGCGCGGCCGGTCCGGCGGAGACGCGCCGATCCAGGCGCTTCACGACCTGACGCTCTCGGTCCAGGCCGGCGAGATCTTCGGCTTCCTGGGCCCGAACGGCGCCGGCAAGAGCACGGCGATCCGCCTCTTCCTCGGCTTCATCCACCCGACGGCGGGTCGCGCGCACGTCCTGGGCCACGATGTCTCCAGGGCCGGCGCCGCGCTTCGCGGCAGGATCGGCTACCTGCCGGGCGGCATCGCCCTGTACGACAGCCTCACCGGCACCCAGCTCCTCGACTACCTCGGCGCGTTCTATCCCAGCCCGCCGGTCCTCCGCGCCGGCCTGGTCGAGCGCCTCGACCTGTCCGCCCGGGATCTCGGTCGGCCCATCCGCGACTACTCGCGCGGGATGCGCCAGAAGATCGGGATCGTCCAGGCGCTCCAGCACGATCCGGAGCTCGCCATCCTCGACGAGCCATCGGAGGGCCTGGACCCGCTCATGCAGCGGGCGTTCTACGCGATCCTCGACGAGCGGCGCGCGGCCGGCCGGACCGTGTTCTTCAGCTCCCACGTGCTCTCGGAGGTGGAGCGCGTCTGCGACCGGGTCGCGATCATCCGGGCGGGGCGGCTGGTGGCGCTGGAGAACGTGGTCGAGCTCCTGGCCCGACGCCGGCGGCACGTCGAAGCCCGCCTGGACGGGCCGGTGCCGGCCCTCGCGGCGGCGCTCGCCGCGCTCCCCGGCGTCTCGGCGTTCGAGGCCCGCGGCGACCGGCTGGCGTTCGGGCTCGACGGGGACGTGGCGCCGCTCCTGCGCCTGCTCCAGGGCGCCCCTCTCGCCGACCTCACGATCGAGCCGGCGCGCCTGGAGGACGCCTTCATGGAGCTGTACGACGAGCCGGCGCCGTGAGCGGGGTCCTGTTCCGGCGGACGTGGGCTGCCCAGCGCATCCGCCTGCTCGTCGTGATGGCGGGGCTCGCGGCCTGGGGGTTCCTGCTCCCGGTGGTCTACGCCACGTTCGGGAAGGAGATGGAGGCGCTGATCCAGAACGCCGCGTTCGCGAACATCCTCGACATCTTCTCGCGCTTCTCGGGGGGCGACGTCTTCAGCATCCGGGGGACCGTCGCGCTCGGGTTGGTCCACCCGATCGCGCTTGCCCTCGTCGCGATCCAGGTGGTCGGGTTCGCGGCGGCGGCCGTCGCGGGCGAGCGCCAGCGCGGCACCCTGGAGGTCCTGCTCGCGCGGCCGCTGGAGCGCCGCGCCCTGTACGCGACGCTGCTCGCCGCGACCCTCCTGTTCGCCGCCCTCACGGAGGCGGCCGTCCTGGGCGGAATCGTGGCGGGCGCGCTCCTGTTCGGGGTGGCCGGCGACCTGCGGGCAACCGACATCGCGCTCTGCTGGCTCAACGCGGTGGCGCTGTTCGGCGCGCTCGGGGCGATCTCGCTGGCCGCGTCGGTGAGCTTCGACCAGCTGGGACCCGCCATGGGGATCGCGCTCGGCGTCACGATCGTCGGGTACGCGGCCGAGTTCCTGGGCACGCTGTGGCCCGACGCGGCGTGGCTCCGGGTGGCCTCGCCGTTCCGCTACTTCCAGCCCACGCGGATTCTCGCCGGCACGTTCGAGCCGCGCGACCTGCTGGTCCTCGGCGCTGTCTTCGTCGCGGCGGTCGCGTGGGCCGCGTGGATCTTCCCGCGCCGGGACCTCGCGGCGCCGAGCTGAGCCGCTACGGCGACGCCGGCGGCGCTGCTGCGGGTGCCGACGGGCTTGCGCCAGGTCCGGGGCTTCCGGCCGGTGCCGCGGTCGTGACCGCCGCGATCGCGTCGCTGATCGTGGACCAGCTGGAGCTGAATCCGGCCAGGAGCTTCGTCCCGCCGGGGCCGCTCACGCGGAGGGTCGGGGTGGACACGACACCGGCCGCTCGTCCCTGCGCCGTCTCGTCCGCGACCGCCTTCGCGACCGCCGGATCGTCGAGGCAGGCGCTGAACGTCTTCGGGTCGAGGGCCGCGATCCCGGCCAGCGTGAGGAGGTTGGCCCGTGCGAACGTGCCCTGGTTCTCGCCCTGCTGCGACGCGAAAAGGAGGTCGTGGTAGCGCCAGTACGCGCCCGGGTCCTGGCGCCCGGCGCAGCGCGCGGCGACCGCCGCATCGGTCGACTCCGGGCCCAGGAACGCGAAGTCCCGGTAGATGATCCGGGCGAGCCCGGGGAGCACGTAGGTCCGGTCCATCGATCCCCCGAAGACGATGGTCTCGAGACGACAGTAGGGGCACTGGTAATCCGCCCAGACCTCGATGGTCACGGGCGCGACGGCGCTCCCCAGGGCGGGCCCGTCAGCGATGTTCGGAGGCGGCGTCGGCGAGGGCGACGGCGCGGCGCGCCCGGCGCCGCCGAATGCGACGAGGCTTCCACCCAGGAGCAGTGCACCGGCGAACGCGGCGGCGAGGTACCCGAGCGCGACGACGGGCCCGCGCCCGCGTCCCGCGGTCGCCGGCGGCGTTCCGATGGGCGCGCCCGGCACGGCGTCCGTGGCCGGCGGCTCGAACGAGCCGGGGGGACCGCTCGTCGGCCCGGCCGGGTCGACGGGGTCGACCCGCACCGGGGCGCCGGCATCGGGAAGCAGGGGTTCGGTCATCCGGGGAGCCTCGTCAGCGCGTGTCCGAAGGGTACCCGAAGACCGCGGCCCCGGGCGGGTCGGCGGGCCCGCTGGTCTCGGCCTCCGCACCAGACCGCACCGCACGCCACGCTCGGTGACGGGCCGCACCGCAAGATGGTCACGAAGGGCCGTCCGACCGTCCCATTTCCGCCCTTGCCGCGTGTAGAGTCGCGCATGCGGCTGCGCATGCTGCCCGACCACCGCGGGGTGGCGGAACCGTCGGCCCTGAACGGAAGGACCTCGTGTCGCCAGAACAGCTCACCTACGTCCTCATCGCACTCATCGTCGCGGGTATCGCGCTTGCAGTCCTTGCCATCGTCGCCCTGGTGGCGCGCCGACGCGACGGCGGCCGAGCCGGGCAGGCAGACCGGTTCGCGGCCGCCGCCGCAGCCGCGAACGCTCCGCAGCCGGCGCCCATCGTGGCCGGGCAGCCGGCCGCGATGCAGACCGCGGAGATGCCCGCGGCGATCCACCCGGCGGCGTCCCCGCCCGAAGCGGGAGACCCGGTCACGGACCTCCGCGACGCGCTCGACCGCGAACCGCCCGTCCGGGGCGCCCGGGCAGCCGACGCGACGGGCGACATCGGCCGGCGCTTCGCGGTGGGGGACCGCCTCCACGACCCCGGCGCCGAGGCCGCGATCGCCGGCTTCCTCGCGCTGGAGCCGGGGCGCGTCCCGCAGGAAGGCCCGGCTCCCGACCCGTACATCGACCCGTTGACCGGGCTCGACACGCTCCTCGCCTGGGAGCGGACGCTTGCCGAGGAGAACGCGCGCTACGTCCGGTACCGTCGGCCGCTGAGCGTCGTCGTCGTCGAGATCGACGGCCTCAGCCGCCTCGTGGAGCGTTTCGGGGCCGAGCCCGGCCGCCGCGTGCTGCCGGCCGTCGCCGACGCGATGCGGCGCAGCGCGCGCCGGACCGACCGGGTTGCGCACGTCGGTGGCGGCCGCTTCCTGGTCCTCCTCCCGGAGACCGACGAGGTCGCGGCCATCAACTACGTTGAGCGGGTACGCGTCGCGTGCGAACGATGGCTCGAATCGGGCGCCGTCGCCCTCCACCTCTCGATCGGCTGGGCCAGCCCGACGCCCGTCGGCGAGATCGACACGGCGCTGCGCGCCGCGGAAGAGCGCATGTACGCGGAGCGCCGACGCTCCCCACGTCCCGGGATGGCCGGCGCAGACCCGGCGCGCTGAGCGGCGCGCGGCGGGCGCGGGCGGACCTCCCCGCGACGCCGGATCGCTCGATGTCCGGGGCCGCGGCCGGCCTGCCAGTGCCCGGCGGCCGGTCGCGACCTCCCGTCAGACCACGGGCTGGGTGAGCATGATCGGCAGGCCGAGCTTCTCCCCGTACTGGGGGCGGAAGCGGTCCACGTTGTACTGGTGCACGACGTCCACGGTCCGGGCTCCCGGCTCCGGGATGGGGCAGTAGCTGTAGCGTCCGTCCCGGATGGCCGTCATGAAGCCGGACTTGCCATCCACGATCAGCTCCATCGCGACGTTTGCGAACGTGATCGCGACCATCTGGTCGAGCGCGTCGGGGTCGCCGGATCGCAGGTCGTAGGTCAGCTCGGAGTCGACGGTCTCGATGCCCGTGCGGTGCCTGATCTCGTCGGCCAGGAACTCGCCGATGCTCGCCTTGTGGCGGTGGCCGTAGGCGTCGGCCTCGCCGACCTCCTTCAGCTCCAGGCCCTCCGGGAGCGCCCCTTCGGAGGCGATCACGAACGAGTACCGGCTGGGGTTGCCGCGGCGATCCTCGACCAGCACCTCCACGAGGCGCTGGAGATCGAAGCGCTGCTCCGGGATCACGCACCGGGCCGACGTCACGTACGCCGTGTACAGGGCGGTGAAGCCGGCATTCCGGCCGAAGATCCGGAAGACCCCGATCCGCTCGTGGGAGCCCAGGGTCGTGCGCTGGCGGTTGATCGCATCCTTCGCCCGGGTGATCGCGGTCGAGAAGCCGATGCAGTACTCGGTCCCGCGCACATCGTTGTCCATCGTCTTGGGGATCGCGATGACCTGGACGCCGGCGTCCGCAAGCACCTTCGAGTACGAGAGCGTGTCGTCGCCGCCGATCGAGACCAGCGTGTCGATGCCGAGGCTCGCCAGGTTGTCGAGGACGACCGGCGTGAAGTCGTAGATCCCGTCGCCCGTCTGCATCGCGGCGAGGCGATCCGGGTCCACGCTGGCGGGCAGGTACCCTGCGCGCATCCGCTTCGGGTTGGTCCGCGAGGAGTGGAGCGACGTCCCCCCGGTCCGGTCGATCGTCCGCGTGTTCACCCGGTCGAGCGGGCGGACATAGTCCGGATCGAGCTCCGTGCCCGGGCGCATGTGCGTCAGCGCCTCCCAGCCGCGGCGAAGGCCGAGGACCTCGTAGCCGAGGTCCGTGGAGCGGTAGACGACGCTCTTGATGACGGAGTTGAGGCCGGGGACGTCGCCCCCGCCCGTCAGGATGCCGATACGGCGCGAGGTGGACATGGCTGGGAAGGGTTCCTCCAGCGGGGTGCAATGTCGCCCATGGTAGTCGGGGCGGGCCGCGACGTGGTCGGGCCGGAAGTCACGCTCCCAGGGGCGCTTGCTCCCGGCGCCGACCAATGGTCCGGCGAGCGGTCGGTCGCGCGCGGCGTCAGGCGCGGTGACGGACCAGGTCAGCCTTGTGGCGATGCTCGGGCAGCCGGGCTTCCCCGCGGCCGCCCCCGGAGAACGTGTGGATCGGCCGTGGAGGCGTCTCCGGGTCGGGGAGGAAGCGCTCCTCCACCTCGACGGGGATCGCCCGCTTGAGCAGATGCTGGATTGCCCGGAGCAGGTCCACCTCGTCCGGGCAGGCCAGCGCGATGGCGATGCCGGACATGCCGGCGCGGCCGGTCCGGCCGATGCGGTGGACGTAGTCCTCCGCCTTGACCGGCAGCTCGTAGTTGACGACGACCGGGAGTTCCTCGATGTCGAGCCCGCGGGACGCGACGTCCGTCGCCACCAGGACCCGGACCTCGCCCGCCTTGAAGTCCTTCAGGGCCCGCAGTCGCTCTGCCTGCGTCCGGTCCGAGTGGATGGCCGTGGCTGCGACGCCGTGCCGGTCGAGTTCCGACGCCAGCCGACGCGCGGCGATCTTCGTGCGAGTGAAGACGAGCACCTGCCGGAGGTCGTGGGACCGGATGAGGTGCTCCAGCAGCTCGGTCTTGCGCTCGCGGTCGACCGGGTAGAGCACCTGGCGGACCATCTCCGGAGGCGCGTTCCGGCGGGCCACCTCCAGGGTGGCGGGCTCGGTGAGGAATTCGCGAGCGAGCCGCCGGATCTCGTCGGAGAATGTCGCCGAGAAGAGCAGCGTCTGCTTCCGGTTGGGCATCAGCGCGAGGATCCGACGGATGTCCGGGATGAATCCCATGTCCAGCATCCGGTCTCCCTCGTCGAGGACGAGGATCTCCACCTGCCCGAGGTTCGCGGCTCGCTGGCCGACGAGGTCGAGCAGCCGGCCCGGCGTGGCGACCAGCAGCTCCACGCCGGCGCGCAGCTCCTTGATCTGCGGGTCCAGGGGCACGCCACCGTAGACGACGGTGCTGCGGAGTGGGACGTGGCGGCCGTAGGCCGTCGCCATCTCGTTGACCTGGATCGCGAGCTCGCGGGTCGGCGCGAGCACGAGCGCGCGAACCGGATGCCGGGCGGGCGAGAACGAGTTGTTCGCGTACGGCTTGAGCCGCTCGAAGATCGGCAGCACGAATGCGGCCGTCTTGCCGGTCCCGGTCTGGGCGGCGCCCATGAGGTCGCGGCCCGCGAGGACGAGCGGGATGGCCTGTGCCTGGATGGGCGTTGGCGTGGTGTAGCCGGAGTCGGCCACCGCGCGGAGGAGTTCAGCCGACAGGCCGAGGGATTCAAAGGTCACGTGGGTGCAGCATACTTGAACGGACGCGGAGAACGCGCGACGGAGGAAGAAGCATGGCCAGGAGGAAGGCACGCGAGGGCGGCGCAGCCAGCCCGCCCGGGCGCAACCGGCGCCCGGAGCGCGACGCACTGGACATCCCTGCGGCCGCCATCGAACGGGCGGCGGCGCCGGGCAGCGAGCCGAAGGCGGCCGACGGCCCGTCCCGCAAGGCGTACGAAGCGCAGCTCCGGCGCCTGGACGTGGAGCTGGTCAAGTGGGAGGAGTGGATCAAGGCGCGCGGCCTCAAGATCGTCGTCATCTTCGAGGGGCGCGACGCGGCGGGCAAGGGCGGCGCGATCAAGCGGATCATGGAACCCCTGAACCCCCGCTTCGCGCGCGTGGTGGCCCTTCCGGCACCCACCGAGCGCGAGCGGACGCAGTGGTACTTCCAGCGCTACGTCGTGCACCTGCCGGCCGCCGGCGAGATCGTCCTCCTCGACCGCAGCTGGTACAACCGCGCCGGCGTCGAGCGCGTGATGGGCTTCTGCTCCGAGGAGGAGTACCAGGAGTTCCTGCGTTCCTGCCCCGAGTTCGAGCGGATGCTCGTTCGCAGCGGGATCATCCTCATCAAGTACTGGTTCAGCGTCTCCGACGCGGAGCAGGAGCGTCGGTTCCAGGATCGCCTGGACGACCCGACGAAACGCTGGAAGCTCTCGCCGATGGACGTCGAGAGCCGCGCTCGATGGCTCGACTACTCCAAGGCGAAGGACGAGATGTTCGCCCACACGGACTTCAAGCAGGCGCCCTGGTGGGTGGTCCGGAGCGACGACAAGAAGCGTGCCCGGCTCAACGTCATCACGCACCTCCTGGGCCAGGTTCCGTACGAGGACCTGACCCCGGAGCCCATCGTCCTGCCCCCGCGCCAGAAGGACACCGGGTACGTCCGGCCGCCGATGAGCGACCAGACGTTCATCCCGGAACCCTTCTGAGCGTTCGCACGGCGCCGCGTCCCCAGTGCAGCCACGCCACGACGGTGCCGGGGCCGGGCGCTCCGCGCTGCTGACCGCGTGCGGCGGGCTCCTGGGCTCGATCGGTCTGCTCCTCCTCGTCGTGCTCCTGCCGGCCACCTTCCTGGTGGTCGCCGGCACGCTGGGCCTCGTGACGACGCCGGGCTGGGCGGGTGACAACACCGCCGTCTTCGGATTCTTCCTGGTGGTCGTGCCGACGGGGATCGCGCTGGCGGCGATCCACTTCCTGCTGGGCGGCCTGATCCTCGCCCGCCGCTTCTGGCCCGTCGTGGTCACGGTCCTCCTGGTGCTCTCCGTGGTGACCCTCTTCCCGCTCGGGCTGCGCATCAGCTGGCCGTTCCTCAGTCTCACGTTCCTCTACGCGGCGAGCCTGCTCCTCACGATCGTGCGCCAGGCCGAGTTCGGGTGAGTGGCCGCGGGACCCCGGCCCTGGCAGCGCTGGCGGCCGCCGGGGTGGCCCACGTGGTCCACGAGTACGCCGCGCCCGAGCCCGCCGGTGCACGCCAGCGCGACGCACGGCCCCACTACGGCCTCGACGCGGCCGCGGCGCTGGGCGTCGAGCCCGGCCGCATCTTCAAGACGATCGTGGCGACCGTGGATGGCCGCCTCGTGGTCGGCGTCGTGCCCGTCTCGGGCGAGCTCGACCTCAAGGCTCTCGCGTCAGCGGCCGGGGGTCACCGGGCCGATCTCGCGCAGCCGGAGGTGGCGCAGCGGGCGACGGGCTCGGTGGTCGGCGGGATCAGCCCGCTCGGGCACCGCCGCCCCATGCTGGTCTACGTCGACGCGCGCGCGGTCGGGTTCGCGACGATCTTCGTGAGCGGCGGGCGCCGCGGGCTCCAGGTGGAGCTGGCGCCCTGGGACCTGGTCCAGCTCGCGGGGGCCACGCTGGCCCCGATCGCGCGCGAGCGCTGATCGCTGATCGCGGCCGGACGCGGGTCAGCCGATCGTGACCTGGCCAACGCCCCCGCGGACCGCGATCTCGACGCGGTTCGGGTTGCTGTCGAAGTCAGGCGACGCCCAGGCTCTCCCATCCATCGTGCGCGGAAAGCGGCTCGTGTCGACGTCGGTCGTCCCGATCGCCATCGCGCTCGTGATCCGGGCGGCAACCCCGGCCGGGACCCGGAAGCGCATCTGGGCCGCGCCTCCTTCGGCGCTCACCCGCGTGACGCCGGCCGCCGGCAGGGTCACCCGCGATTGCGCCGCACCGGTCCGGAGCCGGAGGTCCGTGACGTGCAGGCTGCCCAGGTCCAGCTCGTTGTCGGAGGCGCCCGTTTCCACCTCGAGGCGGAGCGGGACCTCGGCCGTGAGGCCAACTCGCCAGGCGAACGGCGGCCCGCCCCAGCCCCAGCCCCACCTGGCGAGGTGGGGCGTGGTCAGGCGAACGCGGCCCGGGCCTGCCGGCGACGCATCCACGCCGCCACCGAAGGTCCCGTCCACCAGCCGTCCACTCACGGCAGGCCCGGCGACCAGCGTCCCGGCGCCGAACGAGATCCGGATCTCGGCGTCCGTCGCCCCGTCGAGTGCCAGCGCGAGGGCCTGCGGCGGATCCCCGTGCGACGGCATCGCCCCCGCCGTGGCCGGCGGGGTCCCGACAGCGCCGGACGCCCACGAAGCCGGGCCGGCCGCCGGGGACGACGGCCACGGTCGGCGCCGCCAGGGGCCCGGGATGATCGCGCCGACCAGGACCGCAGCCCCGATCGCCATGATCACGATCGGCACCGCGCGGTCCGCGAGGGAACCGAAGCGGTCGCCGTCGAGGTGGACGAGGCCCTCGAAGAAGAGGAACCCGACCAGGAAGAGCACGACCCCGGTGACCAGCGAGGCGAGTCCCCCGCGTGCGACCTCGCTGCGGCGTGTCACCAGGCCGTACAGCAGGAGCCCCGCGCCAACGCCGCCCGGCGCCACGAGCGCCCACGCGTAGGCCCAGCTCGCGTAGGTGCCGGTCGCATCCTGGACGGCGAGGACCGCGCCCACGGTCGTCACGATGCCGCCGGCCACGGCCAGGGCGGAGCCGCCCGGCTCGGGGACCGCGAACGCGGCGACGAGCAGCGCGAGGCCGGGCAGGATCACCCAGGCGGGCCACCCGACCTGCACCCCGGAGGTCCGGACGACGAGCGCGCCTGCGCCGAGCGCGATCAGCAGGACGCCAACCAGGAGCGCACCGCGCGAGGTGCCCGATCCGTCCATGCTGCGAGCCTCCCTGGACTGCCTGGTTGCGGGCCGTTCAGCCGTCCGCGCGGAGCGCGGCTGCGATCTCCATGGCCCAGCTTCGGACGCGCGGCAGGTCGCGCCAGTCGCCTTCGAGCCCGGCCCTAGCCATGATCGCCATCGCGAAGCCGCCCCCGCGGGAGTCCACCCGCCCGCCGAACATGGCGCGCCCCTGCGCCCCGATCTCGTCGGCCAGCTGGTTGACGCCGCCGGGGTGGGGGACGGTCTCAGGATGCCGCGTCGACTTGCCGTCGCCGACCGGTCCGCTGCTGAAGAGCCACACGCGGCGCTCGGCCAGTCGCAGGCGCTCGCGCCGGACCAGCTCGAGCGCCGGGCCTTCCCACTGCGCCATGTAGATCGCGCTGCCCACGACGACCGCTCCATACGGCTCCACCGTCAGCACGTCGGCAGCCGCCCGGAGGTCCACCTCGAAGCCGGCGTCGCGGAGCACCTCGGCAATCGCGGCGGCCATCTCCTCCGTGCCGTGGTGCAGGCTGGCAAAGGCGACGAGGACGGATGGTGCGGGCAACCTGGGCGACCTCCAAGCGGGGGAGCAGTGCCGAGCATGCGGGCCGCGCCGCGCCTGGGTAAGGGACCTCCGGCACGGGCCGGAGGGGCCGGGCGGCCGAAACGCGGGGCGCGCGGGCAAACCGTCGTACCATCCGCCCATGACGACGACCCGTCCCGCCTCACTCCCATTCACCGGCGACCCGTCGGCCGACGCGCTCCTCGCGAGCGACCCGCTGGCGCTCCTGATCGGGTTCGTGCTGGACCAGCAGGTGACGGTCCAGAAGGCATTCGCCGGCCCCGCCGAGCTGCGGCGCCGGCTCGGCACGCTGGACGCGGCGGCCCTCGCCGCCATGGACCCCGGGGCATTCGCGGCGGCGTTCGCGGCGCGGCCTGCGCTTCACCGTTTCCCAGGCGCCATGGCCGGCCGCGTCCAGGAGCTCTGCGCGGTGGTCGCGCGCGACCACGCGGGCGATGCCAGCAGCGTCTGGACTGAGGCGCGCGACGGCGCCGATCTCGACCGGCGGCTGCGCGCGCTGCCGGGGATCGGGGAGATGAAGGCCCGGACCCTCGTGGGACTCCTCGCGCAGCGGTTCGGAGTGCGGCCGCCGGGCTGGGAAGCGGTCGCGCCCGACCATCCGACCCTCGCGGACGTGGACTCGGCGGAGGCGCTGGCGCGTTACCAGGAGCAGAAGCGGGCCTGGAAGGCGAGCCAGAAGGCAGCCGCCGGCGGATAGCGGGCCGCGGGGGGGAGCCGACGGCCGGCGGGCAGCCGCCGGCGAGAGGCCGCCCCTACGACCCGGGCGTCACCTCGACGAGCGTGCGCACGAGGTGCTGGAGCGTCGCGGCAGGATCGGCCGTCAGCCCCGCGTGGACCGCCGACGGCGCGATCATCGTCGACGAGGGCGCCACGAGCCAGTGGAATCGCTCGCCCTGTGACAGCGCCGCGATCGGCCCGGCGCTCGCGTCGCCCGCGGCGATCCGCCCGATCAGGTCCAGGTGGGCGCGGACCTCCTCGACGTCGCAGGCCGGGTCGATCGACCGCAGGCGGGCCTCGTCGAGCTGTACCTGCGCAGCGAGAAACCGCCGTGAGCGGCAGAGCAGCACGATCCCGGCGTTCAGGCGCTCGCCCCTCTCGACGCGCGGGACCACCCGCACGATCGCGTAGGCAAACGGGACGCGGGCCGGCTCAGGCGGCGATCCGGGCACGCTCAGCCTCCTCCACGAACTCTCGCGGCGGTGCCAGCCGCGCCATCAGGTAGGTCACGTAGGCGGCCCGGTTCTGCGCTACGGATGCGAAGGCCGGGTCGCCGGCCAGCCACGCGTCCGGGATCGCGGCCACGATGTCGGTGAGGAGGCCCGGGGTGACGAGCGGAGCCAGCCGGTCGTCGGCCTCCGGGATCGGCGCCGCGAACGGGAGCAGCACATGGTCCGCGATCCACGGGAAGGGTCGCCGCGCCTGGACTGCGGGATCCTCCCACCGGTGATGGACGAACAGGGCCGCGCCATGGTCGATGCAGTAGACGCGCCCGTGCCAGGTCAGCAGGTTGACGTTCCTCGCGCTCCGGTCGGGGTTCGTGACGAGGGCGTCGAACCAGGCGATCGCGGCCGACTGCGCGGGATCGGGCCGAGGTCCGATCGCAGGCGCGAACGCGAGCGCGCCCGGCAGGAAGTCGACGCCGAGGTTCGTGCCCGGCGACCGGTCCAGCAGCTCCTTTACCTCCCAGAGTGGCTCGCCGGCGCCGAGCGCCGGGTCCAGCTCCACGAGGACCTGCTCGGGCACGAGGAGTCCCAGGGCGCGCCCCAGCTCGCCGGCGATCACCTCGGCAGCCAGCGCCTTCGGGCCCTGCCCGGCGCCGCGGAACTTCACGACGTACAGGCCGTCGTCGTCCGCCTCGCACAGGCCGGGAAGCGAGCCGCCCTCGCGAAACGGAGTGACATAGCGCGTGGCCGTGACGGTGCGCAGCATCCCCGGCAGTGTACGGGGCAGCGCGCGCCACGACGGCGGGCGCGAGCACGGGCGCGGCGGTTCGCCGGCCACGCAGCCCGGGCTGGCGAGCTCTGCCTCTGCGACCGTATGCTGGCCCGACGCGTCCCACCGGCGCGAGCACGGAGGGTGGATGGACGTGGCGCACCAGGACATGCCGCTCGCCGAGATGCGGTCCTACCGCCCGGAGCTCCCGGCCCCGGCAGACCTCGACCGGTTCTGGTCCGCGACACTCGCGGAGGCAAGAGCTCACGACCTCGGCGCGACCTTCCGGCCCGTCGACAGCGGGCTGACCGTGATCGACACGTACGACGTCACCTATGCGGGGTTCGGCGGGTCGCCGGTTCGGGCTTGGCTGCACGTGCCCGCGGGGAGCCGCGGTCCCCTGCCCGCCGTTGTCGAGTACGTCGGCTACGGGGGCGGCCGGGGCCTGGCCCACGAGCGGATCCTCTGGGCGGCCGCCGGCTATGCCCACTTCGTCATGGACACTCGCGGGCAGGGGTCCAGCTGGCGGGTGGGGGACACGGCGGACCCCGACGCGACCGGCGCCCCGTCGCACCCCGGGTTCATGACCCAGGGGATCCTCGACCCGGCGACGTACTACTACCGGCGGGTCTATGTCGACGCGGTGCGCGGCATCGAGGCGGCCCGCGCCCACCCGGCCGTGGATCCGGCCCGGATGGCGGTCACGGGAGCCAGCCAGGGCGGCGGGATCAGCCTGGCCGTGGCGGGCCTGGTGGACGACCTGGTCGCGGCGGCGCCGGACGTGCCGTTCCTGTGTGACTTTCCGCGCGCCACGACGCTTGTCGACAGCGACCCGTACGCGGAGATCGCCCGGTACCTGCGGGCCCACCGCGACCACGTCGAGCAGGCCGCAACGACGCTCTCGTACTTCGACGCCGCGATTCTCGGCGGTCGAGCGACCGCGCCCGCCCTCTTCTCTGTCGGCCTCATGGACCAGACCTGCCCGCCGTCGACCGTCTACGCGGCGTTCAACCTGTATGGGGGATCCGCGGAGATCCGCGAGTATCCGTTCAACGATCACGAGGGCGGGGAAGGCTTCCACGACGTCGTGAAGCTGCGCTGGCTGGACGAGCGTCTCCGAACCTGACCCAGGCCCCGCGCCTGCGCGCCAACGTCGGCCGTGAGGACCTCCCCGGGGCGGCGCGCAACCGGGGCCGGACCGGACGATCGGGCTATTCCGTGGCCGGTCGGGTGAGCGTACGGTCGGGCGCATGTCGATGCGCGCCCGGTTGCAGGGACCGCTGCGGATGGTCTTCCAGGAACAGCCGCGCGCCACGAACGCCGAATCCGGAGCAGCGGACGCGCTGCCCATTCCATTCGTGGACCTGACCGTCTACGCCGGTGACTCCATCGCAATCGGTCGCCTGCCGCTGACCGCCGACCGCGTGACGGACCTCATGAACGACCGGGCTGAGTTCGAGTTCGTGGACACGTACGTGCAGAGTCTCGACGATGGCCACGGGTTGCAGGTCAGCTCGGTCGTCGTCGCCCGCGACGAGATCTACGCCGTGGCAGTCGCGGGCCCGCGGGGCGACCCGACGCGCCGGACCCGGACTCGCCCGTTCCCGGTCGAGCTGCGCCTTGGGCGCTACGACGTCAGCGGAAACCTCCACGCGCTCCCTGGCGCCGACCCGATCATCGGGTTCCTCCGCCGGCAGGTCATGGTCCCGCTCACGGAGGCGACGATCGCGTTCAACACGCCGGAGGGCCGAACGCGTGTCCGCTTCGAGACCATCCTCGTGAACCGGGAGCTCAGCGACTCGATCGCCACCGCGTCCCGCTCGGACATCCGGCCACCCGCGGCAGCGGCCGGGATCGACGGTGTCGGCCTCGCGGCGGACACCGCCCCGCCCCTGCTGGCGGGCTAGACGGAGGTCGGGCGCACCTTCGCCCCGCCCGACGCGTCCATCGCCGCGCCGTCGTCCCGGGAACCGTCGGTGCCGCCTCGCCGTCTTCCCGGCAGAACATCCAACAGCCCGGTGACCGGCGCGTCCCGCCCGCCCGTCAGGCCCGGCCGCCCCACGCACGAGGTGGCACCATGGCACTCCGATCTCTCCTGGCGACGCTCGTGGGCGCGTCACTTCTCGCGGCCTGCTCTGCGACCCAGGCGTCCGAGCCCCTCGGCGCGACGTGCGACCAGCTCGGTGCGACGCCCACGATCACCCAGTCGGGCGTGGTCACCGTCGGCACGGACGTCACGATCACGCTCTGCTCGAATCCGTCGACCGGCTTCGCCTGGGAGGATCCCCAGGTCGGCGACGCGACCATCCTCCGGCTCGTTGATCACACGTACCAGGCGCCGGGCGGCGCCAGCCTCCCGATCGTGGGCGCGGCCGGCGGCGAGATCCTGACGCTCCACGCCCTCGCGGCCGGGACCACGACGGTGACCGTCCGCTACAGCCAGCCGTGGGCCGGGGGCACGAAGGGTGAGTGGACGTACACCCTGTCGGCAACGGTCACGTAGGGGTTCGCGCCGCGCGAAGGGCCGCCCCGGTGCCAGCCGGGCGCGAAGCACCCGCGACGAACGGCCCAGTCCGCCCCGGGCGCTTCGCGCCGTCCGCCTCTGGACACGGGTGCTCCGCGGGACCAGACTCGCGACGCACACCGGAGGCGCCATGGAAACGCAGCACTCGCAACCCCCCAACCTGGCCACTCGCCTGCGATCGGCGAAGCTTGACGAGCGAGTGGCCGCGCTGCTGGCGTCCGCGGTCGGCGAGGAGTTTGGCGTCGACCTGCTCCGGGACCGCGACCCGGCGGCCGCGCTGCGGCTGACCGAGTTCTTCGACGGGGCGGCTCGCCGGGCAGGGCCATGCGCCGTGAACAAGTTCGCTCTCGAGCTGCAGGAGCTCCTGGCGGAGGCTCCCGACGTGCGCGCCCTGCTGGCCCGACCGCGCCCCGAGCTGGCGCCCGCCTGACCGAGCCGGGCCGTCGCTCCGGCGCCCGTGCGGGTGCCCGGCTGCGTGAAGGCTGCCGACGTCCGCGCCGCGCGGATGCCCCGCCATCGCGAACGGCGCACCCAACTGTGCGAGCATGGGTGACGTGCGTGAAGGCAGGCTCATCCGCCCCGACGGCAGGACCGTCGCCTGGACCGAATCCGGCGTCGAGAACGGACGGCCCGTGTTCCGCCTGCCGGGCACGCCGGGATCGCGCTTCTCGCTGCGCCACGACCAGGGGCCCTGGGTCGAGCGTGGACTGCGGGTGATCACCGTGGAGCGCCCCGGCTTCGGGGCCTCGACGCGGCTCCCTGGCCGCGGGTTCGCGGAGCACGCCGACGACCTCGCGGCGATCCTCGACCAGCTCGGCATCGCCAGGCTCCCCGTGTACGGCGGCAGCGGCGGCGCGCCCCACATCCTCGCCTTCGCTGGGCGCCACCCCGAGCGGGTCTCGGCCTGAACGATCGGCGGCGGCGCCGCGCCGCTCACCGATGACGAAGTGCGCCAGCAGGTCGACCTCAACGTGACCGCCGACGGGCTGGCCCGGCAGGGCGACGTGGACGCGCTGCGCGCCGTGCTCGACGAGGCCCGCACAGCGATCCTGGCCGATCCCCTCGCCGGCTTCCGCGCCATCATGGACACGGCTCCGCCCGCGGACCAGGCGATCATGGCCGACCCGGCCTGGCAGGCCGCCCACGTCCGCGCCATGCGCGAGGCACTCGCGCCGGGGGTCGACGGCTGGGTCGACGAGATGCTCGCGATCGACGGCGACTGGCACGACGTCGACCTCGCCTCGGTGACGTGCAGCGTCACCTGGTGGCACAGCACCACCGACCGCAACTGCCCCCTCTCGAGCGCGCAGCGACTCGTCGGTCGCCTGCCCAATGCCCGGCTCATCGTCGAGGAGGGCGGCGGGCACCTCCAGGCCCCGGACAACGAGGCGAAGATCCTCGATGAGCTGCTGGCGCGCAGCTGATCCGCATCGGAACCATGCCTGGCCCCCGGCTCCGCACCGGGCGCTCCGCTCTCTTCGGAGGATGGGACGCGCATCGGGCGTCCGGGGGCCGTTCGCCTCTCGCCAGCGGGATGGCTGCCGCCTACCGTGGATGCTAGGAGACGTCGGGCCCCGGCGAACCCCGTGGAGGGCTGCCCCATGCGCAGCGTGACCGTCTTCCTGGTCGGCGTCGGCTCCATGGTGGCGGCCTACTGTGCCTTCGCTCTGGCGATGACCGACGAGAGCCCCATCAATGCGCCGCCGTGGCTGGTACCGGCGGTCGTAGTCCTGGCGGGGACACTCGCCGCGATCGTCGACCGGCGGCCGCGGGGATTCGCCACCGTTCTCTGCGGCGCGTGCGCCACGATCGTCGGGTTCTCGGCGTGGCTGCGACTCAGCCAGGGCCCGGACATCGAATGGCTCGCGTTCGCCCTCATCGGCCTCGGGCTCGCCGTCGTCGCGCTCAGCCTCGGGTTTGCGCCTGCCGCGCTGGTCGGCTGGCTCGTTCACCGGACCCGGCACAGCACGTAGGCGCGGCTCGCGACGGTGCCTCGATTCGGTGCCGGGCTGCTACCAGTGGCGTCTGCGCTCGACGAGGTACAGGACGCCGTAAAGCATCAGGGCCACCACCACACCGACAAGGACGATCGCAGGTTCGGCCGCTGGCTCGACCGCCAGGACGAGGCCAAGCGCGGCGGCCAACGCCACCGCTGCGATGACCAGGACGCTCAGCGTTCGCCCTGGATGTGCGCGCATCGCCACCTCCTGACACGCAAGAGGATGGGTGGCCGCGCGAGCGGCGACCAGAGGCGTTCGTCACGAACGCTCGGCGGTCGGTGCCCCGCACCGCGAGGCGGGAGACGCGCTCGAACGCGAGTCGACGATCGAACTCGCCGGACAGCGGCCACCTCGTGCCGCACCATAGCCGGGGGGCGGTGGGGTGGCCTACGGGGATTGAATCCGTAACCTTCGGAGCCTCAATCCGATTACCGGGCACCGATGGGCGG